>JAABUJ010001445.1_pt1 | contig 35108 bp, 32 predicted proteins | sample 5559131 | NCBI WGS metagenome assembly JAABUJ01 (sample SAMN10711875, study PRJNA513366) | rock metagenome | isolation source: Antarctica rocks | place: Antarctica: Victoria Land, Mt New Zealand nord | collected 2016-01-07 | reverse complement strand
GAAAGCTCGCCAGAAGCAAGCTTTCCTGGTTCACCCGAGGCCTCCGCACAGCTGTTAGGCTTATGCTCCGAGCCCTGCCGCTTCCAAAGCTCTGGGACTGCCTGCTAAACTGATGGATGGTGAGGGTGCGAGCAGTAAACCCATCACCATCAAATTCCGATCGGCGGCGCAGGCGGCCATCGCCCAGCAGCTTGCCAACACCATCAACGCCAGCGTAGCCGCCGGAACTCTCACGCCCACCAACGCCGTGGGCTTCGGAGCGCCTGCCGGCGGCACGCCGGTGGAACTGATCGTGCAGAATTCGGGCCTGGTGCTGCTGAATGCTTCCGACAAGGCGGTGGTGGTCGATGCCGCCCGCTCGGTGAACCTGCTGGGCGCCGGCCTCTCGAACCAGAGCGTGATCGCCGGCAGCGGCGGCCTCAGCTACCTGACCGACGGCGGCTCCGGCACGATCGTCGCAGCCGGCGGCGCCAACCGCATCGTGACTTCGGCCGACGGCCCGGCGGGCTGGTATGTCAGCACCGGCGCCGGCAACGACACGATCGCGAGCCTGACCGGCAACGACAGCCTGTCCGCGGGCCTCGGCCACAACGAGGTCATCCTGGGCAGCGGAGCCAACCTGGTCGACGTGTTCGGCCACGACACCATCCTGGCCGGCACCGGCGCCGAGACGGTGGCGGTCGAGAGCGGCGGCAGCGCCGTGGTGTTCGGCGCATCGAGCAGCCTGCTGTTCCTCGGCGGCAACCTCGCCGACACGGTCGACGGCGGCGCCGGCAGCGCCACCATCTTCGGCGGCGCCCGCGGCGGCGAGTACATCGGCGGCAGCGCCGGCAACAACCTGATCTATGCCTCCGGCAGCATCACCGGCGGCGGCAACGGCGACCAGTTGTTCGCGACCGGCGATGTCGCCAGCCAGATCCACGCCGGGTCCGGCAACGAATCGCTCTCGTCGGCCCTGTCGTACGGCGCCGACACGCTGTTCGCCGGCAGCGGCTCCGACACCATCACGCTCGGCGCCAGCCACAGCACGGTGGTTGCCGGCGCGGGCGTCGCCACCATCTTCGGCGGCGTGGCCCCGGCGGTCTACGAGTTCATCAGGGGTTCGGCGGGCGGCAACGACCTCATCAGCGGCTTCGATGCGGGCGGCATCGTGAAGCTGGTCGGCTACGACCGGAACGAGGTCACCAACGCGCTGGACAATGCCAGGACCACGGCGGGCGGCACCACCATCACGCTGTCCGACACCACCAAGATCACCTTCGCCGACGTCAGCAACCTCAACAAGACCAACTTCACTGGCTGCTAATCGCGTTCCAGGGCGGCGATGTCGTCGTCGCTGAAGCCGAAATGATGCGCCGCCTCGTGGATCATGACACTTGCCACGAGGCGGGCGAGATCTTCCCCGGTCTCGATCCACTCCAGCAGGATCGGCTGGCGGTACAGCACGATCAGGTCGGGCAGCGGCGCCACCGCCGACTTGGCGCGCAGGTGCCGCGGCACGCCACGGTACAGCCCGGTGAGATCCCACCCCGACTCGATGCCGAGATCGTCGAGCGTGGCGTCGTCGGCGATCTCCTCGATGGCGATGGCGATCCCGGCCAGGTGCCGCCGCAGCGCCTCCGGCATCGCCGCCAGCGCCCGCTCCGCCAACGCCGCCAGCAGCGCCGCATCAGGTGGGTGACGTTGTTGGAAATCTGTCATCTGTCACCTGTCATTCGTCACCGATGCAACCGGAGGACGCTGCGCGCGCTTCTCGCCTACCATGGTCGAGCGCATTCACGCCTTCCTGCGCGGCGACGGCGCCGATGCCCGCGGGCGCCGGCTGGCCGATGTGCTGGCGTTCGACGACTCCAAAATCGAGGGCGTCCACGATTTTATCCAATGGCTGTTCCCGCTCGCCGAAGCCAGCCGCGCCGTGCCCGGCTCGCCGGTGCTCACCGCCGGGGAAGCGGCGGCGATCCGTGCCGACCCGCAGGCGCTGGACGGCTTTCGCGCGGCATTGCAGCGGATGCGGCGGTTCTACGAGCAAACTGACGGCTGGCTGACCGGCTTCGACCACAACCACCTTCGCATCACCCGCATCGTCACCGCCGCGCGCAACCTGCTGGGTCCGGCGGAAGCGGCGGCCTTCCATGCCGTGGTGACGGCGCGCAACGCGGCGGCGGGCAGCCCGGTCAACCGCCAAAGCCTTGGTTTCTGGCGGCAGGCGTTGGATTAGCCCAGCAGCCAGCGCAGCGACCGCCGCAGCGCCGCCTCGCCGTCGCGGTTGAAGCAGCGACCGTGCGCGAAGATGACCCGCTCCGGGTGCAGCGCCAACAGACGCTTGGCGGTGTCGGCGGCGGCGACGCCCTGCATCTTCACGATGGCCCGCAGGTACGGCGGCGGCATCCCGTCGGGCGCGGTGACGCCGAACAGTTGCAGCAGGGGACGCGCCAGGGCCGGGAGCTTCTGCTGCTCCAGGTTCAGCACGAGGTCGGTGAGCACCAGCGTGCGCGACGGCTGGTGGAACAATGCGGCCTCGTTGAAGCCCAGGCCGCCCGGCACCACGACCACCCCGATGGCGTCCTCGAACGCGGGCGACGCCATTTCCGAAAGGTCATGGTCGAGCCGCAGGCCGCTCCGGCGCACCTGCGAGCGCTTGCGCAGCCCCGGCGCCGCCCAGGTGACGGCATCGGGGTACGCCTGCTGCCATTCCAGCATATGTATCCAGTGGCCGAAGCTGGGCGCGACCAGATGGCGGACGCGGCCGAGTTTTTCGAGTTCGAGCTTGAGGGCGATGCTGTAGCGGGTCGGCGAGTGCAGCAGCAGGTCGCCATTGGGCAGCCGGATCACCGTCATGCGCACCGGCAGCACCCGCTCCAGCACGCCGGGCAGCACGCTGTCGACGACGAACACGTCCTCGGCAAACGGCTTGGGCGTGTCCAGCGGCGGGTAGCTGGCGTGGTTCGGATGCGGCCGCGCGCCCAGCAGGCGGTCCACCGGGCCGGCGCCCTGGCCGGGACCGCGCACCGGCCTGGCGCTGCTCGCGGCCACCACCGCAAGCTCGGCCACGCCGGCGGCGAGCAGCAGTGCGCGTTGGCGGGTCGGTTGCCGGCGCAGCAGCAGGGCGGCCCCGCACAGGCCAACCGCTCCCAGCACGTCCAGCGCCAGATGCGCGCGCATCGAGATGCGGGGTTGCAGGCCGCCCTCGTAATCGGTGAGGGCCGCGTAGCTGCCGTGGCAGGCCGCCGCCGTCCCGAGCACGCGGCGCATCGGCGGCGAGAGCGGGCCGGCGACGGCCAGCACGCCGAGCAGCGAGGTTACCGTGTAGTCGATCAATCCGTGCAGGCGGGTGGAGATCATCGGCAGGCTCCGTGAGGGCGGCATTTGAGCCAACGGGACAGGCGGGCGATGGATGCCCGCCGCCGCCCGCTAATTGCGATCGAGCGCCATGTTCCCGACGACGCCCATTGCAGCCCAAGCCGTGACGATTTGCGGCTAGACTTGGACGATGAACGGAGTCTGGACGTGACATTCACCCTGGTCGACCTGTGCGGCGCCGTGGCGCTGCTGCTGTGGGGCGTTCACATGGTGCAGACCGGCATCCAGCGCGCCTTCGGGCCAGGCCTGCGGCGGTTGCTGTCGGTGGCGCTCGCCAGCCGGTTCAAGGGCTTCCTCGCGGGCCTCGGCGTGACGGCGATCCTGCAGAGCAGCACCGCCACCGGCCTGATGGTCGCCTCGTTCGCGGCCGGCGGGCTGGTCGACCTGGTGCCGGCGCTGGCGGCCATGCTCGGCGCCAACGTCGGCACCACGCTGATCGTGCAGGTGCTGGCGTTCGACGTTTCGCGCATCGCGGCGCTGGCGGTGCTGATCAGCGTCATGATGTTCCGCCGCAGCAGCCAGACGCGGACGCGCGACCTCGGGCGGGTGGCGATCGGGCTCGGCCTGATGCTCATGGCGCTGCACCAGTTGCTCGGCCTCGTCACCCCGTTCGAGGATGTGCCGAGCCTGCGGCTGTTGCTGGGCAGCATCGCCACGGAGCCGCTGATCGCCATCGTGGTGGCCGCCGCGTTCACCTGGGCCGCGCATTCCAGCGTGGCCGTCGTGCTGCTGGTGATGTCGTTCGCGGCCAAGGGCGTGGTGCCGCCGGACGCCGCCTTCGCCTTGGTGCTCGGCGCCAACCTGGGCAGCGCCATCAACCCGTTCCTCGAAGGCGCCAGCGGCGAGGGCGGGATCGGCCGCCGCCTGCCGCTGGGCAACCTGCTCAACCGCGCCGTCGGCTGCGCGCTGGCGCTGGCGACACTCGGGTGGGTCGGGCGCTGGCTGGTGCTGCTGGTCGATGACCCGGCGCGCGAGGTCGCGGTGTTCCACACCGGCTTCAACCTCGTGCTGGCGGTGCTGTTCTTCCCGATCCTGGGGCCGTTCGCGCGGCTGCTGCGCCAATGGCTGCCGGCGCGGGTGACGCCGACCGACCCGTCGCAGCCGCTGTATCTCGGCGCGGCCGAGCAGGAGGCGCCGACGGTGGCGCTGGCCGGCGCGGCGCGCGAGGCGCTGCGCATGAGCGACGTGCTGGAGACGATGCTGCGCGGGGCCTGGGACGTGCTGGCCCGCGACGACCGCAGGCTGGCGGCCGAGACCCGGCGGCTCGACGACGTGCTCGGCCGGCTGGACGTGGCGATCAAGACCTACACCACGGCGCTCGACCCGGACGGGCTTTCGGAGGCGGACCATCGCCGGCTGGTGCAGATCCTGGCGTTCACCACCAACATCGAGCACGCCGGCGACGTGCTCGACCGCGGCGTGATGGCGCTGGCCGCCAAGCGCTCCAGGCGCGGCATGGTGTTCACCGCCGACGAGCAGGCCGAACTCGGCGCGGCGATGGAGCGCCTGCTGGCCAACCTGCGCGCCGCCGCGGCGGTGTTCATGACCGAGGACGCCCGCGCCGCGCGCCAGTTGGTGGCGGAGAAGGAGGTGTTCCGCGAGATCGAGACCCGCGCCACCGCCGCGCACATCGCCCGCTTCCGCGACGGGCGCGGCAACGCGGTGGAGGCCACGACGCTGCACCTCGACCTGCTGCGCAGCTTCAAGTCGATCAACGCCCACCTCATCGGCGCCGCCGCATATCCGGTGCTGGAGGCGCAGGGGGCGCTGCTGCCGAGCCGGTTGCGCGACGACCTGCCGTGATCGCCGCGCGGCCGGCGGCTACTCGGCCGGCGCGGTGTCGGGCGCCTGTTCCAGCTTGGCGTTGTGGCCGATCCGCAGCGCCGTGACCATGCCGACCAGTCCGGCGGCGGCGAGCACCAGCAGGCCGACGTTAAAGTTGCCGGTGGCGTCGCGTATCCAGCCCATCGCGTAGGGGCCGAAGAAGCCCGCGAGGTTGCCGAGCGAGTTGACCGCGGCGATCCCTCCGGCCGCCGCGGCGCCGGACAGATAGGCGGTCGGCAGCGTCCAGATGACCGGCAGGCAGGAGAAGATGCCGAAGCCCGCGACCGAAAGGCAGACCATCTTCATGACAGGCGAGTCGAAGGCGACCGAGGCGGCGATGCCGGCGGCGGCGATGAACAGCGAGATCGCGATGTGGCCACGGCGCTCGCCGGTGCGGTCGGAGTGGCGGCCCCACCACACCATGCCGACGACGCCGACGATGTACGGCAGCGAGGTGACCAGGCCGGTCTGCCCATAGGTGAGGCCGAAGCCCTTGACGATCTGCGGCAGGAAGAAGCTCAGGCCGTAGTTGGTGGCGTTGGCGCCGAAGTAGATCAACGCGGTGGCCAGCACCTTGGGGTCGAGGATCGCCTGCCACACGGTGTACCGCGCGGCGGTCTCGCGCTGCCGCCGCTCGCGCGCCTGCCGGTCGATCAGCCAGGCCCGCTCGTCGGACTCCAGCCAGTGCGCGTCGGCGGGCTTGTCGGTCAGGTAGGTCAGCACCACGAACGACAGCAGCAGCGCCGGGATCGCCTCGATGAGGAACATCCATTGCCAGCCGGCCAGGCCGGACACGCCGTCGAGGTTGAGCAACTGCCCGGAGAGCGGCGCGCCGATCACCGTGGAGAGCGGGATCGCCGCCATGAAGTAGCCGACCATGCGGCCGCGATAGGCGCCGGGAAACCACAGCGTCAGGAAGAAGATAATGCCGGGGAAGAAGCCGGCCTCGGCGAAGCCCAGCAGGGTGCGCAGGCTGATGAAAACAGTGGTCGGCGACAGGCCGAGGCCGCTGGAGATCGCCGGGATGAACGCCATCGCGCCGGAGATGATGCCCCAGGTGAACATGATGCGGGTGATCCAGCGCCGCGCGCCGAAGCGTTCGAGGAACAGGTTGGACGGCACCTCGAAGAAGAAGTAGGCAACGAAGAAGATGCCGGCGCCGAAGCCGAACGCCGTCTGCGACAGGCCGAGCTGCTTATTCATCTGCAGGGCGCCGAAGCCGACGTTGACCCGATCCAGATAGGCCACGAAATAGCAGAGGATCAGGAACGGGATCAGCCGCCGCGTCACTCGCGCGATGGTGCGTGTCTCGATGTCCATGTCCGCGTCCTCCGACAAGCCGGCTGTTCAGCCTTGCGCCGAGAGTGTTTGCTGCCGGAGGCGGCTTTGGCAAGAGGCTTGCGAGGCTTGCCATCTTCACGACGAGGTTCCATGGCCCAATCCGACATCACCGCCGAGACGATCCAGGCTGCCGAGCAGCTTGTGGGAGTCGAATACAGTGACGCCGAGCGCGCCGCGATGCTCGACAACATTGCCGCCCAGGTCGAGTTGGCGCGGCGGCGGCGCGCCGTGGATCTGCCGCACGACCTGGCGCCGGCGACGCTGTTCGACCCGCGCCTGCCGGGCTGGACGCCGCCGCCGCCGGCATCGTTTCGCCCACAGTTGGAGCCTGCGGGCAAACTGCCCGACGATGAGGCAGATATCGCCTGGGCGCCGGTGGCAAGGCTCGCCGGCTGGGTGCGCGGCGGCGCGTTGAGCTCGGAGCGGCTGGCCGGCATCTACCTCGACCGCATCGCCCGCTTCGACCCGGCGCTGCGGTGCATCGCCACCGTGACCGCCGATCTCGCGATGTCGCAGGCCCGCGCGGCCGATGCGCTGCTGGCGTCGGGCACCTATCTGGGACCGCTGCACGGCATCCCCTGGGGCTGCAAGGACATCCTCGACACGGCCGGCGTCGTCACCGGCTGGGGCGCCGAGCCATGGGCGGACCGGGTGCCGCGGACCGACGCCACGGTGGTGCGGCGGCTGGCGGCGGCGGGCGCGGTGCTGATCGCCAAGACCACGGTGGGCGCGCTGGCCTATGGCGACATCTGGTACGGCGGGCGCACGCGCAACCCGTGGAACCCTGAGGAAGGCTCCAGCGGCTCCAGCGCCGGGTCGGCTTCGGCCACCGCCGCCGGGCTGGTGGGCTTCAGCCTGGGGACGGAGACGCTGGGCTCGATCGTGGCGCCGTCGACGCGCTGCGGAGCCACCGGGCTGCGGCCAACTTTCGGGCGGGTGCCACGCACCGGGGCGATGCCGCTGTGCTGGACGCTGGACAAGATCGGGCCGATCTGCCGCGGCGTCACCGACACCGCGCTGGTGCTGGCGGCGATCGACGGCCACGACCCCGCCGATCCGTGCAGCATCGCGGCACCGTTCGGCTACGACGCCGAGGCGCCGGTCGGCGGCCTGCGCCTGGGCTACTATCCCGCCGACTTTGCCAGCGGCGATGCCCACGAACTGGACCGCGCGATGCTGGAGACGGCGCGCGGCCTCGGCCTCACGCTGGTCGAGCTGACCCGCCCCGACCTGCCGTACGACTCGCTGATGAACACGCTGTTCGCCGAGGCGGCGGCGTCGTTCGAGGAGCTGACGCTGTCCGGGCGCGACGACATGCTGACCTGGCAGGAGCCGGGTGCGTGGCCCAACACCTTCCGCAAGGCGCGTTTCCTGACGGCGGTGGACCACATCCAGCTCGACCGGCTGCGGCGGCGGGTGATGCAGGACATGGATGCGGCGTTCCAGGGGGTGGAGGCGATCATCGGGCCGTGCCTGGCCGGGCCGCTGCCCATCATCACCAACTACACCGGCCATCCCTGCCTGGTGCTGCGCTACGGCTTCAAGACATCGCACACGCGGAAGAACCTATCGCTGGCCAAGGCGCGGCTGGACCAGGGGGCCGAGGACCCGGGACCGCTGCACGAGGTGCCGCACGGCATCAGCCTGTATGGACGGCTGTTCGACGAAGGCACAATGTTGCGCATCGGCCGCGCCATGGAGGCGGCGCTGGACGTGGCGGGACGGCGCCCGAGCTTGCCCGGTAGCGCGGGGCTTGCGTAATACCTGGCCAAACATCGCCCCAAACATCGTCATGGAGACACAGTGATGCCTGTCGTCAACCGTATCGCCGAGTTCCACGCCGACATGACGGCCTGGCGCCGCGACCTGCACGAGCATCCCGAACTGGCGTTGCAGGAAACCCGGACCAGCGGCGTGGTGCAACAGAAGTTGGCCGAGTTCGGCGTGGACGAGATCGTCACCGGCCTCGCCGGCACCGGGGTCGTCGGCATCATTCGCGGCCAGGAGCAGGGCGGCGCCATCGGCCTGCGCGCCGACATGGACGCGCTGCCGATCGAGGAGGCGACCGGGTTGCCGTATGCCTCCAGGCATCCCGGCGTCATGCACGCCTGCGGCCACGACGGCCACACCACGATGCTGCTGGGCGCCGCGCGCTATTTGGCGGAGACGCGCAACTTTGCCGGCACGGTGTACGTGATCTTCCAGCCCGCCGAGGAGCTGTTCGGCGGCGGCGAGATGATGGTCAAGGAGGGCTTGTTCGAGCGGTTCCCGATGGACCAGGTGTTCGGGATGCACAACTGGCCGAGCCACCCCGCCGGCGAGTTCCTGTGGCGCGTCGGCCCGGTGATGGCGGCGGTCGCCACCATCGAGATCGCCGTCCACGGCAAGGGCGCACACGGCGCCTATCCGCACAACGGCGTCGATCCGATCGTGGTGGCGGCATCCATCGTCACCGCGCTGCAGTCGGTGGTGGCGCGCAACGTCGATCCATTGGAGAACGCGGTGCTCACCATCGGCCAGATCGGCGGCGGCAACGCCTTCAACGTGATCCCCGAGACGGTGCGGATGAAGGGCACCGCGCGCTGGTTTTCGCCGGAGGTCGGCGACATCCTGGAGGCCGGCGTCGTCCGCATCGCGTGCGGCGTCGCCGAGAGCTTCGGCGCCACCGCCGACGTGGCGTTCAACCGCACCTACCCGGCGACGGTGAACGACGCCGACGCGACCGCCCTCGCCCGCCGCGCCGCCGAGTCGGTCGCAGGCTCCGCGCGGGTGTCGCACATGGACCGGCCGACCATGGGCGGCGAGGACTTCAGCTTCATGCTGAATGCCAAGCAGGGCAGCTACATCATGCTCGGCGGCGGGCGCTCGGCCGGCGACCCGCAGGTGCATCACCCGAAATACGACTTCAACGACGACATCCTGCCGGTCGGCGCGAGCTACTGGGCGACCTTGGCCGAACAGTTGTTGCCACGGCGGCCGGCATGAGCTGGGACATGCGGGCATGAGTTGGGAAACGAAGACTGGCCGCTTCGACCTCGGCGACCTCCGCCTGCAATCGGGCGGGACGCTGCCGGGGGCGGCGCTGAGCTGGAAGACCTACGGCACGCTGGCGCCCGACCGCGACAACATCGTGGTCTATCCCACCAGCTACACGGCGCAGCACGCGGACCAGGAGTGGTTGATCGGGCCGGACGGCATCCTCGATCCGACGCGCTGGTTCATCGTGACGCCGGACATGTTCGCCAACGGCCTGTCGAGCAGCCCGTCCAACACGCCGGACTACCCTGCCCTGGTGACCACCGCCGACAACGTGCGCGCGCAGATGCGCCTGCTGCGCGAGGTGTTCGGCATCGAGCGGGTGGCCTGCGCCTACGGCTTCTCGATGGGCGCGCAACAGGCGTACCACTGGGCGGCGCTGTTCCCGGAGCAGGTGGAGCGCGCCGTCGTGCTGTGCGGCAGCGCGCGGACGGCGGTGCACAACCAGGTGTTCCTGCGCTCGCTGCTGGCGACGCTGGAGGCGGCGCCGGAGCATGTCGGCGGCGGCCGGTTCGGCGCGCAGCCCCATGCGGCGGTCCGCGCCTTCGCCCGCATCTACGCCGGCTGGGCGATGAGCCAGGACTGGTACCGCGCCGGCCTGCACCTGAGTTCGAACGGCGCGGCCGATCTGGACGAGTTCCTCGACCGCGATTGGGAGCCGGGGTTCGCCCGCCATGCCGCCGCCGACCTGTATGCCCAGGCCTGCACCTGGATGGCCTCCGACATCGCCGCCAACGAGTTGTACGGCGGCGACCTGGTGCGAGCGTTGCAGGCGATCCGGGCGCGCGTGCTGCTGATGCCGTCGCGCACCGATCTGTATTTCCCGGTGGCCGACAACGCCGACGAGATGGCGCATCTGCGGCACGCCGAGTTGCGGCCGATCCCGACCATCTGGGGCCACCGCGCCGGCGCGCCGCAGTCCAACCCGGACGATTTCAACTTCGTGCGCGCGGCCGTCCGCGACTGGCTTTCGCGGTAGGCCATTCGGCCTCGGTCACAAGGCTCACGGCAACGGGGGGTTTCACGACGCCGCCGCAAAGCCCATTTCGAGTGGGTTCCCAGGAGGCCGTGCCATGGACTTCGCCATCACCACACCCGCGCGACGCCAGATGGCGAAGTTCGATTGGGCCGATCCCTTGTTGCTGGACGACCAGCTCACCGAGGACGAGCGGGCGGTCCGCGACGTCGCGCACGACTTCTGCCAGGAAAAGCTGATGCCGCGCATCCTGGAGGCCAACCGGCACGAACGCTTCGACCGCGAGATCATGAACGAGCTGGGCGAGCTGGGCTTCCTCGGCGCGACGCTGGACAGCCATGGCTGCGCCGGGGTCAGCTACGTCGCCTACGGCCTGATCGCGCGCGAGGTGGAGCGGGTCGACAGCGGCTACCGCAGCGCGTTCAGCGTGCAGTCGAGCCTGGTCATGTACCCGATCTGGGCGTTCGGCTCCGACGAGCAGCGCGACCGCTATCTGCCGCGCCTGCGCACCGGCGAGTGGGTCGGCTGCTTTGGCTTGACCGAGCCGGATGCCGGGTCCGATCCCGGCTCGATGCGCAGCCGCGCCCGCAGCGTTGATGGCGGCTACCTGTTGAACGGCAGCAAGAGCTGGATCACCAACAGCCCGATCGCCGACGTGTTCGTGGTGTGGGCCAAGGACGACGCCGGCGACATCCGAGGCTTCATCCTGGACCGCGACATGCCCGGCCTGACCGCGCCGAAGATCGAGGGCAAGTTCAGCCTGCGCGCCAGCGTCACCGGCCAGATCGCCATGCAGGATTTGTTCGTGCCGGCGGCCAACATGCTGCCCGACGCGCGCGGCCTGCGCGGCCCGTTCTCATGCCTCAACAACGCCCGCTACGGCATCTCCTGGGGGGCGCTCGGCGCCGCCGAGTTCTGCTGGCACGCGGCGCGCGGCTACACCATGGAGCGGCAGATGTTCGGCCGCCCGCTGGCCGCCACGCAACTGGTGCAGAAGAAGCTGGCCGACATGCAGACCGAGATCACGCTCGGCCTGCAGACGGTGTTGCGGCTGGGCCGGCTGTTGGACGAGGGCCGCGCGGCGCCGGAGATGATCTCGCTGGCCAAGCGCAACTCGTGCGGCAAGGCGCTCGACATCGCGCGCGTCGCCCGCGACATGCACGGCGGCAACGGCATCGCCGACGAGTACCACGTCATCCGCCACATGATGAACCTGGAAGCGGTCAACACCTACGAGGGCACCCACGACGTCCACGCGCTGATCCTCGGCCGCGCGCAGACCGGCCTGAACGCGTTCGGCTGACGGCGCATGTCCGGCACACCCAGGTCCGGCGCGTTGGCGGGCTTGCGGGTGCTGGATTTGAGCCGCGTGCTGGCCGGGCCGTGGGCGAGCCAGACGCTGGCTGACCTCGGCGCCGAGGTGATCAAGGTGGAGCGTCCCGGCCAGGGTGACGACACGCGGCATTGGGGGCCGCCGTTCCTGCACGACGAACAGGGGCGGCCGACCGGCGAGAGCGCCTATTTCCTGTCCGCCAACCGGGGCAAGAAATCCGTCACCATCGATTTCTCGACCACCGAGGGGCAGGCGCTGGTACGCCGGCTGGCGCTGCGGAGCGACATCCTGATCGAGAACTACAAGGTCGACGGCCTCGCGAAGTTCGGCCTCGATTATGCCTCGCTGAGCGCGCTCGACCCGCGGCTGATCTACTGCTCGATCACCGGCTTCGGCCAGACCGGGCCGTATCGGCAGCGTCCCGGCTACGACTTCCTGCTGCAGGCGATGGGCGGCTTGATGAGCCTGACCGGACAGCCGGATGGCGAGCCGGTGAAGGTCGGGGTGGCCATCGTCGACATCCTCACCGGCCTGTATGCGGCCACCGCTATCCTGGCCGCCGTCGAGCACCGCCACCATACCGGCCTCGGCCAATGGATCGACCTCGCGCTGTTCGACGTGCAGGTGGCGACGCTGGCCAACCAGGCGATGAATTACCTGGTGTCGGGCCAGGAGCCGCGCCGCCTCGGCAACGCGCATCCCAACATCGTGCCATACGAGGCGCTGCCGACCATGGACGGGTTCATCATCGTGGCGGTCGGCAACGACGAGCAGTTCCGGCGCTTCGTGGGCGCGCTCGGGCGGGCGGAGCTGGGCGGGGACGCGCGCTTCCGCGGCAATGCCGACCGCGTGCGCAGCCGCCACGAGTTGATGCCGATGCTGCGGCTGGCGCTGGCGGCGCGCGGCACGACCGACTGGATCGCGTTGCTGGACGAGGCGGGCGTGCCGTGCGGTCCGGTGAACGGGCTGGCCGCGACGTTTGCCGACCCGCAGGTGGAGGCGCGGCAGATGGTGCTGCGCCTGCCGCACCCGCTGGCCGGCGAGGCGCCCTCGGTTGCCAGCCCGATGCGCTTTTCCGTCGCCCAGGCTGCTCCGCCCACGGCGCCGCCGACGCTGGGGCAGCACACCGACGCGGTGTTGCGCGAGCTGGGATGCAGCGAGGTTCAGATCGCCGATTGGCGCGAACGCCGCATGATCTGAGACGGTTAGCTGTTTTTGCCGCGTGGCAGGATGGTGTGCAGCACCTGCGCCAGCCCGGCCCGCACCAGCGCCGGGCCACTGAGCACAGAGCCGCTGATCGGGCCGAGCACCAGCGTGCGCTGACGCCCCAGCGCCTGCAACGCGGCGCGCGCGACGTGCCTGGGACGCTGGGCGCCGGGCAGGTTGCGGCCGAAGCCGGAACGCTCGGCGAAGCGGCTGTAGGTGGCGGTCGGACAGAGTGCGAGGACATCCACCGGGCGGCTTACCAGCTCCGCCCCGAGCGCCTCGGTGAGCGACAGGTCGAACGCCTTGGAGGCGGCGTAGGCAGCTAGCCGGGGGACCGGCAGGAACGCCGCGTTGCTGGAGACGACGATCAGGCCGGCGCGGCCGCCACCCGCCTCGGCGCGCGCGATCATGCCCGGCAGCAGCCGGCGCGTGAGCACCACCGGCGCCAGCACGTTGACCAGCACGGTGGCGCGCAGGGCCGCCTCGTCGGCGTCGAGAAAGTTGCCAAACGGGCCGAGGCCGGCATTGCACACCAGCAAATCCGGCTCGAACCGCTCCGCCGCGGCACAGAGGGCGTCCAGTCCCGCATCGGTGCCCAGGTCCGCGCCCAGCACCTCGACCGTTCGCCCGCTGGTGCCAAGCTCCGCCGCGAGCCTGCTTAGCGCCACTTCGTCGCGCCCGGTCAGCAGCAGCGACGTGGAGAGCGGCAGGGCGCGGGCGAACGCCTCGCCGATGCCGCTGGTTGCTCCGGTGACCAAGGCCGCGCGGGGAGAAGACCGAAGGGGTGCCATATTCGCAAAGTGATGGCGGCAGCGGCAAAAGGAAGGGCGGCCCGCCCGGCAATCGGCAGCGCCCGCCGCTTGCCGGCGATTACATGGGAAAATCGGTTGGCGTGTTGGCCAGGATCTCGGCGGCCCTGGCCTTGGTCCGCGAGGCCTTGTCGTAGCCAAGGCCATGTTGTTGCAGGAAGGTGTCCAGGCCGCCGGCCAGCGTCTGCGCGCCCTGCAGCGGCATGGTGATCCGGGCCACGACGACCGCTTTCTGCACTGCGGGATCGACCGAGTTGTCCCAGCGCAGCGAGACGAACTTTATGGTGACGATCCCGGCGTTGATGGAGAAGCTCGAAGCCAGCGAAGCGAACACCTCGGGGGAAAACATGTTCTCGACGACGATGTTCTGGTTCGGGGTCGGCGGGGGCGTAGGCATGGGTAGGGCTCTTTCACGTGGCGTCCTCCGGCAGAAGTTTGCTGCCAGTTGCGATGCCGTATCGTGCCGGGTCCACCAAAAGCCAACAAGCCGATCTCGCCGCGAAAACAACATCATCAGAACAAGTTGATCGCGGCAGGCGGCGGCGGCGGCAGATGCCAGTCGGGCAGTGCCGGCATCGACCCGGTTTTCTGCGTGCCAGTTTTCTCCATGGTGGAGGCGCGGTGGCTCTCGACGCGGTGGCTTTTCACGGCCTGTCCAGCTTGCAATGCTTTGCGGCCGGAGCATTTTCTTGAACAGGCAGGGTCTGCCAGCGGAGTTAAGGCGATGAATTCGATTACGCTTATGCTGGTCGTGGTGCTCTGCGTATGTGGCGCGGCGGTGGGCGGGCTGGTCGCTCCGGGCGACGGCGCCTTGCCCGCGCTGTATGCGGCCCCGTTCTTCGTCGCGGCGCTGCTGGTCGGTCTGTCGCTGAAGATGGCCAACACCTGGCAGAAGTTCGTGGTGCTGCGCGCCGGCAAGCTGCAGGGCGTGCGCGGACCCGGGATGTTCTTCATCATCCCGGTCATCGACCATGTTGTCGCCGTCATCGACGAGCGCATCCAGACGACCGCGTTCAACGCCGAGCAGGCGCTGACCCGCGACACCGTTCCGGTGAACGTGGACGCCGTCATATTCTGGCATGTCGCCGATGCCGAGTCGGCGGCCCTGAAGATCACCGACTACCGCATGGCGATCGACCGGGTGGCGCAGACATCGCTGCGCGAGATGATCGGCGCCTCGATGCTGGCGGCGCTGCTGTCGAACCGGCAGGCCGCCGACGAGCAGTTGCGGGTCGAGATCGGCGCCAAGACCGCCGCCTGGGGCGTCTCGGTGACATCGGTGGAGATCCGCGATGTCGCCATCCCGGTGGCCCTCCAGGATGCGATGTCGCGACAGGCGCAGGCCGAACGCGAGAAGCAGGCGCGCATCATCCTGGGATCGGCCGAGGCCGAGGTGGCCAGCCGGTTCGTGGACGCGGCGAAGGCCTATGCCGAATATCCGATCGCCCTGCAGTTGCGGGCCATGAACATCATCTACGAGACGACCAAGGAACGCGGCTCCACGATCCTCATTCCAACCTCGATGGTGGATAGCATGAACCCGGCCGCGGCCATCATGCTCGCCGGCCTCGCCGCGCAAAAACCGACCGATGCGACGCTCAGGGCTGCCTGACGCCGCGGGCCCTGGGTTCGTCGCCGGAGCTGGCCGGCGCAACCGCCGCTGCCCTTTTTGGCGTCCCGCCTTGTTACGGCAGGCAGCGACCTCATTTATAAGTGTGGCCTGTTAAAGTCCGTCTTCATACCTCTGGCCTAACGAAGTGAAGACAACCGCAGGCAACCTAGCTTGCCGCTTCGCGCTCATCCTGCTGTGCGGCAACGCTCGTACAAGGCCGGCACTGTGGCTACCGGGTACCTGCCAACGTCTCAGTTTCGACACGACCTTTCACAGGGTTGTAAAGATAGGCGGCACATCGCTAGGCTTGCACGGCCAGCCGGTCCAAGTGGCTTACAATTCCCGCGAAGCGGGGGACGGCTTGCGCATCGATATTTGCTTGGGGCTGCTTGCGTCCGGACACGGCTTTTTGTCGTAATCTCGGTATGCCACGGGAGTTCTCGATGGATCGAATGGAAAACGTATTTTCCTTGCACAACAGCCTCCGCGAACAGACGCGAGAGGTCGAGATGAGCCTCTCGGAGTATCTCGCGGCCTGTAAGGACGATCCGCAGTGCTATGCCAGCCCGGCGGAGCGGATGCTGCGTGCCATCGGCGAGCCGGAGGTCGTCGACACCTCACGCGACCCGCGGCTGGGTCGGCTGTTCCTCAACCGCACCATCCGCATGTATCCGGCGTTCTCCGAGTTTCACGGCATGGAGGACACGATCGAGCGGATCGTCGGCTTCTTCCGCCATGCGGCGCAGGGGTTGGAGGAACGCAAGCAGGTCCTGTACCTGCTAGGGCCGGTCGGCGGCGGCAAGTCCTCGCTGGGCGAGCGGCTGAAGGCGCTGATGGAGCGCGAGCCGATCTATGTGCTGAAGGCCGGGACGGAGCTCAGCCCGGTGTTCGAGAGTCCGCTCGGCCTGTTCGATCCGGACACCATGGCCGACCTGCTGCACAGCCAATACGGCATCCCGCGGCGGGTGCTGACCGGCATCGCCAGCCCCTGGGCGCTGAAGCGGCTTGACGAGTGGAACGGCGACATGGAGCGGTTCCGGGTGGTCAAGCTGTTCCCGTCGCGGCGCAAGCAGGTTGCCATCGCCAAGACGGAGCCGGGCGACGACAACAACCAGGACATCTCCGCCCTGGTCGGCAAGGTCGATATCCGCAAGCTGGAAAGCTACAGCCAGAACGACCCCGACGCCTACAGCTTCTCCGGCGGCCTGAACCGCGCCAACCAGGGCATCCTCGAGTTCGTCGAGATGTTCAAGGCGCCGATCAAGATGCTGCACCCGCTGCTGACCGCGACGCAGGAGGGCAACTATCTCGGCACCGAGAACATCGGCGCGATCCCGTTCCAGGGTATCCTGCTGGCCCACTCCAACGAGGCCGAGTGGCAGAGTTTCCGCAACAGCCGCACCAACGAGGCGTTCCTCGACCGCGTCAGCGTGGTGAAGGTGCCGTACTGCCTGCGCGTGACCGAGGAGAGCCGGATCTACGAGAAGCTGATCAGCGGCTCGGCGCTGGTGGAGGCTCCCTGCGCGCCGCACACGCTGGAGATGCTGGCCCGGTTCGCGGTGCTGTCGCGGCTGAAGACGCACGCCAACTCGCGGCCGTTCGCCAAGATGCGGGTGTATGACGGCGAAAACATCCGCGAGACCGACCCCAAGGTCAAGACCATGCAGGAGTACCGCGACGCCGCGGGGGTCGACGAGGGGATGGACGGCATTTCCACGCGGTTCGCCTACAAGGTGCTTTCGGCGACGTTCAACCACTCGTCGAACGAGGTGGCCGCCGATCCGGTCCACCTGATGTACGTGCTGGAGCAGGCGATCCGGCGCGAGCAGTTCCCGCCGGAGACCGAAACCGCCTACCTCGCCACCATCAAGAGCGAGTTGGCGTTCCGTTACGCGGAGTTCATCGGCAACGAGATCCAGAAGGCGTACCTGGAAAGCTACGGCGACTACGGGCAGAACGTGTTCGACCGCTACCTCGATTACGCCGATGCCTGGATCGAGGACCAGGATTTTAAGGACCCCGACACCGGGCAGATGCTGAACCGCGAGTTGCTGAATGCCGAGCTGACCAAGACCGAGAAGCCCGCCGGCATCGCCAACCCCAAGGATTTCCGCAACGAGGTGGTGAAGTTCGCGCTGCGCACCCGCGCGGCCAACGGCGGGCGTAACCCGTCGTGGACCAGTTACGAGAAGATCCGCGAGGTGATCGAGAAGCGGATGTTCAGCCAGGTCGAGGACCTGCTGCCGGTCATCAGCTTCGGCTCCAAGAAGGACAACGAAACAGAGACGAAGCACAACGATTTCGTCAACCGCATGGTGTCGCGCGGCTATACCGAGCGCCAGGTGCGCCGGTTGGTCGAGTGGTACATGCGGGTGAAGCAGTCGGCCTGAGCGCGCATTGGACATCATCGACCGCCGGCCCAACCCGCACGGCAAGAACCTGGAGAACCGCCAGCGGGTCCTGACGCGCGCCCGTGCCGCGGTGGCGCAGGCGACGCGCAAGGCCATCGACCAGGGCACCTTGCGCGAGGTGGGCCGCGACCAGGCGGTGACGATCCCGGCGGAGACGCTGCACGAGCCGAGCTTCCACACCGTCTTCTCCAGCGGCCAGCGCCAGGTGGTGCTGTCCGGCAACCGCGAGTTCTCCACCGGCGACCGGCTGCCGCGCGCCAGAAGCGGCGGTGGCGGTGGCGGCAGCGCGAGCGGCAACGGCGATGGCGACGGCGAGGACGGTTTCCGCTTCGTACTGACCCGCGATGAGTTCCTCGACATGTTCTTCGAGGATCTCGAACTGCCGGACCTCATCAAGAACCAGATCGTGGCGACCGAGGTGATGTCGCCGGTGCGCGCCGGCATCAGCATCGACGGCAACCCGTCGCAGATCGACATGGCGCGGACCATGCGGCAGTCGATGGCGCGGCGGATCGGCCTGCGCCGCCCGAAGTCGCCGGAGGTGACGGCGCTCGAGGAGGAGATCGCGACCTGCCTGCTGAGCGACGAGGACGGCGAGCGGCTGACGGCGTTGCGCGCCGAGCTGGAGTTCGCGTTGCGGCGGCTGGCGCGGGTGCCGTGGATCGACTCGGTCGATCTGCGCTACCGCCGCTATAGCCAGGTGCCGAAGCCGTCGGCGCGCGCGGTCATGTTCTGCCTGATGGACGTGTCCGGCTCGATGTCCGAGCAAATGAAGGACCTCGCCAAGCGCTTCTTCCTGCTGCTGCACGTCTTCCTCGAGCGGCGCTACAAGCGGGTCGAACTGGTGTTCATCCGCCACACCGAGACCGCCGAAGAGGTCGACGAGCAGACCTTCTTCACCGACCCGCGCACCGGCGGCACGGTGGTGTCCACGGCGTTGGCCGAGTTCGTCCGCATCCAGCGCGACCGCTACCCGCAGGACTCCTGGAACATCTACGCGGCGCAGGCGTCTGACGGCGACAACTCCGGCGGCGACACGCAGGCGGCGGTGGCGATGCTGGAGCGCGACATCCTGCCGGTGGTACAGCACTTCGCCTACATCGAGGTGGGCTCGCAGGCGGTGATCCGCGGCGAGACCGATCTGTGGCGCGGCTACGATCCGCTGTCGCACCGCGCGCCGAAGCTGGCGATGCGCCGGGTGGCCGATCCACGCGACATCTTCCCGGTGTTCCGCGAGCTGTTCGGGCGCAAGGCGGCAACGGCGTGACGGGCGCGCGCTGATGGACTCTCCCCTGCTCTACACCGGTACCGACTGGGACTTTCGCACGCTGCGGCGCAGCTACGACGCCATCGAGCGCATCGCCTGCGAGGAACTCGGGTTGGAGGTGTATCCCAACCGCATCGAGGTCATCACCGCGGAGCAGATGCTCGACGTCTACACCGCGCACGGGATGCCGCTGACCTACCGGCACTGGTCGTATGGCAAGCGTTTCCTGCAACATGAGAGCAGCTACCGGCGCGGCTACAGCAGCCTGGCCTACGAGGTGGTCATCAACTCCAACCCCTGCATCAGCTACCTGATGGAGGAGAACACCGCGACGATGCAGGCGCTGGTGATCGCCCACGCGGCGTTCGGTCACAACCACTTCTTCCGCAACAACCATCTGTTCCGTCAGTGGACCGAGGCGGCGGCGATCATCGACTACCTGGAGTTCGCCCGCTCCTACGTGGCGGGATGCGAGGACCGGCACGGCGCGGCGGCGGTCGAGCGCGTGCTGGACGCGGCGCACGCGCTGTCGCGGCATGGCGTCAACCGGCATGGCGGCGCGCGTCCGCTCAACCTCAAGACCGACCAGAAGCGCGAGCGCGAACGGCGCGAGCACGACGAGGCGGTGTTCAACGACCTGTGGCGCACCGTGCCGGGAACGCCGCGCAGCCGCGCCGGCAACCCGGCGGCCGAGCAGCGCCGCAAGCTCGGGCTGCCCGAGGAGAACCTGCTTTATTTCATCGAGAAGCTGTCGCCGCGGCTGCAGTTCTGGGAGCGCGAGATCATCCGCATCGTGCGGCTGATCGCCCAATACTTCTATCCGCAGCCGCAGGTGAAGGTGATGAACGAGGGCTGCGCCACCTGGGTGCACCAGCGCATCATGCTGCGCCTGCACGAGACCGGGCAGATCGACGACGCCGCCTTCCTGGAGACGATCCATTCCACCAGCGGCGTCGTCATGCAGCCCGGCTATGAGCGCGGCCCCGGCTTCAACCCGTACGCGCTCGGCTATGCCATCATGAGCGACATCGAGCGCATGTGCACGCAGCCGACCGCGGAGGACCGCGCCTGGTTCCCCGACATCGCCGGCAACGCCGACCCGCTCGGCACGTTGCGCCACGCTTGGGCGAACTTTCGCGACGAGAGCTTCATCCTGCAATTCCTGTCGCCGGCTGTCATGCGGCAGTTCCGCATGTTCCGGCTGCTCGACGACACCGCCGAGACGACGCTGCTGGTCGACGCCATCCATGACGACGCCGGATACCGCGCGATACGCCGCAGCCTCGCCAGCAGCTACGATCCCGCCGAGAGCGACGCCGACGTGCAGGTGGTGGACGTGGACCTCGCCGGCGACCGCCGCCTAGTGCTTCAGCACCGCACCCGCGCCGGGCAGTTGCTGTCCAAGCGCGACGCCGAGGCGACGCTGCGCTACGTGGCCCAGTTGTGGGGCTACGAGGTGCGGCTGGAGGAGATCGACGCCGAGAGCGAGGCGGTGCTGGCCAGCTATGCCGCTGGCCCGCCGCCGACGCCCGCCTGATTGCTCGCGGCCCAGGCGACCAGCCTCATGCCGCGCAAATGCTCAGGCGGCGTCGCTGTCCAGCGTTGCCAGGTCGATTTGCTGGATGGAGAACCACACCGTGTCCGGGCTGCGGGCCGCGCCGCGCAGGATCGTCTTGATCGCCGACAGCAGGTCTTCGAGCGAGCGGAACGGGGTTAGATTGTCCTCGCCGTCGGCGGTTCGCATCACCAGGCCAAAGCCGGGCTTGGCGAGCGAAGCGCCGACGCCGCCGCGGCCGGTTCCTTTCCGGGGCAAGTCCGTGACCGTGGCCGGCGGGCTGGCGGCGGGCGGGCGGCTTTGCTGGGGCTTTGGCTTGACCGGAGCAGGCGTCGCGGCGACCGTCTCGACCCGCTTGGCAACGGGGGCCGGAGGATTGGCGAACAGGCCGGCCTGGCGGTCGGTGATCTCAGGGGGATCGGCCGGCGTTGCCTCCGCCGCCGCTGGCGGCACGTCCACGTCCGGGGTGTCGGCAACCGGGTCCCGGCCTCTGGCCCGCCGCAGCTTGACGAGCAGCGTGTAGATGTTGGCCGGGGTGCAGCCGAACTCGGCCGCGACCTCCGCCACCTTGCGGTTCTCGACATCCACGAGGTGCAGGATCTTGGGGTGATCCGCTTTTCTGATCTTGGCCATCGTCGCCTCTCGCCATGCGTTGGACCTGCACTCTGGTCCGTCAAGGTTATCGCGGGATCAAGGCAGCAGGGATAGCTGCTGATTGTCGGCGGCGGCCCGGCGGCGCTGCGGATGCCCGGCCGCCGCCTCGGCCTTCTCGGCGCGCAGCCGCAGCAGTTCGTCCACCACGCGGTCGACGGTCTGCCAGAGCGGCTCGTTGCCGATGCGTTCCTGCAGGAACACCTTGTGCGCCGCCAGCGTCACGTTGAGCGTGCCGCGCGTGGTTTCCGGCCGGCGCGAGCGCATCTGCATCAGCGCCTTCTCGACCTCCTCCAAGGCGACGCCCAGCGCGCCGGCGATCTGCTCCGGCTCATGGCCGTCGCGGCGCAGGCGCCGGGCCTGGGCAATCTGCGCCGGCAGCATCCCAAGCGCCGGCCGCAACCGTTCGGTGCGCTGCGACATCTCGCCGGCGCCGCTTCCGGGTGGCTTGCCGTGGAACGTTGGCATCGATCGATCCCCTTGCCGGTCCTGACGGAAGACGCTCGCAGTCACCTTCGGTTGCCGCCCGGCCTCGCCGCAGTGTCGCACAAAGTGGGCTTCTCCATCACAGCGTTTCAGTCACCTTGCGCAGGTGCGAGGGCCGGTCGGGATCGTGGCCGCGCGCGCGGGACAGCTTCTCGGCAAACGAGTAGAACGACAGCAGCATGGCGAGCGGGTCGAGCGCCGGATGGCCGGTCGCGGTGACGGCCAGATGATCTGGCCCGCCCGCCGCGTCCGCCGTGACATCGAACACCTGGCCCTGCAACGCCCGCAGGCGGTCGATGCTGCCGCGCATCGCCGCGCGGGAGGCGTCGGGCTGGCTGAATGCGATGACCGGAAAGCCTGGGTGGAGCAACTGCAAGGGACCGTGCATCACTTCGGCGCCGGAGAACGCCTCGGCGTGCAGCACGCAGGTCTCCTTGAGCTTCAGCGCGGCCTCGGCGGCGATCGGCAAGGCGGGGCCGCGGGCGACCACGTAGGCGGATTGCGCCGGCTTGAAGCAGGCCAGCGCCGCCGCCCAGTCGTGCGCGAGGGTGGCTTCCAGCGCTTCGGGCAGGCGTGCCACGGCATCGCGCAGCGCCGCGTCGCCGCGCCACTCGGCCACCAGCATCGCCAACGCCACCGCCGAGGCGAGGCAGCTCTTGGTGGCGGCGACGCTGGCCTCGCGGCCGGCATGGAGGGGGATCACCGCGTCCGCCGCCGCAGCCAGCGGTGACCCGGCGTCGTTGACCACCGCGATCGAGAACGCGCCCGCCGCGCGCGCCGACGCCTGCAGGGCGAGGATATCGGGGCTCTGGCCGGACTGCGAGACGGAGATCACGACGGCGTTCCTGAGCTTCAGCGGCGCCTTGTAGATGGACGCCACCGATGGCCCGACCGAGGCGACCGGCACGCCGACCAGGATCTCGCTCACATACTTGAAGTAGGCCGCGGCGTTCTCCGACGAGCCGCGCGCGCAGGTGACGATCACGCTGGGGTCCAGCGTTCGCAGCCGCTCGCCGAGCGCCCGGATGGCGCTGCCCTCCCGCGCGACCAGCCGGGCGACGACGCCCGGAGTCTCGATGATCTCGGCGGCCATGTGGGTGGTGGTTTGGTCCGGCATCAGTCTTGCCCCAGGTTGAGTTCGGCCACGAAATCGTAGGTGTCGCCGCGATAGAAGCTGCGGGTGAACTCCACCGGCTGCCCGCTCGCCAGGTACGAGATGCGCTCGATCGACAGCGCGGCGCTGCCGGCGGGCACCTCCAGCAGCGCCGCGTCGTGGTCGCCGAGGTTGGCGGCCGACAGGCGTTGCAGCGCGCGCACCGGCTTGACCCCGAGCGCGTCGAGTATGGCATAGAGCGAGGTCTTCACCGCCTGCGGATCGGCCAAATACTTTTGCGGGATGGCCGCCAACTCGATCGCCATCGGCACGCCGCCGGCAAAGCGCAGGCGCCGGAAGCGGCACACCCGGTCCTGCATGGACAGCGCCAAATGGAACGCCTCCTTGGTCGAGGGCGGCGAGATCTCGCGGTCGAGCCAGCGCGAGGTCGTCTCCAAGCCGCGCTGGCGCATGTCCTCGCTGAACGAGGTGAGCCGCGACAATGGTTGCTCGACGATGGGCGGCTTGCGCGAGACGAAGGTGCCGGAGCCCTGCCGCTGTTCGAGCAGGCCGGCGCTGACCAGTCCCGCCAGCGCCTTGCGCACCGTCACCCGCGAGACGTTGAGGGTGTGGGCGATGTCGCGCTCTCCCGGCAGCGCCTCCAGCGGTTTCAGGCTGCCGCTGGCGATGGCGCTCTTGATGCGTTCCTGCAGCCGCACATAGAGCGGCGTGGCGCCACTCGGCGCGAAGCTGTCCAGGGCAAACAGGGAGGCGTCGAGGCTCATCTCGCGTCAGTGTCCTTACAGCGGCGGAGGCCATACCACCAAATACCACATTAGTCGTACCGCATGGCCGACATGCGTCGATGTTGACAAGAGGTATCTCACTGGTATTACACTAAGGTGAAACGTTTGGCGATGGTCGCCGTACGGGAGAAGCAGAATGAAGACAATGCTCAAGGCGACCGTCTCGGCCCTGTTCACCACCGCCCTGCTTGCCGCCGCCGGACCGGCGTTCGCGGCCGACACCACGCTGACCATCGAGAGCTGGCGCAACGACGACCTGCAGATCTGGCAGCAGAAGATCATCCCGGCGTTCGAGAAGGAAAACCCCGGCATCAAGGTCGTGTTCCAGCCGACCGCGCCGAAGGAGTACAACGCCGCGCTGAACTCGAAGCTCGACGCCGGCACCGCGGGCGACATCATCGCCTGCCGCCCGTTCGACGCCTCGCTGGAGCTGTTCAAGAAAGGCCAGCTCACCAGCGTCAACGCCATCGCGGGCATGGACAACTTCAGCCCGGTGGCGAAGGCCGGCTGGAGCACCGACGACGGCAAGACCACCTACTGCGTGCCGGTCGCGGCGGTGCTGCACGGCTTCATCTACAACAAGGACGCCTTCGCCAAGGTCGGCATCAAGACGCCGCCGGCGACCTCCGAGGAGTTCTTCGCCGATCTCGACAAGATCAAGGCCGACGGCACCTACATCCCGCTGGCGATGGGCACCGCCGACCAGTGGGAAGCCGCCACCATGGGCTACCAGAACATCGGGCCGAACTACTGGCACGGCGAGGATGGCCGCAAGGCGCTGATCGCCGGCAAGCAGAAGCTGACCGACAAGGAATGGGTCGAGCCGTTCACGCAGCTCGCCAAATGGGCGCCCTACATGGGCGACGGCTTCAAGGCGCAGTCCTATCCCGACAGCCAGAACATGTTCACGCTCGGGCGCGCCGCGATCTACCCGGCCGGCTCGTGGGAAATCTCCCAGTTCGACAGCCAGGCGCAGTTCAAGATGGGCGCATTCCCGTCGCCGGTGCCGGCCGCCGGCGACCCCTGCTACCTCTCGGACCACGTCGACATCGCCTTCGGCATGAACAGCAAGACCAAGGACCCGGCGGCGGCCAAGACTTTCCTGACCTGGACCGCCACGCCCGAGTTCGCGCAGTTGTACTCGAACGCGCTGCCGGGCTTCTTCAGCCTGCAGAGCGGAGCCATCGCGCAGACCAACCCGCTGGCCAAGGAGTTCCTGAGCTTCCGCGACAAGTGCAAGTCGACGATCCGCTCGACCTACCAGATCCTGTCGCGCGGCACGCCCAACCTCGAGAACGAGACCTGGAACGAATCTGCCAACGTGCTCAACGGCACCGACACGCCGGAGCAGGCCGCGCAGAAGCTGCAGAAGGGCCTGGACGCCTGGTACAAGCCGGCCGCTCAATAACCACCGACCGTCGGCGCGCCGTGGAACTCCACGGCGCACCGATAGGCTGCGCGAGTTTCCCCATGGCAGAGATCGAGACGATTGCCGGCGACGTTCCGTATCTGCCGGCCGCAAGCGGGAGCGCCGACCTGCCGGACCGCACGCGGCGGTGGCACATCCTGGTGTTCCTGACGCCGGCGCTGCTCGTCTACACCATCATCATGATCGTGCCGCTGATCGACACGCTGCGGCTGGCGCTGTTCCGCAGCGTCGACCGCGTGCCGGTGTTCGTCGGCCTCGACAACTTCGTCGTGCTGTTCACCGACGCCCGCTGGTCCGAGCATTTCTGGAACGCGCTCCGCAACAACCTCTACTTCTTCGCCTTCCATATCCTGCTGCAGAACCCGATCGGCGTGGCGCTCGCGGCGCTGCTGTCGCTGCCGAAGCTGCGCGGCCAGGCGTTCTACCGGACCGCGTTCTTCCTGCCGACCATGCTGTCGTTCGTGATCGTCGGCTTCAGTTGGAAACTGATCCTCAGCCCGCTGTGGGGCGTGGCGCCGACGCTGTTGGGCGACATCGGCTTGCGCAGCTGGTTCCATCCGTGGCTCGGGCAGGAATCGACCGCGCTGACGACGCTGGCGCTGATCTCGGTGTGGCAATACGTGGGCATCCCGATGATGCTGATCTACGCGGCGATGCTCGCCATCCCGAGCGCGCTGATCGAGGCCGCCGAACTGGACGGCGTGACCGGCTTCTCGCAGTTCTGGAAGATTCGGCTGCCGCTCATCCTGCCGACGATCGGCATCTGCTCGATCCTGACCTTCGTCGGCAACTTCAACGCCTTCGACCTCATCTACACGGTCAACGGCGCGCTGGCCGGGCCGAACTTCTCGACCGACATCCTCGGCACCTTCCTGTTCCGCACCTTCTTCGGCAACCAGTTGCAGCTTGGCGACCCGAACATGGGCGCCACCGTCGCCACCATGATGTTCCTGATCATCCTGGCCGGCGTCTCGGTCTATCTGTTCGGCGTGCAGACCCGGATGCGGCGGTACGAGCTGTGAGCGGCGTCATGCATCATGCCCGCTGGTGGCCGCTGAACCGGGTCGCGGTGCATGTCGTGCTGATCCTCTACACCGTGCTCTGCCTCGGCCCGGTGCTGCTGGTGGTCGCCAACTCGTTCAAGTCGCGGGCCAGCATCTTCCGCTCGCCGCTGAGCCTGCCGGGGACAGCGACGTTCGACCTGATCGGCTACCAGACGGTGCTGGGCCAGGGCGTGTTCCTGAACTACTTCGTCAACAGCCTGATCGTCACCGTCGGCTCGCTCGCGGCGGTGCTGCTGTTCGGCGCCATGGCGGCGTTCGCGCTCAGCGAGTACCGCTTCCGCGGCAACCGGGCGCTGGGCCTGTTCATGGCGCTCGGCATCATGGTGCCGATCCGCCTCGGCACGGTGGCGATCCTCAACATGATGGTGGCCGCCCGCCTCGTGAACACGCATCTCGGGCTGATCCTGATCTACACCGCGCAGGGCCTGCCGATCGCGGTGTTCATCCTGGCGGAGTTCATGCAGGGCGTGTCGAAGGATCTGAAGGATGCCGGGCGCATCGACGGGCTTTCGGAATACACCATCTTCTTCCGCCTGGTGCTGCCGCTGGTGCGCCCGGCGGTCGCGACCGTCGCGGTGTTCACCATGATCCCGATCTGGAACGATTTGTGGTTCCCGCTGATCGTGGCGCCGGGCGAGGCCACCAAGACGGTGACGCTCGGCGCCCAGGTCTTCATCGGCCAGTTCGTCACCAACTGGAACGCCGTGCTGGCCGCCCTCACGCTGGCGATCCTGCCGGTGCTGGTCCTCTATCTGCTGTTCTCGCGGCAACTGATCCGCGGCATCACGGCGGGAGCCGTCAAATGACGATGCCATTGCGAACCTTGGTGATCGGCCTCGGGCAGATGGGCCTGAGCCACGCGCTCGCCTACCACCGCAACCCCGGCTTCGAGATCATCGGGCTGGTCAACCGCTCGCAGGTCACGCTGCCGGACGAGTTGCGGGCGTACCCGGTGCTCGACTTCGAGGCCGGGCTGGCGCGAAAGCCCGATCTGGTGTCGGTGAACAGCTACACCGACAGCCACGCGGCCTACGCCATCGCCGCGATGGAAGCCGGCGCGCATGTGTTCGTGGAGAAGCCGCTGGCGCCCACGGTGGCCGACGCCGAGCGCGTGGTGGCGACGGCGCGGCGCACCGGGCGCAAGCTGGTGATCGGCTACATCCTGCGCCACCACCCGAGCTGGATCGAGTTCATCCGGCAGGCGCGCACGCTGGGGCCGCCGTTCGTGATGCGCATGAACCTCAACCAGCAATCCTCCGGCGCGGCCTGGGAGATCCACAAGCGGCTCATGCGGAGCACCAGCCCGGTGGTCGACTGCGGCGTCCACTACCTCGACGTGATGCTGCAGATCACCGACGCGAAGCCGATCCAGGTGCGCGGCATGGGGGTGCGGCTGTCGCCGGAGATCGCCGAGACGCAGGTGAACTATGGCCACCTGCAGGTGCTGTTCGAGGATCGGTCGGTTGGCTGGTACGAGGCGGCCTGGGGACCGATGATCTCCGAGACGGCGTTCTTCGTGAAGGACGTGATGGGGCCGAACGGCTCGGTGTCGATTGTCATGGACGAAGGCGCCGCCTCCGCCGACATCGACACCCACACCAAGACCGCGCGCATCCGCCTGCACGCCGCCGCCCGAGGCGCCGATGGCCGCTTCCTGGCGGCCGACGAGATCGTGTCGATGGCCGACGAGCCGGGCCACCAGGCGCTTTGCGAGCGCGAGCAGGCGTTCGTGCTCGACGCCATCACCAACGACCGCGACCTCGACCGGCACATGCGGGACGCCGTCCGCTCGCTGGGCGTGGTGCTCGCCGCCGAACGATCCATGCGCGAGATGCGCGCGATCGACCTCTGAGGACGCCGGCATGGGTTCGCTCAACCTCAAGGACATCGGCAAGAACTTCGGTCCCATCGAAGTCCTCAAGGGGATCGACCTCGACGTGCTGCCGGGCGAGTTCGTGGTGTTCGTCGGCCCCTCGGGATGCGGCAAGTCCACCCTGCTGCGCATCATCGCCGGCTTGGACGAGCAGAGTTCGGGCGATCTGCGCATCGACGGCCGGCTGATGAACCGGGTGCCGCCGGCCAGGCGCGGCATCGCCATGGTGTTCCAGAGCTACGCGCTGTACCCGCATTTGACGGTCGCCCGGAACATGGGCCTGGCGCTGTCGCAGGAAGGCGTGGCGAAAGCCGAGATCAAGGCGCGCGTCGCGAAGGCCTCGGGCCTGCTGCGGCTCGATGCGCTGCTGTCGCGCCGGCCGGCGGAACTGTCCGGTGGGCAGCGCCAGCGGGTCGCCATCGGCCGCGCCATCGTGCGCCAGCCGAGCCTGTTCCTGTTCGACGAGCCGCTGTCCAACCTCGACGCGGCGTTGCGCGTGGGCACCCGCATCGAGATCGCCAAGCTGCACCGCCAGCTCGGGGCCACGATGATCTACGTCACCCACGACCAGATCGAGGCGATGACGCTGGCCGACAAGATCGTGGTGATGAACGGCGGCGTGATCGAACAGGTCGGCCGCCCGCTCGAACTGTATGCCAAGCCGGCCAATCTGTTCGTGGCCGGCTTCATCGGCTCGCCCGCCATGAACTTCATCGATGGCGCGATTGCGGCCAGGGTAGGCGCCGCGACCATCGGCGTGCGCCCGGAACACCTCGCGGTGGCCAAGGACGGGGCGTGGATTGGAATCGTGTCCCATGCCGAGCATCTCGGCGCGGACACCATGCTGTATGTCGAGGTGCCTGATGTCGGGCTGTTGACCGCGCGGGTGCTCGGCGACGTCAGCCACGACGTCGGCGACACGGTTGGCCTCACGCCGCAGGACGGCAAGGTGTACCGCTTCGGCGAGGACCGGAAAGCCACCGGCTGAGCCTTGCCGGGCCGGCCAGGTTACGCCTAGCCTCCCGCGCAACAAGCCACGGGGAACGGCAGCCATGGAAAAGCTCGGCATCCACGCCTTTGTCTGGACCGGCAGCTCGGCGGCTTCGGATCTCGAGGCGGCGATGGAGAAGTCGCACGCGCTGGGCTACCGGCTGATCGAATTCCCGCGCCTCGACCCCACCAAGTTCGACATCGCCTGGCTCGCCGGCCGGTTGCGCGAGTTCGAGCTGGGCGTGGTGGTGACGATGGGCCTGCCATTCGACGCCGACATCTCCAGCGAGGACGCTGCCGTCGTGCAGCGCGGACGCGCCATGCTGCACGACGCCGTGGCGGTCACCCGCGACCTCGGAGGCGGCAAGCTCGGCGGCATCATTTTCTCGGCGCATGGCAAATACCCCGCCCCGCCGACGCGGCGCGGCTGGGACAACAGCGTGGGCGTGCTGACCGGGTTGGCCGAGACGGCGCGGGCGGCTGGCGTCACGCTCAACCTGGAGGTGGTCAACCGATTCGAGAGCAACGTGCTCAACACCACCGCGCAGGGCCTGGCGTTCATCCGCGACACCGGCATGGACAACATCTACCTGCACCTCGACACTTTCCACATGAACATCGAGGAAGCCGACCCGGCGCAGGCGATCCGCGCTTGCGGCGACCGGCTGGGCTATTTCCACATTGGCGAAAGCAACCGCGGCTTCCTGGGATCGGGCACGGTGGACTTCCCGGCCACCTTCGACGCGCTTGTGGAGGCCGGCTACGACGACTTCGTCACCTTCGAGTCATTCTCCTCCGAAGTCGTGGACCGCGACCTGTCGATCACCTGCGGCATTTGGCGCAACACCTGGACCGACAACGTGGCCGTCGCCCGGCACGCCAAATCCTACATCGAGGAGCGCTTTGCCGAGGCCCGGCGCAAGGCGGTCGCGGCGCGCACGCCGTAGCCTGCCGCCCGGCTGTGGAACGATCAGCTTAGGCTTTGACGGCGGAGCGGCTTTTGACCAAAGTCGCGTCCGAACCGCGGCTATAGCGGATGTGGGGGAGACGGCATTGGACCAGCACGCCGGCGCGCCGGTCGGCGACATCAAGGCACGGGCGGGGTTCGCCACCCGTGTGCTGCGGTCGCGCGAGACCGGGATCATTGCCGCCCTGCTGATCATGATGATCGGCCTGTCGGCGTTCGCCCCGGACTTTTCCAGCCTCGACAACCTGCTCAACGACGCCCGCAACTTCTCGTTCGTGGGCATCGTGGTGCTCGGGCAGGCGATGGTGATGATCACCGGCGGCATCGACCTGTCGGTCGGCAGCGTCTGGGGCCTCACGGCGGTCTCGTCGGCGGCGTTCATGCACATGGGCATCGCCACCGTGCCGGCCTGCCTGCTGGCGCTGGTCATCGCGGCGGCCATCGGCCTGTTCAACGGCCTGTGCGTGACCAAGCTGCGGATGCCGCCGTTCGTGCCGACGCTTGCCACCATGAGCATCGCCCGCGCCCTGGCGCTGGTCATCACCCGCGGCAAGTCCATCGACGGCTTCCGCCCCGACGGCGACCCGTTCTTCGAGCTCGGCGGCGGCGACACGTTCGGCCTGCCCAACCCGTTCATCATATTCGTGGCGCTGTCGATCGTCGCCGGCATCGTGCTGACCCGCACCGTCTATGGCCGCCAGTTGTATGCCGTCGGCGGCAACGAGCGCGCCTCCCGCCTCACCGGCCTCGCGGTCGACCGGCTCAAGATCAGCGTCTACGTGATTTCGGCGGTCACCGCGGGCATCGCCGGCATCATCGAGGTCAGCTATCTGTCTTCGGGTATCTCCAACCAGGGCCTCGGCAAGGAGCTGAGCGTGATCGCCGCGGCGGTGATCGGCGGCACCGCGCTGACCGGCGGCGAGGGCAGCGTGCTCGGCGTGTTCATCGGCACCGTGATCCTGGAAGTGTTGCGCAACGGCTTGGTGCTGCTCGGCACCGATGCCTACTGGCAAGGCGTGTTCGTGGGCTCGGTGATCGTGTTCGCCGTGTTCATCGACCAGCTCCGCAAGGGGTTCTGGCGAACCCGCTGACTGTTCACTCAACAAGACCACCCAAGGGAGACCCGAGTATGAGGAAACTGCTGCTATCGACCGCCGCCGCGGCCACGCTGGCGTTGGCCGGCATGGCCGCCACCCCGGCGCACGCCGCCGAAAAGGTGTTTGCGATGGTGCCGAAGGCGCTGGGCGTGCCGTTCTATGCCGACGCCGAAAAGGGCTGCAAACAGGAAGCCGCCAAGATCGGCGCGACATGCCTGTTCACCGGCCCGGCGCAGCTCGACGACGCGGAGCAGGTCCGCATCGTGCGCGACCTCATCACCCGCGGCGTGGCCGGCATCGCGGTGGCGCCGAACAACCCGGATTCGATCAGCAACGTGATCACGGCGGCGCTGGCCAAGAAGATCCCGGTGGTGACGTTCGACAGCGACGCGCCGACCTCGAAGCGCATCGCCTTCATCGGCACCGACAACAAGGGCGCCGGCGCCACCGCGGGCCAGGCGTTCGCGAAGGCGATGCCGAAGGGCGGCACCTACGCCGTGCTGACCGGCGGCCTGTCGGCGCAGAACCTCAACGACCGCATCGACGGCTTCAAGTCCAAGCTCGGCGCCAACTACAAGGAAGTCTCCGGCTCGCCGTTCTCGTGCGACGACGACAGCAACCGCGCCGTGCAGGTGATCCAGGACATCCTGGCCAAGAACCCCAAGATCAACGGCATCTTCTACTCCGGCGGCTGGCCGATGTTCGCGCCCGAGGCGTATACGCGGGCGCTGCGCAAGCGGGCGGCCGAGATCAAGAGCGGCAAGTTCGTCATCGTCTCGTTCGACACGCTGCCGAACCAGCTCAAGCTGCTGCAGGAAGGCTACGCCACCACGCTGGTCGGGCAGCGCCCGCTGGCCATGGGCATCGATAGCATCGACCAGCTCAACACGCTGTCCGGCGGCGGCACGGTGCCCAAGGTCACCGACACCGGCACCGACGTGGTGACGAAGGCCAACGTCGCCGCGTTCATGAGCAAGTAAGGCAGCCGGGGCCGCCGGACGATCCGGCGGCCCCACCGGCACCATGGCAACACTCCTCAGCGTCGAGGCCATCTGCAAGTCGTTCCCCGGCGTGAAGGCGCTGAGCGACGTCACGTTCGCGGTCGAGGCCGGGACCATCCACGCCATCATCGGCGAGAACGGCGCCGGCAAGTCCACCCTGATGCAGGTGATCGCCGGCGCGTTGAAGGCCGACTCCGGCCAGTTGGTGTTCGACGGCCGCGTATTGAGCCTGTCGGGCACCCGCGACGCCGCCGCCCAGGGCATCGCCATCGTGTTCCAGGAATTGATGCTGGCGCCCAACATGACGGTGGCCGAGAACGTGTTCCTCGGCATGGAGCCGCGCCAGGCTGGCGTGCTGGTCGACCGCGCGGCCCTGCGCACCCGCACCATTGCGGCGCTGCGGCGCATGGGCATCGACATCGATCCCGACCAGCGGCTGGGCGAGCTGACCATCGCGCAGCAGCAACTGATCGAGATCTGCAAGTCGCTGGTGCATGAGCCGCGCCTGCTGATCCTGGACGAGCCGACGTCGAGCCTGTCGGAGGCGGACTCGCTGGTGCTGTTCCGCGTCGTCCACGACCTGCGCGCGCGCGGCGTCACCATCCTGTACATTTCGCACCGGATGCGCGAGGTGTTCGACAACTGCGACAGCGTTACCGTGCTGCGCGACGGCAGGCACGTCCGCACGCTGAGGCTCGCCGACACCGATCCGGACGAAGTGGTGCGCCTCATGGTCGGCCGCGACCTGCTCGGCGTGCAGCGGGTGGCGCCGGGCGGCGTGGCGCGCCCGGTGGTGCTCTCGGTGCGGGGGCTGGGCGACGGCAAGCGCTACAACGACATCAGCTTCGACCTGCGTCAGGGCGAGATCGTCGGCCTCGCCGGGCTGATCGGCGCCGGCCGGTCGGAGATGGTGATGGGCATTTTCGGCGCCCCGCCGGCGCGCGCCGGCAGCGTCACGCTCGATGGGCAGCCAGTGGACATCCGCAAGCCGCGCGACGCGATGCGGCTTGGCCTCGCCCTGGTGCCGGAGGATCGCAAGCTGCAGGGGCTGGTGCTGGGGATGCAGGTCGGCTCCAACCTGTCGATGTCGGCGCTGGGCCTGGGCCGCATCTCGACCGCGGGCTTCGTGCGCGGGGCGGCGGAGGCGCGCATGGTCGACGCCTACGTGGACCGCTTCCGCATCAAGACGCCCGGCGTGGCGCAACTGGTCGGCCTGCTCAGCGGCGGCAACCAGCAGAAGGTGGTGCTGGCGAAGTGGCTGGCGACCAAGCCGCGCGTGCTGATCGTGGACGAGCCGACGCGGGGGGTGGATGTCGCGACCAAGGCCGAGATCTACACGCTGATGCGCGAACTGGCGCATGACGGGCTGGCGATCCTGATGATTTCGTCGGACTTGCCGGAGGTGCTGACCATCTCCGACCGCATCCTGGTGATGCGCGCGGGGCGGCTGGCGGGCGAGATCGCGTTCGCCGATGCCTCGGAGGAGCGGATCATGGCGCTGGCGGCGCTGGAACACGCGCACGCCTGATGGGTGGCGCGTCAGGGCGCCGCCGTTATTTCGGCGAGCACGCCCGCATAGGCGTCCGGCGGGATCGTCACCGTGCCATGGAACGGCGAACTCAAGCCCACAATCAGCAGCAACACGAGCACACCGGACGCCGCCAGCGCCGCCGTCATCAGCAGATGCAGCGCCAGCGACGGGGCGCCGAGCACGAAGCTGAACGCCACCACCAGCCCGCCGCCGGACAGCAGCACCATCCAGACCAGGTCGGGGATGTCGCCATGCGTCGCCAGCCGGCGGTCGCGCCGCACCGTCACCACGTCGCTCACCGCCGAAATCAGGAAGCTCTGGATGTTGGACTGCCCGGCGCCGTTTGGGGTGAGCCCGGTCACCGTGCTGTCGAGATGCACCAGCAGCGGCTCCACCGCCGGAACCGCCCGTCCGGCGATCTGCGCCGGCCACTCGACGTCGATAACCTTCATGAGATAGGCCATGAGGTCGCCGCGCACGGCCGCTCCCGCCGGGTCGGCGATGCCGTGGCTGGCGCGGTAGATGCTGCCGAGGAGGTCGGCCTCATGCCGCGCCAGGCCCTGCGCCGCGCTGTATTGCGCCCATGCCGTCGTCGCCATGAACGCCAGCAGCACGGCATAGGTGGTGCCAATCACCGAGAAGATCGCCGCCCCCAGCGCCGTATGCTCCCGCCGCACCGCCAGCGGCAGGAAGCGGTGCGCCACCACCTGCAACAGCATCGCGGCGAACACGCAGACGGCTAAGATGACCCCGCCCGACTGCCAGATCGGATGCATGGTGACCGACATCGACATCATCGTGGGCACTCCGCATCACCAGAGGGAATAGGCCATACTCCCGGCCGGCAAGCCACGGCCAGGCGGCTCGGATGCGACGCCGCCGCTGCCACCGCCGTGATCTCGAAATCCGGGCCGGAGCACGCGCACGCGTGACAGCTGGTCCGCTGACGTGTGAGTAACGCTACTGATCTTAACTTTGACATTAACACTGGGTTAACTGACATTCCGCTCGATTAAGTTCGCATCGGGACGTTAGCACGCTGGTAAAAACCGAGATCAAATCGCTGACCGGCTTGCGCGGCGTGGCGGCTTGCTTTGTGATGGCGTATCACTATGCGCAAGCCGACTACGCTTATCTCATACCGGCGCACGGCCCGGTAAGAGCATTCGTGTTGCATGGCTACTTGGCCGTGGACCTGTTCTTCGTGTTGAGCGGCTTCGTCATGGCGCTTAACTACCAGCACCTATTCGAGGATGGGTTCTCGAACCAGAATTACAGTATATTTCTATACAAGCGGCTGACACGCATCTACCCGCTCTACATCATGGTATCTGCTCATCTCCCCCCCCCCCCGTTTGACAGCCTGTAGCCTGCCGAGTCGAAAAGTGGT
>JAABUJ010001444.1_pt1 | contig 35124 bp, 41 predicted proteins | sample 5559131 | NCBI WGS metagenome assembly JAABUJ01 (sample SAMN10711875, study PRJNA513366) | rock metagenome | isolation source: Antarctica rocks | place: Antarctica: Victoria Land, Mt New Zealand nord | collected 2016-01-07 | reverse complement strand
ACAGATCGGCCAGTGGAACATCGTGCACGGGTACCATGAGGTGGGCCTCCGCAGCGAGATGGGGTTGGTTCTTTCATCTCTACCTGCGTGGGCCTGTCTCGTGCAATCCACATAATGCGCCTGAGGGGATATGGTCGTCCCGGCATGATCCACTAAGACGAACCGCCCTCACCGCCACCACCCCCTTGGACTATCGTTTTCGGGTTTGGTCGCCCATCCCGACCGACATCACCGAAGGTTTGCACCACGGTCATGTAGTGCGCGCCCGCTCGCATGTGCATCTCGATACTCACCCGCTCCACTGCGCCGGCCGGGAAGGCGCCCAGGTCCCAGGTGTAGTACGGCCAGGCTCGATGGACCACCCGCACGGAGGGCGTGGAGCGGCCGTGGCCGGTGTTGAGTGAGACGCGCAGCGTGCCTGCCCGCCAGGTGTGGTGGGTGTCGAGCCGCAGCACGAAGTGCGGCATGGAAGGCCCGACGTTGAGGTAGGCGAAGGTCGCGTGGGCAAGCAGTGGCCGCTTGATGAATGGGTCGTTGGCCGGCCCGAACGGTCCTGCTCCCGACTGCGATTGCACCTGATACTGATTCGGCTGGCAGGCGGCGCCCGACGAGGCGGCGCTGCGCTGCGCCGGACGGGAGGCCGTGGCCGGACTCATCGTCAGCGCCAGCGCTGCCGCCGCCATGGGAAGGAGGAAACGAACAAAGGGTGTCATGCGTGGAAGCTCCTCTCTCGCCCGCTCAGGGGCAGACATCGTGGATCACATAGCGCACCAATCGCTGGTCGCTCAAGCTGTCGGTCGAAACTAGGACGGCAACTGCGCCGTGCTGGAAGGAGGCCCAGCGCTGACCATCGGCATAGGCGCCGGAATGGACCGTGCACCTGTGAGCCGTGGTCACTTGGCCGGCCAGGAGCGGTTGAGGGAGGCCATGTGCCTGGATGCGCTCCTGCACCAGCAGATATGGCCCGCTGGCGTAGAGGCCGAAGGGGCGGTGGTTGGAGGTATAGGTCGTGATGTGCGTTCCCTGGTCGAACAGCACATCAACCGCGGTGGTCCGCTGGAGTGGTCCGTCCAGGCGTTGATCGGTTCCCTCGCTGACGAACGGACGGCCACCCACGCCAGGCGGAGCGGAGGGCGTGAGAAACGGCGCGGGAGCCACCTGAGGACCGGACGACAGCCCGCTGCTCAGGACGGTCCACTGTCCGGTCGAAACCACCGGCACAGGCGGACGATAGCCGGCAAGCTCCGACGCGGAGGGGCCCTGGCCGAAATGCAGCGCGGTTACGCTATAGCGCAGCTGGGCGCCCGCCGTTTCCAGGCTGTGCGGATCGCGCGGCATGCCATGCTGTTCGTATCTCACGATAAAGGGATGCTCTCGATCGACCCAGACGCGCGCCCAGCCAAACGATTGTCGGTGGTGGACGCACCGTCCCGGATGCTGGAATGAGCATCCGGTAACCAGGTCGTGGCTCACCAGCGGGCCGAAATCCACCACGTCCACCGTCCGGTTGAGCAGCTGTTCCTGACGAACGATCTGGACTCGGGCGTAGCGGGGGAAGCAGAACGGCTGGTTCGGCTGCCGGATCGACGCGAGGTAGCGCTGGATGGTCTGTGCCGGGTCAGGCTCCTGCAGGAAGCCCGGCAGGGCGCCGCCCTTGAGATAGGACAGCAGGTACGGAGCGAACGCACGGTAGAATATCGGCGACAGCGTCGATCGCCCGGCCGTTTCAGTACGCGTATCATAGCTGATGATGACGCGACCGTTGACCACAATGGTCGTCGTGCCTCGCTCGATGGCGGGCGATACCGTGTGGATATCCACCCGGTAATGGGTGCGGTCTCGCACCGTCCAATCCACGCGGACGTGATGCCGTCCTGCATACGGCACCGCCCGGGTCGGCAACTGGTAGTTGGGCAAGCTGACGTAACTGGCGTCCGAGGAGCCGGTGTAGGGAAAGGCCGAGCCGCCGGCCTGCGCCGCCCGGCGCAGAATCTCATAGGCGTTGGCCGGCGTGGCCGTACGGTGGCCCGAGAGGACCGCGATGCCGACGGCGAGGACACAGACGGCTGCCAGGGCCGCACTGCCGGCCCACTGCCAGCGGATACCTGGTAGGTGCCGGCGAGGTCGTGCCTGGCGCCGTACCCACTGCTCCAGCACAACCGGCGCGGAGTCCGCGGTGAGTGTACTCAGCGCCATATCCTGCCGGCGGTAGTCTTCGCCGGCCAGCCGGCAGGCCGAGCAGCCGGCTAGATGTGCCTGCAGCGCGTGCTCCTCCTGGGGCGACAGATCGTCTCGCACCGCGAGCAAGATCAGAAATTCCTGGTGTTCGTTCATGGCAGGTCTCCGTATTCCAGACGAAAGCGTTGGCGCGCCCGAAAGACGCGCATCCGTACCGCGTCCACACTGATTCCCAGCATGGCGCCGATCTCAGCGGCTTTGAATTTGTCAACTGAAAAGAGATAGAGAACCTCGCGCTCCTCCGGCGACAGGTGATCGAGTGCTTGCCGAACCGCGACTGTCCGGCTCGAGATGTGCTGTTCGGGGGCTGTCATACTCTCCAGCGCTCCTTCATCGCGGTCTTCTCGGCCACGCCGGCGTAGCTCGTCGATGGCGCGGTTGCGTGCCACCTTGTAGAGCCACTGGCCGTTGACCGGTTTGCCTGCCCGCAGATTGTCATAGGCACGCACGAAGGTCTCCTGCGCGCACTCCAGGGCGCTCTCGGGATCGCCTGCCAGCACATGTAGATACCGATAGATCGGTCCCTGGTATCGCTCCAGCAACGCACGCAACTGCTCCTCAATGGGGTCGCTCCGGTGCGGCAGAATCCGCTCCTCCCGTTCGAATAGTCTCTCGGTGGCCGTCACATCCATTCCATCCTCACCCGGTTGTCTGGTGGGTCGAGGTTAGAACGGGGAGCGAGCGGAAACATAACGAGCCATCTCCACTACTATCCCGCGGTACCGATTTGTCTCTTATAATCTCCTGTGCAGGAATGATCTGGCATTGTCTGCTCAATCCATGAGCATGGAGTGGTATGAGCAGGCCAATAGAGTTGCAGAGCGAGGGAGAAGGCGCCGAAGGTAGGTCGAGCAGCGTAGCGCGGACTGGGCCATTGGGCATTGCACCTGGAGTGTGGGTCGCTCTTTTCGCCGTCTGCATCATCTGGGGCTCGACCTATCTCGCGATCCGGTACGCGGTAGCCGGCCTTCCCCCACTCCTCATGTCCGGTGTCCGGTTTCTCATCGCCGGGTGTGCGCTCTTCATTGTGCTTCGGCTCCGAGGCGCCCAGGCGCCCTCACGGCAGCAGTGGGTAGGAGCGGGCACACTGGGCGCGTTTCTCCTGGTGGGCGGCAACGGTCTGGTGGCCGTGGCGGAGCAACGCGTCTCATCAAGCCTGGCGGCCATGATGATCGCTACCGTCCCGCTCTGGGCGGCGCTCTTTGCCGGTATCTTGGGGCGATGGCCGAGCGGGCGGGAGTGGATCGGCCTGGTCGTGGGGTTCTCAGGCGTGGTGCTCTTGAACCTGACCGGTGGCTTGCGCGCCAATCCTCTGGCGGCAATCACCCTCCTCTTCGCCTCCTGCTCCTGGGCGTTCGGCACCGTCTGGAGCCGCAAACTGACGCTGCCGGATGGCATGATGGGCAGCGCGGCGGAAATGATAGTGGGAGGGGCGCTCATGACCGTCGCCGGCATCGCAGTGGGGGAACGGGCGCCATCAGTCTTTCCCATCTCATCTCTGCTCGCCATGGGCTACCTGGTCCTCGTGGGATCGTTGGTTGCCTACAGCGCCTATACCTACCTGCTGCGCCACGCTCGTCCCACCCTGGCCACCAGCTACGCCTACGTGAATCCGCTGGTCGCCGTACTGCTTGGGGTGGGACTGGCCGGCGAGCGGATTACAGCGGTTGGTCTCCTGGCGCTGGTGGTCATACTTACCGGTGTGGTGCTCGTGGTCCTGGGGAGGGATCGGAACTAGCGGGTGAATTGTCGCGCGAAAGGAAACCCACTCAGCCATGTCGACTCGTCTCCAGCAGCTTGTTGAACACATACAGGCCGCGCCTGGTTGCTCTCTGATGACCACGCGGGTAATCGCCATAGACGGGCCGGGCGGGTCGGGGAAAAGCACGCTTGCGGAGCATCTGTCGACAGCTCTGGGAAACGTTCCGATAGTCCACACCGACGACTTCGCCAGCTGGGAGACACCACTGGAGTGGTGGCTGCGCTTGCTCACGCAGGTGCTTGAACCGTTATCCAGGAATACGACCGCGCACTACCAGCGGTATGATTGGGCAACGAGGCGTTTGGCGGAATGGCAAGACCTTCCCCCAACGCCCTTCGTCATCCTGGAAGGTGTTTCCGCATCCCGCGCCGCATTCAGGCCATTCCTCTCCTACTCTATTTGGGTCGAGACTCCCCGAGAGGAACGATTACGGCGGGGGTTGGAGCGCGATGGTGTGGAAGCACGCGACCAATGGGACGCATGGATGGCGGAGGAAGATGCGTATATCGCGCGCGAGCGTCCACAGGAGAAGGCAGACAGAGTGATTCAGGGAACAGATGCCTACTAAGTGGGGTCTTGCTGGACGTTGCGTCCATCGAATGATGGACTGTCCCAGTTCCCTCACCTCGCCGTGACTTGCCGCTTCGGCAAGCTCAGCGGCGCGTGTATACCTCGAAGAGGGAGATAGCCAGCGCATATCCACCCGCGGCGAAGGCGCCGGCCAGGAAGAACCCGACGGCGGGCGACGGCACAAGATGCACGACGAGGGTCACCAGCGCGATGACTGCCAGCGGCGTGATGTTGTAGCGCGCGAGGCCGGTGAGTGCCGCTGTTGGTCCTGGCTCGGCCGAGGGGCGAGCGGCGACGGCAACCAGCAGAACGAAGGCCAGCAGTGCACCGGCAACGAACTCCGTCGCTCGGGTACCACTCGGCGAGCCGTACGTGTGGGCCGTCACCGCCAGGCTCCCGCCGATGGAGAGCGTGTATCCCTGCGGCACGGTAAGCTGCGCGAGGGTGCGGTCGAGCTCGCGAGCGAATCTATTCACGGTTCCTCTCTCCCGTTGGCCTCTGCAACCACAATCCGTTTCCCGTAGCACCTGAGTAAGTAGAAAAACTCCCACGAGGTAGATGTCGCCAGAACAGTCGAGTTTGCGTGTTTGACTTATATATACTAACATGCAATAGAGTGCTGACATTGTCAGCCCAACCCACGTGAATGCGATTTGTCATGCCCGATCTCGACATTGTCAATCCGATATCGCCCGGCTGGTACAGACCCTACAAGCTCGTGGTGGGTTGGGCCGAACCGGCAGAGGTCGGACGGGCAGCTCTCAAAGCCCTGGCGAAGAGCCTGCGGTGCGGTCATGGACTTGAATCACTCAGTGAGCTCGTTGCGGTTGCCGGAGGCGTCATAGATGGGAGTCTCCCGGCAGCGGACGGGGTCGACCGTCTGCATACTATCGAACGTGCGTCCGGTGGCGATCGACACACCAAGGTGGGGGTGCAGGCTGTCATACGCATCATCGCTGAAGGGCGGGACGAACTGACTCCGGCCGCCGATCTGACGAACCTTGTCGCCGCTCGCTTCTGCAAGGAGCTCTTGGCGCATCACCTCTTCGGCTCGGCATGGGAAGAGGTACTGCAGGAGAGGTTCCAGGGAGCTGGCGAAGCCGAGTCATTCACCAATGCAGTCGCTTCGATAGTGAATCCACATATAGCGAGACTTGGGGAAGTACTAGCCCGCAACCCTGAAGGGGCCAGTCTACGCGCCCCCGCCATCCGCAACTCGAGTAGGCACTCGACTGCCGAACTGCTTGAGGAAACCATCGTCTTGTAGGAGAGGTGAAGTGGCAGTTTCCGCTCATGCGCATCCTCCCACCTACCGAATTAGGTTCACGGAGGACGGTCATGCAATCGTTGATTCCGACTCCGTGGTCGTCCAGTTCGATAGGAGTTACGTGGTTGGGGACATAGCCATCACTCGGGCTTTCGGCTCCGCACTACCTCCTGAGCTCGCTGATCTGGTTGATCTCGCCCTCGCCGTCTATGTCTCCGATCGGGTGGCACACCGCCGACCGTACCATGCCGATCGGTCTTTTCTCAACTGGACGCGACGATTCGATTTGACGATCCCAGTGAGAGATATCGGGCGCTGGCGTGATGTGAAATTGTGCCGACAGGTCCGCGATGTGCTCTGGTTCCTAACGGAGGACGATTGGCATATTCGCTTCATCGAGCGACGTGGTGGACACCACCTGGCTGAGATTCAGCAAGCCCTCTTTCCCTTGCCGCCCAAGATGCCTGTCACCACTGCCCTCTTCAGTGGTGGCCTGGATTCGCTTGCTGGGCTTTATTGCGAGCTGGCCGCGCACCCGGAGGGCTCCATCGTCCTGTTCTCTGCGAGCACCAATAGTCGAATGAGAGCCAAGCAGCAACGGCTAGCTCAGTACGTTCGGGATCGTTCTAGGCGCGACATCATTCCGGTCAATGTGCCGCTCACGCTCGGGCGTGGTGGGCGCCGGTATCACGATGATGAACCCACGCAACGCTCTCGCGGCTTCCTGTTTGGTGTCCTGGGCGCGGTCACCGCTCTCATGGCCGGCGCTGACGGCGTTGCCAACTACGAGAATGGCATCGGGTCGATTAATCTGCCCTACACTGCGGGCCAGCTCGGCACGCACAGTACTCGCTCCACCCACCCGGCTGCACTGACGCAGCTGAGCCTGCTTATCAGTAGAGCCACCGGTCGAGCGTTCGCCTTCCGATCCCCTTTCCTCTATATGACCAAGGCACAACTCTGCATGCTTGCAGCCAAACACGGACTCGGAGCGGATATCCAGAACACAGTTTCCTGCGACAGCTTCCCACTGCGTCGCCTTGGCAAGCCCCAGTGCGGTACGTGCACCTCCTGTCTATTGCGCCGTCAGTCTCTGTATGCCGCGAGACTGGACCAGTTCGACGCCTCGGAGCAATATCTGATCGATATCGTCTCACCCGACCGCCCTGTGCCAAACGACAAACTTCGACCGCTTCGCATGATGCTGTCCCAGGTTGAGTCATTGCGTCACGCGATGAGAGGCGCCGACCCGTGGCTTGGGCTTGTAGTGCAGTATCCAGACCTTTGGAAAGTCGCGGTGAATTTGCAGTCCCAGGCCCAGAACCCCGAGTCGATCCAACAGAGCCTGATAAACCTCTATCGCTGCTACTGCGATGAGTGGGAGCTATTCCCGGTTAGGCAGACACATCTCCATATCGTGTCAGGAAAGGCATTGAGCTAAATGGATCATAACGTGTTCCGGTCGGTCGACCCGCGTGAGTTAGGGCGGCGTTTGCAGGAAGCTCGGAAGGCTCGAGGCAAGACGCAGCAAGAGGCAGCGGACCTTTTAGGTGTCGCCCGTACGACGATAACTGCCATCGAAAAGGGAGAGCGCCGTCTTCAGCCGTCAGAGCTCGTGCATCTCGCGGCCTACTATGGTCGTGGTATTGGGGAACTGCTCCGCCAACGTGGTCCTATCGAACCGTTCGCTGTACAGCTTCGGGCCACGCTCGCTCCGGAAATCTCGATGGAGGCGGAGATCGAACCATCCGTGTTTGAGTTCCAGCGTCTCTGTGAGGACTATTTGGAGTTGGAGCGGATCTGCGATGCTCCTCTGGCGCGGGCCTATCCTCCGCCGTATTCTATTGAAGGAACGGCGCCCGAAGCGGCGGCGGACGATGTTGCGACGGCCGAGCGCAACCGACTCGGACTGGGTGATGGCCCCCTGCCGAACCTTCGTCAGGTTCTCGACCAGGACGTGGGACTTCGCATCTTCTATATGGACCTCCCCTCCCGCGTCGGTGCCATGTTCGCTTATACGGACGAACTCGGCGGTTGTATCGCGGTCAATCGCAAGCACCCTGAGGAGCGGCGACGCAACTCCATGGGGCATGACTACGGCCACTTTCTTACCAGTCGCTACCAACCGGAAGTTCGCATCCTAAAGAGGTACCAGCGTCTCCCCAGCCAGGAGCGCTTCGCCGACACTTTTGCGCGCTCCTTTCTGATGCCGGCAACGGGACTCAAGCGGAGATTCCATCAGCTACGCCGAAGCCGGGAGGGAGGTTTGAAGTTGGCCGATCTTTGTACCCTGGCTCACTTTTACTTCGTCTCGGTTCAAGCCCTGATCCTTCGACTCGAGGAATTACGTCTTATTCCGACCGGCACCTGGGAACGCATTGAAGCTCAGGGGTTCCGCGTCCGTGAGGCTCAAAGGATTCTGGAGCTGCCGGAACATCCGGCGGACGAAAAGCTGCTTCCCTCGCGCTATCGCTACCTCGCGGCGACGGCGTACCTCCGTGGGGACCTGAGTGAAGGACAGCTGGCCCGCTATCTCCGCACGGATCGCCTGGACGCACGCAGGATCGTGGACGAATTGGCTCAGTTCGTCCACGTGTCTGATGATGGACAGCTCGACACCGTTTCCCTCGACCTCGGCGAGTCTCTTTCGGCTCATGGCGCCTGACGATCCGCGGGGCCGAAGGATTCTGCGTGATGCCTGTTGCGTTATCAATCTCTTTGCTTCAGGCCGCATCGAGCAGATCCTGTCTGTCGTCCCCTTTCGGTTCTACGTCGCTGAAAAGGTGACGGAGGAAGCTCTCTATATCCTGCTGGAGGATGAAGGGGAGGACGGAACGGCCGAGCGTGAGGCAATTGGCGTCCAGCCGCTGATCACTGCAGACCTGGTGGCGATGATGCGACCTGAATCCGAGGAAGACGAAGCTGCCTACATCGATTTTGCGGCTGATCTCGATGATGGTGAGGCCATGACATGCGCGCTCGCAGTCCATCGAAACTGCGATCTTGCAACCGACGAGCGGAAGGCAATTCGGATCCTCGGCGAGCGAGCGCCGCATGTTGTGATTCATACAACGGCTAGCCTTATCAAGGCGTGGGGCGACATCACGCAAGAGGACCGGCAGGTCGTGCGGCGGACGCTACAGAGTGTTCAAATCCGTGGACGGTTCCGTCCTGGCAGGCAGGAGCCACTCCAAACGTGGTGGGAGACGGTGGTCCAGGAGGACTGAAGTCACGCTCTGATCGAGGCAGACAGTAGTGGTCGTATGGTGGTCAGCACGACGGAGGAGACTCAGGGCCGCTCTGCTCGCTCGGTTCCTCAACCCGCCGGAAACGACGGCGGCGCACCGTCGGGACCGCTAGCCCACGCTTTATTCGGGGCGGCGCCGAGCTGGAATCGGAGAGTGGAGTGCGGGCCGAGCGTCTGGAGTGCGAGCCAGGTGCGAGGGTAGGGCCGTCCGTCGAGGGTGAGCGATTGCACGTAGGGATGCTGGGCGGCGGCGCCGGGCGCGTTCATGGTCAGCGTGCGGCCGGCGGCGGCGTGCACCACGATCCGGGGAAAGAGCGGACTCCCGAGCACCAGTCCGCCCACGCCCGGAATCTCCGGATAGAGTCCCAGCGCGGCCCAGACGTACCAGGCCGACATGGTTCCCAGGTCGTCGTTCCCTGGGATGCCGGCTGCCGTGGGGAGATACACCGTGCGCATGATGCGCCGGACCACTGCCTGCGTCCGCCAGGGCCGGCCGGCGAAGTCGTACTCCCAGGGGATCTCCAATCCTGGCTCGTTGCCCGCCCAGTCGTACGGAGCGTTCGGACCGGCGTTGAGGTGGGTGAAGAATTGGTCTAGCCGCGCAGTCACCGCCCGGTTGCCCCCCATCAGCTGGAACAGGCCGCGCAGGTCTTGCGGCGCCATCCAGGTGTACTGCGACGCGTTGCCCTCGACGTAATTCTCGTCCAAGGTCGGGTTAAAGGCGGGTGGGAAGGCGTGGTTCGGCAGGCGCGGCTCGAGATAGCCGGTCGCGGGGTTGTAGAGATGACGCCAATTCTGAGCGCGGTGCAGATAGGCTCTCTGCGTGGCCTGGTCGCCCAGCGATCCGGCCAGTTGGGCGATGGCGAAATCATCGACGGCGAATTCTAGCGTGGTGGCGGCGGAACCCCAACCGCCGGAAACCGGACGCAGGTAGCCGAGTTGCAGATAATCTCCCAGCCCGGGTCGCTCCTGATACCCGTTCGGACCATATCCCGGCTGACTGGCGCCTTTCAGCATGGCCTGAAGCGCGCCATGCGCGTCGAATCGCCGGGCGCCGAAGGCGTACGCGCCGGCGATGATGGCATCGGCCGAATCGCCGTTCATCTCGCCGGTGGTCGCGTTGGCCACCGGCCACCTGGGCAACCAGCCCTCCTGGCGAGCATCGGATACCAGCGACTGCATCATGTCGCTCGCCTGCTGCGGCGCCAGCCAGCCCAGGAGCGGCGCCTGGGTTCGATAGATGTCCCAGCCGGAGTAGTTGGCGTACTGAGTATAGCCGCGTGCGATGTGTACCCGCCCATCGAATCCGCGATAGCGCCCATCGGCATCGCTGAATACGCTGGGGAACAGCAGGGAGTGGTACAACGCGGTGTAGAAGACCCGCTCCTCCGCCGGTGTGCCGCCGGTGGCCTGCACCTGATTCAGTAGACGGTTCCAGCGCGCCCCGGCCGCCTCCCGCACCGCGGCGAAGTTCCAACCGGGATTCTCCGCGTTCAGGTTCCGCAGTGCCGCGTGCGCGCTGAGATAGGAGACGCCGACCTTGACCAGCACCGTGTGCTGCTGCCGGTTGTCGAACTGCACGTAGGCGCCGGCGGTCGATCCATCGCTGTGCCGGGAGCCTGGCCTGAAGGCGCCACCGTTCCAGGTGCCGAAGCTCTGGAACGGCCGATTAAAGCGTGCCGCGAAGTAGACCGTGTAGCGATTCGACAGATTGCAGAAGCGACCGCTGCCGGCCGAGCCGGTGACCGTGTCCTGCCCGCTGATGTGCACCGAGGCCGTGTTGCGCACGCTCAATCCCGCGGTTGCCTCGGCGCTGTTTGCCGGATCGATCAATACGGTGGCGCGGGGCGCGGCTGGAAACGAAAAGGCGCCCAGCCCGGTACGGGTGGTGACGGTGAGCCGAGCGCGGATACCCGAGGCCAATCGAACGGCGTAATAGCCGGGAAGGACCTGCTCCTGGTTGTGGCGGAAACGGTCGGAGTATGGCGAGCCGTTCAGCAACGGAGGGACGGAGATCGGGCGCACCGTCGGCATGAACGGTACGTTGCCAAAGGCCGCACAGCCGGCTCCGCTCAGGTGCGTCAGGCTGAAGCCGCGGATAATCCGATCGCCGTACTGGTAGCCGCCTGGCTTGACCAGACCGCCTGCGCTGCTGTCCGGGCCCCACTGCACCATGCCAAAGGGGACATCGGCGGCCGGCGAGACATTCCCGTCGCCGGCGGTGCCGATCAGCGGGTCCACATAATGCGTCAGGTCGGGCAGTGATGGCTGGGACTGGTGCGATGACGGTTGCGCGCTGTTAGCGATGCCGCAGCCGGTGAGCAGCAGGGTGAGCACCGAGATTGCAATCGAGTGAGCGTTGGTACGGGCAACGTGACTTTGCCCGCGGCGAGGCATTGTGGATCGCGGGTTGATCACAACTTGACCGCGCTCAACCATCTACGCCAGGCGGACCCGCGCACGCTCCGCAGGAACTGCCGGGCCTGCGCATCCCACTCGGTGGCGGCCACCTCGACCGTGCTCCCGTTGGGCGCCGGCCGCACGCTGACCGAGACCATGCCGCCGGCGCCGCGCCAGGTGATGACCGTCTCGGTATCTTCGGTCATGTGCAGTCCCAGACCGCGCTTGCCAAAGAATCGTTCGGCCCGGGCCAACACCTCGCCGCGTCCCAGGGGAGTTTGCACTTCGTATCGCGCCATCGTCAATCATGCCCCCCGCCGTACTATACTCCCTGGCCCGGCGGCGTGTTGTATGGTGGGGCATGAATCAGGAGGAGTATCTCGCGGTCTTGCACGTCGACGCCCTGGCCCTGGCTGCCGCGGCACGGCGTGGGCTTGATGCCCCCGTGCCTTCCTGCCCTGGCTGGTATGTGGCCGATCTGGTAGTGCATACCGGCTCGGTGCATCGCGCCCAGGCACGGGCGGTCGGCATGCGGGCAAGGCAGCCGGAAGGCATCAAGCGCGAGATGTTTGCCGGGGTGCCTGGCCTGCTGCCCTGGTTCGAGCAAATCATGGAGGGTACGACCGATCTCGCCACCATTCCCACCGGCCTGATCCGCTGGTTCGAGGAGGGCGCCGCCGAGCTGGAGCGTGTCCTGCGCGAGACTGACCCGGAGGAGCCGGTGTGGAGCTGGTCTGGCAATAATCGGGCGTCGCACTATCTGCGAATGATGCCGATCGAGACCGCCGTTCATCGTTGGGACGCGCAACTGGCCCATGATTGTACCCAGCCGATTGATACCGCGCTGGCCCGGGACGGCATCGACCAGACCTTCGATGTCATGCTGCCGGCTCGCCGGCAGTGGAAGGAGCCGCGGATCGGGAGTGGCGAGACCTACCACTTCCATCGCACCGACGGCGAGGGCGAGTGGCTGCTACGCTTCGATCCAGAGGACGTAACGGTCACCCGCCAGCACGCCAAAGGTGATGTCGCGGTACGGGGCACAGCGTCGGATCTGTTCCTCTTTCTCTGGGGCCGGCTGCCCGCGGAACGGCTGGATGTACGCGGTGATGCCGCGCTTCTGGATCGCTACTTTGAGTTGGTGCCGCCGCTGTAACGAGCGGGGCGGACAGTGTCGCACGGCACGGTTCCCACCAGGATGTGTCCCGCCACAATGCGTAGAATCGATCTTCAAATCGTCTGGTGGAGGCGCCGCGCGCAAGCGTCGGCGCCGGCCCGTCCCACGGTCGTACCCCGCTCCCGATTCTTGCCGGACGGAGGTCCCCCCACGGAGGCACAGCACCAGCCTGCCACGCTCCTCCCCTGCGCGGCTCCGTGCTCGCATGCACCCGTGTCCGGCCTTCCACCAAGGAGTGGAGCAGGGAAGCACACCCGTTGGTTGCTCGACCACCCCACTCCGCCGGGGTAGTCGAGAATGGGCATGGTGGGACGGCCCAGGACCGGCGCTGCCGCGCGGTCCTTCCCTCGACGGTCTGAACACCGATTCTACGGTGGATCGACGGTCGATCCTGGTGGGACGGCGAAGCGGTGCGGGCACGCCCTCACCACACTGTCGCCCCATGAGCCGGTCGCGGTACGCTATATCACAGGAGTACATCATGGCAGTGAACGACAATAAGATGCTCGCCCACCGGGTGTACGACGCGTTTAACCGTCGGGATCTCGACGCGCTGGATACACTGCTGGCCGGTGACATGGTTGATCACACCGCCGGGCCCGAGCAGGCGCCGGGGCGGGAGGGTATCAAAGCGGTGTGGTCCTACCTCTTCGCTACCTATCCCAATATCACTGCTACCGTTGAGGATCTGCTGGCCGATGGCGATCGGGTAGCTGCTCGCGTCATCTTCAGTGGCCTGTCCGCGGTCGAGCCGCGGACGGGTATGGGGCTGGAATTCACGCGCATCTTCGCGGGTCGCGTGGTGGAGCTGTGGAACAGCGTCACGTGGGAGTGAAGCAGGTGACAGACTGGGCGGCGCCGGCGCGACGTGCGGCGACCGCTCGGAGAATCCACATTGTCGGTGGAGGCGGCAGCGGCAAGACGACGCTGGCCCGCCGGCTTGGCACGCTGCTCGATGCACCCGTCTACGACCTCGATCAGATCGGCTATGAGGCAGGCGCCGGAGCCCAGCGCCGGTTGGAGGTGAAGCTGGCGGATATCCATCACATCGCCGCCCAACCCGCCTGGATCACCGAGGGTATCTTCCTGTGGTGGACGGACGAACTGCTTCGCGCCGCGGACCTGATTCTCTGGCTCGACCTTCCGTTCCATGTGGCCGCCTGGCGTATCGTGGTGCGTCATGTGAAGGCCGATCTGGCGGGGAACAACCGGCATGCAGGGTGGCGCAACCTTCGATGGTTCTTGCAGAACACCTGGACGTACCACCGAGCGAACGTCCCATCCCTCCCGTCTGCGCCGGATGACGACGGCGCGGTGACCCGTCTGGCCACGGCTCAGGCCCTGCAATCCTATGCCACCACGCTGATCCGCTTCCGTCATGCCTCGGAGGTCTCCGCCCTCCTGGAACGGCTCTAACCCCTCCGCGGCGGAGACACCGTCACCAAGCGCGCCGTATCACCGTCTCGATTCCGGCGGCGTACTCGGGACCGAGGACGGCGGTGGTGAGTTCGCCGCAGATACTCAATCCACCTGAGCTATTGGCCATGATGACCACCCCATCGCCCTGTTCGCGTGAGGCGGCGACGTAGGCCTGATAGTTTCCCAGGTCGCCCCAATGCCAGAAACTGAAGCCGCCGGGAGCCGGTTGTAACCCCCAGCCCAGTCCCCAGGAGATCGAGGTGTCGATCGCTACCTGCGGCGTGAGCATGGCTTCGACCGATGCGGCGCTGAGCCGAAAGCGGTCGCCATGGCCGAGGTGCAGGATCTCGCTCACCAGGCGGGCCAGATCGGCGGGCGTGGTATACAGGCTGTAGGCGGCCAGCGCCTCCGGCCAGTGCGTGCCCGCCTCGGGGGATCGTCCCTCGCCATGTCCCTCCGCTGACTGTCCAGCGTAGTGTGGGAGCCAGGTGTAGCTGCTGTCGACCATGCCGAATGGCTCCAGGACGTTCGCCTGCAGGTAGGGGCCAAGCTGTGCGCCGGTGATCTCCTCCACCACGTGCTGGAGATACATGTAGCCCTCGCCGGAGTAAAAAAATCGCTCGCCGGGGTCAAATGAGATGCGGCCGATGCAATCTTCCTGCCAGTTACTCATGCCCGAGGTGTGGCTCAGAATGTGGCGAGGGGTGATGCGGGCCGGCCGGGGACCCGCCGTCTCCAGTCCATAGGCGGCGTACGGCTCATAGAGATACCCGGCCAGCGGTGCGTCCAGATCGAGATGGCCTCGCTCGCAGAGCTTGAGCACGGCATAGGCGAAGACCGGTTTGCTCAGTGAGGCCGCCTCGAAGACCGTATCCACCGTCACTGGCTCCTGGGTGGCCACGCTTTTCACCCCGAAGGCGTGGTTCGAGATGGGGGCTCCCTCTGCTACCACCGTCATGGCCAGGCCCGGCACGCCCGCTCGCTGCATCAGCTCCGGGACCAGGCCGTCGAGTGCGATAGTAATTCAGGCTCTCCTTGGCCGGCGATGGTTGTGCTCCATCGGCTGCTTCGGTACGTACTATAAAAAGGAAGACTGTGAGTTCGCTCCGGCGGCATATCGCCCGGCCAGCTCCCCGTTCCAGTATCCACCCTTTTCTCTGGAGCTATCTATGGCCATCTCTCGAGCCTCAAGACGGCGCCGCACCGCGCCCCTTCCCATCATGGTTTTCGTCCTGTGCGGCCTGGTCGTCCCTGCCGCCACCGCGGCCCACGCGAATCGCTCGCCCAGCGCCACCCACTGGCAGAGCATTGGCCTTTCCGGCCTATCGGTGCATAGCATGGCGGTGGGCGCGAAAAAGCCGGACCTTGCTTTTGCCGGAACCGAGTCCGGAATCTACCGGTTTCAGGGGGGGCAAAGCTGGAAGCGGGTGCTGAAGAGCGACAGTGTGGGCGATGTCTACCTGCTGCCGAATGACCGCACCGTGCTGGGCTGCGACAATTCCGGGTACGTCGATGTCAGCACCGACGGCGGCACTCACTGGCGGCAGCATCTGGTGACACCGCTCGGCGTGTTCTCGGTATCGGTGCAGCCGGGCAACGCCCGCCATATCCTGGCCGGGGCGGCGGGCGGCATCTATCTCAGCCGGGATGGCGGACTGCACTGGCAGCGGCGCTACGCTATCACGCAAGGCGCGGCCGGCGCCATTGCCTGGACGCCGGGCAGCAGCACAGTGGTCTTTGCCGGCTCGGCGGTGTCGGGAAGCGCCCTGCACAGCGCGGGCGTACTCTACAGCCGCGATGCGGGGCAGACCTGGCGCCCGTTTGGTCACCATCTCAATGATGGCGGCGCCATAATGTCTCTGACTGTCACACCCGATCATGTCTACGTGGGAACCATGGGCAATGCCGTGTGGCGTGCCTCCATGTCCATCACAACCTGGCAGAAGGTAGCCGCCGGCATGCCGGATGTGAACGACCACGGCTCCGCCCTGGTCACCATTCCCGGCCACCCCAGCACGTTGTATGTCGGCACCATCGGCTTTGGCGTGTTCCGTACCACCGATTATGGTCGCCCACTGGAAAAATCTCTCCGCCGGCCTGTCGGTGGCAAACAACGGCACGGTGGTTCGCTCGATGGCCTACGCCGTTCCCCAGCACACGCTCTACGCGGGGACCGACGATGGGGTGTATGTACTGGCGCCGGTGTAGCGCGGCGGCTGCTTCCAGCCAGGTCCGTCGTTGACCAACCGTCCCCTGGTGCTGTCGGCTCGTCAGGTGATGCCTCTCCTGGAGGCGCGAAAGCAGCAAGCCGAATCCGTCGTCACCTCACTGGACCTCGGCATGACCAGGCAAGAAGTCATGCTCGACCAGAGCGGAGCGATGCTGCCGTCTGGTAGCATGCTCTCCTGGGAGGAGATGGCGCAGATTGCCGCCAATCCTGAGGCCTGCTGGCTGGTTGCGGAGAAGAGTGTGCGGAGAATCCATGCGTTTTCCCAAGAGCTACAGCGCGCCTATACCCTACTGGCCACAGAATCTGCTCCTACTTTGATCAACTCCGGCTTCACCATGCACCGCATCAAGCGGAGTACTCCAGCTCTGGACACCGCCAGCAAAATGCGTGCGGCGATGCCGGTCCGCGGCAGAGTGCTGGACACGACGACCGGTCTTGGGTACACCGCAATCGAGGCGGCCAAGACGGCCGGCGAGGTGATCACGATCGAGATCGATCAGACCGTGCTGGATATTGCCCGCCTCAACCCGTGGTCGCACGGACTCTTTACCCATCCACGCATCACTCAACTGGTGGGCGACTCCTACCAGGCAATCCAGGCCATGGACGCCGCATCCTTCGACCTGGTCTTGCACGATCCTCCCACCTTCAGTCTGGCGGGAGAGTTGTACTCAGGCGAGTTCTATCGCCAGGTCTTCCGCGTACTTCGGACCCATGGGCGTCTGTTCCACTACATCGGCAACCCAGAGAGCAGGTATGGGCAGAGCGTGACCAGAGGCGTCATACGGCGGCTCAAGGAAGCAGGCTTTACCCGTCTCACCGGCAAGCCCGAGGCGTTTGCTGTCGTTGCATCGAAGCAGAGATGAGCCGCGATTCTCTCAAGTCAACCGCCTTGGTTTAGATGGCTTCGAGATGGATGTCGAGCGAACCGGATTCCTGCAAGCACGTGATCTCCTCGGGAGACAAGCGAAGGATCACTGGTTGGGGTATGACCTCCGGGGCATTGCGCGCCAGCGCATCTTCGAGATAGACCTTGATGAGCCGTTGATAGGGCATGCCGCGTGCTGCTGCAGCCGCTTTGACGCGCTCCAGCAAGGCGGCTGGGACTCGCAAGGAGATGGGAACGGTACCGGTCGTACGGCGGGCTGCTTCATCACGTGGGTGAAACCGCGCGGTCCCCGATTCATGCTCATCCAGGGCGTGCTCGGTGAGCACCTCGAGTTCCTCGTCGGTCATGTGCTCATACGGAGTGGTCATGGGCTTTCCTCCAGGTCTTCTCAGTGACCCACCAGGCGGTCTTGGGGTATAGCTCGGCGACACCGATGGTGATTACGGCAAGCGGCCGGCCTGTCGGGCCCCGGCCGATGTGCAGGTCAGCGCCTGTAGGCAGAGTGCGAGATCGCGTGTCGGGATCGGTCAGCACCTGCTCGACGTCCTCCACGGTGATGCCGCGATGTCCACGTTCCATGAGAAGGTGGAAGAGGTTGTGCTCGTCCCAGACGATTTGGACCTCGGGCGGTATCTCCACACCTCAGAGTATATACAAATGACCGCGCGAACGCCTATACTGTATGCCATGAACCCTTGCAGGCGGGCCAATGACCCGCGGGAGCACCGTGATAAATTTGAGGGGCCCCATTGCGATCACCACGGCCGTCGATGATGTCAGATGGCGAGCCTCCACTCAAGCCCCTCACATGTCCCACTGAGGAACACTACCGTCATCTCTTGAGCAATCCAAGAATCAGATGATGGACCCACACAGGAGATATCTATGCTCGACCTCTCGCTGACCCCAGACCAACAACTCTTGGTGGAGACCGTGCGCGACTACATGGCCAGGGAGTTCGCGCCCACCATTCAGGAAAACGACAGCAATCACTACTACGACCCACAAACCTTTGCCAAGCTCAGTGCGATCGGACTGACCGGCATCTGCTTCCCCGAGCGATACGGAGGGGCGGGCATGGATTACCTGAGTCTCGGCCTGGTGTCCGAGGAACTCGAATACGTCGACCATGCCTACCGAACGATCATGTCGGTCCACACTGGCCTGTGCAGCTGTGGCATCTACATCTGGGGAAGCGAGGAGCAGAAGCAGCGCCTCCTGCGTCCCCTGGCCTCCGGCGAGCGGTTTGGCGCCTTCGGGCTGACCGAACCGAACGCGGGATCCGATGTGGCGGGCATGAAAGCCACTGCCCGTCGCGACGGCGATTCCTATATTCTCAACGGCGAGAAGACCTGGGTCTCGTATGCCGACTATGCCGACACCTTCCTGATCTTCGCCAAAACCGATCCCGAGGCCAGGGGCCGCGGCATTTCCGCCTTCGTGGTCCACCGCGACCAGGCGGGAGCGGGCTTCACCACCTCGCCCATCAAACAGAAGGCGGGAATCCACGCCGGAGACACCGGCAGCATCTCCCTGCACGACGTATGGGTGCCGGTTGAGAACCGTCTGGGTGAGGAGGGTGAGGGCTTCGTGATCGCCATGAGTTCCCTGGAAAATGGCCGCTTCACGGTGGGCGCCGGCGCCTGCGGTACCATCCGCGCCTGCCTCGACTACAGCGTGACGTATGCCAACGAGCGGGAGGCCTTCGGGCAGCAGATCGGCAAGTTCCAGCTGGTGCAGCAGATGATCGCCAAGATGTACGCCAAATATGAGGCGGGACGTCTCCTCTACTTCAAGGCTGGATGGCTGAAGAATCGAGGCGAACCATCCAATCGAGCCGTCTCGCTGGCCAAGTGGTACGCCTGCGATGCCGCCTTCGAGGCCGCCTCGGACGCGGTTGAGGTCCACGGCGCCTACGGCTATTCTGACGAGTATCCCGTCTTCCGCTACCTGCGCAACTCCAAAGCGCCGATCATCTACGAGGGCACGCGCGAGATCCACACCGTGCTGCAAGGAGAGTACGCCCTGGGCTACCGAACCGACCGCCGTCCACGCTGCACCCTTCCCCCCTATCAGCCAGAACGCGAGACGGTTCCGGTGTAAAGCGTATGGAAGTGACCGTGCCGAACCATGCGTTGCAAGGCACATTGGTGCTGGCCAATCGGCTTGCCCCAGCCGGCCAGGTGGTAATTGAGGACGGGCTCATCCAGGAGATCGTGACGGACGGACGTCGCTATGGGCCGACCGATGGCTCCGGCGATGCTTGTATATCGCCTGTACTGATCAATCTGCACATCCACGGCATTGCCGGAGCTGATGTCATGGACTGCTCACAGGAATCTCTCGACCTGATGGCCCGGCACTTCGCCGGTCACGGGGTGACGGGCCCCCTGCCCACGGCCGTGACGCTGAGCCTAGAACTGACCCACCAGCCGATCGCTAGTATCCGGGACTACATCGACGCTGGGGAAGGCGATGTACGGGTTCAGGTAATGCTTTACGCTGATCACGCTGCCTCCTGGCACTGGCAAAGGTGTTGTTGGGGGTGAGATAGTTGAGGGGTCGATGGGGATGGACGGTGCTGTAGTCGGACTCATAGGCAGCCCGTTCGGCGGCAAGGTCAGCGACATGTGGCGGGGCGTTGCAGCAGGAGTAGAACTCCTCGCGGAAGATCTGTTTCGTCCCGTGAGGTCTTGACCTCACGGCGCACCCGACGGGCTACCTGGGTGCCCGCAGGGTGTTCTTCGGTAGTCAACCCATTGTGGCGCTGGCCATCATCACGGTCCTCCTGCTTGCTCCATTGACGAAGCGTCTCGGACGTGACCTGCACCTCTCGGCCAGTCTGGGCCAGGGACTTCCCGCTCCACCGGATGAGACGAATGGCCTCAACATGAAATTCGGGTGGATATGGATCCTGATGGGACGTGGACACGTCTTTCTGCGACTCACAGTCCCAACCTTGAGTGTGTCCACTGGACCGGGTCAAGTGCGACATGAGGGCAGACGTTGACCCGGGAACACCGTCGTCAACGTCTGCTGCTATACTCCGGTTGGCCCCTTTAGCATGAACGGTGAAGGATGGACCGGTGGAGCACTCAACCATGTACTGTCACTTTGAGTTAGAGCGTTTCCCCGCCTCGGAGTTCTACAAAGATGAAGAAGGGCGGGATGTCCATCGTGTACAGCCGCTCCACACAGTGGATGGCCATATACTGGACGTGACGCATTTCCACGTGCCCCCAACGATGATACGAGCCGACGAACCTCCTCGCAGCTAGCCTGGATGTCTGTTATGGTGGCCGATGGTGACTCCAATCCTACAGATGATGCTGTCGCTTGGCCCCCCTTTCCCGATATTGCCCCGAATGATCCTCGGATAGAGTTCAAGAAAATACTCTATCAGGCTCAGACAGAGGCTGTCGCAGCGAGATATCAAGCTATTCAAGATGCTGCTAAGACGCAGGCCGCTGCTGATACAGAGACATCGCAGGCCGCTTGGTCGAACGAGTATGTTCTTGATCAGGCGGTGCACAGCGCCTATCTAGATGTCGCAAAAGCCGCGATAGATCGTGCGCAGGCACGTGCTCAGTTTATTCAGACCGCTGGGGCTGCTGTGAGCACCGCGTACGCTGCGATCCTCGCCCTGTCTTACAAGGCAGACAGCACCAGTCCGAGTGGCCACCCACTTGCAGTGCAGGGTGTTTTTGCCACACTTTTTCTAGGCTTGGCGATTGCCCTTTCAGCCGTTTATCTTGCGTACCTGACGAAACACGACCCTGTTCCTGGGCCCGCTGCGACCCCAGGTCTTGACGAGTACCAAAATCGTCGACTCGACGCATTTATCCAATGGGCAGCGGTTCCGATTCTCTCACGGGTGTACTTCCTACATGCGTCCGTCATCAGTCTTGCTATTGGTGTTGCCCTTCTACCTCTCGCCTACTTGCCACTGTCAATAACAATGGATATTGTCGTTGTCTTTGCTGCCATCGTGTTCGTGTTTGTTGTGCCGGGGCTTCTCGCCATCCGAAGGCCCTGACGCAATACTCGTTATAGTCAGAAATCGGAAGCGCTCATATGGCACCAAGCTTCAGCGTGATGTACAGCTACGTTCGAAGTCGCCAGTTGGAGAATACATATTCTTCTGACCCGAAGGTAGGAGCATGGGTCGTCACTGCGATGCGCTTCGCCCATGGTTGGGGCGCTCCGCCAGAATCAGCTTGGCCGTACGACGGCGATGCGTCTCACTGGCCTCCAACGGAACCTCCGGGCGTCGACGAACCAGCCAGAAAAATGCGCGTAGGAGCTTATCAGCGAGTTAGGTCGCTCGACGAGTGTCGAATTTGTCTTGCATCTCAGCATCCCGTTCAGATCGCGATTCGCGCTACAAGTCAGTGGTTTTCTGCTCCGAGCGGTGTAATAGAATTCCCAACGGGAGGAGACGACTTCGTGGGGAGTCACTCTGTCTTAGTCGTTGGCTACGACGATGGAGCGGAGCGGCTCAAAATCATGAACTCTTGGGGGGAGCATTGGGGTGACCATGGCTACGGCTACCTTCCTTATGATTACTTCAAACTGTTTCTGCAAGAGGCGTGGATGATAACTACGCCGTACGATTCACAGCCCGAGTCCCGCTCTAAATCCGGGGGGCTAGAACTCGAGTGGGGAGTGCCCGACATATTCGGTGGAGTGCTTCACGGAGTCGAAATTTATAGTTCGGCCTCCGATGATTATCTTGGATGGGGATTCGGTGTTGTCCGCGACGGCTGTTTTGACGTTGAGGAGCTATTCGTCAAGCCGAACAATCGTCGGACCGGTATCGGAACTCGCCTCGCCTCGCTCTTATCATCTCGCGCATCAGCATTAAATCTTCCGATACGCCTGTGGGTGCCGCATGCGGATGTGAATAGTAGTAATCTTGCCACGTTTGCGAGACTGGTTAAACGTCTCGGTCTGACTATTAAGCCGAGTGATGCATTGTGGGCAAGCTACGCGGCGTCAACCAAGTAGACTAGCCGCCCCGCGTGTAGTAGGGGTGAAACAGCTATATTTGAAGTTGAAACGCTGAAGGTGCGCATTGCGCAGGTCTGGGATCGCTCCGGTCAGGAGTCCGATAAGTGGGCGGAGTGCATGGCGGCTCCGTGCACTCCGACAAACCGCAGGGCGCTCCTATCGCCACAGTTGCAACCCATTACATCATCCCGCTTCCATCCCACTTCCGTATGCGCCACGCAAGGTATGCCGGGCGCTCAGGTCGCCTTTCGGTGGGGCGATGTGGCTTCGGGGATGTCTCAGTCAAGGCTTCGACTTGCTCATCACTTGCTGGTCCGCTTCTGCCATAATAGGTCCCCACGGATTGATCTACTCCCTGGTACTCACGCAGCCCTCATCGGCCGAGATCCGATCGATTCGAGGCGGAAGGAAGCGATAGGAGACAAGGAGCATGGTCATGCACGTTTTGACCAGACGATATGTTATTCGAATTGTGGCGTTGTTAGCAGTGCTGGTTGCCAGTGCAATTTTGCCGGGTGGGCCCGCCCGAGCAACGAGTGTGCGCGGGCCTGCCGCGGTGAAAACCGGGCTCGGTCGCTCCCTATACAGGTCTGTCGTCTCAGCAACGTGCCACGCTTCTCGGCATGGCCCGCACCACCTGGAAGTTCTACAGCACGGATGTCGATCCAACAACGCACCTACCCATGGATAACGTCACCTTTGCCGGGGGGGCGAGGACACCCACCACGTACGGCAGATATACATCGTCCGCCAACGTCGGTCTGTATTTCTGGGCGGTGGTTGCTGCCAGCGATCTCGGCATCATTAGCCGATCTCAGGCTGCGGCCAGGCTTCTACCGACCATACGAGAGCTCAACACCATGCAGCGGTATGACGGGTTTTTGTACCAGTGGTACGACACGACGACCGGCCATGTCCTGAAGAACCCCAATGATACCGACTGCTCAAAGGAAATAACTCCCACCTTCGACAACTGCTACTTTATCTCTAACGTCGACAACGGTTTGTATGTATCCGGGCTGATCGTGGCCCGGAATGCATTGCCCCAGCTCCGGTCGCAGATCCAAACGCTCATGGCTCCCGTGGACTTCAGCATTTTTTACGACGCGCGACCGGAAACGCAGTGTAACGTCAATGCAGACGTGGTTGGAAACCAGCCAACGGGTCAGATGTTTGGCGGGGTGTACGTCGGCCTCCCAGTTGGTGAAGGAAAGAACTGGCAGCACTACTACCACAATGGAGCGCTGTACAGCGACCCGCGCATCTCGGCCTATATCGGGATGGGGATGCATCAGATGCCGGGTAACGTATGGTGGCGCTCCTGGCGAATGCTTCCGCCCAAGCAATGTGCCACCGATCCCGACTTTTCCTGGCAGGGACAACCGCAGACGCCCGGCGCCACTGGTGCCTGGCAAGTGTACAAGGACCCGCGTTCAGGGCAGCAATTCAAGGTCTGGGAAGGTCACTATACGTATCCAGGCAGTACTCTCACCTTCATTCCAACCTTTAACGGCGGCATGTTCGAAGGACTGATGGACAACCAGGTGGTACCAGAGACCTCCTGGGGGCCGCATAGCTTCGGTCTGAATGATCTGCGCTGGGCACAGGTGCAGATGAAGTACGCGACCGAACAGTTGCACTACAAGGTGTGGGGAATCTCGCCATCGAGCACGCCAGATGATACCGGCGGCTACAACGCATACGGGGCAGGCGGAGCAAAATTACCGATTCACCAACGCACCGCTATCTGCACCAGTGCGCCGGATGACAAGCATCCAGAGGTAACCGTGGCCTGCGCACCAGAGAACGCGGTCTCACCGCATGCATCGTTCATCGCGCTGGACGTGCTCCCCAAGCAGGCCTTCCAGAACATCCAGAGATTGCGGTCGCTCTACCCCGGCGTCTATGGAGTCGACGGCTTCTTCGACGCACTCGATCCCACCACGGGAAAAGTAGGTCATCGCTACCTGGTTCTCGACCAGTCCATGATCATGGCGTCACTGGACAATGCCATCAAGAACCGCGCGCTCCAGCGCCACTTCGCGCACGACCCGGTTTCCGATGCGGCACACACCTACCTGTCGTACGAGACCATGTCGATTCATTAGCACCATGACAGCCGGTGAGGTGGAGCGGTGTCGCCAGCCAGGGAGGCGCCGCCCGCCTCCCTGGCTGGTCATGCGTAGCCGCAATTCCCAGGAAGAAAGGACCCTTTGATGACGCAGGTAGAACGACCGTTCCCCGCCACCTTTGTGTGGGGCGCGGCGACATCGGCGTATCAGATCGAGGGCGCCGCGCATGAAGATGGTCGGGGTGAGAGTATCTGGGATCGGTTCTGCGATATTCCCGGCAAGGTGCGCAACGGCGAGAACGGCTCTATTGCGTGTGACCACTATCATCGACATGCTGAAGACCTGGCGCTGATGCGCCGGCTCGGCCTGAATGCGTACCGCTTCTCCATTGCGTGGCCACGAGTATTGCCAGGAGGACGTGGTGAGGTCAACAGTCGGGGACTCGACTTCTACGACCGGCTCGTCGATGAACTGCTGGAGAATGGGATTCAACCATTCCCCACGCTGTACCACTGGGATCTCCCTCAGGCGCTCGAGGATCTGGGTGGGTGGCCGGCGCGTGACATCGTCGACGCTTTTGTGGAATATGTGGACATCGTGGTCGGTCGCCTGGGAGACCGGGTAACGCACTGGACCACCATCAATGAGCCATGGGTCGCTGCCTGGCCTGGCTACGGCTATGGGGTCCTGGCGCCCGGCAGAACCGGCGAGTCGACCGCGCTAGCGGCGGCACATCATATGCTGCTGGCCCATGGGCGAGCTGTTGGGGTTATTCGAGGTGCCGTGCCGGCCGCTCGGGTTGGCATCGCTCTCAATCTCATCCCGGTGTACGCGAACTCCGAGAGCCCAGACGATCAAGAGGCCGCCCGCTTTACCGACGGGCTCAACAATCGCTGGTTTCTCGATCCCATCTTTCGCGCTGAGTATCCCGCCGATATGCTCGAACTGTACAGCGCCCATGTGCCGGACGTGCGAGCGGGCGATATGCAGGCGATCGCGGCGTCGATAGACTTTCTGGGCGTAAACTACTACCTGCGGCATATTGTGCGCGGCGATCCTGAAGGAAAGCTGGCGATCGGTGTGCCGGTCCGCCCCGAGAACGCTGAATTCACCGATGTTGGTTGGGAAGTGTATCCGGATGGGCTGGTGGACCTGCTCACTCGTGTTCATCGCGAGTATGCGCCTTCTTCCCTGATGATTATGGAGAACGGCGCCGCATTCCCGGACGTACGAATACATGATGGGGGGGTATACGATACTGAACGCGTTCGTTACCTGGAACGCCATCTGGCGGCGGCGGCCAGAGCCATTGCCGAGGGTGTACCCCTGGACGGTTATTTCGTATGGTCCTTGCTGGATAACTTCGAGTGGGCGCTGGGCTACTGGAAGCGATTCGGGCTAACGTACGTCGATTACGCGACACTCGAGCGCATACCCAAGGCAAGCTTCGAATGGTACCGCTCGTTTATTGCCCAGCAGAGGGATAGTGCATGATCTCCGTGATTCTACATAACCTTGCGGGTAGATTCGGGTTGGCCTTGAAGTTCACTGCGAATAAGCGGTATCTGCCTCTGTAGCCAGTCAGCAATGGATTGCCTGGCTGCAGCCAACTGTTGGGTTGCGTCCGGGTGATCTAAGCAGATACGAGTTTCCCTGATATCTGCCACGACAACGTCACCTTCCCACGCAATGTCAGCTGAAACTTCCAGGTCCCGGCCGAGACGGCCACGAGGTCGATGGAACTGCGTACCAACAATCAGGATCCTATCGGAATCGGGTTCGTCTTCCCTGATAGCGGAGGCGATATCTGCAGAGGGAAGTAGTCAGTGCTCTGGTGTTCATATTCCCAGCGCACAGCAAGACCGATTGCCGCATCGTTGGTGGCTGTCTTCAAGCCGTTCTCAAGGCTGCTGAGACTTGACTCAGCAACACGCCGCACGTCAATCACTTCGGTACCCTCTGGTCTCTAAACATTCCCCCCGAACTCCATGGCCTCTCTGGCCAGCGTCAGCCAGTCCTCTTCGGCGGTTGGTTCTACGACCACCCACTCCTTCATCAGCCGCCCATGACCAGGATCAAAGCGTTCCCCGTGTCCCGAGGCGATCAACTCGTCCACCCGCCCGCGCGGAAACTTGACCACCAAGTTTCCCGACGAGGAGAGCATGGCAAAAATTTTGGTGTTGATCCGCAGAGCTGATGAGCCGAATCCCTGGTTTGATTTCTTTCCGTCCGGGGATCCACAGCTGACATCGGGGCTGCCGAGAAGGGCATCAACAATCGTTGCATAGCGTGCTTCGGTGGCGCCGAGGGGAAGACTCATGGCTGCGGCTGCATTCGCGTAGCATACATTTCGTCGTTGAGTACCCACGTCTCGCCGCCATCGATCGACTCTTCCCCTCGCCACCTAAAGCTGTTCGAAGTGATGTCCCGAAAGCTCCAGCGTTCTTGCGGATCCTGGTCGAGGCCATCGAGCAGTATCGAATCGCCTATTGACCTGCCAATGAAACGGCGCACGCGGCCGTTGAGCGGATCGAGCCTGGTCGAGCGCCATGCCTCGATCCGTGGATTGTAGAAGCGAATCGTCGTCCCATGGAAGGCGCGCATGAGTCCGGCATCGAGCGGGTCTAGCGGGACGCGCCAAATATCCTGGATGGCTCGCCCGTCGAGGACCCAGCCGACGTGGAGTTCACCGCGGACGGACACCAGGGCGCCAGCACGGTCCTTCCCGCGCCATTCCAGCTCCCACGCGCCAACGAATTGTCCGAATAGATCCAGGGGTTTGGCTGTCGCCGGATCCGGACCGTCGGCGCCCAGTTCACCGATCATGGTCTTTCGATCCATCGTCATGGCGACATTGTACGTGATGGAATTTACTCAGCTGCCCTGAACGGTCTGTTGCCGCAGCCGTTCATGGACAGTACTATATCCGGTACTATAAGACTTGGAGCTTCGCGAGCGCCTGGATCGTCTCAAGACGCGGCGACGTAGCGTCCATCCTAAGGAAATGCACGAGTTGTTGACCACAGCGGGGTTCGAGCGTCGGTATGGGAAGGGCGACCATTGGCTCTACACGCACCCAGGCCTGTCGCGTCCCCTGACGATTGACCCGCACAACCCACTCTTGCCTGCCTACGTATCCAGAGCCATCAGGGCTATAGAGGAGGTGATCGACGATGAAAACGGTTGAGGAGTATCTCCATCTTCCTTATAGAGTAATCCTGATACCGGACCGGGATGAGGATGGTAACGAGGGCTTTGTGGCCGAGGTTGAGGAACTGCACGGGTGTTACAGCCAGGGCCGGACGGTCGACGAGGCATACCAGAAGATTCACGATGCAATGGCGGGATGGGTCTCGGTCGCGCTGGCGGACGGACAGTCGATCCCGGAACCACGCGAACTAACACCGTACAGTGGGAAGTTTGTGGTGCGCCTGCCACGGACCTTGCATGGAGAACTGGTGCGAGCCGCCGAGGGGGAGGACGTGAGCCTCAATCAGTTTGTGTCGGCTGCCCTCTCCAGTGCTGTCGAATGGCGTCAGCCGCAGCCGGGAATCCATCGTGTGCAGTCGAGTTCTCCGGACCACGCCAATTACGGCGCCTCGGACAGATGATACTCTGAGAGCGTCGCTACATCAACGTCCCTTCGGCGCAGTCCTCCAGAAAGCGCAGCGCTCCTGTGGTGGTAGGTGCCCGATGCATTCAAAGTGAAAGAGGACACGCGCCGCGCGGACGTACCTCCCAGCGAGGCAGAGTATCGTGAGTCCCAAACTAGGGCCGATCCGTCGATCACGCTTTATCGACAAGCTCACGGCGCTGGGCTTCGACGGGCCGTTCGCGGGACGGCGGCATGCCTTCATGTCTTATGGGGAGTATGATCTCCACATTCCGTCATACGACGAATACTCGATGGACTTGCATCGAGACATGCTCCGTGAAGTTGAGGCAGTCATAGGACGCACGATCATGCGGGAAGAGTGGCATCGACTCTGAGTACCAGCCGGTACTCAGGAATACTGTTCTACCAGCCGGCGCGCTTCAGCTGTGTTGAGATCCACGTCGCCGATCTTGGGCACGTTTCGGTTGTGCAGCACGCGATACCGTGCCCAGTCTTCGATGACGGAGTACAGCTCACCCTCACAGCTCCGCTCGTTATCGCCATAGGCGACCACGCCGACCAGACCGGGAACCCGACCAGCGAATGTGCCATCGCCGAGGTGCTCAATGGTTGCCTGCTTGATCGCCTCCTCGGCGTAGGCCTCCGTAATGATTCTTTGCTGCATGATGGTTGCTCCTAGCTCATTTTCTCAGATACGACGGTAAGGCGGAATGGTCGGGTACTGGTACACAATCTCATCCACGGACATGCCGAGCTTCTTGTGCCATACCGCAACGTCTTGCACGCGAATGCGATGCCCGGCTATCCGTGCCTTGGGTCCACTCTCGCCGGGAACGATTTCGATGTGCTCGCGGATCGTGTCGACCATCAGCCACGCTCCTCACCGGTGCGGAATTGTACCCCGACATCTGTCATAGTCGAGGTATGACACCCGCGACGCCGCGTGCTCGGTTCATACGCCACCACCACACGTGGAACCCCTGGGCTAGGGCAGCCCAATCCAATCGAGTGAAAAGACAGTGATCAATGGCTAGAGCGGACCTGATCCAGCAAATGGTGGCGGCACTGGGTCCGGACGGCGTGATTGCCGAACGGGAGCAATTGCGAACCTACGAGTGCGACGGGCTCACCAGCTACCGGGTCATTCCCAGTTTGGTGGTGCTGCCGGAGACGGCCGACGAGGTACAGGCAGCGGTGCGCATCTGCCATCGAGCCGGTGTGCCTTTCGTGGCCCGTGGCTCCGGCACCGGGCTGTCCGGTGGGGCACTGCCGGTTGAGGAGGGGGTGCTGATCGTGCTCTCCCGGATGCGCCGTATTCTGGAGGTGGACCTGCCCAATCAGCGCGTGGTGGTCGAGCCGGGAGTGATCAATCTGTGGGTCACCGAGGAAGTGGCTCCCGCCGGCTATTACTATGCGCCGGACCCATCCAGCCAGCTGGTCTGTTCAATCGGCGGCAATGTCGCGGAAAACTCGGGCGGAGCACACTGTTTGAAGTATGGGTTCACCACCAACCACGTGACCGGCCTGGAGGTGGTGCTGCCGGACGGTGAGGTGGTGCAGTTGGGCGGGAAGGCGCTGGACACACCGGGGTATGACCTGGTGGGCGCGTTTGTCGGCTCGGAGGGGACGCTGGGCATCGCCACCAAGATCACTCTACGAATCATACGCAAGCCGGAGAGCGTGCGTACCCTGCTGGCCGCCTTTGGCAGTATGGAAGAGGCGGGCGGGGCAGTCTCCGGAATTATCGCCGCCGGGATCGTGCCGGCCGCGGTAGAGATGATGGATGCCCTCTCCCGACAGGCGGCGGAGGCCGCGGTCCACGCCGGCTACCCACCCGGCGCCGGCGGCCTGCTGATCGTTGAGCTGGACGGGCCGGCCACCGAGGTGGAGCAGCAGTTCGTCGCGGTGGAGGGGATCTGTCGAGAGCATGGCTGTACCGAGCTGCGGGTGGCGCGCGACGACGCGGAGCGCATGCTGATGTGGAAGGGGCGCAAAGCCGCCTTCGCGGCCATGGGGCGGATCAGCCCCGACTACTATGTACAGGACGGCGTGATTCCGCGTACCGCGCTCCCCGCTGTGCTGGGTGAGATGGCCCGATTGAGCCAAGAGCATGGGCTGCGAGTGGCCAACGTGTTCCACGCCGGAGACGGCAATCTCCACCCGCTGGTGCTGTACGATGCCGAGCAAGAGGGGCAGGCGGAACGCGCCGAGTTGCTGGCCGGCGAGATTCTGCGTGCCTGCCTGGCGCACGGCGGCTCGATCACCGGCGAGCACGGCGTCGGGTACGACAAGAAGCGCTATATGGCCGATATGTTCACGGCCACCGATCTGGCGGTGATGCAGCTGCTGCGCTGCGCCTTCGATCCAGCGCATCTCTGTAACCCCGGCAAGGTTTTCCCCACGCCGCGTCTCTGCGGCGAGGTGCCGGGACCGTATCGCATGCACCCGCTGGAGCGAGCCGGGGTGGCGGAGCGGATGTGATGGCGCCATCGCTGGCCCTGGAAGGCATCACCACCCTGCTTGGTCGTCACGTGCGACCGGCCTTACCGGCGGACGCCATCGACGGTGTGCAGCCCAGCCTGGTCGCTGAACCGGGCTCAGTCCAGGAGGCCGCCGGCGTGCTGCGATTGGCCCAGCAGCACGGCCTGGCGGTGGCGCCCCGAGGTGGTGGAACCAAGATGGGGCGGGGCAATATCCCGAGACGGGTCGATCTGCTGCTGAGCACGGCCCGACTGGACCGTGTCCTGGAGCACGCGGCCGGCGACCTGGTGGTTCGCGTGGAAGCCGGCGCCCGTCTCACGGAGGTGCAGCAGGTGCTGATCCAGGCCAGTCAATGGCTCGCCCTCGATCCACTCGAAGACGAGGCGACTATCGGCGGCATCATCGCCGCCAATGCCTCCGGTCCGCATCGCCTGCGCTACGGCACGGTGCGCGACCTGCTGATCGGCATCACCTACCTGCTGCCGGATGGCACGCTAGCCCGGGCGGGCGGCAAGGTCGTAAAGAACGTGGCCGGCTATGATCTGTGCAAGCTCTTCACCGGATCCTTCGGCACCCTGGGACTGATCGTCGAAGCTATCTTCCGGCTGCATCCGCTGCCCGCTGCCACCACAACCGTGCTCTGGCGGGGCGCGGATATCGCCTCATCGATTGCGGCGGTGCTCGGTTCACCGTTGGTTCCAGCCGCCCTGGAGTTCTGGCGCCACGATAAGGAGTATGAGTTGGCTGTTCGCTTCGAGGGTATTGAACCGGGGGTGATGGCCCAGGTCGAGGGGATGATAGGCTTGTTCCCCATGGCAGAGACGCAGGTTCTCGTTGATGGCGCGGAGCGCGAGTTCTGGGATGCACGGCGAGCAGAGGCAGGTGGCGCATCACCGTTGGACGTGGAGTTGGTGGTGAGCCACTACGTGACGGCACTCTCGACCACGGTGGAACTGCTCCGCGAGTCGGGAGGAACGCGGATACGAGGGCACGCGGGCAGCGGCATCACCTATGCCACGCTCGGCGCCGGCGTGCCGAAACGAGAGAGTGTGGTACGCGCCGCGCGCGAACGAGTTATGGCGGAGGGTGGCAGTGTGGTGATTCGGCAGGCGCCAATCGAGGTGAAGCAAGAGGTTGGGGTGTGGGGCGCGGACGCCGGCGCCTTGCCGTTGATGCGGCGAGTCAAAGAGCGGTTCGATCCGGACGGCATGATGAATCCAGGACGATTCGTGGGAGGTTGGTGATATGACCGACCTTCCTTCCCACTCCCGGGCCGCGGCTCAGGCCGGCGGCGCGGCGGAACCGAGCGATCTCGCCCAGGACGTCGGCGCGGCAGGCCCAGCAACCGCCCAAGCCACGGTTGGCGCCGGCCGGTCGGAGAGCGGTTTCAGCCTTCTCCCGGCCTTCGACGGACATCACCCTCCGGACCGAGAGCTGATCGACGACTGTGTCCACTGCGGTTTCTGTCTCCCCACCTGCCCCACCTATCTGCTGTTTGGCGAGGAGATGGACTCCCCACGCGGACGGATCCACCTGATGACGCAGGCGTTGGAGGGCGAGGCGATGAACAGCACCATGGTGCGCCACTTCGATCTCTGTTTGGGGTGTCTGGCCTGTGTTACCGCCTGTCCCTCCGGCGTGCAGTATGAGAAACTGATCGAGGCCACGCGCCAGCAGGTGGAGCGGCGTCACCAGCGCACGCGGGCCGATCGTCTCTTTCGTGAGCTGATCTACCGGCTTTTCCCCTACCCACGCCGCCTGCGCCTGATGACTCTGCCGCTCAAGCTCTATCAACGTGCCGGTGTGCAGCGAGCCGTTCAGCGCAGCGGCGTGCTGCAGCGGCTGCCCGAACGGCTGCGATCGATGGAAGAATTGATGCCGCCGATTCCGGCCCGGGGCAACCCCGTGCCGGCCTGGACGCCTGCGGCTGGCGCCCAGCGAGCCAGGGTCGGCGTGTTACTGGGCTGCGTGCAACGGACCTTCTTCTCCCACGTCAACGCCGCCACGGTGCGCGTACTGGCCGCCGAGGGATGCGGCGTGGCCGCGCCTCCCGGCCAGGGATGCTGCGGCGCGCTCTCGCTGCACGCTGGTCGCGAAGCGGAGGGCATGGCGTTTGCCCGTGGCGCCATCGACTCCTTCGAGGCCGCCCAGGTGGACGCCGTGATCGTGAACGTGGCCGGCTGCGGCTCGGCGATGAAAGAGTACGGGCACCTGCTGCGCGACGATCCACAGTACGCGGAACGGGCGCGACGCTTTTCGGCAAAGGTGCGCGACGCTTCCGAGTTTCTGCAGGAGATCGGTCCCCAGGCCGAGCGACATCCGCTGCCGGTCACGGTGGTCTACCACGACGCCTGCCACCTGCAACACGGCCAGGGCATCACCCGCCAGCCACGCGCCACCTTGCAGCAAATCCCGGAACTGACGCTGAGAGAGGTGCCGCGCGAACGCGATATCTGCTGCGGCTCAGCCGGGACCTACAATTTGCTCGAGCCGGAAGCCGGGCGTGAGCTGGGCGATCGCAAAGCGCACAATGTCCTGGCGGCGGACGCCCAACTCCTGGTCACCGCCAATCCCGGCTGCCATCTGCAGATTCAGGCGAGCCTGCGTCGCCTGGGCCGGAACCTGCCGGCGGCACACGTCATGGAAGTGGTGGACGCCTCTATTCGAGGCGCGAGCACCGAAACGCTCGGCAGCTAGCCTTACTTCACCTCTTCGTCCTCGTCCTCGTCTGCCCCTGGCGGCGCTTCCAGACCTTGATCCACCCGCTGCATCCGTTCCAGCTCGAAGAGGGCATGGATCACGCCCAGCGCGGCGTCGCGCGCCGCCTCCGCCGTTGGCCACGGTTCCACATGACTGATGGCCGGCTCGGGCAGTCCCTCGATGGAGACATCCCAGCCGCTGCCGGCGCTGTCCGGCTTCACCGTGAAGTGCGTGTCGTGTCCCACACCATGCACCGTGTAGGTCTGCCGGCCGGTTTCGTGCTCGGTCTCCGGTCCTTCCAGGCCCAGGCCGTGCATCTCGCTGTCGCCCACGCTCGTCTATCCTTTCAGATCAACTGTAGCGCACAGGGCCAAATCTTTCCCCAGTCCGGTCACGTCAATCATCTACAGCAGCGCGTCATACACCATGAGCGTTTGCTGAACTACGTCGTCCCAGGACCGGATGTCCGGTGCTTCCCTCGTGCCCGGCGGATTCTCCGCCATCTCCTGCATAGCCGTGGCCACCTCGGCGGATGGCGCATCTACCGGGACGAGCGCGGCCCTGACCGGGCCGGCCATGCGCAGGACTTCACGGTGGGCCGGGATATCGGAGGCGATCACCGCTGCGCCGGCGGCCAGTGCTTCCAGTAAGGTCATGCCAAACGCCTCCTGGTTGGAGAGGCTGGCGTAGACCGCGGCGGTTCGGTACCAGCGGTACAGCCACGCTTGATCCACCTGGCCCAGAAAATGGACTCGCGCCTTCAGGCCGAGCCGGGCCGCGACTGCTTCCAGATCGCCCCGAGCGGGCCCTTCGCCAATCACGCACAGTGCAAAACGATCGTCGAGTCGGGCCAGTGCCTCCAGCACGCGATCGACCCCCTTGTAGGCCGCCAATCGGCCGGCGCTCAGGATCAGCGTCTGCTTCCCAGGGAATGGCTGCGCGCCACGGATAGCGGCCACATCTACCCCGTTGGGAATCACCGTGATCCGATCTGCTGCCGCCGGGAAGTGGCGAAGCAGCAGTGTGGCCTCACTATGCGACACGCAAATGATCGCGTCAGCGCGCTCCAGCATCAGTGCACCCAGGACGCGATACGGGAGGTGCAAGGCGCGGCCCAGGGGCGTGTGTCCGCCACCGTGATAGTGCGGAGTGAGGACCAGCGGGCGGCGGCCTGCCAGAGTCGCGAGCAGCGCCGGAAAGGCGTGATAGCTGTGAGCATGAATTAGATCGTAGCGTGCGCCGTGCCGTCGGAGATAGCGCCATATCCCTGGCGCCAGCGCATAGATCGGCGCCGGCAGTGCCAGCGGGAAGCGGCGCACCGTTACACCCTCGATGCGCTCGATCGGGGTCGCGCCGCGGACCTTCTGCTGGGTAAGCACCTCGACGTCGTGTCCTCGGGCCGCAAGGTGCACCGCCAGCGCGGCCACGTGCGTTTCCACGCCGCCCACCACGGGAGGGTACCACGGCGTGACGTAGGCGATTCTCAGCCGGCGGCCTCAGCCCTCGTTTTCAACATCGCCCATGTAGAGTTCCAGCACCACCCGTATGACGAGCGTCCCTAGCTCCTCGCGAGCAGCCTCGTACTCCGCGTGGCCGATGAGTGCCGCCTCCGCCATGCCCATCTCGCCCTCGTCGGCGTAGCCACACTGCCAGATCAACGCCGGCCCACCCTCGGGTCCATCATCCGCCACCAGAATCTGGCCGGCCGGAACTCCGACCTGGCTGCGAATGCGCACCACCTCGCGGCGCGCCCTCAGCACCGACTCGCGATCTTCCTCGCGGATGTAGTACCGAATCTGTTCAACAATCATGTCAGGCGGTTCACTCCCATGCGGTCTTTCTCCAGCGTACTACGTTGTGATACGCGGGGGGTTATTCCATTCACTACCGTGAATGCCCCCCCCTTCCCCAAACCCCTCCCCCTGACTTCATGACAGTTTTAGAGGAGCCCGCGGCTCGGGCCGAAAGTGAAGGGAGCAGTGGATGGGACAGTCCAGGGCGAGCAGGCGAGTGAGATAGTGCAGGCTGAGTTGGAAGTAGCTGTAG
>JAABUJ010001443.1_pt1 | contig 35128 bp, 37 predicted proteins | sample 5559131 | NCBI WGS metagenome assembly JAABUJ01 (sample SAMN10711875, study PRJNA513366) | rock metagenome | isolation source: Antarctica rocks | place: Antarctica: Victoria Land, Mt New Zealand nord | collected 2016-01-07 | reverse complement strand
GGATGGATGGATTATGGATGGGTGGAGCGGCTAGGGGTGGCGTTGTGGGTGTGCGACTGGTTGGGGGGGGGGGGGACGACGATGGGGGTTCGAGGGGTATTGGGATGGGTTGATGGACGGAGGGACGAGGCTGAGTGTTGCGTAACGTAGGAGAGAGAGAGAGAGAGAGAGGTCGAGACAGGAGTAGACGAGAGGTCAGAGGCACGTCAGATCAACGTAGTAAAGCGAGGTAGGCTTCAGGCTTAGCGGGACCCACGGAGAGCTTGGGAAGGCAAGAGTGCGACCGCTTGGAAACAGTCATATACGCTTGGCGCAACCAGCGACCGAGCCTGAAGCAATATCGCGTCCATCTGTAGTTACGCCACGCCACGCCACGCAGCGACGCGCCGGACAATAAAAGGCTGGTATACTTCCGATATTTCCCAACCGCCAAACGCCGCAACGCCCCTTTCCCCCCCACCCGTTTGTCATGACTATCGGCAAGAAATGGATATGGTACTTTGTTGTTTCACACCTGAGCCCAGTCGTCGAAATAGATAGGCTGGCCGAGGATGGGGTCGGCGACGGTAGCCATCTTGAAGCCGTCGCGATTGAACTGCTCCCAGTCGTTGAGACGCACGTCCAGCATGGCCGTGATGTCCATGGGTCCCGACTCGGGGTTGACCTGCAGCGGCATGGAATGGTCGGGGAACGGAGTCCAGAAGAGATCGGAGGGGTTGCCGGCGGCGGCGGAAGGGGCCAAGGTGCCTTTGGAGGTGTTGTTCGAGGTGGCTGGGACGGGCATGAGCAGTTCGGTCGCCGAATGGCGGCGTTGATGGCGATTCGGTTCGCTTTGCTGCAGCGGAGCGAAGAACTCCTCCGAACTGGGCGTGGAAAAGATGGTGTCGGGGCTGATGGCGGCGGCGGCCTCCTGCACTTCGCTGGGGAGGCTGATGCCCCACTTCTTGCTGAGCGAGATGATGATCTGGAGACAGCGGCCTGCGAAGCCACTGTTGATCGACATTTCTCGCAGGGCTCGGATGCCCTCGGCCAGGCTGCGGGTTGCTGACGGGGCCGGGAGGTTCAGGAGATGGACGGTGCAGGACGATAGGATGATGTGCGTCAGGATGACGCACACGCGCCGGAACCCGTAGTAATCTCGATATCGGGCAACCAGAGATGACACGCTCTCCGCCGATCGTGCGCATATCTCTCGAGGCGACACTTCCGAACCAAGGAGATCGACTTTCAAGAAGGGGCGGAACAGGTGGAGGACGACAGTGTGATAATACATACTGCGCCTCAGTCAGTTGACCATAATTCCGATGGTGATTGGTAGCAACTCACTGTAGAAGTAAGACTTGAGGAAGGGATGTACGGTCTAGGTGCAAGCATTGCGGTAGTGCGTTATACCATCGCGTATATCGGGACTTGAAATCCAAGAGTTTCTTGCTGGTGAATCTTTCTCGGGGTGCGTAGAACATGTACACGGTATCGTTGACAATTTCCGACAGGAGACCAAACTGAAGTAAAATTCGGTGTGTGTGGCTGGGTCCCTCCGGACCGTCCAGAACCGAGTGGTTGGTGTCGATATACGGCCTCCAAGTCTTGAGCTCGATTTGATCGACGAGAGTCGGCTTCTCTAGACTTATAGCTGCGCGTGGAAGCTGACAGATGCGGCCAGTGGAGATTGCCCATGCACTAAGACAGGTTCAACATTCATGACGTTACTTGATGGTGTGGTGGTGACTTACGTTTCAAGGGCGAAACAACCCCAGAAGGTGATCTTGCGCACTTCAATCTCTGTTGGCGTGAGCGCGTTGTTACCTGCCGTTTTGAAACAGAGGTGAAGCCCAAGCTCGAGCCCCATCCTGATACATCTTCCAGCATACTGATAGCCGCTGCTATCTCGGCCACAGGTCGCTTCTCGTACTCCCATGATCGCAAGCGCCTGCACCGTAGTCAATGTTGACCGTTCGTTCTGGTAGAGTAGCCACCTTGCTTCAGCGAAGAAGTGATCTCCGGCAGTGTGAGGATCGCTTGGATTCGTCCGTGCCTCTGGTCGGTCGGAGAAGGTACAGGCAGCGGCGAGTAAGGCGTTGACCAGCAATGGGCTGCAGTACTTGGACCGACCCTGGGCCATATCATGCAAGAAGCACTCCTTGGAGAAGAGAACGTAGAAAGGATGCTGCCAGCAAAAGTACAGACCCATCAGGTGGCCCACGAATTCGGCGTCCCGAGTGATCCTGGTCCATGACTCCGTTGACACGGTGTGGCGGAGCGGCATTTCGTCGCCGTAGGGCACGAGACCTAAATTCGAGCTGTGGCCGTAGTGCCGCGTCTCGCCCGCTTCATCCTGCGCCGGTTTCCCCATCAGGTCGGAGAAGTCACCCTCCAGGGTCTGCGAATCCGATCGATCGGGTATTGGCATGTTCCTCTTCACCGACTCGGCAATCGCTTCCAGGTTCTCGTCCGCCCGGATCTGTTGCACGATGTCGGCGACCTCCGCGTCCGACGACGACCGGATGGAGGCGACGATGATGCCCAGTGCGCTATTTCGTTCTCGCAATGTCTGGATGTCCCGTTTCAATGCGCCTTTCCGTCTGTGATCGCTATCAATGTCATAGGCGCATTCGGTGTGGTAAACGGCAGTACAGGTCGAACAGGATGGAGTGCCGCCGTCGCACTATTTTCCAAGGCCCCATGGCGTTAGACTCCGACGACTGAGAGACTTGAGGGGATTATCATGGATTGGGGGTTATCAGATATGATATATCTATCGTACCTTGGACTTTCGTTTCCTGCACGGAATACATGCGCTGGAGACGCATCTCCGCTTGGAGGCACGGGCCTCGGGAACAGAATCTAGGTCTGTTGGAGATTCGCTCTGCTCCTCTTTTGGTAAAATCGGTCGTACCATGATCAAGGCTAAGCGCACTGCTTCTTTTCCGCGGTGTACAGTACCTATCACTTCAGGATGGAAGAGATTGGCTGGGGCCCATGATAGAGCAAAGCATTACTGTATCATCGTACCATAGAAGCAAGTTCCGATTCCGATTCCGATTCCGATTCCGATTCCGATTCCGATTCCGATTTCGATTTCGATGGGACAAGCTGCTGAGAGGTATCGCAATGGAGGTACTGTAAAGGAGGTAAAAGGCACGGAGCAAAGTCCGGTCGATTGTCTTATAGGTGTTGTGGGGAAATGATTAGGGGTGTTATGGTGGACGCTATCTTCGGGTGATGAAAGACCTGCAGGCGCGTCACCGATGAGGGGTTGATTACAGATTCTCTGGTCTTGCGCCTTCCACAAAGATATCTGGAATTTGTGTGTACATGTAAGGTAGAGTTGCGTTTTGCTGGCTTTTGCTGGTGATGTAATGCGTAAGGTGACTCGAGATTGCTTTACCTTAGTGATCAAGGTAATTCGTACCTTAAGGTACAGATACCTCAAGACGTATTGCTTACCTTTAGCCTCGACCGGAGGGAAGGGTCCGTTTTCAATCCCATTGGTCATGTTTGCGAAAGGGCTTAGCGGCCCAATCATTTGCCACCAACGTTACCAGTACCTTTCTCCCTTTACGGCATGGAATACAAGCACGGAGAATTAAACACAACAAAATAAGTTGGAAACGAAAGAGATAGAGGTAGAGATAAACATGATCAAAAACAAATCAATTCCTGAGAGGCCCGAAGAAGGGGCTCAGACATTCATGCATTTCATTACCATAATACTATCAGCATCAAGAACTCTAGTTTGCGCTCTATGGATCTTTCTTCCATGATCTTCTAAAGCGTGTGAATGATTGGTCAGCACTGACTAAACTAGTAGCAATTCTGACGGACAGGCTACAGCTTTCCGAGTACCAGGCACCTTACCTTATGTTAAGATAACGTAGATATGGCCGGTGATGGTGGTACCAAAGGGTATCTTAGGTAGGTAATCTCATGTGACTGTCATATGTCATATTAGGTTATTTACCTTTGAGCTCGGTTTCAAAGGCAGCGGAAAGCAGGTATCTACGGTACCTTAACTGCCTTATAAGAGAGCCGCATCAATGACTGTGTTGCCCCATCAGGCCTGGTCAAACCTTTTTACTCCTGGTGTCAGGTTAAACTTTGAGTACCTTAGGTCGGTTTCAAGTTTTCTCTTCTGCCCTGCCCTAACGGAGGTTGCGAAATCTACAGTTAGAAGAAAAGAGCTCATTTTATTCTTTGGGCGAAGTAGGGGGGGTCTCGTTATACAATTAATGGCATACTTTATCCATTTAAGTAGCATTCTGTATCGAAGTGGGCAAACCGAAACATTCACTCGTACTTCGTGCTCAAACAATGTTGTCTTCCCCAAGTCTCGAATTTGGCTCCATGTCTCCTTGTTGCCGGTCCATCCCCTCCCAGGGTCCCCTCCAATTATTGTAAGGCTGACCTGATCGCGCTTTCCCTTGAAGTGTCGTCCGATCTAATAGAAAGATTTGGATGTGTCAACTGATTGCCATTTCATTCCCGTACTTCTATCATCACAGCAATTATGGATCTGTTCTTTGAGTCGTTTGGGTCCGGTCCATGACGCAGAGCCAGTCTGTTCATTGTTACTCTGCCAGGACCGCTCGAGGCTTTGTAAGCCCGATGTGTGAGCATCGTCGAGTCGGATGGGCCGGGGCGGGCCGGTAGGTATATTCCAGCTGGCTGCAACTGGTTGATCCGAGTCAACCCTCTTTTTCCCATGTAATCGGGGGATATCTTGAACCCAGAGTATACGTGGTCGACCAACTGTATTCAGAATAGTCATTGCGCCTGTTATCAACAATGGCAATCCGTATCAAGCGGATGTTAGGAACGATCGGGCAGAAAGGTGATGGCGCTTCAGACGAGACACTGCGCTCATCACGTGGAGTTGAAGACGGATTCGAAACCGGTGGTTACGAAGTCTTGCCAGCTCCGCTGCTGACATGGCGGATGTTCATTCTAGTAGTTCGGGCGTCCATGGGTGGTCTGATCTTTGGGGTACTGTTTGCCAAACTCTCAATTATCAAGATGATGACGAACAGTCAACAGTATGACACAGGCCAGATTTCCGGCTTCCTGAACATGGAAGACTTTCTTCGTCGTTTCGGGCAGCTGGATTCTAGTGGGAATCACTGCTTCAGTAGTACCCGATCTGGTCTGATTGTGATTTAGTATGTGAAGACGACCTGTGCTCCGCCGACGGTGCTGCACATCTGCTGAATTTTGGTAGTTCTTGATCGAGACTCTGATTGGCGCCTTGATCTCCGCGTTGATAGCAGACAGATTCGGTTGGAATAGTCGATCTGCTTCTGGTGCCTCGTTTTCGACGTGGGAGTTATCGTCCAGATCGCTTCCAAAATAAAAGGATATCAACTTGCCATTGGCCGCTTGATGGCTGAATTCGGCGTAGGAGCACTCAGCGTGGTGGTGCCCATGTATCAGAGCGAAAGTGCGCCGAGTAAAGTGCGAGGAGCTACAGTCGGGTAAGAAGCTGGCCTCCTGAGCTATCGTGTTTGGATCTACATGGTTGCATTAGCTGCTGACGTTGTCGGTAGTTCGTATCAGCTGTTCATCACCATTGGGATACTAGTCGCCGAGTGCATCAACTATGGAACCGAGGCTCGACAAAATCCTCAGTCGTGGCGGATACCAACGGGTATCAGCTTTCTGTGGTCTTCCATACTAGGTATTGGTATTGTCCTCATGCCAGAGGCTCCAAGATATGCATACCGCAAAGGAGATGTAGATGCAGCCAAGAGAACAATGGCGCGATCCACGGTGGCTCTGCCAATCACATTGTCATTCTCAAGGAACTTGGGGAAATCAAGAAGAATTTTTCTCATCGCTTCCTTTACGCCGTCCATCACGTCGACCATTGACTTTCGGTTTGGATATGTTTTGGCGAAGTGCTGTCTCGCCGCCGCGGTGATCGTCTACTTCTGCCTCATTGAAAGTTAAGACAGGACTCCTGAGGAGGTAGGTACGTTGTACACCATGGGGTTTCCGCCGCAGAAGAGTAGCAAGTACATCGCGTCGGGAACAGCGTCGCCGTTGGGAGAGAACCGTGTGAAGGCGCAGACGCAAGAGGTCTCAGAAACGTTTCTCGATGGTGCAGGAGAACGTTCGAATGTCCCGTTAGCCAGAATAAGATCAAATGCTGGACAATGTAGGACAATAACTTCAACAGTCTATGGGTCAACAGTGTCGAATGTAGCGGCCAGGTTTCTTGAAGTCCTGCATCTATTCCCGTTGACCTTCCTTTATCTTGAAAACCCACATTTCAGCTGACAATAGCGCTCCATGTAACCGCACTGCCCTAACGCCGGTCACCATTCGCTTTTCAGACATCTAACTATATCGGCAACACTTTTCCTTTGTCCAATCACTGATTAGTGATAAAAGCGGCATCAGTTGCTTGAGTTCAACGCAGATATATATATCTCTCTCTTATAGGTTCTACCCCAAACTCATGGCCGACAAGTATCATTTCCGTTCTCGGAGGGCAGCATGGCCGCCGTGAGAGAAGCGCCGAAGGAGCAAAAGGGCAGTCAATTACAAAAGTGCAGTGAACCGCACAAAATTCAGTCAAAACTGCTGCTTAAAACCCAGTCACTACTGCCCCGATCCTTCGGAAGCCCCGAACGAGGAGACCCGCCAAGACCTCGGACACCGAGAGAGCAGCAATTGTCGGAAGGGGTCCACGAATATCGCTTCCGGTTCGATCAAGCGTCGTACCACAGGTACCTTAGATGGTAGATTTGCAGTGATTGTGATATGGACGCAAGGCTTTGTGCTCTGGGCGCAAGACGGTTTGACCGCAGGTGGTCACATGCAGGGCGCAGTCGCACAAAAGGAAAAGGTGTGCACAAGGTAAAAAATGACAAACAAAACTCTGAACCTAACAATCAGCCTCATGCAAGCAGCTGTTTGCGGCAGCCCACCAGATGAGAATGATATGAAAATAAATACATTATGAGGCCGGCAAGGGCCAACTCTACTAGTACCGACCAGTAGTGGAAATCTCTCGTCCAACCCATGGGGTTTTTTATAGACATCGTAAATGTAAAGTGATAGAAGAAATGCGGATTATATCATATCGTAAAGTGTTGGTGAACCCTTTAAGCCAACCATCGGCACTCAGGTACTGGCTGAGCTGTGTGGCCGTGTACCCCACGTCTGGACGGGATCTAGCAAAGGCTGCCTATATGCAGACCAAGTGGACGAAAATCGGGTGGGAAGCTGGCTTCAACCAGTTGGTATTGATCTCTCTTGCCAGCATTACCTGTAGGTAGACACGCCAGGATCTCCAATTATGCTGTGGTCTCTTCGGCGTCAATTCTATCCTAAGGTAGTCGGGGTCGGTACTTTGGACCCTCTCCCTCCTTTTTCCAAGATTTCCAACGCTTCGATGAAAACTTGAAAGCAGTCCTCAACTGTCAAGGTCCTCCAGCAGTATGGCAAGCACGGTGGCCTGACGACAACGCGACTTCAGGCACTGCAGTAGTATATCATTGTTTGCCATGTGCGACGAAATTTGGCTGAGAAGGTTTAAGGCAGTCTGTGATACGGATTCCGCTCCACCAGATCAGATCAGATGTGGTCTGTAAGCTATCTACATACTTCTGTGTCTCATTGTTGACAGGCCGCTGAGAGGCTTGGACAGCGCTGGACGACACATTAATTTTCATTGATTATCTTTATAATCAAGTTCTTCACTGATTGGTTGTATTTTCCAAGACGTTGTTTGCAGAAGCAAGCACGGAGGGAGAACAAAGAGCGAACGAAATAACACGGCGCACCTTTGTCAGCCACCGCCTACGTGCCATACGAGTTTGAATCTGCGTCGACCTGTGACTAGGGCGGCTGTTGCGATATTTCACATGTAAAAGTAGGTTCTCCGCCATTGCGCTGGGAACAGGAAGGGGGCATGGGGATGGTCATAGAGCTCTCACTGTACCATTTCCAGCCACCAGATTCGAGATGCGTTCACCGTCAATCAGACCTGTCACGCCGGTTCCATCCTTCTCGAAACCCCTTTTTGACTTCCATCTTCTTCTTACGTGCTCTCGGACTTTGCCTGTGCTCAATGCCTTTTCTCATTTGAGCAGCCAAGTTTCAGCCTTCTTCATGAATATCTGACTATTTCGTGGGTTTTCCATGCAAGGGAGATGCAAGGGTTTTGTGGTTGGGGGGGGGGGGAAGGGGGGGGTCTTCTTTGATGCCCGTTATTTGTTCTTGCTCTTTGCTCTTCTGTCTCCTTCTACTTCTTTGCTGCTCCTAGAACAAGCTGTATGGGTTCGAAAGTAGGAGATAAAGACACTGTTTCCGGTAGTCCATCTCTTCACGACCTGATAACCATCGCCGATATCCACTCTACCTATCTCTCGGTCACCATCAACTCCACAGTCACAATGAATCCATCTTCAACGATGCCCAAATCCGACATACGCGACGACAACAACATCACCACCTACGAAAATATCATAAGGAAGGAAAACGGAACCTCTGGCCGCGACCGACAAAAGAATGACAGAATCTCCGGCCCCAACCGAACCAACATCACCGTCCACAAGCCTACAGCTCAAGGCTCAAGCAGCAGTCAGACTACGTCGAAAACAGCCTCAGCCAGTTTCGCCAGCAAACCCAGCAAACCAAGCGAACCCAGCGCCCAGGCACAGCCATACGACCTGTCCGATTCTCGATTTCTCGCTGTTCAGGATAGTGCCGTCTACCTTGCCGTGCACGGACGTTATACCGACGGTTCCTTTCATTGCGGACTTTTCATTCCCATCCTCAAGGCGCAAAACCAAGGGTTGGGTTGGTACACCGACAATGCCCAGGGCGGCTGGTTCGTGAAGCTTTGCTCGCCCACCGAAGTCGTCTTTCACCGAAGCTTGATCCTGTTGTATAAGGTTGGCGACGTCCTTCGAGGCAAAACGGCGTCCTGCACGCAAAGGGTGAGGACGCTCCCGGCTGACGGGCATTCCACTGCCGTGCTCCGAGCCGCCGACGCGACCGCATCGGGAAGACCGGTTGACACCGTCACACGGGTCAAGCACGCGATATTGACCTTGTCTGACGAAGACTTGATCGCTCTCACCACGCCGGTTCATGAGCTTGAGGGAAGGGCTTTCGGGATCGCTAGACAGATGGAGGATGAGGTCAAAGCAGGCACCCGGAAAGCTATCGTGATATAGCAAGGACTCCAAGGAGGATCAAAGCACAGAGGATGCTGATGGCTGGGTCTCACTGCTGGAACCATCGTGGCGCTTTCTTACGCTCTCAATTGCCGCATCTCAATCACACAGAAGGCCGGAGGCTGAGACCTGCAGTGTTGACGGCAACATAGGTTGGTTTAAAGAGCGGTAGCTCCGAACTCGAATCAGTCTCCAAGTCAATCCCACTGCTCCGTTCCCCTGCGCCGTGAAGCAATTGCTGATGTATCTCTGCTTGGTGACGATGACCATCTCTCCGTAGCATGCCTTTCAATTCCTCTTGCCGTCCCGAGGAAAGCCTTCTACCCATTCAAGCCGCCAAAGCTCGCGAAAGTAAGCACCGTCAGCACAAGGCCGCGTCCGTCACTCTGACCTACTCTCTTCCCTCCACTCTTCCACCTTGCTATCTGTACGCAGTATTCGTAATTGCCCGCCTGACTCAACAGTACAATGTGATCCGACGTCTTCACCCCCTGCTTCTCCCGCTCTCCATCCTTCCCCGGTACAGACGAGCATTCGTGAGTCCATCGGCGCGTGGACATCTGCCTTCTCAGCCCGATCTCCGCCTCGGGCCCCACCAAGTAGCATCTCGCACCTGAGACCGAGAAGTCGGAGCGGGCAGAAACAAGCTGGCTAATCGACCACCAAGCGCTACCGCAACTTTGCCCGCAGCACTACTGTTCCTACTGTCCCAGGTGGCTCAAGGAAGTCGTGCCACTTACCCTGTTTATTTACAAGGGCTGTAGAGCGGGCATTTGGATGGACATTCGGGCGGGCCGGGAGATCACCTAGTGCCCTAGACAGACAATGGGAAGTCTCATGAGGCTCGTCAGGGGCCGGATTTTAGAATCGTTGGACCGTACAAACAGAATGCATGTTTCCGTACCGTACTCGGCCCCTCGCATCGAAGCACGCAAGAAGGCAGCTGTTGCGGTATCGGGTTTGGTCGGAAACACGGATGACCGAAGAGCAGCTCTCAGGGCGGTGGTGTAGTATCCTCGCAAAGGACGCTCAAAAGCTGCTTCCAAGGCTACTGAAAGTGCTGGAAGGTTTGCGCGACATTTCCGTATCCGCCCTCCACCCCCCCCCACCCACCAGGGCCCATAGCACCGACCTCTGATCCTGTTTGTATTGAAACAACATGGTCAGCGTAACGCCACCTTTCTTTCAAGCATTGCTGCTGGTGCCTGCTTGGACCGGATCTTCTCGCGAGAATCGTCAAAGTCTGGGGGCCAATGTATGGCGCGGTGCACCAGCCGGTCTTCCGTAAAGTTCCCAACCGTGTCTCTCCCTTCCATTAGGCATGTCCTACAGTCTCATCCCCATTATACAATCTTTCGTTTTTCAAGATGCGTCTTTCGATCTCATCAGCCTCTTCTCCCCCCCTCCTCATTCACCAAGCCCTGGGATTGCAGAATGGCAGCATCTCTCGGCACTTTCCTTGTGTTCCCATAACCTTTCTATACTCCTAGAAGAGTCCGATGTCTGAATCCAAGCAGACCCCTACGTATCAATCTTTAGCAAACTAGGTGCACCATATTACCGGTCAATCTCATCAATCGAATGGATTTGTAGTATTCCTCGGCTTCGTTTCAATAGAGACGCCGTGATTACCGTTGCCGGCTTCCTCAGTTGTAGAAAAGTACCGATATCATTTCCTTTCCATGTATGGAATGACGATATACTTGCGGTGACAATCTTTTGGAGCGCAAAACCATATTCTGAGACTATCACGAACTAGACCTCGAAGCAACTCATCTGGAGGCAACTTGTCTAGAAAGACACCCCACAAACAGAAAGTACAACGTGCTCTTGCAATTTCGAACCAACTCTTACCATTCAGAGAATGTTCACAGCTCATTTCCCACCCCCCCACGAATCTAGAGGACCCTCAGACGTGAATAAAGGGTCCAGGGACTTCGTTGATGTCTTGCTTGCCACCAACGTTCCCAAAGATCGGATTTAGTATACAATCTTGGCAGATTAGAGGACAATCGTAATAAACATGTAAGAAATGACTTGAGTGAGAAACAAGCATTGAAGGTTCGGGGTGGCTCTTGCGAGTAACAGAAATAGGCGTGAAACCTTCGAATGACCGGAAAGAGATTGATTAATGGGCTCGTAGCATGGAGATTGGGATTAGAAGGTGGGGCTGATTCACAAGGACTGGTATGTGCCGCGTTCTAATTCATTGCTGACCTTACTCTGAACATTCTAGGTGTACAGCAAGACATCAAGTGCGACGGATGTGCTTCATCTAAGAAGAAGGGTGATGGAACATTGTTGCTTCGAAGTCAGGATAAAATCTGACTGACGTTCCTTGCGTGCATCCAGAGCACATTTTTGCGGCGAAGAACACTCCCAGATAGCTTGCTGGCACATCAACCTCAGTTGAGCTCCGCTTTCGCCTTTACATTTGCTTGTTCTGGTGCGTTGGCCGCCCGCAGTCCACAACTCGAAGTAACAGATGGACTGCAACGCAGCGCCAGGTTTTGGGCTCCCTCTCAGATGGCAGCAAGACAATGATGATGAAAGCGCCTGGATCAAGCACTCAGATAATCCTTTTTTCACCTCTGCTCTGGATGGTTCTGAAGATGAGTATGCGCATCTTTACCTACGGGTCAACATGCACGACGGCTAAGGTGAACACAGTGGTCAAGGGGCTGAGGCATTGACTGTTCCGGAGCGTCACATGCTGTCTTTGATGAGTGAGATTACCGATACAGCAAATTGGCATCAGATTGTTTCCGAACAGAGCTTCATTGACAGCTGGAAGAGCATGAAGCTGTTGCAGGATGATATAACGCAACGGATGGTTGACTGGGTCAGTCAATATTCGGATACAGTCCCAGTAGGGAAAGTTGCTAAGAGTTGTATAGTGCGTGAGTGAGGTGCAGCAGTATGCAAAAGAATTTCGGGACACCCATATAATCCCTGCGTTGGATCGAGGTATCTTCAAGACAGACGATCTCGTGACATTGACTCAGAAAGAGCGTCTTTCCAGGGCAGTGTTCCTCTTGGAAGACGAGTCGCGCGATCGTGGAAGCTTGTCCGCAAAGCCGCATGGACTCCTTAAGACCGTGGACGCTTCCCTATTCCCTTTCTCCTTTCGGAGATCAAGGTGCCTAAGAGGTAGTACTGTTGGCGTCGATGACTGTATACATCAATGCGGTAAAGGTCGGATTGCCGGTCTGCCTCAGGATCCTAAAGGCCCCCTCAACAGCTGCCTCAGTGGACGTGGATGCTATGCCAACGACAAGGCGTGGTCCCTGCAGTATCAATGGTTGCCTTTTGAAGTACGATTTGGTAAAACTATGGCCTCAACGCAGTACGCTTGCCCCACTACTTTGTCTTGTTCCAATCAGATTTAACTGACTGATCATCTTTATAGCATCGTCAGTTATATCAATAACATCCACATTATATCGACGGTCACGGTCCCCTGTCAAAGACGGGACTGGTGGGCGGGAGAGCTCCGCAAGAAAGTGAATGTGTTCAAGAGCTTGCCTCTGGAATTGTTTGAGATGATAATTGATGTTCTAAACCTCCAACTCTCTTCAGTGATCGACTAGGTGCTTACAGATGAAACAGTTGGTGGAAGACTTTCCGATCTCACTCCACGACGCAGATAGCATGAGACGGGAATTTCTGGAGGAGAGAGCTGAGTTGTAAGTCCTCTTCGCGGGTCATGGGTGGGGTAAATTAGACTGATATATATGTTTTTCGAAGCGCACGCGAACATACGGAAGCAATGATGCAGCAAAATTTCAATTTGTTGACTCAGGTACGAAGGACCGAGGAAGAGATGGGATTCTACAGGTACCTGTCATGCCACTGAAGGCGAACGAAAGGCGGGGTAGAAGCCCAGCTTGGTTGAAGCAGGGCTGTGTCGTGACAGTGTTGACACGAGATTCAAGACGACCAGAGAGGAGGTACGGTCACAATATCAATGAATAAACTCCCTGAAGTGTAGTACCACAGAAGAGGTGACAGTTTGGCAATACTTGAGTAGTAAAGGGTTATAACTGTTGACAGGCTAAGGTACACCTCAATTCAAACAACCATCGAGTATTCTCTCCACATCTGAAGTCTATAATCATGAGAACCCTTCAACGTAAACAACTTTTGTTATTCACAATGGCTGATGACTGGACTATCACACTGAGATAATTAGCCGGGGTTTGTTGCGCCGCAACGCCATCGCCAACCTCTACCTTAGGTGACCACAGGGATTGAATTAGGGTTAATTGCTAGCTTGGGGGGCAGAATAAAAACACTCCCAATCAGGTAGGTACTGTACTTGTACTGTAGCTGAGGAAATCGGTAAAAGCTGCCGAATGCCTTTAGACAAGTGTCTGCGGGGTACAAACAAACTTCCAGATGTATTCCGTACTCTACGCTATCAACAGATGATGTACAGTACCTAGGATTGGATCTCTCCCAAAAAAGGTGTGTACTCTATGGAGCGAAATTGTCAGAACTACCTCTAGACCATGGATCTGGATCACTGTTGGCGCCGTCGCTTCCTGCCTTCCCACATGGCAGAGAAAACCTGGGGCCCGGGATTTGCTTTTGCTTTTGCTTTTGGTAGGCGGGGCACTACCTTATGGTTATGGTGATGGGCTGACTCCTCTCCAGACTCTGTACCACCCATCACAACCAATTCGAGATGACCTTAAGCCTGCCGTGTCCTTCGGGGAAGGATCATACGAAATTAATGGGAATTGTCCCGCCCTTCTAGTCCGCCCAACGCCTTCGCGCCCTTCGATAAGTCTGCACTCCTTGAGGGAGCTGATCTGACGAGGACTACGGTGATGGAGAATTGGAATCATCGGGCCGCTTGAGCTGGATAAGAGAGCTTTCGTCAATCCACTACAGCCTTCATGGCCGACCATAGCGACGCTATCCAAAATCGAGGACCGGTGGTGCTCGCGGTCACGACAGCACTGCTGGTAGCATCTTCCGTCTTCGTGATATTGCGTCTGATCTCTCGCATTGGCATCTTGAAAAGGATATCATGGGACGACTACTTCATAATACTGGCCTGGGTGCGTGCGAGCATATCCTGGAGGCTGCGAGGATCCGGAATTCAAAGCTGACCATCTGCAGGTAATTGCCTTTGGGTTCTCATTCTCCATATGCTGGGGTACGTCGGTGGGATTGGGCCATCACGAAGTTGACGTGAAGCCGGAATGGCGCTCTCCGCTCAAGAAGTCCGAGTATGCCTTTTCGGTGCTCTATGTAAGTTTGACGTTCCTAGGCTGGCCTCGTGCGACCATCCATGCCTGTACTGACATGTTCAGAACCCTGCTTTGATGGCGACAAAAACCTCGATCCTTGTCTTCTATCTGGGTCTATCGAAAAGTCAACAAGTGTTTCGTTGGTTCACAATCGCCACGTTGGTTGTCGTCAACACTGCAGGCGCTGCATTGACCGCTCTAAACATCTTCCAGTGTCACCCTGTGGACGCAGTGTTCAAGGATCCACAGCCGTCCTCGGCAACATGTACGGATATTGTGACCTTATACCTGTCTTCGGCACCCGTCAATATCATCACGGACTTGGCCATATTGTTCTTGCCGATGCCGGTATTGACGGGCATGCGGCTACCACAGAAACAGAAGATCATCCTGATCATCACTTTCAGCTTTGGTGTGTTTGTTGCCGTGGTCGATGTCGTCCGCGTTGCATATCTGCAGTCCGCCTCATTGACGCGTCTACAACGGGCTGGGTCGTCCAGCGGCATCGGCTCGACCGTCACGAAGCAGGATGATTTCTCTTGGTATGCTTCGCTGTCCTTCATGTGGTCAGCAGTCGAGGTCAACCTCGGGATCATCTGCGCCTGTGTTCCAAGTCTCAAACCTCTCGCATCTCGCATCCTTCCAAGCCTCCTCACGGACAGAGACGAGCCGAGCGAGAAATCCGGGGCAGGGCTTGCCGGAACAGCTGGACCGAGGATGGATATGGATATGGGCGCTGCTCATCGGATTCCTTCCGTACCGGACAGTCCAGTGAAGACGAGGAACCAGAACTCTGGTGGTGATGATGGTGACATGGATATGTTAGACTTCCTCACCACACCAGACATGGTAAACACAGTAACGAGAGCCCAGACCGCGACGACGGCCGTCACACGAGGTTCTCGTGCTCCTAAGTTGACCTTCTTCGATTTCGTCAACATGAAACAGCCGAAGAGTATGGTCAAGATGAGTGGCAAGGAGTCTTATTTTCCGCTCGCACTTGTCACCGTCCTCTTCTTCTTATGGGGGTTTGCCTACGGCCTACTCGATGTCTTGAACTCGCAATTCCAATTGATCGTCCGGATGAGTACCGGCCAATCCTTGGGACTTCACAGTGCGTACTTTGGGGCGTATTTTGTTGGGCCACTGACAATTGGGCGTCTTGTTCTGAAAAAATGGGGATTCAGAGCCACTTTCATTACCGGCCTCTGCATTTATGGCTGCGGGACCCTGATCTTCTGGCCCTCTGCCGTTCTGGCATCTTTTCCTGCTTTCTTAATATCCAACTTCATCGTTGGTCTCGGTCTTTCCATTTTGGAGATTGCGGCGAATCCTTTCATTGCTCTTTGTGGCCCTTCCAAATACTCCGAAACACGGCTCAACCTCGCTCAAGGTATCCAGGCTGTTGGGAGTGTTGTTTCACCTCTTCTGGCGAGGCGAGTGCTCTTCAAGAGCGTGCTGGATGCGCCATCTCTCATTGAAGTTCAATGGACCTATCTGGGCATCGCACTTTTCGTTGTGTTGCTCGCCGTTGCCTTTTACTATCTGCCCATACCCGAGGCTTCGGACGACGATCTGGAAGCCGTAGCTGACCGTCGGCATAGCGTCAACTCCCAAGAAATTATTGGTGTAAAAGTAGTCTATGCAACACTCGCGTTGGGCGTTTTTTCTCAATTCTGTTACGTCGGCGGGCAAGAAGCAGTAGCCGGGATATTTCGAGACTACGTCGTTGCTGCGAAATCAAGGTAAACAGAGAGCCAGCCGCATACTGCTCTAGTAAACAAAGCTGATTTGATTAGCTCCCATCTTGGATCATTTGACTTTCAAGTCATCGGACATACCGCTTTCGCCGTTGGCCGCTTCCTCTCTGCCTTTGCAGGCTTTATCGTCAAGCCCCGATGGATTCTCCTGTTCCTCTTCGCTGGGATGATAGTCACCTCTTCCCTCGCTACGAAGCTTACAGGCAACCCTGCGGTTACAACGATTGTCCTCTTGCTCTTCTTCGAGGTAATAACCTGACCGCATCCTGCCTGCAGCATGATGTTGACTGCTCTAGTCTGGTGTCTTCTCCATCATCTATGCCATGTGCCTCCGTGGCCTTGGCGCCCACACCAAAACCGGCTCTGCCTTTATGACCGCCGCCATCTCTGGTGGTGCAATCTTTCCAGTCATCCTCAACCCCGTACGGAGCAGTCGAGGCGTACAGTACTCGTTTTGTGTCATCATCGCTATCTACGCTTTCGGTGCCGTCTTTCCAACCTACTTGAACCTCGTGACCCCTGCGAAAAAGCAGGTCGACCCTGTCGTGACAGGCCGGTCAGCACGCACGCCTTCCTCAACGTCTACGAAGCCTCCGGGGCCGATTGGCGGTGTATTCAGGCGCAAGAAGACTTCGAGTGACCTGCCCACTACGGAGCATGTTGAAGGGAACGACCTCGCCCCGTGGGCAGACTAAGTCCGTGAAGCGGATATCGTTCATTATTGCTGCTTTTCAGCGTTGGCGTTCAGGCAGGCTGATGTCCCAGTCCGGCTTTGGTGTAAATTCAAGACGTAGCTTATGTACACAAGTCGTGTGTAATTACTATTTTCCTACTCTATTATACTATCTTACTTCTCAGACCGTTTCCCTTTTTCTAGCCATCCAAGTGAACGAGCAATGGTAACTAAGGTATGATTAATACTCGTCGCCGAAGACGGAATTACGGCCGCTATCTCCGCCGGTGCCGTGGCCTTATATCCGGTCTCCGGTACCATCTTGCCAGCACACCAAGGCATCTTCTCCACCGAAGAGTGTACATAAATCCCGACCACCGCACGCTCATCGGACCCCACCAATCCGTCGCAAGCACCACCGACCGCCCCCAGATCCACCCCATCTAACTCAAACATCCAAAAAGAAAGCAACAACCTTCCCACACCTCCCGTCCAAACAACCCGCATCCACAGCACCCCAACCCAAAACAAAATGGCGCCCCCACCCACCAAACTCCCCACCCGACAACTAGGCAAAAACGGCCCACACGTAACAGCGCTCGGTTTCGGCGCCATGGGCCTCTCGGCCTTCTACGGGCGGCCCTCCCCGGACGCGGAGCGACTGGCGCTGCTGGACCGGGCGTACGCGCTCGGGGAGCTGCACTGGGACAGCGCGGACATGTACGGGGACAACGAGGAGCTGCTGGGGAAATGGTTCGCGGCGAACCCGGAGAAGCGGGCGGACGTCTTCCTGGCGACCAAGTTCGGCAACGTCGTCAATGCGGACGGCAGTCGCGAGGTGCGCAACGAGCCGGCGTACGTGCGGGAGGCGTGTGCGCGTAGTCTGAAGCGGTTGGGGCTGGAGTGCGTGGATTTGTATTATTGCCATCGCTTGGATGGGCGGACGCCCGTGGAGGAGGTGGTTAGGGCTATGGTTGGGTTGAAGGAGTTCGTTGTCTCCCCCTCTTTTCCTGTTCTCCCTCTCCTGGTCTTCTCTGGCAAACTTTCCCGCTCCGACTTCGTGGATCGTTGAACGACAAAGCCACTGACGAACCCGGCCCCGCAGCGAAGGCAAAATCAAACACCTCGGCCTCTCCGAATGCTCCTCGACCTCCCTCCGCCGCGCCCACGCCGTCCACCCCATCGCCGCCGTACAAGTCGAATACTCGCCCTTCAGCCTCGACATCGAGCTTCCCGCCATCTCCCTGCTCGCCACCTGCCGCGAGCTCGGCGTCGCCGTCGTCGCCTACTCGCCGCTCGGCCGCGGCTTCCTGACGGGCGCGTACCGCTCCCCCGACGACTTTGAAGACGGCGACTTCCGCCGCCTCGCCCCGCGCTTCTCGCCCGAGAACTTCCCCCGTAATTCGAAGCTCGTGGACCAGTTGAGGGAGATTGCGGAGCGCAAGGGCTGCACGACGGGCCAGTTGACGCTCGCGTGGTTGCTGGCGCAGGGGGGGGATGTGATTCCTATTCCGGGGACGAAGAAGGTGGGGTATTTGGAGGAGAATTTGCGGGCGTTGGAGGTGCGGTTGAGTGAGGCGGAGGTGGAGGAGGTGAGGAGGGCGGTGGAGGGCGCGGAGGTGCATGGGGCGAGGTATCCCGAGGGGATGGCGGCGTTGTTGTTTCGGGATAGTCCGCCGGAGCGGAAGGCGGGTGTGTGAGGATGGTGATGGGGGAGGTTGGGGGCGGGGAAGAATTAGTGGGTGGTTGAGTTGGGGGGGTGTAGGGGGGTTTCACCGATGGATGGGTCTGGTAGAAAAATGGGGGGACTCGATTCGAGGTGTATTGTGTCATTTCTCGCTCCACAATATTACCTCCCTCAGCACAGCGCTTATTCAAACGACGACGAAGTCGATGATCGCATCGCAGGCCCCCCCTAATCATGTCCTTCTCTCCTGTATCCCTCTCCGCCGTCCTCTTGTGCTCTCTCCTCCATGCTCTTCTGCCTCTGTCGGCTCTCGCCTTTTTACTCCTTTTGTCAAACGCAGACCTTGAGCTTACCAAGGGAGGTTCACAGGCTTGGACATGCATGATGTGGTAGGCAGGACCGGAGATAGGGACAGTACGGTTCAGACACGTAGGATGGGGAGGAGCTCGGGAGATGAGATGCGCAGGCGATGAGGTGGGTGCCCCGGTAGGGATGTGAGAGATGGGAGGCAGGGTAGACGGATCGATGGAGGGAGCAGCGGTGTCAAGGTCGGAGAGGGTATGAGTACAATAGATAGGGTACACTGGGAAAGGAGGGAGGACGGAAGGTAGGGTGAGGTAAAGTGATGACTCCGGATCTATAGATCCTAGATATACACAAAAGTTGCATCTCTCTTCAAAGCTTAATATTACTTTTTGGTCGTCTTGTCGTTGGAGCGAAGCTAGACCTTTCGGTAGACGAACTGCATTCTGTTTATCGATCTATCTATTTGACAACGTTCCCAAGCGGGTAGATAGATAGGTAGCTCGACCCTGATCGACATTTCCCGCCGAGCCTTGGGAGTTCAAAAGCAAAAGGACGGAAGAAGATTTACAGGGAACTTTTCACCCTCCATCCCTCGCGCTCGAATAAGATCAGTGCCATTTGACGCCGGTGCTGGCTTCCTTCCTTCCGATAATAGAAAGGGGAACTAGACGACCAATAGACTGCGACTCAAATATCACGGGGTATATTAATGTGACACAACAGACACGTTTCGAGCGATATGGTCTGGTGTCAGATAACGGGTACAACGAAGCAGAAGATACAATCATCATGATACTCCGCGTGAAAATACACTGGCGGAGGTAGGAGAAGAACGCTAGGTATAGATGGCGTGTGAACACCGGAGTCCCCCACGCTGAAGTGCTGATCAAGTAATTCACAAAAGACAAAGAAAAACTTTGACGGGTGTAGAGGGACATGTGGAGGAGTGTATAATCAACCCGCTTGAGCCAAAAACTTCTCCTTCGAAAGCGAAGTCCAAGCCAAAAAGTCGAACTTATCCTTCGGGACCTCCCTCACGGTGAAGGTCGAGTGTTGCGACTCAGCAGGTGACGGTCGAACGATGGCATGTTCACGAGGCTCGAGTAACAATGACCGCCGGTAATAGTTCTGCACGTTACTCTGGGCCGACGACCGAACTCGGACGAGTTGGTCTTGCATCCAGGTCTGCAGCTCCGGAACCTCGGTGAGCCGGTAGGGGATCTGAAACCGTTGGAGTTCGCTGATGATCTTCGCCGTCTTCATGTGCTTGTCGAAGTTGATGACGGATAAGCCGCCTTCAGGGCCGTGGCCCGGAAGCTGTCGCGTCGTCTGATTCCCGACGTCGACAAAGGTCAGGTCGGTCAGGTAGGTGCCGACGAAAGGAAGACACGGGGGCACATGATGCTGCAGCCGCTGTCGGAGAGCGGCGTAATTCCTTGACACTTCGACGATGCTCCGGAGATTCTCCAAGGTGGTCTTGGTCTTGGCAGATACGATGTCCCACGTCCTCTTCAGCCGGGTGATGGTCGAGGAGTTCAGCGAGCAGATGATGGCCATGAGCGAGTCATAATTGTTCAACTCCAAACACTTATTGGCTATCTTGACCCACTGTTTGATCAGCTTAGCTCTCTGCTTCGGGTCGTCGGCCTGTAGGATGCAATCGGCAACCAGATTTGCCAGATCTGTAGAGAGCGTCGACATGGCGCGGACGTTGACGGCCATGGATCCAGATTTCTTCATCCATTCGGTGGCGAGAAGTTCCTCGGGGAGTATGGAACAGAATATTCTTGACTCTTTGATGGTGAACTGGCGGGCGAGTTCCAAAGGATCAAAGTCCAGAATGCTGACACTGGTCCCACCTAGTTTCCAATTCCTCAAGCCTGCCAGCTGACTTTTCGATATTAGAGATGGTGGGAAGGGAGTGTCGGGTGCTACATATTGAGCGATCGAGGTGTTCGTCTTGCCAATGGACGAGATCAGCCTTGGAACAACCGGACCACCCACCGCTGCGACTTTCTCGACCAACTCTGTAAGTCGCTTGCTGGCAGAGGGAAGGACCGGTCGTAGTTTCTCCGCCGCAAATCTCAAAACCAAGTCCAAAACTACATTATCGCATTCGTGCCGCCAATGAGATTCCAGCCAGCCTTTGAAAACGTTATATACCCGTAATCGGACCGGAGCGGCTATTTTGGGTGTCTCGCCAACGTAGTCGAAACGGTCGATCAGCGTCTGTGCAAATTGCACGGGTGAAGCGAATAAGCGGAACGTGAGGTAGAATGTGGAGACAAACATGGCGTCCGGAGTAGTATCATGCGTTGTCAAGCGCTCAATCAGAGCTGGCAACGTTCCCCCTGCGATCTGACCGTCTTTGTTGTAGATCAACTCATGAGCAAATGTTTTTTCCATGATCTTTGCTTCCGTCTCGTCACACTCATCTCCAAGCGTCATTTGGCTGCCAGTGAAGCTTTGACAGAGCGAAGATGTGCCAAGACGCTGAGACGAAGACAGATCTGGTGTGGTGACGCGGGTCGAAGTCGTGGATGAGACACTGATTTCAGAGCCCTGCATGCTACCGATGTACGTGCTATTGGTGTCTATGCTAGCCACGCCGAAGCTGTCTGTCCTGAAGTCCTTCTCGCGACACGTTTTAGACTCACTGTCAGTGGTTGAGGAAGCATCAGATGACGGGCTGCACTCTTCTTGCGGTATCAGAGGACTCGTAAGGTGAGGTGGTAGGGGTGGTAAGATCGATTGAAGGGATGAAATATGCGAAGTCGATATAGGAATTCCCATGATTCCCAGCGGTGGTGCCGGAAACAGAGGTGAGGGCGGAGTGAGGTCAGGTAGCGTGGGTAAAGGTTTTCCTTCCGGGATCACAAGTGGTGGAGGCGGTGGCCTGTTTACTGGCTCTGGAGGCGCAGGCAGTGTTTTTTGACGTACATCCTCGTATTCGTCCCTCGCTGAGGCACCGTTAACCTCCATCGGAGAGGTAAATGCGATGCCATCAAAGGCGGATATGCCCAGTCCGACGGGCTCAAAGTCAAAATCTCCAATTCTCTCAATAACAAATCTGGTCTTCGCGACGCACTCGCCGGCTCCACGAACGCACGCGGTGGCCGCGTGCACCAGCCTCTTTCCTTCATCAGGCATAAAAATATCGTCCTCCTCCTCACATCTTGCCGGTCGGAAAACTTCTCGCGCAGCCTGAACCAGTTCGGTCACTTTCCCGTACATCGCGTCCCGAGCTTCCTCAAGTAATTCCGACCGTCGATAATCGCGCTCCCATACTGCTTCGACTACTGCTAACAGATTTCGACACGATGTTACAGATTGTTGTGTGGTCAGAAGAAGCTCGGAGGAGGATCGAGATTGCAGATGCAAGCCCACGAATGAGCCGAGGAATCCCAGAAAGGCGTCGTGATACGCGCCTAATCGTTCCGAGACGAGATTGGCACTCTTCAAGCCGGCTGGTTGTCCAGTGCAGGACAGTCGATGTGATATCGACACTCTTTGGCTCTGACTCTGGATAGAAGCGGGTCTGAGAAGTTGGCGACTTGACTGAGAGGTCCCAGGTCGAGTGAAAGGTGTCGATGCACGAGTGTCGGAGAGTCGACTTCCCGTTTGTTCCCGAGGATCACCTGCGTAAGATTCGTTTGCAGAAGGGCGGGGGTGACGAGTAATATTCGGCGGAGGGGCACGGCTCGTAACCGTATGCACGCCCGCATGTTGAAAGGTGGTGATATCTGCAGGGGGTGTAGGCGGAACACTAGCGTCGCCTCTCAAACTGCTGCCGGCATGACTGGAGTTGTCGCAGAACTCGCTTGATGCTAAATCATCACTCCACACATCGACAAACTTGACACCTCTCGTGACCAGCTTGAAAGCCTTGAGGACAATCTCATCGAAAACGCTCTCAATACCTTCATGCGACTGAAGACCGTTCGCGATGTCTTGTAATCGTTTCGCCGTCTTGACGAGTGACGATAATTCCGATAGTAATGCCTTGCGATTCCTGCGTATCCCGGCATGCGCCTGGACCGTTGGGGACTCCCTACTCAAGCATCCTGATCGCTCCTGTGATCTTCCAGTCAGCCAACTGTCCGCATGAGTTTGTACCTTGGCGCAGCCAGTAGAGTCAGCCTTACAAGTAGCAACCGAACACCTGCGATCAGTCCTCTCATATAATCTTGGTTGCCAAACACGGTTAGAGTGTCATTGCTTCCTCCTCGGATAAGATCCCAGAAGGTCGTCAAGGCTTTCAGAAGGCTTCGAATTAACTCGTGCTCGTAGGCCTCACAATAGTTGGTGGGAAGCCATCCACGCGCTCCAGAGACTAACAAAGTACCGTCGGCCCAACCGTTTGTATGGACAGAATGCACTAGTATAACGTCGCCCTCATTAAGGGGAAGGGTCACGGTGTCTGAAGAGACGGGGTTGATGGGTCGAAAAGCGTAAAATGCTCGAAGGTAATTGTGGAACACTGCTTGTGACCGTTCGTCCTGTAAGCTCAGCGCTTCTTGGGAGCTATGCGGTGTCAACGGCGGTGTCATCTGTGCCTGTACTTTGTTGGATCCCATGTAGTAGTCTTGCCAAGCAGCCCGAGAGCCAAGGCAGGCGATGCCCGAAGGTCGTGGCCGAGTTTTAGTGATGTGGAGAGGTGCAACGTAAATGCTGGGATGACGGGAATCTTCCATCTCTTGAAACATGTAAATAACCCAGTGATGATCCTGAGAGACGATGGAGTTTTTTCAAGCCGCCAATGGTAGAAGAAGCTCCTTAACTTCGGAGTGGAATGGAGAGGCTGAACTGGCACCGTTGGATTCGATGATGAGCGATGGATTGAAGACAGACGCGAGGGTTTTGGGTTGATTCAACCAAGAGGCATTGATCTGAGGCGTGACTCAGTCGAACACCTGCTAGAATGAAGTAAAACTTGAAGCAGCAAGACTGGAACGCGTTCGGGCAGTTCGGAAAGTCGGACTTGGTATGCCAAGCAGGAAGCTCTTCACCGAGAAAGCACCCACAGCCAGGGCTAGTGTGAAGCCTGGAAGAGAAGCAAGGTTGAAGTTCAGGTCGTTACGCCGTGAGCGTCATACTATACTGCTAACGATTAGAAGAGTGATTCCAATGTTGTCGTATTTGTTGTGGTGTCGTGTGTTCAAGAATGTAACCCGACAAAGAGGCAGTGGAGGAATGCTTGCAATTGATCTCGAGACCGGATATCTGCATACCACCAAGGTCATACCACCCCTCCATCAACTTAGCGGGATTCTTCCTATAATCTCTGCGCGGACGTGTGATGATGTTTCTCTGGCCGTACTGGAAGTTTTGACTTGAGACTCGATGGCGCCCTCCCAGCTCTTGTAGACCAAAGACCTGTAGATGATATAATGCGGCGGCAGATTTCCCTAGAAATGAAAATGTGCAAGGTGGTCTAGACTACCAGGAAGTCGAAGAACCGAGCTTCAAGCTCTCCCAGATCTGGAAGGGGGTGAGGAATGTCTCCAGCAGTGTTGCAGGCGTGCAGTAAAGCAGGAATTGCGAAGCAAGGATGCAGATTCTAGAGTCCTCGTTGTTGAGCGAGTCCAATGCAAGGGCCGTGCCTGCTATAAACGAAGGTAGGGAAGGAATGACTTTAATGCCAAGCCAACGAGCAATTGCAGACCTGGGATATGACACTCAAGAGCAATCTATGAGGGCGAGAGTGGCGAAGTCGGGAAGTAGCAATGAAGTGAGAAAAAGTTGCCAGTATAGGTAGAAAGAAAGATGGACAGGCGATAGAAGGTTGAGGTTGAGGATGAGGACTTTTTGGATAGCGCAGACCCGAACGTGGGCCTGGGGTACCAGGTGCTCCTAGGCACCTTAACTACTTTTTGAGGCTTGAGCTTTGACAGTACCAGGTAGGTAGTAACTTAATGGTAAAACGTTAGGGTAACTCTAGTAAGGTAAGTTTCTATACCTACCTTAGGTAGAGAGGTACTGTACTTACCTTACTACCTAGTACTGTACGGAGTAGTAGCGTCGAAAGGAAAAGTCCCTGAGCAAGGATTCTAGATCGTCCGCGTCGCTAACCACAGGGGGTGTTGGGCTCCTGGAAGAGGGTTGGGAAAAGAATTGTGAAATTGTGAGGTTGACATGGGATGGATATCCAATGTATTCTGTACACCCTACCCTAAATCAAGAGTATGGTCGCACCGCATAGCACTGCATAGCACTGCATGACAGGAGAGAGGTCACGGCTTGACTGGCAGTCGACGATCATCCATCACCATCAGATTGTCCACTCCAAAGTCTTAAATAACGTTCAATAATAATATTATCAATAAGTCATCATCTTGTATGAATTATTATGATTTATTTGGACTTAACTACTACTCCATCGCAGATATCTTGCTCGGGCCGAAAGTCTGATTCGAGGGCTGCGAGAAGCTTCGTGCTGGATCACACCAGGCTCGCCTTAGTGCAGGGAACAGGCGGGTGGGATTGGCCCCAGGAGCGGAGTATTTCACCCTATTTCGAACCCTGTTCCCCTAAGAAGCTCATTAGGTACTCAGGGCGGGAAGACTCGACTGCAGGGCGGTCGTCGTGGGGGCCGACAGTACTGGTTGAGCAAAGACCAAATGGGGGTATAGCGAATCTCACCGACCCAAGTGGTCCATCTCTACATGCTCTACCGGAATCGTTTGGTTGTTACCGAGAGTTTGCTCGGAAGCTCCCGAAAGAGGCCCTTGTCGTCGAGGTGGGATGAAGCGTCAGGCAGCATCGATGTCGCCCCTTGTCCCTCTCCCTCCTCCATCCCGTCATCGCTGGCGAACTTTGATAACGGGGAGAGGATAGAGTTGTAGACACGGGACGAAAAATTGACTGGAAGGAAGTCGCCCTCCTGCAAAGACGAAAGGTCAAGGTGTCTACAGCTGACAGTCCCGAACTAGAATCTGACAGGTCACGGTCTGAGCCAATGACAAGAAAGGCAATACGCAGTGCCACGGAGAATTATTGAGAAAGGCGGTGCGGGATGAGCGTAGGTTATTTGACATCCTGCCTGATCTGCATCTGTGACGAGGTTTGGATGATGAATCACGGTCCACATAGCTTGGCCCTCTTTTGGGCTTTGTCTTTGCATTTGCATTGCAGTTGCAGTTGCAGTTGTGCTTGCGCTTTGCACATACGACGTGGTGATATGATCTTCACGAGTACCGAGAACCGATGGGAACAGGGTGAGCAGCAATACCCTACAGTACACGAACCCATTCTTTCTTGACCACGTCGGCCATCCTGCACATAATCACAACGATTTATCTTGCACACGCGCTGAAGACCTCAATCCGGATGGATCCTTTTCTCCTCATGGTTACTCTGTCGCCTCCTTTGCCAACATATAACTGCTCTGATCCATCCATCTTCATTGGATGACGAATTCATATTACACGTGGCGATCATTATCGCATTGCGTTTGACACTTTTGCCAAAATCGCTCACCTCACTCCGACAATGTGAACAATCTCAACAATCCTATGGCCCGTCTTGCACCCTGTATAAAACATAATCGACACCTCAAGAAAACCTTCTGTCGTTCTCTGGCTCGACCACACATTCCACAATGGGCGAACAGTCTCGATTGAAACCGCATCTACCACACCCAGCATGGCCTAGATCGGCCTCTTCTCGGAATATCAACTTTACCTGCGATTCGGTCTTTTCTGAGTGCGTCTTCCCAGCTGGAGATGCCAATAATATAACCGATCCATCTCTGACTTCGATATTATTCACTCCGACTTTTCACCAAGCCGCAACCCACTCAGCCGTTGATGAGCGACCTCGGCACCGAATCCTTCGATGTCACCAACAGTAACTTCGAGTATCCTTTCACCAATCCAATCAGGTGGATCTCGCGGCAGGCGTTCCGGCGGCAACTAGCTCTGCAGCGTGTGTGATGACGGTTGCATCTCGAGGCGTGCATGGCTCTAGCCCAATTCGAACCATCCGGGCCAGGGGTCGAACGCCCAATCCGGTCCATAGATCGAGAGAGGCTTGAGAAGGGGAGCGACGCCTCTTCCCAAGTACAGTACCTGCATCTCTTTCATCATCTTCGTAAGCGCACAGACGCCGTGAAGGCGGTGGTTCTCCTCGCAGAGCCCTCGCAGAGGGCTCGCAGAGGCCCACGCAGAGGCCCACGTAGGACTCGAGCAGTCGTACGCGGCAGACGCAGACTTGTGATCCCGTTTGGATGATAGGTAAGTTGGCTCTGTAGATGCGAGTAACACCTTGTAGCACACGACAGGGTTGTTTCTTTTGACAGCAGCTCCCCTCCACCTTGACCAAAGGATCCCCGGCCCTCCAACATTTCGCAATCGACACCCCAGACAACGACGATCACCAAACATTTGTCACCACCACACCACACCACCACCATCATGAAGGACTCGAAGACGTGGAGCCCGTCCCGATCCGCAACGTCCGTGCAGCCATCCCGCCCGCACAGCCCATGCCGGCAGATAAGATGCCTCCACCTAGCGGCACCGATGACAGCACACTTGACTTACGCCATACATATGTAGATAGACGTCGGCAACCCGAGCAGTCGCAAAGGAGAAATGCCAAGTTCCTCTACCGACGGCAACCTTCTCTTTTGTCGGAAGCTACGAACGGGAAAGGAAAAGACGTACAGTAGCAACTCCATTCCAAGGGACTGCCAGCCGAAATCTTGACCTAAACCTAACCTCAAACATCATCGATCCCGTCCGGTCCGTGCGCACTGGCTCGATTCGACTCGAGGGTTCGAGACAGACATAAGGTAAGGGTTTGTGAACCTTACCTCGGGCAAATCCAGGTACTTGTCCCGAAGGGACGGGACTTGTGTGTGCGAGTGCGAAGGGGACAGATCAGACACCTGAAGAAGCCTTCAGGCATCGACTTGTGAGAAGTATGTATGTATGCCGAAAACAACCGGTTTTATGTAATTCATAGGGTATCCTTCCTTGCCGTCGTCCACTCTCGTCGTTGCCTCGACCGCCTTCTTTTCTACCCATCTCTTGTCCAGGCCCGTCGCTCGTATCCACACAGAATTCTCTAGGGTCCAAAGCTGAGAAAGGGGGGATGGTAGTGGCTGGAATCCTCTACTAGATGACGAGTCCTATTTGTGTCGGCATCCTGGTGGCGCCTTAGAGTCAGAGCCGCAAATGTGCTAATTTTACATTTCGTCGATCAAGATAGATAAAAGCTAACTGTAAACAAGCCACCATAGAAGATCAGTCCTCGTATACGTGTTTTGCCACGCCCAACCTCACACGTGAACAGTCTCCTTATATACCTTTCCACCTGCTGAATGCCTCGACAAATGTCGGGTGTTCTTCTCCTCCCGTAGAATACTCCCCAGATGCGCCAAATGCCGTAAGCCGGAGCTGTTCCGTACCGGAACCGCCAAGATCCACGAGCGGGATCATCGAAGGCCTGCCATGTGCGCACTGGAATGGAAAAGCACATTGCGCCAGCTTTGCTATCAACGTCTGGCACTGTTCTCGAGACAGCCGGTCGTTGAACATGATGGCGCTTCGGCAAGCACGTGAGTTCAGCATGTTCAGAATGCCTTGAGGGCAGTCTCCGATCCGTCGGAGCCAGCCATGCTCCTCTCGCTCGCGATCTTCAGCCTCGGCAGAGTTTGAAGTCTCTCCTGGTACGTTGGTCTGTGAGTTTTGTCTGACTGGAAGGATTCCCCCACACCAGCCCTTTCCTTCGTTTTCCCAGACTTCGCTACGTAAGAGGCTGATCAGATGAGCCGGTTCCATCTTACACCTTTCGAAGATTGCCGGCGGCAGGCTCTTTATGGCTATTCTGTGTGCACTCCCGAGTTCTTTCCTCGCAGGGTCTTTCAGGCATTTCACAACATCGTAGAGTATACCCCAGTCCGCAAGATGCCCTGCGTGTAGTTTGAACATGTCGCTCTCATGGACAGATGCCGGAAACGTGATTGGCTTCGTTAGCGGAGTAGTGATAATTTGAGACTTGTAGCCCAAACTGCAACAGCCTTGCTCGCTTTCGGAGGCCGGTGGTCTGCAAAGCTCCCTCATTAGCTCTTCGATACGACAGCGCTCATCAGCCGCGTGCTGGTCAACAAGCACTAGTAAGCGCCTGTCAATAGATGGACCATCCCCTGGACCGTAGAGTGTAGATTCAGCTTCCATCTTGATGAGGATAAACTTGTCATCTACCTGAGCTATGATCTCGGCATCCTTCAAGGCGTCTTTTGATAACTTCCCCAAGATTCCGGCACCACTCTGCAGACGGTGATGCTCCCGATCAAGTCCTTTCGATGCTGCTTCATTCGTTATCTCACACATTTGGACATGGGGTATTGCCTCTTCAGTCTGCGCGAATACGGGATTGTCCCAGGTTTCGAGGAATTTCCCAACCCAAGAGTCTGCCTTCGGAATCTTCTTAAGGTCTTTCTGAGCGTGCAGGAGGGAAGATGGTTTCCTTCGGCAAAGTGGACGAGAGTCGCCTGATGTCGTTGACAATCCCGCCGCACTCGGTGGAGAGAATGGTCTGTGGGGACGTCGTGGCATAGCTATACCAGTACGTGCATTGATAGCGAGACTCGTTTTGGAGATGGGGTTCGTCCAAATTAGAACTTCATCAGCGGCAGCGCCCCTATCTTCCACTTCAGCCTCTTTTAACAGAGCTTGAGTAGAACTCTGTGGCACTGACTTTTCAGAGGTGCCCACTGGAATAGTGCAGGGAGAAAGATTTGACGTCTCACGCAATATACCCTCATAAAAACCGTTTGCTGCATGATCTGGAGCCTTCAGGGCTGCGGTCATGGGTAGCTTCCCAGCTCCGGTCCCCTCGAGCACGCGCTCAGTATTAGATACTGGAGGAGACCGCATCAGTTGCTTGCAGAGTTTGGTGGTCGGTAAACCTGCGCATACATCGGCCATGTCTCCCTTTCCAGCTTTTATCCTACTCCAGCTACCAAACATATTATTGTTGCCATTACGCTGAGGTTTGGAAAAGGAGGGTATACGAGTCTGGTCAGTCTTGGAATTGTCTTGGCCTTTAGACTTGCGATTATAGTTGTTTGTATCCTGTTTCTCTTCTGCTGAAGGCCTTGTCCGACAAGTTGGCGACTTAGTTCCGGAACATGTCCCACTCTGCGGGATGATGACGGCTTTAGTGTTTCCGGCACGAACAGGTGTAGCACTGGATGCTGCCAAAGGTAAGCTAGTCGGCGCTGAGGACGGCGAAGACAATGAGGCTCTGTGGGTGATTCCCGCCATCCTTTTTGAAGTTTTCGATCCTGACCGGAAATGATGTTCTTTGAGAAACTGTGTGATCATCTCGCCCAAAACATCTATCAGAGTATTCAAGCTCCGCTCGTTCGTGATGATGTCGTCGTTGACTGTTGAGAACGATTGTTCGGAAGTATGCACATCTACCTGAACATGAAACATTGGCCATCTGTCCACACCTTTCCTGCCTCCCTTGAGTTGCTTTTTAGTAGGTCCGTTGCTTCTAACACGTCCATCTTTCGTCGGTCGGTCCATCTCAGAAGCATCCGTTTTGGACTTATCCTCGAGTACTCCAAAGCTTGACGATGCGAACATACGATTAATCGAATCATACAACTCAATACCAACGCCTTCAGCAGTTATCGGGTGGATGCCAACGGATATGAATTGCACATGCTTTGATGGCGCAGGCTGGAGTGAGAAGAAACCCCGTACGGTCATCGTAATCGTGCGAGCTGAAGTCACAACCCAGGTTCCCCAGTCGGTGGGGGAGATGTAAGCTGCCTGTGATAAAATACTGCGAACGGATGACATCTTGAACGAACGATTCCTCGCAATTTTTGTGCTGCTGTCACGTACGTAGGGTTCCTCTGATGAACCGCGAATGACGAACTTGCAGTTACCATCCGAGTCCTTAGCAATGACTGTGACTGGTCGTCCCCAAGCAAGAAGAAGCGCTACAATGCTCCTCTTCAGGTTGATCCATTCTTTGTTGTTCCCTTCATAGCCCTGAAATGCAACAGCACGATGCTTGACCCTTACAGGCATATTACCAAACAGATCCCGAACCGTTACCCTCGTACCATGCTCTCGGACGGATAGCTGCTGATGCGGAGGCGCCGGAAGAAGTCTAGTAATGACCCTCGACCGATGTAGAGTGATTGTACAATATGAAAAATTAGAGCAACGACGGGAAGTGATCGAGACAAGAGAGACGGCCGCAAGTGAGAATAGAAACGCGCCAATGCGGCCATACATCGGTCGGGCATCATCATACTTGGATGTGTCTAAGTTTCCGTTAAGATCATAAAGCAGTAGGAAGGGATCCATCTTGTTAGACTGACTATGTAGTCTCCCAAGCCCTCCGTCTTCACCGAATTCTGCTGGCAGTATGCCCAGTCCATTATCTTCGACTGTACAAGCTCCACGCGGGAAGTCCACTGTTATGTCCACTTTGCGAGCGTCAGCGTCGAGTGAGTTGCTGACAAGACCAAGTAACGCCCCAGTTAGTGACGTGATGGCCGTGGAGGACTTGATCTGCGCGATCGCATCCGCAGGTAGAGGTCGGATACGCGCTGCCGCTGCAGTCATAACAACCTAGGCCCCGGATATAGATTCTGTCTCCAATAATCTCTGGGCATCTTCCAAACTTCTTGTGACTGGCGTTGATATTTCTTCCAGCACGGTCTGTTGCAACAGCATCGGCGGCACCTTCACGGTGGTCGCCACTTCCTCCAGAGGCAATCGCAACTTGATGAAATCATACGAGAGTTGACTTATGTTGACTTTTTTCAGCTATCCTGATTAAGGCTTGAGAACTCGTAGCTCATGAATCTCAGTGGCCTAGATAAGCATTTCTGAAGCCCTGATGGCAGTGAACAAGCTGTATAGATGTATTCTAGAGGTGTAGACGGCAGGCCCCGTTTGAAACGAAGATGCCAACTTCAACTCGTCACCATTCACTTCTTGGATTTCAACTGCCCCAAATAATACAGATCAGTTATATATTGCCCCTTGCATAAGCTCGGCCAGATTCGAGCAGGCAGCTCCCTTGTTTGTCCGACTGGCAGGGTGTCGTCAACACTCTCACTATCATCACCTGTCATCAGCAGACCAGGAGCTTTGAGCATTCTCACAGTGAGCTTGCCAGCACATTAGGTGTTGAAGCATCAGACCTCATCAGATCTTTCTACTTGATCTCTGTTCACTTTGGCACCGTAACCTGGACAATGGCTACCGCTGAAGCTGCAGCTAGGCCGCAGGGTACGTTGCACAACTTCAACGCTTCGAGGACTAAATCTCTACTGTTACTTCGTGTTGCCTATTAAAGTACACCTCTCTCACTTTACTCAGCTAAGCATTATGACAGACCGACATTCGCGTCGACGTCCTTTTTCGGCCTGGATGAAGCGGCTCGCCAATCTAAAGAGCTCCTCTTCTGTCAGCAGTCCTAACACGTCCGGGAAGGGAACAAACGGGACGTCTGCTCAAAAACCCAAAAAGACCAACGGTCTCAAGAACAACCCATACCACATCTCACAACAGGCGAAACCTTTCGTCGCTCTTAGCGGCGATTGTCACCCCTCAATGTCGACCCAACTCTCCGGCCGCAGCATCAACTTTGTCTCACCTACGCATAGCAAACAATCTCTCCCGACGTCCAGTGATAGCCAGCAACCACCGACAATCAGCAACAAATCGGCAGCACCGACCGTCGCAACAAACCCAGACACCTTGAATTCAGATACTGCACAATCAAAAGCAGGCACTAGATCCACAGCGGGTGGCCATTTAAGCTCTATCGGTGGAGGCGAAGGAAGTACTTTTTCGTCGGCGGCTCCTTCAGTCCGCTCTCTGACGACCACTCTCACCACCATCCAGTCTTCCGCGCCCTCTAACCTCATACCTGGAGGCGGCAACAATCAAATGCAACTAGGCGGTCCAGTCGTTTCTTCCTCCCAAAACCCCCACAACAACAGTCACATCCAAACACATTCCCACTTTTCCCATCAGTTCCCTTCTTCTCCCCCCGCCTCGGCTGTTCCATCCCACCTAGTACCACAGACCAGCTGTGGTCATCCGGCTACCTATACCACCGCGACGGCCAACAATATCTTGACCGACAATGCTTCCATCCTCACCCTTGCGTCATCATCAAAGCGACGGCGACGAAATTCCCTAGACACCAACGCCTCCATACGTGCACTCGCACCATCTTCCCTCTTTGGCGGTAGCCGGGAAAGTCTCCCACTTAGCGTGCTGAGCGCCAGCGTAGGAGAGCACTCCAGCACAGCAGCATCCGGCGCTTTGTACCAAAGCAGACCAAGCATGGGCGGCATTCCCAATCCGGAGCGGGCAAGCGTCTATTCCTCAACCGGAGTTGCGCCTGCACTGAGCAGCGATCGCAACAGCTACTATGCGGGCAAGCACGCCAATACCGTCGACGGAGCGAGTGTGAGGAGCGGTCTGGTAGGACACGGCCGGAATGATAGCATTACAGGGAGCTTTGTGGGCATTGGTGGTATGGCCAGCCCACTGGCCAGCCCTCGGGACGTCGCTATGACGGGCCGCGTCAGCCGGCGAAGCTCGGGTTGGGGTGAAGTCAGTGAAGAAGATAGCGATGTGGAGAAAGTCGATGAAGTCCGAACGGATATGGCGAGGGTGAAGGAAGATGAAAAATGACGAAGTTCTGGAGTCTCGGGGCTTTTCTTCGTTGCAGCTGCGTCCATTGCAGCGTTGGCCACTACACGATCCAGGGCGCATTCATGTGTTGAGATGATTTCACTTGCGAGGCTTTTCTAATAATTGGCTAATTGGCGCCTCAGAGGGTCGTGGTGCAATGCGAGCATGCTTTTTCCTGTGTTCCTTGTGCTATACCCAAGCTTTCATAGCTATGTACTCGTACAAGCGCCGCTCCATCTGAAAATCAATCTAGCTTGGGTGACAGTGGACTAGGTCAAGCCCCCTTTTCTACATGTCCAAGAAACAAAACGTGTATAGACAAGTCCCAACGCATTTCTAAAAGCCCTTAATATCAACCAGCCAGCATCTTGCACTTCCCGTAACCCCGTCCCAACCGAAACCCCAGCCCAGAAAAACCTCCCACTCGCGCCTGCCCTACACGCTCCAAACCCACACACACATCCTCCACCACCCCCGCCCTCACCCAGCCCTAAACTCAACCTCGACCTCCTCCTCCCCAATCCCCCTCCCCCTCGCCTCCTCCAAAATCGCCACTGTCGCCGTCGCCCCAACCCTAGCAACGCCCAAACTCCTCATCAAAAGCACATCATCCAACGTCCTGACCCCCCCCGCCGCCTTAATCCCCACCCCACTGCCAACATGCTCCCTCATCAAACGCACCTGTCTCGCCGTCGCGCCCGCATACCCATACCGCCCATCATCCCCCTTCACAAACCCATACCCCGTACTCGTCTTGACGAACGCCACGCCCACGCGCGTGCAGATCTCGCACAGCCGCACAATCTCCCCGTCGCCGAGGTAGTCGTTCTCGAAGATGACCTTGAGGATGCCCCCGCCGTCGCGCGTGACGGCGTCGTTGATCTGGGCGATTTCGCTCTCCACGTAGCCCCAGTCGTGGCTGAGCACTTTGCCGACGTTCACGACCATGTCGATCTCCACCACGTTGTCTGTGCTGCTGCCGCCGGCCGCGGCGCGCACGGCGGAGGTGGCTTCGAAGACTTTGACGGCGGTCGTGGAGTTGCCGTGGGGGAAGCCGATGACGGGGCAGATGCCGACGGTGGGGGTTGGTATCGAGGTCGAGGCGGGGTCGGAGGAGGAGGAGTGGGTCGATGAGGGCGGGGAGAGGATCTGTCGGGCTAGCGGGATGCTGTAGGGTTTGATGCAGGCGGTCGCGACGTTGTGGGTGAGGGCGAGGTGGAGGCCGTGGGTGATGTCGGCGTCGGTCATGGTTGGGTGGAGGAGGGAGTGGTCGATCATTTTGGCGAGGAGAGGGAGGGAGATGCGGATGCGGGTGGGGGGGTCCGTGGATGCCATTGTTGCTTGTTCGAGCGGTTGGGATCTTTGGAGGGAGAGATGGACGGGAGAATGGAAGGGAGGAAGACTGGTGGGGAGACTAGCAGTGGTGTGATGAGGTGGGAGACAGTTTGTATAACTCTGCGGTAGGGGTCTTACAGCGGATCCTACAAAGTTGGCTCCAGCACTCACACAACTTTTTTTTTGAAACTTCTTCAAAATCAAGCTCAAACAACAGCATTTTGATGTTAAAATCACAAC
>JAABUJ010001442.1_pt1 | contig 35185 bp, 28 predicted proteins | sample 5559131 | NCBI WGS metagenome assembly JAABUJ01 (sample SAMN10711875, study PRJNA513366) | rock metagenome | isolation source: Antarctica rocks | place: Antarctica: Victoria Land, Mt New Zealand nord | collected 2016-01-07 | reverse complement strand
CTCGACGTGTTCAAGCTCACCTACGCGGTCACGATCAGCAGCATGGCGGGGCAGTGGCACCGGCGGGACAGCGCGCTCTACCGGCCCGACTGGCGGCACGCCATCCTGGCACAGGGCGCGGCCAACCTGTCGCGGGCGATCGCGCGCATGGACGCGGCCGGCTGCACGCCCGTCGCCGTCAACATCGACTGCGTGTACATCGTCTCGGACGAGCCCGACCCGGTGGCGGCGTGCCCGCCGACGATCACGCTGGGGACCGGGCTGGGCCACTTCAAGGTCCACGACGCCGGCGTGCCTCTGGCCCCGCTGCTGCCGGCGTTCGGGCTGCGCGACGAGGGGCGCGCGACGCTGGGCGTGGGCATGAAGCGCCTGCTCGCCCTCATCCGCGACACCACGGGCGCCGAGGGAAACGAGGGACCGGGGACACAGGCGCCGTCGGACGGGGAGGGGGACTGAGGTGCCGGCGCTGGCGGAGCTGCTGACGGAGCGCCTGGGCGCGCTGGTGGCGGCCGAGGTGACGCTGACGCCGGCGGCGGTGCGTTCCGTCGTGGAGACGTTGGGCGGGGGCGGCGGCCGGCGCGAGATCGCCGCGGGGAATCGCCTGCTCGCCGAACAGGTGGGCGTGAACGTGCGCACGGTGCAGCGGTGGCAGAAGGAGCCGGGGGCGGGCGAGGCGCGCGACGTGACGCGGACGCGCGTGGAGGGGGTGACGGCGGCGGTGCAGGGGATCGCCAACGCGCAGCAGCGGGCGGCCAACGTGCAGCGGCTGCGCGACGAGGGCCTGAGCGTGGACTATGCGGAGGGGCCGGTGCGCGTGTCGAACGACAAGGTGGCGCGGGTGCGGCGGATCAGCCAGACGGCCGAGGGCGACAAGGTTCACCTCGACGGGACGGCGATGGGGGTGGTGCTCGACGCCTGGGGTGACGGGGCGACGGCCGTCGGGCGGGCGGAGGCGGCCGACCTGTTCGGGAGCGCGGTGCTCGACCAGTACGGGATCGCGGCGAGCGCGGAGTTCACCGACATGCGCGCCCTCGACATCAGTTACTGACGACATCGGTGTTGGGGGTTTCGTTGGGGCGTGCTGAGGTGCGGTATGCCGTGGCATGATGATAGGTACAGGAGGGGAGCGGCATGCGCTGTCAAAGGTGCGAGGGGAACGAGTTTACGAAGGCTGGGCGCGACCGATCCGGGCGACAACTCTACCACTGCAGCGCCTGTAAGCACCGCCAGACGATGCGCTCGGCCTCGGCGTTCTGCGGCTACCGCTTCCCTGATGACATCATCGCCCTGGCTGTCCGCTGGTATTTACGCTTTCGCTTGCCCTACGCTGATGTGTGCAAACTCTTGGCCGAGCGTGGGGTCCATGTCGATCCGTCGACCGTCTTCGACTGGGTGCAGCAGTTCACCCCGCTCTATAAGGAAGCGGCGCGGCCTCACCGGCGGTGCGTTGGCAGACGCTGGTCGATCGACGAGACGTACATCCGCATCGCCGAAGGGTGGTGCTACGCCTTCCGTGCCATCGACGAAGAGGGCCACGTCATCGATGTCTATGTCAGCCCCACGCGCGACACGGCCGCAGCCACAACATTCCTGGAGCGCGCCGTGGAGAGTAGCGAGGTGACACTCTATCGCGCGACGACCGACAAAGCGCCGATCTACCCGCCCGCGTTCGCCACCGTGATACCGGAGGCTGAGCACATCACAGGCAAAGCGGAGCAACAGCGCATCGAGCGTGATCACCAACACCTCAAAGGGCGGACGCGCTGCATGCGGGGTTTCCAAACGCTCCCCTGCGCCCAGGTCGTCTGTGAGGGTCACGGGGTCATGCGGAACCTGCGCGACGGGTTTTACGACCTTGCCGTTCCCATTGGTGACCCCCGCATTCCCCAAGCGCCGCGTCTCGTCCGCGCCTGGGACGAACTGACTCTCGTTCTTGCTGCAGCATAGCTGTCCCTCCAAGGCCGTACATAAGCGCATCCCTGGACCTGTACCATCCTCCTCGCCTCAGCACACCCCAACGACACCTGTCTGTGTGTCCCTTCATGTCATCGCGTTGTCTGCTATAGACCGTCGGCAGCGACGGCACAAACACGAGGGGCCGGCACCGGCGCGGTGGCACAGATGTGCGCGTGGGCATGTGACGTGGCCCCATTCGTGCCACATCATGTCCTTGGTTGTCGCGCCCGGAGCGGGCGCGTGGTCGTGCTGGATGGAGGATCGACGATGGAATACCGTTCACTGGGACGCACGGGGGTGCAGGTCAGTACGCTGTGCCTGGGCGCGATGATGTTTGGCGGCAAGACCGACCAGGCCGAGGCCACGCGCATGGTCGACCGTTTCCTGGACGCCGGTGGTAATTTCATCGACACCGCCAATGTCTATCAGCGCGGTGTGTCGGAGGAGATGACCGGGCGCGCCCTGGCCGGCGGGAAGCGCGACCATGTGGTCCTGGCGACCAAGGTCCACGGGGCGATGGACGATAACGACCGCAATATGCAGGGCAACCACCGCCGCAATATTATCCAGGCCTGCGACGCCTCGTTGCGCCGCTTGGGAACCGACTATATCGACCTCTACCAGATCCACCGGCCGCAATCGAGCGTGCCCATCGACGAGACGCTGCGCGCGCTCGACGACCTGATCCACGCGGGCAAAGTGCGCTACGTGGGCACGAGCACCTACGCCGCCTGGCAGCTCATGGAAGCGTGGATGGTCGCCAAGGACCTGGGGCTCAACCATTTCATCTCCGAGCAGCCGCCGTACCACCTGCTCGACCGGCGGGTCGAGCGCGAGTTGATCCCGTTCTGCCAGACCTACGGGGTCGCGGTGATCCCCTGGAGCCCGCTCGCGGGCGGCAAGTTGACCGGCAAGTACCGGCGCGGGCAGGCGGCGCCGTCCAACGCGCGCGAGAAGCCCGAAGACTTCAGTGAGGACACCTGGCGGGTGCTGGAGGGCCTGGAGCAATTGTGCACGGAGAAGGGCTGCGCGATGACGGCCTTCGCCCTAGCCTGGTTGAACGCCCAGCCCGGCGTGACGAGCCCCATCCTCGGCCCCCACAGCGTCGCACAGTTGGACGAGAACCTCGCAGCCACTGACGTGACAATCACGGCCGAGGACAAGGAGCGCGTCGACGCGCTGATCCCACCGGGCACGCACACCGAGGACTACTACCGCGCCGACTTCGGGCCGCACCCCTATCGGTGGTAGGGGGAGTACGACGGGCGCTGGTATCGGCCGGACACGCGCCGACGACACGGGCCGCCTCCGCTTGTGGAGGTGGCCCTCCCCCGCTGTGCTGGTCGGTTAGCCTATCCGCTCACCCTTGGCGGGCTACGCGTCCCCTCGATAGTCATGGTGTAAACCGCCGTAGACAGAGACGGCAGGCGCGTCCGCTTTTATCCGGCACGCTATCTGGCCACCCATGTGCAGAGGACGGGGATGCGCTGCCGGAGGCCGTGATAGGTCGCAGGTGGTTGACGTAGCGGACGCATTCCTTGCTCACGGGAGGCAACCGGTATGAGATACGTCGCGATCCCCCACACCACCATGCGCGTCTCGCACATCTGCCTGGGCACGGGCGACATGGGCACAGCGTTGAGCCGCCACGACTCCTTTGCCGTCCTGGACGCATTCGTGGAGGCGGGTGGCTCTTTCCTGGATACCGCGCACGTCTACGGCGACTGGTGTCCCGGCGAGAAGCACCGGAGCGAGAAGACGATCGGGCAGTGGCTCAAGACGACAGGGCAGCGGGACCGGATGATCCTGGCCACTAAGGGCGGTCATCCCGACCTGGCGACCATGCACATCCCACGCCTGGCTCCGCAAGAGATCATCGCCGACCTGGACGAGAGCCTCGACTGCTTGGGCGTGGAGACGACCGATCTATACTGGGCTCATGCCCACATTTGATGATGCTTTACCCGCCGTCCAGCATCCGCGCGCGGAGCAGGTCGAGGCCCGCACGGCCGAACATGTGGCGCTTGAGCATTATTGAGCTTGTTCACGAACCCCTCGGTTTGCCCCTGGCTCCAGTCGAGCGTCAGCCCGGCGTCCACCGCCGCGCGGTCGCGCCGTATCCCCCCGGCGAATCCGCCCATCTCGGGCAGGTCGCTCTGCTCCGCCTCATCGAGCCACCCGCCGAGCGCCGCCGCATCACGGTCGCGGACGAGCGCGAAGAAGGCCTGGGCGAGGTGACACGCCGTCGCCGCGGGCCGGCACACGCACAGCAACTCGCCCAGGTAAGCCTGCTCCTCCGCGTCCAGGTCTGCAGGCTGCCGGAGCATGAGCCACGTCGCCTGGCGCACAGAGAACGTGCGGATGGCGGGTGGGGCCAGCGTCGGCGCTCGCTTTCGCAGCGGGTGTTTCGGCTGCGGGCCGCGGCGCGCTGGTTCCGACCGCCAGCGCGCCACATGCCCCCGCACGGTCCGCATTGACCCGGTGAACCCACGCGCCCGCAGCTCCGCCCATAGAGTGGGGACGTGCTGGCACCCGGCGTCCCATCGTTCGCGCAGGTACGGATCGAAGGGGGTGAGGATCGTGCCGCTCGTCGTGCGCGCGCGGCGTTCGGGGAAGGGCCGTCGTGCGATTACTCTGGGCGATGGGGCCGCAGCCATTAGCCGTCGTCCCACCTTGTCTCCCAGCGGGCCGCTGGTTTTAGCCATGCGGAGGAATGGGATCGCCCACGGGCGACGGGCCGCGGCGCGCGGTACGGAGCGCCCCGGTGTATGAGATGTCGCCCCCCTCGAAATGGTATTATATGGGTGCGCGATTAGGCACACTCCCCGCGGGTGAAACGGCTTCAGCGCACGAGCTAGAGGAGACCTCCTCACGGCTCCTATGTCCGGTCTAGGCCGGACGGGCGGGTCCAGAGCAGCGGAAGTCACGCCTCGTGCGTGGCGACTGGACATCAGATCACCCCGCCCTGTCGCGCGAGCGACACACGTCAGCATCGTGTTGGCGTGGAAGCCCGAAAGCTGTCCCCCTGACGGTGAGTGAGGGCAAGCCCCCGGCTTCAGCCGGGGGGTAGGTGACTCAGGTATACTGACGACAGGCGACGTTCATGTCCGCTTACGGGTCTTTTCCCCACACCACCCATCCCCTTACGCCCAAGCCGTGTGCTTTCGCGTGTGGCTGCGACAACCAACACGACGGAGGGCAGGCTTTTGACGACGGAGCGCGTCACGACGTGGCGGCACAACCTGCGCGCCTACGCCCGCATCACAGGTCTGTTGCGCCCGCACCTGCGTCTATCGCTCCTCTGTGTGGCCTGCCTACTGCTCTCGACGGCCTTTTCGTTTGTCGTACCGTTGGCGCTACAACAGATCGTCGACAACATCGCCGTGCCGCGCGGCCGGACGCGCGACCTCGTCAGCGCCGCGCTGGTCATCTTGGCCGCCAGTGCGCTGCGCGGGCTCTGCGCCTATGGGCAGGGCTACCTCTCGCAGTCGGTCTCGCAGCTCGTGGCCTACGACCTGCGCACCATGGTCTACGACCACCTGCAGCGCCTCGACTTCTCGTTCCTCGATCGCTCGGAGACGGGCGACCTGATGTCGCGCCTGACGGTCGACATCGAGGCGGTGCGCAACTTCATCGTGCTCGGGTTGCTGCGCGCGGCCCTGGCCGTCGCGACCTTCGTGCCCATCGCGCTGATCCTGTTATGGGTCGACCCGCCGCTGGCCCTGGTCACGCTGACCTGCGTGCCGGTGCTGGCCGTCCTGGCCTGGCGGGTCTCCATCCGCTTGCACCGCCTGTGGCTCGACGTGCAGGACCAGACCGGCACGCTCAGCACGGTGATGCAGGAGAGCCTGGCCGGCGTGCGTGTGGTCAAAGCGTTCGCGCGCGAAGACTATGAAGCCACGAAGTTCGACCACCAGAACCAGGAGGTGCGCACGCTCAGCCTCGACGCCATGCGCCTCTCGGCCTGGAACCAGCCCCTGATGGTGCTCGTGCTCAACGTCGTCACGGTACTCGTCGTCTGGATCGGCGCCGCCACGGTCGTCGACCACTCCTTGACTCCCGGCACGCTCGTGTTTGTCATCACCTTGGTGCTCCTGTTGGGTACGCCGGTGCGTACCTTCGGCTTTATGGTGACCTGGTTCACGCGCGGGCTCTCCGGCGGGACGCGCCTCTTCGAGGTGCTGGACATGCCGCCGGCCATCGCCGACGCCCCGGACGCGCGCCCACTCGTCAACGTACGCGGGCAGGTGCGCTTCGAGGACGTGTCCTTCTCCTACGAGGGGGGCGCGGCGGTGCTGCACGACATCGCCATCGACGCACAGCCCGGACAGGTCGTCGCCCTACTCGGCGCGACGGGGAGCGGCAAGAGCACGATCCTACAGTTGCTGCCGCGCTTCTACGACGCGACGTCGGGCCGCGTGACCGTCGATGGACACGACGTGCGCGACGTGACGCTGGCCTCGCTGCGGCGCAATATCGGGCTAGTGCTACAGGATGTCTTCCTGTTCAACGCCACGCTGCGCGACAACATCGCCTTTGGCGTCGCCAACGCGACCGACGCGCAGGTCTTCGCCGCAGCCAAGGCGGCGCGCCTGCACGACGTCGCGCTGACCCTGCCCGACGGCTACGACACCTGGGTCGGCGAGCGCGGCGTCACCCTCTCGGGCGGCCAGAAGCAGCGCGTGTCCATCGCACGCACGCTGCTGCTCGACCCACGCATCCTGGTGCTCGACGACGCGACCTCGGCCGTCGACATGGAGACTGAGTACCTCATCCAACAAGCCCTCGACGTGGTGATGCGCGGACGCACCACCTTCGTGGTGGCCTCGCGGCTGCGCACGATCAAGAACGCCGATCAGATTTTGATGCTGGAAAACGGCCGCCTCATTGAGCGTGGCACGCACACCGAGCTATTGGCGCGGCGCGGCGCCTACGCGCGGCTGTACGACCTGCAGTTGCGTGAGCAGGAAGAATATGAGGCGCGCACGCTCTCGACGCGCCGCGTCGAGCAGGGGGTGGCGCGATGAGCGCGAAACGCAACGAGTCGTACGTCGCCTACCGCCGCCGCAGCGCCGTGCGCGAGAGTGACCTGGCGGGGCTGGACGAGGACGAGTCGGCCGCGTTTTCCTGGGACCTGATCAAGCGCTTCGGTCCCTACATCGCCCCCTACAGGGGCGCGGCCAGCGCCAGCGCCGTGCTGATGGTGGTGTCCACGCTGGCCAACCTGGCCACCCCCCTGCTCATCGGCAAAGTGATCAACCTCGTGCAATACGGGCGCCTGCACGACGCGCGCGGCCTCACCGGCATCGGTCTGCTGCTGCTCTTTGCCAATGTCGTGGCCTGGCAGGCGCAGTATTGGCAGGTCTGGACGATGTCGTGGGCCGGGCAACAGACGCTCTACAAGCTCTCGTCGGACATGTTCGCGCACCTACAGCGGCTCTCGCTCAGCTTCTACGACCGCACCGAGATCGGCCGCGTCATGTCGCGCCTGCAAAGCGACATCGCCGTGCTGGAAAACATGCTGAGTTCGGGCCTACTCTCTATCCTGGGCTCGCTGATCGCCCTCGTCGGCATCGTCATTATCATGTTGGTCGTGAACGTTGGGCTGGCCCTGCTCGCCTTCACCGTCCTGCCGGTCATGGTCATCATCGCCGCCTTCTGGCAGCGCTACGCCCAACGCTCCTTCCGGCGCACGCGCGCCGCCATCTCGCTGGTCAACTCGACTTTGCAGGAGAACATCTCGGGCATGCGCGTGATCCAGGGCCTGGCGCGCGAGGGGCGCAACAGCGAAGAGTTCGACGACCTCAACCGCTACAACCGCGATACCAACGTGGAGTCCGGGCGCATCGCCGCGCTGATCCTGCCGCTGGTCGAGGTCGTCGCCGCCGTGGCCACGGCGCTCGTCATCATCTACGGCGGCATCCTGGTCATGCACGGGCAACTCAAGACCGGCGACCTCGTCGCCTTCATCCTCTACATCAACCGCTTCTTCGACCCGATCCGCGACCTCAGCCAGCAGTACACGCAGTTGCAGCGCGGCGGCGTGGCGTCCGAGCGCATCTTCCAGATCCTGGGCGTGCCGGTCACGATCAAAGATAAACCAGGCGCGCGCGCGCTGCCGCCCATAGACGGCGCGGTCGCGTTCAGCCACGTCGACTTCGCCTATACGCCCGACCACCCGGTGCTACGCGACCTGAACCTGCGCATCGAGGCGGGCCAGACCGTGGCGATCGTGGGACCGACCGGCGCCGGCAAGAGCACCATCTCCGCGCTGCTGGCGCGCTTCTACGACGTCAGCGACGGCGCGGTGCTGATCGACGGGATCGACGTGCGTGACGTCACGCAGCAGTCGTTGCGCAGCCAGATCGGCATCGTGTTGCAAGACCCCTTCCTGTTCACGGGCACGGTGCGCGAGAATATCCGCTACGGCCGCCTCGACGCGCGCGACGCCGACGTGGAGCGCGCCGCGCGGGTGGTCGGCGCGCACGACCTCATCACGCGCCTGCCACAGGGGTACGACACGCCTATTCGCGAACGCGGTAACAACCTGAGCATCGGCCAGCGCCAGCTGATCTCGTTCGCGCGTGCGTTGCTGGCCGACCCGCGCATCCTGATCCTGGACGAGGCTACGGCCAACATCGACACCGTCACGGAATCGATCGTGCAGGAGGGCTTGCGGCAACTGCTGCATGGGCGCACCGCCGTCGTGATCGCCCACCGCCTCTCCACGATCAAGAACGCCGACCGCATCGTGGTGCTGCAGGCGGGGCGCATCGTTGAGCAGGGCACGCATGTCGAGCTGCTGCGGCGCGGCGGGGTCTACGCCAACCTCTACGCCATGGGCTTCCAGCACCTGGCAAGCTGAGTCGGCGGCTGGCCCTCTGTGCGAGAGTGCGTCAGTGGCATTGAGCCACTTTCGGACGGATGCAGACAACCCTAGCGCCAACTCCGAAACGCTGGCCCCACGGGCATGCTACCCTTGCGGAAACGCCTTAACCGGCCGCCGCGGGTCGTTATACGTAGCCCTCATCGGGCATCAATGTCAATGACGCACTCTCATGCGCTCACGAGACTGCGCACTTGACGTTGGTTGCACTCCCAAATAGGCGCGGTCCTTCTCCGGGTTCCGACGACAGCGACACACCGTTGCCAACGTCAAGTGCGCACTCTCATGCTCACGAGAGTGCGTACTTGACGTTGGTAGCAATCCTAATGAACACGATCTGTCTCATGGTCTGTCCATGGAGCTGCGCCGTCGCCAACGTCAAGTACGCACTCTCATGCTCACTGGTACAGTATCGCCCGACGGATGACACGAGGTAGGGTTTACAAGCGCACGGGTGACGGCCACCAGTCGTGCAACGATCAAAAGGAGCGGACCGGGGTGGTTTCATGTCTCGCGGGCCGCCCAACTCCGGGCGCGCAGCTCGGTTGGGGTCCGGCCCGTGGCGGCGCGCAGGCAGTGTGCCAGGTGGTGCGGGCTGGCGAAACCGGAGCGGTGCGCCACCTCGGCCACGCTCAGGCCCGTCTGCGCGAGCAGGCGCGTGGCGTGGGCCAGCCGTTCCGCGCGCAGGATGGCGCCGGGCGTGGTATCCAGGTCGCGACGGAATAGCCTCACCAGGTGTTCGGGCGACACGCCCACGTCCCGCGCGAGCTCGTCCACCCCGATGCCCTCGTGCGCGCGCGCGCGCGCCAGCAGGCGTGCCCGCGCCACGGCCGGATGCACGCGCGTCTGCGCCAGCGGGGCATGCGCGCCCTCCGCGACGTAGAGCGCGAGCGCGGCGCGGCCAACCGCCGTCAGCACGGGACGGCGCTCCGGCTCATCGACCGCCACCGTGCCGCGCCCCACCTCGACGTACGCCTCCAGCGCCGTCGAGAGCGGCAGCAGGTCCGGCGCGGCGTCCAGTGCGGCGCGCGCCGCGTCATCCAACGCGCGCGGGGGGACGGCGATCCAGGAGTGGCGTGTCTCTCCGTCGCACCCGAAGGCGTAGACCTCCTTGTGCCCCGGCCGCAGCAGACCGACGTGCCCGCTCGGTATGTCGCGCCCCGCGCCGTCGACCGTGACGCGCGCCGCCCCGGCGTGGACGAGCACGAGCTGGTAGTCGCGTTGCAGGCGCGGCCCGAAGGTCGCGCGCGGCGGGTAGACGACGAACCCAGTGTTCGGCAGCGCGCGTGGCGGCGGCGCCGCATCTGGGTCGCGATCAGAAATAGGCACAGGTCGATCAACCATATGGCTTTACTCGCGGCGCTCCATATCATATCGTACTAAGTGAGCATACATCATGGGTTGCGGTAAAACATAAAGATAACTCGACTGTTGTGTTTTGCGACAGTGGGGCAACGTGCTACCCGACAGGCCTAGAAACAAGTGGCGAAAGGAGGACGATATGCTCCACCTGACGCCCTTACGCGACGAATGCTCGATCCACGGAAGTTTAATGCGAACGATCGAGCGATACACGGTATGGATCAACCTCCTGCAGAAGAACTGCGTGCCTGGAAACGGCCTGTTTCACAGCCCTCCCTTCAAAACACAACAGTCGAGAAGATAAGACGGATAGGGAGGCGCGAACGATGGAGACGACGACACGCAGCGACACGGACAGGGCCCCCAGCGACGCCGGTGGCGGTCTGGGCACAGGCGCGACCATGACCGCGCTGCGGCCAACCGACAGGGCGCGCGACGCCAACGGGGCCGTGGGCGTCCGGGCGATCCCCGTGAGCGCGATGGCCGCTCCGGGGGCGACGCCGGTGAAGCCCCTGAAGGAGTACCCGCGCTACCGCGTCAGCGTCGCGGAGTACGTCACCTTCCATCGCCAGGGTTTCCTGATCGTGCGCGGGCTGGTCCGGCCCGAGGACGTGCGGGAACTGGTCCAGCACAGCGAGGATCTGATGTACGGGCGCGTCACGGCCCCCGGCCTCGAGCCGCCCCCGCCGGGCGCCACGCCGGAGGAGATCGAGCGGCGTTACCTGCGCATCCATATGCTCCATCGCGTGCTGGAGATCCACGAACGCTTCCTGCTGCATCCGCGTGTGCTCGACGTGTTGGAAGCCCTGATCGGGCCCGACGTGATGGCCATGCAGAGCATGTTCTTCCTCAAGTTTCCGGGGGGGGCCGGGCAGGGCTATCACCAAGACGCCTACTACATCCCCACCGTGCCGGACACGCTGTGCGGGGCGTGGCTCGCCGTCGACCGCGCCGACGAGGAGAACGGCTGCATGTGGTTTACGCCCGGAACGCAAGACGAGCCGATCTATCCGACGGCGGGGCTGGAGCGCCAGAATCACGGCGACGCGCTGGCCGATCTGGCGGTCGTGGCGCAGGTCAGCAACACCGACGAGGAGGCCAACACGCTCTCGCGCATCGCCGCCACGTACCCCGGCGCGGAGATTCCGGCGGTGATGGAACCGGGCGACGTGGCCTTCTTCGGCGGCCATGTGCTGCACCGCTCGCACCGCAACCGCACGACGGACCGCTTCCGCCGCTCCTTCGTCGGGCACTACGCCAATGCGCGCAGCTTCACCCTGTGGGGACACGATAGTGGCGCTGCCGGGGGCGGGTCGACCAACCACGCGCACATCCTGGCGCGTGGCGACACGCACCTTCCTTACGGCCAGCCACGCTTCGGGACCGCCTGCGCCGCCAACACGCCGAGCCTGCGCGGTCCCGGCACCGCTGGCGGCGCGCCGATGATGGCCAACATGGCCGACGGTGATATGATGGGGACGGCCCCGCTGGACATGGCGCGCAACGACCCCGACGCACACGACCACGATCACGACGAGTAGCGCTGTCTTTACCCCGTGCCCTTATGCAACGCAGAGGGGCGCGGGGGGATGGACGTGCGCGGTCCTAACGGCGACCTAATAGACTCGTTGCAGAATAAAACTCCTCTTACGCCACCACCGGGAGGGTGCCGCCCCTCGACGCCTGCTGCGTCGTCCTCATCTCGTTGTCCAGAGATGACTCCTCAATGGAGCAATCTTTCATACTGTTAAAGGGCGCACGCCAAAGTCTAGCTGAGATGCATCTTGACACCTGCCGCACCCGGCCGCCATACTTTAGGTGAACAATCGTGGCTCCGTCATTCCGAAAGGAGAGGTATCGGCACATGACGATGGTTTCCGCACCGGGTAACGCTGTGGATTGTGGGCGCGTCGCCCGTTCAGCAGCCCCTGTGAGCTAACGTCAGGCCATACCTGTCGCTGGCGGCGCCCTTCGCGTGAGGGTAGCCCGGTCGTGCGTCACGTTTTCTTCACACACCGGCTCCACGTCACGCCTCTCAATGAGGCGTCCATCGGACAAGCCCGTCACAACCACGTCCCCGCGCTACCCCTCCGTCTTCTTGTCTTCCATTAACGCATGAGTTACTGAGGGCTATATGCGCAATCGTGGAGCGGACTCCATCTATGTCGTCCTGAGCGGCGCGTCGTCGCTCTTCTATCGGATGATCTTCGTCGTCGAGGTGTTCTACCAGATCAAGACGGTGGGACTCAACCCGCTGCAGCTGGTGCTTGTTGGCACCCTGTGGCAGGCCATCTCTTTCCTGTGTCAGGCGCCGACCGGCATCCTGGCCGACATGTATAGCCGGCGCGGGGCGGTCGTGCTCGGCCTCGGCCTCGTCGGGGCCGGTTTCCTCGTCGAGGGCTCTATCCCCACGTTCGCGGCCGTGCTCGCGGCGCAAGTACTCTCAGCTCTCGGCGGGACGCTCATAAACGGCGCCGACACGGCCTGGATCGCCGACGAATTAGGCGCGGACCGCGTGGGGGCGGTCTACCTGCGCGCCGCGCAGATCGGGTCCATCGCCGGACTGCTCGGTATCGCGGTCAGCACCGGCCTCGCCACCGTGCGCCTCAGCCTGCCGATCGTCCTGGCCGGCGGCTTGTTCGTGGCCCTAAGCATGGTCCTGGCGCTGGTCATGCCCGAGCGGCGCTTCACCCCGGCGCCGCGCGAGGAGCGCACCTCCTGGCAACAGATGGGCTATACGCTGCACGCCAGCCTGCGAGTGGCGCGTCGACGTCCCGTCCTGCGCACCATCCTGGGCATCAGCGCCTTCTACGGCATGTTTGGCGCGGGGTTCGACCGGCTCTGGCCCTACCATCTGCAGCACACCATCACCTTTCCCACCCTCGGAGGGCTGGCGCCGGTCGTCTGGTTCGGCCTCATCGAGGCCGCCATCACCGTAACCAACCTCTGCGGGACCGAAGTCGTTAGGCGATGCGTCCCCACGACCAGCCACCGCGCCGTGGCCGGGACGCTCTGCACGATCGATGGTCTGACGATCGTGGGTGTCGCCGCGTTCGCCGTGGCCGGGCAGTTCGGCCTCGCCCTGGCCGTCTTCTTGCTGGTCACGACGGCCCTCGGCCCGCGCGCGTCCCTGGAGCAAGTCTGGATGAACCAGCACCTCGACCCCGCCGTGCGGGCGACGGTCTTCTCGCTACGGGGACAGGTCGGCGCCCTCGCCGGGATCATTGGCGGCCCCATCCTGGGGGCCATCGCCACGGCGCTCACCACGCGCGCGGCGCTGATCACCGCGGCGGTCATCCTCGCCCCCGCGTTGCTGCTGTACATCCGTACCGTGCGCCGCGACACACCGCTCGCGGCCCCCGTCGCGCTGGATGCACACCTGCCCGCCTCATCGCTGGAGTAAACAGTGGAGGTCGCCCACGTCAGCCAACGCAGTAACCAACAGTTCACCCTGGGCCCCTGCGCACAACACCGCCGATGAAAACAAGTTCGAGACCTTCTTTTCAACGCAACATCGACGGAAGAGGGGCATAGCCCAAATAGCGCTAGTCGCCCGTCGTCGCGCGTAAGCTGAAGGCGAAGCGGTACGCGCGCTCCCGCAGGCGGTAGCGATCGAGGGTATCGGGGCCACAACTTAGCGTGCCTAACCCGCGGTGCGCGCCGTCGATGTTCAGGAAGATCTCCGGGCGCGGGGTGAGATCGATCGTGTGCGTGGCCTGGAAGAGATCATCGTCGCTCAGGTGCAGCGCCGAGAACTCAACGGTCGGGTGACCCGCGACCTCCAGCCCGCGTCCCTGTGCGTCGCTGAGCGTGAGGCGGCGCACATCGCATTTGTGGCCATGCTCCTGCGGCATGATGTAGGGCACATACTGCGCGGAGACCGTGCTGCGCCAGCGTCCCACGGTCGCGCTGGCCTTGCGATCGCTGTAGTTATCCCACGGGCCGCGTCCGAACCAGGCCAACTGCTCAAGCCGTGCATCGAGGACCAGGCCCACGCCCACGCGTGGGATGTCCGTGATCCCCTCGCCCAACCGCACGACGTTGTCGACCCGCAGCTCGCCGGAGGCTCGCATGGTGTAGCGGTGAATGTGTGTGAAGTCATCCCACTGCCCGCGCCCCGACGCCGCGTGGACGATTTCGACGGTCACCGCCTCCGCGCTCTGCGCGGTCACTTGGATGCGGCGCAATTCAGGCACGACGCCGGTCAGCCCCAGCGCCCGCCAGCGGGCGAGGGGCCTCCCTGCATTCCATGCGTCGTCCCGCAGCTTTAGCCCATCGTTGTCGATGGCGGCGCGCCACACGTTCAGCAACGGCCCGCGCCGCAGCAGGTTCTCCGAGCCCGCCCCGAAGGCCGTCAGCACCCCCGCGTCACGGTCGAACTCGGCGCGGACCCCCCCCGCCTGCAGCACGATCCGGTCGGGCCGGTCCTCGACCTTGACGGAGGCTGCGGGCACGACGCCCGGCGCCAGCGGACGGTCGCCCGACGGCAGCGCGAGCTGGTCCCACGCCACCTCGTACCCCGCGGGCGCCCACGGCGTCGCCTCACGCTGGGACAGGTGGACAGTCAGAAAGCGCTCACCGGGCACATCGGTCGGCACGTCGAGATCGAGCGTGATGGTCTGCGCCTCGCCCGATTCCGCCTGCAGCTCCGGCAGGGTCCCTGTGCGCACCGTCACGCCATCGGCCGTCAACTCCCATATGCCGCGCAGCCACTCCAGGCCCCGGAAGTCCTGGCGGTTGACGATGCGCACGGTGCCGCGCGCGGCGTCGACGAGCGCGACACGCACGGGCTGGATCAGATACTTGTACTCGTACAGGGCGGGGTGCGGCGTGCGGTCGGGCCACACCAGGCCATCGCAGACAAAGTTGGCGTCGTTGGGCGCGTCGCCGAAGTCGCCGCCGTAAGCCCAATAGGGCCGGCCCGCGGCGTCGGCGCGCCGGATGCCCTGATCGACCCACTCCCAGATAAAGCCCCCCTGCAACCCGCGGTACCGCTCGAACGCGGCCCAGTAGTCGGCCAGGCTCCCGTTGCTATTGCCCATCGCGTGTGAATACTCGCACAGGATCATGGGTCGCGCCTCGTCGGTGTCCGCCTGCGCCCACGCGACAATCGATGCGATCGTGGGGTACATGGGACAGATGATGTCGGTGACCGCGCGTCCGCCCGTCCAGTCCTCACGGGTCCGTCCGGCGATCGCGCCCTCATAATGCAGCGGGCGCGTGGGGTCCAGACCGCGCGCGTAGCCCGCCGCCGCGTCGTGGTTCGGCCCGTAGCCGCTCTCGTTGCCGAGCGACCAGGCGATCACCGACGGGTGGTTCTTATCCCGTGCGACCATGTTGCCCACCCGCTCGACGAAGGCCCGCGTATAGCGCGGGTCGCGGCAGATCTCGCCGTAGAAGGCGTGCGCCTCGACGTTGGCCTCGTCGATCACGTACAGCCCGTAGCGGTCGCACAGATCCAACCAGTACGGGTCGTTCGGATAGTGCGAGGTGCGCACGGCGTTGATATTGACGCTCTTCATCAGCCGGATGTCCGCCTCCATCGAGGCCCGGCTCACGGCCGTACCCGTCGTCTCGTCATGATCGTGGCGATTGACGCCCTTGATCAGGACCGGGCGGCCGTTGACGAGCAACTGCCGGTCGCGCACGACGACGCTGCGAAAGCCGACGCGGCAGGAGGCGCTCTCGGGGCCGCTTGGCCCGTGGACGGTGACGACGAGCGTGTAGAGATACGGCGTCTCGGCCGACCACAGCCGCGGCGCCTCCACCCGCCCCTCCAGCGCGAGCGTGGGGCGCACAAAGCGCCGCACACCCCACGGGTCCGCCTGAGGCGTGTCGGTGGCGCTGAGTGGTTCCGCGAAGAGGGGAGCGCCCGCCGCATCGTAGAGTTGCGCGTCGACGCGGCAGCGCGTGGGCGTGTCGCCCACCGTGTCGAGCGTGCCGCGCACGCGCAGTATCCCCGCGCGCCTATCATCCGTGAGTGCGCCGTGGGCGGACAGGTCGGCCAGATAGACCGTATCCGTCGCGTAGAGGAAGACATCGCGCTGGAGACCGGCCTGCCACCAGTGGTCCTGATCCTCGACAAAGCTGGCATCGGACCAGCGCGGCACGACGATGACCAGTTCGTTCGACGCCCCAAGGCGGACGACACCGGTCACATCGTACTCGGCGGGCGTGCGCGCGTCCTTGTGCAGCCCCACGGGCTGGCCGTTGACGTAGACGTAGCAGGCGCCCTCGCAGCCGGCGATGTGCAACACCACCCGGCGTCCGCGCCAGGACACGGGCACATCGAACGGGCGGCGGTAGAGGCCGGTGGGGTTAGCGGCGGGGACGTGTGGCGGCATCTGCGGGAAGGGCATGACGACATTGGTGTAGTGGGGGATGTCGAAGCCCTGCATCGTCCAGTTACCCGGCACCTGGATCGTGGCCCAGCCATCGCTCGCCAGCGCCGCCTCCGTCGCCGCCTCGGGACGCGGCAGCAGCTTGAACGCCCAGGCGCCCGTCAGGCTGTGGACCCATGGCGAGTGGGCCGGATCGCCCGATGCCGCGTCCCCACCGGGGAAGGGGAGCATGAGCGCGTGCGGAGGCGCCGTGTTGAGTGTGGTTAGTTCCGGTTGTTCCCAGCTCTTCACGCCATCGACAAAGAGCATCGGCAGGACGTGGGCATCGTGGTCGGTCATGGACGGTTCCTCATAGACTCTCGCTGTTCTATCCTTCCGTGGGGGCGTGCGGCGCGGGGCCGGTCGAAGCGCGGACCACCAGCGTGGGCGCGAAGAGCGGCGGCGCGTCCGTGGCGCGGCCCTCGATCGTGTCGACGAGGACCGCGGTGGCGGCTGTCATGATCGCCGCCGTATCCACGCGTACCGTGGTCAAGGGGGGGGCCGTGTGCGCGGCCGGCAGGATGTCGTCGAAGCCGACGACGGAGAGGTCGTCGGGGACGCGCGCGCCGCACGCGCGCGCCGCGGCGAGCACGCCCATGGCCGTGAGATCGTTGGTCGCGAAGATCGCCGTCGGCGGATTGGGCCGCGCCAGCAAGGCGTGGGCGGCGGCCTGGCCACCCTCCAGCGTCGCGTCACCGTAACGGCATAGGTCGGGGCTAAGGGGATAGCCCGCTCGCGTGAGCGTCTCGGCGAAGCCCCGATAGCGCCCTCCCCAGCCGCTCGCCGGCGGCGCGCCGTGCCGCACGAGGGCGAGCCGCCGGTGGCCCAAATGGAGGAGATGCTCGGCGACCAAGCGGCCGGCCTGGACGAAGTCGAAGTCGACCGCTGGGGCAAGATCATCCCCCTCCCCTCCCCACATGCACCACACGACGGCGGGTCCCGCCGCGGTGATGGATTGGACGGCCTCGGACGGCAGTCCGCCGGGCAGCGCGAGGAGGCCGTCGACCTGGCGGGCGACCAGATCGGCCAGCAATTCGTGCCCGAGCCGCGCGTCCCGATCGGTGTTCACGATCATGGCTTGGTAGCCGGAGCCATAGGCGGCCCGCTGCACGGCCTGGGCGACCGCGCCGTCATAGGGATTGGTCACGTCCGCGACGACGAGACCGATGGTGTGCGTCCGCTGTTTGATGAGGCTACGGGCCAGGAGGTTGGGCCGGTAGCCCAGCTCCTGGGCGCAGGTGATGATGCGCGCGCGCGTCTGGGTGCTGAGGTTCCCCTTGCCCGAGAGCGCGTAGGAAACGGCCGAACGATCGACCCCCGCCGCGCGCGCCACGTCCTGCAATGTCGGCATGCGTTAGCTCTTAATAGCGCCGGCCGCGATATTGCCGATGAATTGCCGGTTGCCCAGCACGAAGATGATGATGAGCGGGATCGTGGCCACCAATGTCCCCGCCATGACCATGCCGTAATCCGTGCTGTAGATGCCGTTGAGTTGTGACAGCGCCACCTGCAACGTGAGCCGCCGGGGGTTGACCAGCACGATCAGGGGCCAGAAGTAGTCGTTCCAGGCCCCGATGAACGTGAAGATGCCCAGGAAGGCCAGCGCCGGGCGTAAAAGCGGTAGCCCCACGTTCCAGTACAAACGGAAGTGGCCGCACCCGTCCATGCGCCCGGCGTCCAATAACTCGGGGTGGATCGCCCCGCCGGCGTACTGCCGCATCCAGAAGATGCCGAACGCATTGGCCGCGCCGGGGACGATCAGGGCCTGCAGCGAGCCGACCCACTTCAAGTGGGCCATGATGACGAAGAGCGGGACGACCGAGAGCTGCGCGGGCACCATGAACGTCGCCAGCAGGACCAGGAACAGCGCGTTCTTGCCTGGAAAATCGAACATGGCGAACGTGAAGCCGGCCAGCGAGTCGAAGAACATCACCAAGATCATCAAACTGGCGGCGACGATGACGGTGTTCACGAACGACCCGAAGAAGTCGATGTTTTGCAGGACATGGGTGATGTTGATGAAAAACTGCGTGCCGAACGTCAACGTCGGCGGGAACCGGTAGATAGCGCCCGCCGTGTTCGTGGCCATCACGACGAGCCAGTAGAACGGGAAAATGGAGATGGCGACCCCACAGAGCAGCACGAGATGGAGCAACAGGGTTGACGCCTTCACCTTGCGCCTGGCCGTCCCCGCGGCCACGGTGCGCTCGTTCGCCTCGACGTTCCGTGCGACCATTGTCCTCTGTCCTTTCCGTTACCGTAGCCCCGCGCCGGGCCGCTGCACGATCCGCCAGTTGAGGGCCGAGAACAGCACGATGATGACGAAGAGTCCCCACCCGATGGCGGCGCCGTAGCCGAAGAGGTTGTGGCTGAAGGCCTGCTGGTAGAGATAGAGCACCATCGTCATCCCCGCGTTGCCGGGGCCGCCGGTGTTGCCGACGAGGACCTGCGGCTGTGCGAAAATCTGCAACCCCCCGATCGTGGAGGTGATGACGGTGAACAGGATGACCGGCTGCAGGAGCGGAATCATGATGCGGAAGAAAATCTGGCGCGTGTTGGCGCCGTCCACGCGCGCGGCTTCATAGAGATCGGTCGGGATACTTTGCAACCCCGCCAGGTAGATGATCGCGTTGTAGCCGGTCCATTGCCACACCACCATCGCGGCGATGGCGACTTTGATGCCCCATTCCGAGGTCAACCACGCCACCGCCGGCAGCTTCACCGCGGTCAAGAGGGCGTTCAACAGGCCGAAGCTATTGCCGAAGAGCGACCCGAAGATGATGGCGATCGCGACGATGGAGGTCACGTTGGGGAGGAAATACGCGACGCGATAGAACCCCTTGAACCGTAGGGAGGAGTTGAGCAGGAAGGCGATCACCAGCGCCAGGAACAGCATGGGGATGGTCGAGAGGACCCATATCTCCAGCGTATTGACGATCGACTGCCAGAAAAAGGGGTCCGTGACCAGGAAGCGATACTGGCTCAAGCCGACGTACGTCATGGCGCCGATGCCGTCCCACTTCTGGAGAGATAGGTACAGCGAGAAAGCGATGGGGAACAGCCCGAAGATGGCGAAGAGGATGTAGAACGGTGAAATGGATAGATACAGCGGTAGGTAGCGGGCGACGGCGCGCCGCCGGCTCCCGGATCGCGGCCACGCGCGCCGGCCGCGCGCCGCGTCAGTTGTCGTCGCGTTCATCGGTCTATTCCTCCTCCCCGGACTAATGCGACAGCTCGCGCTGTACCTCGTGCAGGGTGTCGCGCCAGGCCTGTTGGGGCCTCTCATTCAGCGCGTCGATATTCGTGATCCCCTGCTGGAACACGGCATTGATGATGTCGTAGCCCGGCCCGAAGTACGGCGGCTTCACGGTCTTGGCCGATTGGGCGAAGACCGTCGTCGTATCCTGTCCGCCATAGAACGGCTCCGCCTGATGCATCGTCGGGCTGCTGTAGTCGCTGGGCGTCGACGGGAACAGCGCCAAATCGGCGTAGCTCCGTAGTTGGTTGCGCGGCGACTCCAGCCACTTGACGACCGCGAAGGCTTCTTTGGGGTGTTGCGAGTACGTCGTCACGGCGAGGAAGGACCCGCCCTGGTTCCCCGCGCCGCCGGGCGCGCGGGCCACCCGCCAGTGACCAGCGGTCGCCGGGGCGGCATCACCGAGGATAGCCTTCATCCAGACCGCGCCGACAAACGAGGCGGTTTTGCCGTCGGCGATGGCCGCGTTCCAGTCGGGCGTAGACCCGGGAGTCGCGGCGCTGAGGCCGCTGTCATGGGCCTTGACGGCCAGATCCCACGCCCGCTGGACGTGGGCCTGATCACCGATGAAGTGGCCGGCCCGGTTCTCGTACTGCTGGGGGCTCTGCGCCATGACCTGCGTAAAGACCGTGTTGAGGCTGTCCAGCATATGGACACCAGGCAACGCGGCCTGCAGTTTCTTGCCCGCCTGGATGTAGGCATCCCAGGTGGACAGCACGGCCGCGACCCGCCGCGGATCGGTCGGTAGGCCGGCTTTTTTGAACAGGTCCGCGCGATAGAACAAGGCCGTCGGCCCCGTGTCCATGGGGAAGGCGATCATCTTCCCGTCGGGCGCGATAGCCTCCTGCCATTTCCAGCCCAGGTACTGGCTCTTGACCGCGCTCGCACCCTCGTCGAGAAGGTTGACGAACTGACTTTCATCGGGGAAATAGGTGGAGACATCGGAGTTGAGGCCGACGATGTCGGGGACGTCGGTTTGGCCGGCCAACGCGGTACGGAGCTTGGCGTTATAGTCGCCGCCGATTTTTTCGGCCTGTATGGTGATGTGGGGAAACTGTTTGCCGGCCTGCGCGAGCAGCGTATCGCTGATCGACCGGTTCCAGTACCACAGCGTCAAGGTGATCGTCTGGCTGGCGCGCGCGGCGCTCCTGGCGCGCGCCATGTGGTAGCCGCTCTGCCCGGCGATCACCGCCAGCAGCGCCGCGGCCATGAGAGAGCGGGCCAAGATCCCGCGTTGTCCATGCATGGCAAGTCCCCTTCCTCGCGAAGTACCCCCACTGTGATGATGCGCGGACGGAGGTCATCACCGATCTCCTGCCGGACGATACGCGCCATCCACCCCATCGAAAAGACCGTGCCGGAGCTAACGAACGCTCCTCCCTCTCCTCACGCCACGAGAGTAACGACGACACCTCTTCACGCGCTCGCTTGGCCTCCCAACACCGCCAAAAGGTGGCGTCAAGAATCCGCATACATCAGGCGCCTCCGGCGCTGGAATCCTAATGCGTGGCGACGAAGGCGCGGCATGGCGATATCATCACACGATTGACTTTTTTTGTCAAGCGCTTGACGCGTCGGCATGTGGGGGGGTGGCCCACCTATTGTTGGCCGTGCGCGTCATGACGGACTATGTTACCTCCTTTGCTCTCCCGACACCTCTGTCGTGATGTTGGTGCGCATGGACCGTGTCTCATGACTGAGAACGTTGGGGGAAACCCGCTACCACGCCGGGGTTTCGCGCCACAGACAGCTTCTGCCCCCTGTGAAATGGGGGCGGCCGGCCCCCCATGGGCGGTGCCGGCACCGCCCATCCAACCAGTCCCGTTCTGCCTATGTATGCATCATCGGAGTGAGCTGAAACCTTGCCACGTCCTCCAACTCCCGCAAAGGGTGGCATCACAACAGGCGTCGACTATCGCACCGACACCGTCTCCTGCTCCAGATTGAGCCAACGTCGCTCGTCGGGCGTCAGTTGGACGGCCAGCGCCGGCAGCGAGGTGCGCGTCTCAGATAGGGCGCGCGGGCCGATCAGCGGGAAGGTTGGGAATGGCTGGCACAAGACATACGCCAGCGCAATGTTGATCGGCAGGACGCCGCGCCGCCGCGCCAACTCGTTGACCCGTTCCAAGCGCTGGAAATTGTCGTCGCTATACCAGCAGCGCGCTAACTCCTCGTCCGAGCGGTCGTCGGGCCGCGCCCGGCCGGTGAAGAAACCGCGCGCCTGGCTGGACCACGGCAACAAGGGCATCTGCGTCTCGGTCAGCCAGGCGCGCCAGGTGGCGTCCGACGCCGAGAGGCAGCCGGCCCACGGCGGCGCGACCATGCGGGCCAGGCTGAAGTTGTTGCTCACCGCGGCGAAAGGGGTCAGTTCGTGTTCACGCGCATAGGCATTGGCGGCCTCGATGCGCGCGATCGTCCAGTTGGAGCCGCCGAAGGCGTGGATGCGGCCCGCCCGCTTGTGCTCGTTGAGCGCCTCGACGAATTCCCCGACGGGGACGGCTGGGTTGTCGCGGTGCAGCACGTACAGATCGACGTAGTCGGTCTGCAGCCGGTCGAGGCTCTCCCGCAGTTGCCGCGTTAGGTGCTCCGGCGTGCAGAAGGGCGTGTGCGCCCCTTTGTCCAGGATGACTACCTGCTCGCGCACGCCGCGGTTCTTGACCCACTGGCCGAGCAGGCGCTCGCACACGCCACCGCCGTAGATGTAGGCCGTGTCGAAGCATGTGCCGCCGCGCTCGAAGAAGTCGTCGAACATGACCGCCGCGTGTGGCATCGTCGTCTGGTTGTCCACGCCCATGATCAACCGCGAGACCGGCTTATCCAGACCCGCGATGGAGCCCGTGGGCATGGGGCGCTCCGTGCGCGCGGCGAGCGGACGTCCGCTGACGGGCCGCACCGCTTCCGGCCGCTCGGCGTCGTAGACCAACCCGATCGACGCGCGCCACGCGTCGAGCGCTTTCATGTTGCCGAGCGTGTCGCCCCAACTCATCGCGGGCGCTTGCCGGTCCGCGAGGTGCGCCGCCACCGTGTCGGCCTCGATCGCGTACAGCCCCTCATCCGTCTCGACGACGATCTCCTGTGGCGCGGGCTCGCCGTTGCGCCGCACGATGATCGTGGTGGCCCCACCGTCGCGCGCGGGCACCCAGGGATCGGGCACCATGATGCTGCCCGCCGAGCCGACGATGCGCACGACGTTCTCCTGGGTCGCGCGCACACCCGCGCTGAGTTGCGCCAGGATGCCGCCGGGGAACGAGAGCGACGCGACCGCGATCTCATCGACGCGGCTCATTGCACCTAGACGCGCGCAGCCTTTGACGTCGATCGGCTCGGCGACATCCGTTCCCGTGGCCGCGCCGGCTGTGGTGGCCGTTTAGTTCATCCGTGCGATAGGAAGGTAAATACTATCGCACGGATGAACTAAACGGCCACCACAGGGGCTGACCTTGGAATGGAGCAACGGGCAGACCGAGGGATTTGTAAACAAGCTCAAGACGCTCAAACGCCACATGTTCGGCCGCGCGGGTCTCGCCCTGCTGCGCGAGCGGATGCTGGACGGAGGGTAAAGCATCAAATGTGTGCATGAGCCTGGATGTCCTTGCCAAACACAGTCAGGTCGAGGGCCGCGTCGTAGTCCACGGTCTTGAATGTTCTACTCATGCTTCCTACTCTACCACCACGCACGGGACGCGGAACCCACTTCTCTCCGACAAACTGCTAGCTGAAGAGCTAGTCGAGGTTAATGACGGACTACGAGATTAGTCCCGTTGATAGGGGGCTTCCCTGGCGTCGTCTGGGGTGCCGTGGTGGCCGCAGGCGGGCTCCACGCAACCCACACGACAGGTCGACACGGCGGGTCCATGCAGACGGCGCGACGGCGCGTGCGCCCGCGACGGCCAGGCGTGCGGGGGCCGATGCGGCGCTCTAACGCGCCCCGGTGGCTTACACGCCCTTTTACTAAGTGTCCCTAGCGTGCTGAGGTAGCCGCTAGCTGTTGTGAGGTACAACTTATGCCGGCACGAATCGTATTAGAGCAAGAGCACGATTGACAGAAGGGAATGGTGTTCGCATGGGCACGCCTGACTCGCCGAGCACGCCGACGACAGACACCTCGACACCACCTTTTCGCGCAGGGGGGCCGAGCTATGTATGGGCAGGTCTTGGAGCCATAACGGGTCTTGCACTACTTGCCTGGGTATTCTTTGTCCCCGCTAAGCACGTAGATCCGTTATCCACCTTCGAGCATAGAATGGTTGTCGCGTATGTGTGGTTCGCTGTGTTCTTGACGGGTACGTGGTGGTTGGTAAAAGACAGGAGTGGCAACACATTACGGCGCGGCCATCTCTTTCTTATGTGGGGTGGGACCGTCCTTATTGGTATCGTGAGCTTCAGTGCGCTTCTCAACGCAGCCTTGGCGAACGCCTACGCCTACGCGGGCCGCAATTACATCGTTCTGCAAACCGTGTCGGCGGTCGTGAGCGCGACCGCAACGATGATCTATGTCCTCTGCACAGTCGGACTCCTCTGGCAGGGAAAAGCCGCGCGCGCGAGTCAGGAACGGTGGGCCAAAGAACAGAAGGAGGCGCAGGATAAGCTAACTGCAGAGCAGTCAAAGACAAATGCCAGTATTGCAGCGTGCCTCGCGGCATTGACTAAGCTCCTTGAGGAGCAGCAGAAGGCACAGGCACAGCCGTTGGTACTAATTGCACCACCCCCACAGACGCATAGCGCCAACGGGCATAGCAGTCCGACATCGGTCACTCGCTCAGCACATGGTGCCAGGCATTCAAAGAGACACTGGCTGCCATGGCCGTAGCCCAGAGACGGTTAGAATCTCTCCCCTATTAGCGCCCGTTCCGAAGATCTTTCATCTATCTCAGCAGGCCCCAGCGGAACCGCTCATAGTGCCGCAGCCAATCACGCCTATGCCTACACGGTTCGTCGCGCCAATCACGCGCGTCCCTCCGTGCCTGCCGCCAGGCTCTCACGCGTCGTGCCGCCATCGTCGGGTTGCGTGTCGGACTCCGCGCGCGCCGCCCAGAGCAGCCCGCGCACGCAGAGGGTCAAAACCTCGGGCTGGGCCACTACGTCGGCATGGTGACCGAGCGAGCAGTAGAAGACACGGCCGTGTCCCCACACCCGCGTCCAGACGACCGGCACAGCGACGGGGCCGTTGGCGGCGTGCGGGCCATCGACGACCGGGAAGCGGGTCGTCGCCAGCACCTTGTTGGCCGGATCGACATGCATGTAGTACTGCTCGGTCTTCACCGTGAAGTCACGCGCGCCCTCCGTGATGTAGTGCGCGTCGTCGGCGACCGTCACCGTATAGGTCACGCCGTCGTTACCGGGATGGGCGACCCACTGTCCACCGGTCATGAACTGGTAGTCCGGCGCGTTGCGGAAGGCGTCGCCCATGCCACCGTGGCACCCGCCCAATCCCACGCCGCCCTCGACGGCGGCCAGGAGCGCCGCCAGTTGCTCCGTGGTGATCGTGCCCATCGTCCACAGCGGCACGATGAGGTCCAAGGAACGCAGGCGCTGCGCGTCGAGGAAGGCGTCGAGCGTCGCGGATACCGCGACATCGAAGCCCCTGTCGCGCAGCGCGGCGGCGAAGATCGCGGCGACCTGCTCCGGCTCATGGCCGTCCCATCCGCCCCAGACGATGAGCGCGCGCCGCGGCGTCCCGCCCGTGTGTGTCGTGTGTTCCATGCATACTCCTTGTGACGCCTTGGTGTGGGCGTCACTGTTATCACGCCGCCGTCGAGAGGTCGACCGCCGGTCGCGGCGTCGGTCGGGGCGCGCGGTCGTGTCTCTCAGGCCCCTCAGCCCCCCTTGACGGCTCCCGCCGTGAGGCCCTCGATGAACTGGCGCTGCAAGAAGAGGAAGACGACGATCAGGGGCAGCGAGGCCAGCAGCGCGCCGGCGAGCTGGATGCCATACTGGTAGTCGTAGGGTCCGACCAGGGTCGCCAGGCCCAGGTTGACCACGAACATCGAGGTCTTGGTCGTGACGATGAAGGGCCAGAAGAAGTCGTTCCAGCTGCCCAGGAAAGCCAGGATCCCGAGGACCGCCAAGCCCGGCCGCACCACCGGCAGGACCACGCGCCACCAGAGGCCGAACTCGCTCGATCCGTCGACGCGTCCGGCGTCCAGCAGATCATTGGGCACGCCGATAGTGTACTGGCGCATCAGGAAGATCCCGAAGGCGCCGACGGCGCCCGGGACGACGAGCGCCTGGTAGGTGTTGAACCAGGCCAGCCACTTGATGATCTGGAACTGCGGGACCAGCAGCACCTGGCTGGGGATGAGGATCGTGACCAGCATCAGGGTGAACAAGAGGTTCTTGAAGGGGAACTGATACTTGGCGAAGGCGAAGCCGGCCAACGACGAGAGCAGCACGGAGAGGATCGTGGCGCAGACGGCCACGATCGCGGTATTGAGGTACCAGCGCGCGTACGGCACGAGGGCGAACAGCCCCGTCACGTTGGCCCAGATCCAGGTCCGCGGCCACAAGGTCACCGGCGTGCCGAAGATCTCGCCGTTGTTCTTGAAGGCGCTGAAGAGCATGTAGAGGTAGGGGATGATCGTCAGGGCGACGAAGATCAGCAGGATCACGTTGACGACGACCATCCCGGGGGTCGGACGTCCGATGCGTTTCGCCAGCGCCGCGCCGACCGTGCGCGGGGCCGCTGTGACGTGTGTGCTCATCATCATTCTCCTTGGTGAGTCTTCTTAAAACAGGGCACGGATCGCGGGGCACGCGGTCAATCCGTCGTGTTGTACCCCTTGAATACGACGATGTTGAGGATAGAGAGCACGGCCAGGAACGCCACCATGGAGTAGGCGATGGCGCTGGCGTAGCCCACGTTGAAGTTCTCGAAGGCCTGGTTGTAGAGATAGAGCGAGATGGTGAGCGAGGCGTCGGCCGGGCCGCCGTTGGTCAGCAGCAGCGGCTGGGCGAACAGGTTGTACGAGCCGATGATGGCCTGGATGATCACGAACATCGTGACGGGGCGCAGCAACGGCAGCGTCATGCTCCAGAAGACGCGCCAGCGGCCGGCGCCGTCGACGCGAGCGGCCTCGTAGAGTTCCGCGCTGATCCCGTTGAGCCCGGCCAACCAGTAGAGCGCGGTGATACCAGTGTAGGTCCAGATGCCCATGATGATGAAGGAGGGCATGACGACCTGCTGGTCGGTCAGCCAGCCAACGGGTCCGGCGTGGAACCAGCCCAGCAGGACGTTGAGCAGGCCAAACTGGGTGTCGAAGACGCGCGAGAAGATAATGGCGATGACCACGGATGAGGTGATCGCCGGGAAGAAAAACGCTGTTTTGTAAAAGGCCGGCCAGCGCACGAGGTACGAGTTGATCGCCAGCGCCAGGATCAAGGCCAGGGGTGACAACACGAAGACACTGCCCAGTGCATAGTACGTGGTGTTGGCGACGGCCTGGAGGTAGCGCGCATCCTGGAACAGGTGCGCGTAGTTGCCCAGGCCGAAGAACGCCTTGTGCGCGAAGCCGAAGCCTTTGAAAAAACTGAGCCAGAACGAGTAGGCGATGGGATAGAGCCCGAACACGAGGAAGAGGATGAAGAACGGCGAGATAAACAAGTACGGTGCGATGGCGCGCTGATGGCGCGTCCACCAACTCCCGCCGTGTCCACCCCGTGTCCCACGCGTCGATACAATGGTTGCCATGCTGTCACTCCTGTCACTCCTGTTACTCCTGTTACTCCTGTCGCCGCGCCGCGCGCCGACGCGCCGTGGAGGGATGCGGCCTCCCGCGCCCGACGAGCTACGCCGGCCTCCCTAGGTCGTCTCGAAGCTGATAATGTCCCGCGCGTCTCGCTGGGCGGCTTGTAGGGCGGTCATCACCGGCGCGTTGTTCAGGATGGCGGGGGTCAGGGCGAGGCGCGTGAAGGCGTCGGTGGCCTCGGACCAGAACGGCGAGTTATACCATTTATGGAGTTCGGGTGAGACCTGTTCGATCAGCTTGCCCACCCGCTGGCCGCCGAAGAAGGGGATGGGCGCGGTGAGCCGCGGGTCGGTGAAGGCGGGCCGCCAGGTCGGCCAGGTCTGCCGTATCCCGTAGTCGAACAACACGGCCTCGCTTGTGGTGTGCTCCCACACCACGAAATCGGCGGCCTCAGCGGCCAGGGGCGACGACTTGAGCACCGTGACACCGGTCCCGCCCTGCGTCGCCGTGCGCGAGCCGCCCGGCGTCCAGCGCGGGAAAGCCTGGAGGTGCCACTTGCCGGCCGTCTGGGGCAGGGTTTGTCCGACGAACCCGCTGAAGTTCCACGACGGCCCCAGCAGGCTGGCGATGGTGCCCGCGCTCAGCGCCGTGTCGTAGGCCTGGCCCAGGGGCCGGAGAATCGACCACTTGTCCGGGCCGTAGAGAGCGTGCTGTTGGAACGCCAGCACTTTAGCGCCCATGGGCGAGTTGAACGTGATCTGCCCATTGGACCCGAAGAATCCGCCGCCCTGTTGCAGCGTCTGCATCCACCACGAGCCCCAGTCGCTGAACGGGAAATCGAGGAGGACATTGCCCGTGTCTTTGTGGAACTTCTTGGCCTGATCCACGAACTCGCCCCAGGTCGCGATCGGCATCTTGATGCCGGCTTTGTCCAGGATGTCCCAGCGGTAGCTCAGCAGGCAGGTGTTCAGTTCGTTGCCGATGCCGTAGATCTTCCCCTGCCAGGACCATGGATCGGTCGCTGCGGGGCGGAAGAGGTGGGGCAACGCGCCGCGTTTTTGGAGCCGTGAGGTCAGATCGAGGTAGACGACGTCACCCTTGGTGAAGCGGCCGAACTGGCTGATTTCGACATCGGCGATGTCGGGTCCGCCCGAGCCCGCTTGCGAGACGATCATGAGTTTGTCGAACATTTGCTGATAGGGCAGGATGACCCAGTCGATGTCGAAGTCGGGCTTGTAGCGGTCCTGATAGAGCGCCCAGGCCTTCTGCTGCCAGGCCGTGCGCGTGTTGGTGAAGGCCCAGAATTGGATCGTCCTCTTGACGCCCTTATTAAAGGCGGGGGCGCGGTTGGCGGGGACTAAGCGCGGGGCGACGGCCAGGGTGCCGGCGACGGCTGCGGTCCCTTGTAGAAAGCTCTTGCGGGTCAGCTGTGACATAAGATTAAGAGTGTCCCTTTCCCCCTCGATGGGGCACGATGGATGAACACTATGGGGGGTGGTCTCTCGTCCTAACACTACTTTGGCGTGATGCCGTTTTCTCGGCTTAGCGTCCAGGCGTAGTAGCTGGTTGCGAGTGCTCAGCGAGCCGCACAACCACTATTAAGTACGATGCTCACTGGTCAATGTGGCTAGCGATTTTGGAAGTCGCCAAAGTAGTGTTAGATGCGCTCTCCTTTCATCATAATGATAATGCCCTGTGGATGATCCGCGACACGCGGCGCCCGCCGCGCTTCCCCGTCCGCTGCCCCCGTTGCAGGCGGGCTACAGGAGGCGCGGATGATGAGGGAGGCCGCCAGCTCGACGCGCGTGCTGGCCACGTCCTCACCCGCGATGAGTTGCAGGAGCAAGGCGGCCGCGACGCGGCCCGCCCGGCTGCGCACAAACCCGGTCTCCACGATGAGGTGCTCGACACGCGCGCATGTCGTGGGGGCGATATCGGGGCGGTTGTTGAGCACGCGCGACACCGTCATGATCGACACGCCGGCTGCGGCCGCGAGCTCGGCGATGGTCAGGCGCGATGCGGGCATCTGTTCTGGTACCATGGCTTGTTCTGTTCGTTAACGTTATCGTGATTGGGTAAAAAATACCACAGATATGGCGATGCCGTCAATAGCGGGGTGCACCGGGGTGCGCCACAGCAAAGTTCCCATCGTGCTGCAGGCGGTACCCTACCGAGGGGCGGAGGCGCAGACACACCTCCACAGCGGCCCCTCGGAGGATACCCATGGACAGAACAGAGCTGTCCAGCGCCATCATACAGGAAATGCAGGTGCTGATGGGGGAGGCGCTGGAGGCGGTGATGCCGGAGTTGTTGACGGCAGACCTGGCAACGCTGGAGCAGCAGGTCCAACAGGTGGGCCGGGTGCTCCTGGGCGGGCTGGTGGAGCGGGTGGCGGCGGGGCACGCTCAGGCGCTGCCGCGTCCGGCGCGCTGCCCCGCCTGTCACGGCACCTTGAAACGACGGGAGCGCCCGCGCCCGCTGGTGGGTCTGGTGGGCGACTATACGCTGCACCGCGCCTATTATTGGTGCGGGGCGTGCAAGCGGGGCGCGGCACCGCTGGATGCGGCGTTGGGGCTGGGGCCGGGGTTGGCGCGGGTGGTGGCGCGGGTGGTGGCGCGGGTGGTGGCGCGGGTGGCGGTGGACGCGACCTTTACGCCGGCGGCGGAGCAGGTCCAGGAGGCGCTCGGCGCGACGCTGAGCGACGAGACGGTGCGCCGTCTGGCCGAGCGCATCGGGGCGGCGGCCGAGGCGCAGACGCAGGCGGCGATCACGCGCGCCCGGCAGGGCCAGTTGGTCTGGACGGAGGACGAGCTGGAGCGCGCGGAGGACACCACGATTCTGGCCGTGGAGGTGGACGGGGTGCTGGTGCATCAGGAGGCGGGGTGGCACGAGATGAAGGTCGCCACGCTGGCCCCGCTCGGCCCGGACCTGCACACCGACCCCGAGCGTAAACGTACCCACCTGGCCTGGGGGGACGCGAGCTATGGGGTGGGCGCGGAGGAGGCCGAGGATTGCTGGTGGCGCGTCCATGTGGAGGCGTTACGACGGGGCTTGGGTACGCCGGCGGTGCGCACCGTGGTCGTGCTCGCCGACGGTGCCCGCTGGATCTGGGAGCGCGCCCGCGCTTTCCTGGGCCTGCCGGGCGTGGAGGTGGTGGAGATCGCGGACATCTATCACGCCTACGGCTACCTCTGGGCGGTCGGCCACGCGCTCCACGGGGCGGGGAGCCTGCGCGCGACGGCCTGGGTCGAGGCACTCAAGGATCAGCTCTACCGGCACGGGGCAGCCCCCGTGCGTGCGGCGCTGGCGGCGCTCACGCCGACGACGGAGGAGGCGCTGACCGCCATCGACGACGCCCGGACCTATGTCACGCGCAACGCGGCGCGCATGGACTACCCGCGGTTCGTCGCCCGGCAGCTGCCTATCGGCTCGGGAGCCGTGGAGAGTTCGTGCAAGTGCCTCGTCGAAGCACGGCTCAAGCAGGCCGGCATGCGTTGGGGCGCCCCCGGCAGCCAGGCCATCGCCAGCCTCCGTGCCCTACATCGCTCGGGGCGCTGGGCCGCCTTCTGGCAGACCCACCCCGACCAGTATCAGCCGCCGACGGAGGAGACTGCCCCACCCACCCCGCGCGTCCGCGCCGCGTCCGCACCACGTCCCGCCGTTACCGCAGGTCCTGCGGTGTCCGCTACATCGCCGCGTGTCGCCGCGCGGGCAGCCCCTCCGCGCGCCGCGTCACGGCTCAAACCCACGCGTGCCCAGCGTCCGCTGCTTCTACCACGCTCCGCCTAGGGAACTTTGCTGTGGCGCACCCACTGACGCGGGGTGCGCCACAGCAAAGTTCCCTTATGCAGTGCGGCAGCAAACCGGCATGGCCGCTGTACGCGTGCATGGGAACTTTGCTGTGGTGCACCCGTGCACCGGGGGGTGCGCCACAGCAAAGTTCCCTTATGCGGTGCGGCAGCAAACTGGCATGGCCGCTGTGCGCGTGCATGGGAACTTTCTTGTGGTCCACCCGATCATACGACGGGCGCTGTGGCGGTACGGCGGGCTGGTCCCGGTGGTCACGGCGGGGGTGGGCTTGGTCACGACGACGACGGAGGCGCGGGGGTTGGTGCTGCTGGCGCTGCTCTACGTGCCGTGCACGGTCGTACTGGCGGCGCTGGACGCGCGGCGGGCGCGGGCGGCGCGCGCACTACAGAGGGGCGCGTCGTGGCGCTAGAGGGATATTACACGACGACGGAGGCGGCGGGGCTGCTGGGGCTGCGGCCGCCGACGGTGCGCGACGCGGTACGGCGGGGGCGGCTGGCGGTGGAGCGCGTGGGGGGGCGGAACCTGGTGACGGTAGCGGAGATCGAGCGGTACCGGGCGGAGGTCTTGGGGACACGCGGCTGGGAGGACCGCAAGGCAGGCGCCGGCGCACCCGCGCCGGAGGAGGGGGCGCGGGCGCGGCAGCGGGCGTATCGTGAGCGTAAGCGCACACAGGCCAGCGCGTGACGCGTGGCATACGCCGCAGGTGGGGGGCCCCGGTAGCTGAGTAGCTACTGGGGCCTTGCTGCGTTAGCGCGGCGTGGTCCCCTGGTAGCTCCTGGTGGCCTCTGCCGCGCGGCCCGGCGACGGACGCACGCGCGCCTGATGCAAAACTCACCTTGTGTCGTCTGTGCGTCGTCTGCGGGGCTGACGTGGCCGTCGGCGGGCGGCGGGGTGCGAGGTGGGCTTCTCTTCCGTGCCGCTGGGGGCCTGGCGGGGCTGCTGGCGATCCGGGGCGCGCGGGGCGGCGAGCAGGGCGCGGATGGGCAGGGGGGCGGGGCCGTACCAGACGCGCGTGTACGTGTCAGGAACGAGCGCGTCGGGCGCGCCGCCCGCCAGAGACGCGGCCTGGGAGGGCCACACGAGGAGGAGGGGGACGCGGGCGAGGTGGGGGTGCGTGCGGAGGGCGCGGAGGAGGGCGCGGGCGAGGTGGGGGTGCGTGCGGAGGGCGCGGGCGGCGGCGGGGGGGAACGCGGCGTCGAGGACGAGAAGGTCGGGGCGGAGGTGGCGCAGGACGGCGCGGGCGGCGGCGAGCGAGGCGGCGGGGAGGGGGAGGGCGTCGGCGGGGGCGACGAGGGTCTCCCAGGCGCACAGGCGGGCGGGGTCGGCGGACACGAGCAGGACGGTGTGATCGAGCATGAGAACAGGATACGGCGGCGGGCATGAATAGGAGGTGACGCGTCGGCGACGTGGCCGGCCGGCGACGTGGCCGGCTGTCAGGCGTCACCTGCCGTGAGCCGCAGTCACGCCTACGGGGACCGCTAACGTGAGAGCCCTTGCGTGGGAAACGTCCCAGTCGGTGCGCCACTCCGCGCGGGGTGTGTCCGCGTCGATCGCGTCGATCGCGTCTGCGGCATCCCTTTAGAAGGTCTTTTGAGTGTGGACGCGACGGTCAGCGTCGCCGGGAGGAAGGTCTCGTGCGGGTTGGCGCCGCGACTGTGGCTATGCCCGTGCCGTTACTGTGACCAACGGCGCAGTGACTGTGACGCCTTCAGGAGCGTGCGCGGGCCCGCGGGGGCCGGGGTTCCCGTGGGGGAGGCTAGCAGGTGGGGCGGGGCGGGGGGGTGCGGTCGAGGTGGGGCTCGCCTTCGGCGTCGCGGGCGGCCCAGCAGGGGAGACACAGGAGGCGGGTGCCGGTGAGGAGGCTGTAGAAGGGGCGGGCGTGGGGGGGAGCGAGGGGCAGCCCGCAGTCGGCGCAGGGGCGCGGTGGCGGGCGGCGGGGGGAGGTCTTGGTCCTGGGAGGCATAGCGATAGTCTACGCGATCGGCGTGGGGCGCGGTGGCCCTGGCGTGCGTCGGCGTCCGCCTGTGACGTTTGGCTCATCTAATCTGACGCCTTACAGCTGTGGTGGCTGTGGGCGGGCGCTAGGGATGATGGGTCCTGCCGCCCCTATGGTCTGTGGGGCACTCCTGGCGGCCGTGGGCGCGTCGGCGCGCACGCGGCTGGCCAGGGCGCGGGACCATACTGCCGGCGTGGGGGGCGAGGGAAGGGGGGAGTCGATGTGCCCTTAGGGGACGAGGAGGAGACCGTCGAAACACTGATGGACACGGTACGTGGGGCAGAAGCGGCGCGCGAGACGGACGTGGTAGGTGGCCGGTGCGAAGAGGTAGAGGGTGGCGGGCGCGGGGAGAGTGGGGCCGAGCAGGGGGAGCGCGCGGAGGACGTTGAGCACGCGGGTGGAGAGGTGGGGCTGGGCACTGAGGACAAAGGAGAGCGTGGGACCGGTGGCGGGCGAGGGGCGGGTGGGGGAGAGCGCGGAGGAGGGGTCGAGCGTGACATCGGCGACAAAGCCGGCCGGGATGGCCGTCTGAGTCGAGAGCATGTTGGCGAGGGGGATGGGGGCAGAGAGCAGGGGGGCTCCCTTCGGGAGGCCTTGCGCCAGCGTATACCGTAAGCCGGTGATGGTGCCGTGTATGAGGATGGTGCGGCCGATCCACGCGTGGGGGCTGCGGCGGAGGCCAAGGCGTACGTCGGTGACTGTATACACGCCCTGGGTCACGCCGCGGCGCGGCACGATGAGGGCGGCGCCGGCGGCGATGAGCGTGAGGGTGCACAGGAGGGCGGTGGTTCGCTTCATGGGTACACGCATAGGGGTCACCTCCTTAACTAGTTGTCGACGCTCATGGGTTCATCATAGCAGCGCACTATAACGGAGTGGCGGCCATGATTAGGTAGGTCTGAGCCGGCGCAGGTAGTGTGACGCTTTATAGCGGGGGGCGCGCCGGCCCGCGTGTTTGCGGGCGGGGCTTGTTGGTAATTAGCGTGAAGATTTCAACAGTTGTAGGCACGATTAAGCGTTCTTGTTGACACCTTCGCGTCATGATCGTTGACGTGAAGGTGTCAATCAATGTCGCAGGCCACGCCTGAGGTGTCGCAGAACTGGACTCTAGTCACTCGCCCTATATCGCTCTTGTGCACGGCTGTCCACGGTTGGTTGCTTTCGATCAACAGCCTCTGTTGACGCCTTTGCATAAGAATCGTTGGCCACTTGGCGCAAACTACCACTCGACCCGTCTGCAGACGCGCCCCGAGCGGGGGAGTCTCCACGCTGTTTCACACTCGGGCGAGCCGTGGCCCTATGCCGGTGCCGCGCCGCTTGGGTGTTGGCGTGCGCGGCGGCGGTGTCGTTGGGGCCATTGTATGCCGGGGTTCCTACCCCCGAAGGGGCCACTACATGCGAGGGTAAGGGGCCGTGGGGTGCTAGCGTACTAAGACACAGAGAAGACCCACTTCTCTCTACGCGGCCTCTCCCCTCTAGGGGCTGTGCTGGTGACGGTCACGCGGGCAGGGGGGGCCGACGCCGGCGGGGCGCGGGGGAGCGGCGGCGCGTAGCAAGCGGGTGCGGGCCAGGGTGGGTGCCGGGCGCCGATGCCGTCGGCGCGGGCCTGGCCGTGGGCTGATGCGCGCGTCGTGGTGGCAATGCCACTCGTCGGCGTGGCACCGTCTCGGTGCCCTGTCGCGTCGGTGCACCTCGCCGCGCGTGTCGCGTTGCTGCGACAGCCATGCGGGTCGGCGGCGGCGCGGCGCAAAGCGCAAGCCCCGGTTACACTAAAGGGGCGCAGAGCGGCCGACAGCGCAGGAAAGCGCACGTTCGCCCGCGAAAAGCTTAGGTGGAGGGCTCGGCAACGCCGAG
>JAABUJ010001440.1_pt1 | contig 35196 bp, 36 predicted proteins | sample 5559131 | NCBI WGS metagenome assembly JAABUJ01 (sample SAMN10711875, study PRJNA513366) | rock metagenome | isolation source: Antarctica rocks | place: Antarctica: Victoria Land, Mt New Zealand nord | collected 2016-01-07 | reverse complement strand
GCCCGTAACGTCGCATCGGTCAGCTCCACAGTGGCTGACCCCTACGAATCGAAAAACGCCTCGCGCCGGAAGCCCCTAAATGACGACACGCCCTAGTTCGTTCAAAAAGCATTAATGGGTGTCATGGCTCTCTCGCTTCCGGAACGCCAACTGCTGGTTCGCCGCGCTGCCGCTCGGCTTTGCGGGCAACTCGCATGGCCGACGGTGCACGAGATGCCGCTGCCGAACGGCCGCCGGGCTGACCTGCTAGCATTGCGTCCGGATGGCGGGTTCGCTTGCATCGAGGTGAAGTCCGGCCCGCGCGACTTCCTGGTCGACACCAAGTGGCCTGACTACCGCGCCTACTGCGACGCGCTTTACTTCGCCGTCGACACCGATTTCCCGTCCGGCCTGCTACCCGACGACACCGGCTGGATCGTCGCCTACGGCCAGGAGGCCGAGATCGTTCGAGAGGCTCCCGCGCACCCGCTCCCGCCTGCCCGGCGCCGGGCCTTGTTGCATCGGTTCGCGACCATCGCCGCCTGTCGGCTCGCGGCGCTGGAGGACCCGCTGATCACGGCGTCGCTGCGTGCGGCGCTCCGGGTGGAGTAGCGATCCCGTTGGCGGCCAGCAGGCTGCGCAGGTCGCGGATGGCGGGGAACACCTCCTGGTTCCAGTCGGCGCCCTGCCGGTCGTGGACGGCCTGCTCCATCTCCACGATCTCCCGGTCCTCCTTGAAGATGCGCTCGGTGAACCAGATCAGCACGGGCCAGGCGGCCGTCAGCACGCCGGGCAGCTTCGGCGGCTTGCGGACCGAGAGCAGGCCGAAGGTGCGGTTGGTGCGCTGCGCCCGGTCGAGCGGCACGTAGGCAATCCAGAGGTCCATCACCGGCTCGGCGTCGCTAGTCCATATCTTGAGCGTCTGGTACGGGTACTCCGTCCGAATCGTCATCAAGTCTTTCGGTTCCTTCGACACGCCGCGGCGTCGGCTGCCCAGGATGGCCGCTTCGCCCAACGGCTGCCTTCCGCCCGTGCGCGCGAAGGTGTAGTCGATCTCAAGCCACGTGTCGTCGCGGCGGCGGCCGAGATAGCGGGGCGCGACCTGCCCCATTTGGCGGCGGTGCAGGAACTGATGGTTCATGTCCATCAGGTTCTCGTGCATGAAGGTGTAGTGCGCGCCGACCACCTTGCCGAAGCGGCGGGTTTTGAACGCCGGGTCCGCGACCGAGCCGAGGGCAGGAAGGGACGTCACCTTCGCCGGGTCGCCGGGCCAAATCAGGATCAGCCCGTCCTTCTCCTGGCAAGGATAGCATCGCACGCCGTTCGGCAGCTTGCCTTTGCCAAGGTAGGGCACGTCGATGCACTTGCCGGAACCGTCATAAGTCCAACCGTGATAGCAGCACCGCAACGCCTGCCCGGCTACGACGCCATTGGACAGCGGCACCTGCCGATGGGCGCAACGGTCCTCCAGCGCGAACACCGCGCCTTCCTTGGGCCGTACCAGCACGATTGGATCGCCGGCAAAATGCGCCGCCAGGGTCTTGCCTGGCTTCAGCTTCCGCGACCAAGCAAGCGGATACCAGTGGTCGGGATGTGTGCCCACGCGGCGAAGATCGGGCTGCAGGCGAGCATTCGCGCACTCGGGGGCGTCGGGGCTGTCGAGCATCAAGCCTCCTGCGAAGTTCGGGGTCGTTAGACGCTGCGGAGCCGCTGTACTGTCGCCGTTGTCGAAAAACCAGCCAAGATTTCAGCAAGCATGACGCGTCCGCCGTAGCTTTGCACCAAATCCGCGCCCACCACCGTCTCGATCGTGTAGTCGGCGCCTTTGACGAGCAGGTCGGGCCGCAACGCCGCCAACGTCGCCTCCGGCGTGTCCTCGTCGTAGATGCAAACCAAGTCGACAGCGGCCACGCTGCCCAATACAGCGGCGCGGGCAGCTTCGGGTTGCACCGGCCGCGATGGGCCTTTCAACCGTCGCACGCTGGCGTCGGAGTTCAGTCCTACCACCAGCCGGTCGCAATGCGCGCGCGCCTGCTCCAGAAGGTGGACGTGTCCAGGATGTAGCAGGTCGAAGCAGCCATTGGTGAACCCGACGCGCCAGCCACGCTGCCGCCAGCGCTCGACCTGCTCGGCCGCCTGCTCGCGCGTGACGACCTTGCGCAGCGCCCCACCCTGGGGCGAGACGGCGGCCAGCAAATCGCCCTCCCGCGCGACAGCGGTGCCGACCTTGCCGACGACGATCCCCGCCGCGATGTTGGCCAGGCGCACCGCCAACGGCAGCGCCAGGCCGGCCGCCATTCCCGCGGCCAAGGTCGCCACCACGGTGTCGCCAGCGCCGGAGACGTCGTACACCTCTGCTGCCTCTGCAGGGAAATGGTGCACGCCCGAGGCCTCCACGAGGCTCATGCCATCCTCGGCCCGGGTGACGAGCACGGCGGCGAACCCGTGCGCCGCCAGCAGGCTCTGGGCCGCCGCGACCAGCTCTGCCTCGGTCCCGACCGGCATCCCTGTCGCTATCGCCAGCTCCCGGCGATTCGGGGTGATGACCTCTGCCCCAGCGTAGCGGCTGTAGTCCGTGCCTTTGGGGTCCACGATCACGCAGCGCCCGGTGTCGCGCGCCATGGCGATGATCCGCGCCGGGATGTCCCCCCACAGCAGGCCCTTATTGTAGTCCGACAGCACTGTGACCGAGGTTGCCGTCAGGGCATCGCCCGCAATCCGCAGCAGCCGTTCGCTGAGCTTGGGATGGATGGCCGAGACGTCCTCGTGGTCGGCACGCAGCAGATGCTGGCCTTGGGCGATGTAGCGCGTCTTCAACGTGGTCGCCCGGCCGCCCTGCACTAGCAGCCACGGCTCGACGTTCGGCTGCCCGCCGATCAGCCCGGTGAGGTCCGATCCGGCTTGGTCGTCACCGACGACAGAGACGAATGCGACGGCGGCGCCCAGCGCGGTTAGGTTGCGGACCACGTTGCCCGCGCCGCCCGGCATCGCGACCTCGCGCGCCACGCATAATATGGGTATTGGCGCCTCAGGGCTGACGCGCAGCACGTTGCCGTACACATAACGGTCCAGCATGGCGTCGCCGACGACGAGCACACTGGTGCGGGCCAGCCGCTTGATGCCATCAGTGAGTTCGGCCGTAATCGTGGCGTCGGGCGCGGCTGGGCCGCTTCCGTCGCGCGGGAAGGTATCCATCTTGGTTCGCTACAAGGTGGTGCTGCCGAAGGCAAGCGATTGGCGTGTGCCAGGGCCATGTTGTCGCCGCACTGGTGCGATCCCGCCGTAACTGTTGGCCACGCGGCGGCGACACCTCGTCGCTTGACGAATTCTGCCAGCTATGCCGTCAAAAAGCGTAACCGCGTGCCCTCCAGCACGACGCAGGTCAGCGCCCCGCCGCCGACCGCGCCGGTGTCGATGCCGATGCGATTTCGGCGCACCTCCGGAGCGGGCGCGGGCGTGTGTCCGTGCACCGCGACCAGCGCCGGAGCGTCGGGCACAAGCTGGCCGGGCCAGTCCAGGAACCCCTTGCGAATCCACATCAGGTCGTTCGGAGCTTGCCGCGCCAGCGCCACGCCGGGCCGTAAGCCGGCATGCACGAACACATAGCCGTCCACCACGTGCATCAACTGCAGCCCAGCCAGGAACGACAGCACCTTGAGAGGAATCCGCCCGGTCCAGCTGCGGGGGTGGGCGTTGGCGGGGATGCCCCAACCGGCCAGCGTGTCAGCGCCGTTGTTGGCCAGCCATTGCGCCGTGGCGCTTGGCTTGGCCAAGCAGTCGAGCATCATCTGCTCGTGGTTGCCACGCAGGTTGACGGTGGGAACCCCTGTCAGCGGCGGCCCGGCCGCCAACCGGGCGACGACACCCGCGCTGTCCGGCCCACGGTCGATATAATCGCCGAGGTGCACCAGTTGCGGATGCTCGATCGGCCAGCGCGCGAGATCGTCCGCGATCCCGCGGTGCAACGCCGCCAGCCGCCAGTCGCAGCCGTGCACGTCGCCCACGGCGTAGATCCGGGTGCCCGCAGCCAGCCGGCCCGGCGCCTCCTGGCCCTGTTCCGTAAACGAATCAGTCATCATGACGGGGCATGGTAGCGGCCAGGGCGCGCAGGACAACCATGCAGGCATCGACTGGCTCTACGATGACGGATCGGCGTATCGAAGGGCGCTTGCACGCGGCAGTTCAACGTAGCCTTCGCGCGGGGCAGGACTGGGCCGTCATCGTTCTGCATCTGTCTGCCCTGCTGCCCCCTGCGCCCCGCCCACACCATCGCCGAATTGCCTATGCCATCCTGGGAGACGCCGCGTTGCGCCGGGATGGCCAGGTATTCACGCAACCGAGCGGCGACTTGGCGATGCTGTGTCGCACCGAGGGAGTCGCAGAAGCCGCAGAAACGCTGGCACGCCTGTTCCGTATCGACGCACCCCACGCCGAGGCGCTGCTGACGCTCTGGCGGCTGCCGGCCGATGCGGCGTCCGTCCTCGCCTATGCCGACCGCGACACCTTAACGGCCACGCCGGCTGAGGAGAAGCTGAACCTTCCAGCCAGCCCGATGCATCCCAGCGCCACCAATGCGATCGATGCGATGCTGGCCACGGCGCGGCTCAGCGACCTGATGCGGCAGCAAGTTGCCATCCGGCTTGAGAGCGGCATGCAGCCGACCTTTCGCGAGATGACGTTTTCCACCGCAGCGCTGCAAAGCCAAATCGCCGCCATGGGTCCTGCACGGACCGATCCGTTCCTGCTCCGCCATCTCGCCGCGCGATTGGACCAGCGACTGCTGAACAGCATGGCCGAGCGCCTGCCGCCAGGCGTTTTGCCGCTGCACGTCAACCTGACCGCCACGGGCGTGTTGTCGGACGCTTTCCTTCCGTTCGCGCGAGCCGTCGAACAGTCCACCATCGCCGTCGCCGTCGGATTGTCGCTGATCGAGGCGTGCGCCGACACCGTGACGTTCGCCCAAGCCCGTGACCGTCTGCACGCCCAAGGTTTCACGGTGGCGCTCGCCGGCGTGGGCCACCCGGCACTGCTGCTGACCCGGGCCGAGGCGACCGGGGCCGACTTGGTCAAGCTGGAATGGTCGGCCCGAATCCCGGCCTGCTCCAGGCGGGAGGCCGCAGCACTGGCTGAGGCGCTCGGCCGGATCGGCCCCGACCGGATCGTGCTGCAACGGGCCGAAACCGAGGCGGCGGTGGCCTGGGGTGTAGCGCACGGAATCCGTCAATTCTCAGGCCGGCACATCGACGCCATGCTGGCAGCTTCCCGCCTTGCCGCGTGCCGCTTCGCCGCCGACTGCACGCTGCGGCAGTGCGTCGAACGGGCCTCCGCCACTGGGCCGGCCGGGCGGGTCGGCTGCCGCGACGTCGCAAGCCTGGAACTCGGCTGTCCGTCGCCGGTCCCATGATGACCGAAGCTAAACGCCTGGTTGCACTGATCAGGGAATGTGCGGTGTCGGGCGTCGCTCGCCGGGCCATGCTGCTCCGTGCCGACCGGCTTCCGCCAGCCTTGGCCCGTCCGCACCATCTCCGCCTGGCCGAAGCCGCCCTGGCGCCGTTGCTGCGGGCCAGCCGGGCCCAGGCCTTCCGCCTGCCTGGTCCCCGCGTCGTGGTCATCTGGCGCGGTGACGCGGAAGACGCCGTGCTGGACGCGATCACCGTCCTGCAGATGCTGCTACAGGATGGGCCCGCCGACTCTCCCCCGCTCGCTGACCTGATCGGCTTGTACGATCTGCCGAATGCGGGCGAGATGTTGCTTGCGGCGATCAATGCGCCGACCCGGATGCATGCCGAGCCGCTGTCACCCGAAGCGCCTCCCGCCAAACCGCTGGATATTGCTGCCCTGATCCTGCTGGAAGCGACCTTGGCGCAGGCCGACCTTGCGCACTTCGCCCGGCGTCGCACAGTGTGGCAGTTGCAGCCGGCCACGCCCGCGTGGGAGGCACGCGCCTTCTCATACCAGTTGCCATAAGTCTCGACCTGACCGTGCCGGCGTTCGCGGCCCAATCTGGTCCACGCATTACGCCAAAGGGAGGGGTCAGCTTTTACGTCAACGGGTATCAACCCACGACCTGGGCGTGGAGCTTACGCCTGGCCGAGACTTGCACGCCGACCCGTGGCTGTTCCACAGGCTTACCCGCCCCTGGACCGCCGCATGTTGGCTCTGCTGACGTCGCCAGGCGAGTTGGCCCAGGTGGGGCCATTCTCATTCAACCTTAACGTCGCAAGCATCCTGAGCCCTGAATTCCTCCGCTTCGACGACGCTCTGCCTGCCGTGCACCGAGGGCACATCGTCCTGAACCTGGCGGCCGTCGACATCTTTGCCGACCCGCCCGCCTTCGCTTTTGCCCGTGGTTTCGCGCGGGCACGTTCGTATCGCCTGCTCCTGCGCGACGTCACCCCCGCCCTTGCCCAGGTGCTGGCCCTCGATCCGCTCGACGTCGACTACCTCGACCTGCGGTGGTCGGCTGATCTGCCCAATGCGGTTGGCAGCATCCTTGCCTGCGGACCGGAGCGGATCGTGCTCAACCATGCCGACGATGCGGCAGCCCTTGCCTGGGCACGCTCGGCCGGCATCGGCCTGGTGCAGGGCGCCGCAATGGAGAGCCGCGCCAGCCCCCTTGGCGAACGCGCCACGGCAGCCTAATGCCCGCTCCATGGATGCCATCCGGGTCGAGGCCCTCACCAAACGATACGACGACACCGTCGCAGTGGATAACATCTCGTTCACCGTCGCCGCGGGGGGCACGCTAGGGCTGCTGGGCGGCAACGGCGCCGGCAAAACCACAACAATCGCCATGCTGCTTGGACTGCTGATCCCAACCAGCGGCGTCATTCACGTGCTCGGGCACGACATGGCGCGCGACCGTTTCGCAGCCCTGGCCCGCATGAACTTCTCGTCGCCGTATGTGGCGCTGCCGGCCCGCTTGTCGGTGCGAGAGAATCTGCGCGTTTATGGCCATCTTTATGATGTGAAGCAGCTCGGCGCGCGCATCACCGAGCTCGCGCGTGAGCTGGATTTGACCTCGTTCATCGACCGTCCGGCCGGCCTGCTGTCCGCTGGGCAGAAAACCCGCGTGGCGCTGGCCAAATCGCTCATCAACCGCCCCGACGTGCTGCTGCTGGACGAGCCGACCGCAAGCCTCGACCCCGACACCGGCGACATGGTCCGTAGCTGGCTAGAGCGCTACCGGGCCGAAAGCGGCTGCACCCTCCTGCTGGCGTCGCACAACATGGCGGAGGTGGAGCGGCTGTGCTCCGACGTCGTCATGCTCAAGCGGGGCCGCATCGTCGACCAGGGCGCCCCGGACGCCCTGCTGTCCCGTTATGGCCGTGACGACCTGGAAGCCGTGTTCCTCGACATCGCACGCGACCGGAGGCAGGCGGCATGAATGCTTCGACGCGCCGCATCTACGGCATGATGTACCGCCATATCGCGCTGTATCGCCGGTCGTGGCCACGCCTGCTGGAACTGGCGTATTGGCCGACCCTGCAGATGTGCATCTGGGGCTTCACCTCGTCGTTCCTGATCGCCCGCGGCGGCAGCGCGGCCACTTTGACGGCAGGCGCCCTGCTCGGCGGCGTTCTGCTGTGGGAAGTGGCGCTGCGAAGCCAGATGGGCGTGGCAATCTCGTTCCTGGAAGAACTGTGGTCGCGCAACCTGGGCCACGTGTTCGTCAGCCCGCTGCGCCCGTGGGAGTTGCTGGCCGCGCTGATCGGCATGTCGATGGTCCGGATGTTCACCGGCGTGCTGCCCGCGATCCTGCTCGCCTACCTGCTGTATGCGTTCAACCTGTTCGCGATGGGGCCGGTCGTTGTGCTGTTCTTCGCCAACCTCATGATCATGGGCTGGTGGGTGTCGCTCGGCGTCGTATCCCTCATTCTCCGGCATGGCGCCGGGGCGGAAGCGCTGGCCTGGTCGGTGCTGTTCGGGCTGACGCCGTTCTCGGCGGTGTTCTATCCGGTGTCGGTGCTGCCGGCCGCCATCCGCCCGATCGCCTGGGCGCTGCCGTCGTCGCACGTGTTCGAGGGCATGCGCGCCGCGCTGGCGGACGGCGTCGTGCGCTGGGACCATCTGGCGGCCGCGTTCGCGCTGAACGTCGCCTGGATGGCGGTGATGCTGTGCGTGTTCGTATCGCAGTTTCGCCGGGCCCGCACCCGTGGCGCGCTGCTCAGCATCGGCGAGTAGCTGACCGGATCGTGACCAGTTTGCCTCACCTGGGTCATATTGCCGGGCTATAGAGCCGCGTAATGCGGTCGAACCGTTTCCCCCTTTCCGGCTGGTGCCCGGCGTTGCTGACAACCGTCTTTGTCTGGCTGGCCTACCCGGCCGAGGCCGCTGATCCCCAACCCTACGTCGTCGCGCTTGTGGCGACCGGCAACGGCGCGCTGGACGCTGCGCTGAAGGACAGCTCTAGTCTCCTGTCGCTGCGCACCAGCTCTCCGGTCGCCCCGTTCGGCCTGGTGATGCGGGCGCAATCCGACATCGACCGGCTGCAGACGGCGCTGCGGAGCTTCGGCTACTATGCCGGGCACGCGGCGATCACGATCGACGGCAAACCGCTCGACGATCCAAACCTGCCGGGCGCCGTGGCGGCGCTCCCAGCCGGAACCGACGCGAAGGTCGCCGTGGCGGTCGAGACCGGCCCATTGTTCCATCTCCGCCGCGTCGCAATCGATGGCGACGTGCCGGCCGACGCCATCGACAAGCTCGGGATCAAGTCCGGCGCGCCAGCCGTCGCCTCCGACGTGCTGGCCGGCCAAACGCGGCTGCTGACCGCCCTGCAGGCTAGCGGCCACGCGCTGGCGAAGGTCAGCACGCCCGACGTGGTCCTCGACCCGGCGGCGCAGGCGCTCGACGTCACCTTCCACGCGCAAGCCGGCCCGCGGGTCGACATCGGCACGATCGCGATCACCGGGCTCAAGGACACGCACGAGAGCTACGTCCGCCGCCGATTGTTGCTTCACCCCGGCGAGCCGTATGACCCGGACACGATCGAGAAAGCTCGCCAGGACCTCGGCGGCGCGGGGATTTTCTCGAACGTGACAGCCAACGCTGCGCCCGCGCTGGCACCCGACGGCACGCTCCCGATCACGTTCGACGTGCAGGAACGAAAGCGTCACGCGGTGACGTTCAACGCCAACTACTCGACCGATCTGGGCATTACCGGAAGCGCCGCCTTCACCTATCGCAACGTGTTCGGCAACGGCGAGTCGTTCACCGCCAGCGCCGCCTCCACCTCGGGCGGCACCGCCGAGCGGGGCACGGGCTACAACGTCAGCCTCGGATTCGTGCAGCCCGATTGGCTGCGGCGGGACCAGTCGTTGAGCTACAACGCAGCCTACATCCGCGAAAACCTGTTTGCCTACAACCGCAAGGCGATCGTCGGCTCGGTCACGCTCAGCCGCAAGCTGACAGATCAAGTGATCGGAACCGTGGGCGTGAATGCGGAGGAGGAGCGCGTGTTCCAGGAGGGCATCAACCGCACCTACACGCTGGCCGGGCTGCCGCTCGGATTGACCTTCGACAGCACCGGGCCGGACGGGATTTTCAACCCGACCCACGGCGTCAAGGCCGCGGTGACGGTGACGCCGACCTACTCGCTTGCCGCCCCCAGCGCCTTTTTCACGCTGGTCACCGTGAGCGCCTCCACCTACGTCAACCTCGCCGCGGAGGAGGGACGCAGCGTGATCGCCATCCACGGCCTGCTCGGCAGCGCGCGGGGGGCGAGCACGTTCCAGTTGCCGCCCGACCAGCGTTTCTACGCCGGGGGCAGCGGCACCGTGCGCGGCTACCGATACCAGGCGGTCGGGCCGCAGTTCCCGCTCAACCATTATCCGGTCGGCGGCGTGTCGGTCGATGCCGGCACCGTCGAATACCGCCAGCGTTTCGGCCAGAGCTTCGGGGCGGCGGTGTTCATCGACGCCGGCCAGGTCGGTGAATCGTCCGCCCCGTTTGGCGGCACGCTGTTCGCCGGCGCCGGCGTGGGCGCGCGCTACTATACCGCGATCGGCCCGCTGCGCGTCGATATCGCGGTGCCGCTGATGAAGCGTCGCAAGGACGATTTGCTGGAGCTGTATATCGGGTTGGGGCAGGCGTTCTGATGCGCCGCGTCCTGAAAGCGGTCGCCTGGATCCTCGGCGTGCTGGTCGGCTTGCCGGTCGTCGTGGTCGGCCTGGTGTTCCTGCTGCTCAACGTCGATCCTGGCCGGAGACTGGCGGAGCGGTTGGCCGGGCAGCTCACGGGCGGCCAGGTGCAAATCTCTGGGCTGGCCGGGCGCTTCCCGGATGCCCTGCGCCTCGCTCACGCCGAGGTGCGCGACGCGAATGGCGCCTGGCTGCTGGTCGACGACGTGGCGCTGGACTGGTCGCCCACTCGGCTGCTGTCGCGTGAGGCCCGCGTCGATATGCTGTCGGCGTCCCGCATCCAGCTGCCGCGTCTGCCGCAGCGGCAACCGACTTCCCCCTCGCAGGCCAGCAATTCGCAGCCGTTCAGCCTGCCAATCCGTGTTTCCGTAGAAAAATTGCACGTCGACCGAGTCGAGATCGGCGCACCCGTCGCCGGTGTTGCCGCGGTTGCCTCGCTGGATGGCAGTGCGCACCTAATATCGTTGCAGGACGGCGACGGAGACGTCGCCATCGCTCGCCTGGACAGTCCCGGTGGCGCCTACACGCTCCACGGCCACATCGACCCTGCGTCGCTCTCGGCCAAGCTGGACGTGGACGAGCCGCCGAACGGGCTGATCGCCGGCATCGCCAAGTTGCCAGCGCTCGGCGCCATCCGCCTCCAAGCCAGCGTCGACGGCCCGCGGACAGCGGAGGCAACGCAGGTCACGCTGTCTGCCGGGCCGTTGCGCGTCTTCGCCCATGGAACGCTCGACCTCGCCAACCAGGCCGCCGACCTGGACGTGACGGCCAACGCCCCCGCGATGACGCCGCGCCCGGACGTCTCGTTCCAGGCAGTGGCCCTCGACGCCCATTTGCACGGACCGTTCACCAAGCCGGACGCCGCCGGGCATCTCCGGGTCGATCGGCTGGCAGCGTTCGGCGCGGCGCTGCACAGCCTGACGGCCGACTTGCAGGGCAATGCAGGCGCCGCCGGGCTGCACGCCACCATCGAGGGTCTGCGCATACCCGGGCCGAAACCGGACCTATTCGAGGCGTCGCCGCTGACCTTGCAAGCCGACGCGCGGCTCGATGACCCGGCGCGCCCCGTCAGCTTCACCCTGGATCACGCGCTGGTCCAGGCGCACGGCCAAGCCGCTACCGGCGGCGACATCGCCGCGCACGTCGATCTGTCCGTGCCGGAGCTTGCCCCGCTGGCGGCTGCCGGCGGGATCGACCTGCAGGGCCGCACGCAATTGGCGATCGGGGCTGCGATGGTTGGTGGCGTCACGAAAGTCGATGTCGATGGAACGCTCGGCATCACCGGCGGGCAGGCGCCCGTGCCGGCGCTGGTCGGCGACGCCGCGAAGCTCGGCGTGTCGGTGGCCCTGGCCGGGTCCGATATTACCGTGTCCCGCGCGCAACTGGACGGGCGCGCCATCAATCTCACAGCTGACGGGACGGACAAGGCCGGCCGGCTAGACCTTCGCTACGAGCTGCGCTTGGTCGACCTTGCGACGCTGGCGCAGGCGGTATCCGGGGCGGTGACGGTGCAGGGAACTGCCCAGGGACCGGCCGACGACTTGGCGGTGATGGCCGACCTGGCGGGCGAGGCCGGCACCAAGGGCTTCCCGCGTGGCCCGGTGACGGCAGCGGTGCGCGTGGCCGGGCTGCCGGGAAAGCCGAGCGGGACAGTGACGGCCGATGCAACGCTGGAGGGCGCTCCCCTGGCGCTCGGCGTCCGTGCCGACCGGACCGACGGCGCGCTGCACGCCACCATCGAACGTGCCGACTGGAAGAGCCTGCATGCCGAGGGCGCGGTGACGCTTCCGGCAGGCGCCACGCTGCCGTTTGGCCATGTGGATATGCGGATGACGCAGCTGGACGAATTGCGCCCGCTGATCGGCATGGCCATCACCGGCGCCGTAACCGCCACCGCGGACCTTGAGGAGAGCGCTGGCCGGCTGCGGCTCGACGCCCAGAGCGCCGGCATCCCCGGCACGCGCGTCGGCCGGGCCGTGCTGAACGCCGGGGTGACCGATCCCGCCACCCGCCCGGTGGTTGCCGCCAAGCTGCAGGTCGACGGCATCGAGGCGAGCGGCATCGGCGGCAACGCCACCCTGGACGTGAACGGGCCGGAGGACGCGCTGGCGCTTCGCCTGGCCGCAGGGCTGAAGAACCTGGCGGGCGCCGACGCCGACATCACCGCCGCCGCGGTCGTGAACGCGACGGGCAAGCAGGTCGACGTTTCCGCGTTACAGGCAGCCTGGAAGGGTCAGGCCGTGCGGCTGCTCGCCCCCGCGCGCGTCAATTTCGGCGGTGGCGTCGCGGTGGACCGGCTGCGGATCGGGCTCCAGCAGGCGACGCTGGACGTGGCCGGCCGCCTTTCCCCCACGCTCGACCTGACGGCGGCGTTGCGCAACGTGACGGCGGACTTGGCGCGCCCGTTCGCGCCGGATGTCTCGGCAGATGGGATCATCACCGCGGACGCGCGGCTGACGGGAACCCCGGCCCGGCCGGAGGGGACTGTAAAGCTGGCCGCGGCCGGGCTGCACATGCGGACCGGCCCAGGGCGCGCGCTGCCGCCGGCGAACCTGAACGCGACGGCGCAACTTGCTGGGAGATCGGCCCAACTCGACGCGCGGCTGACGGCTGGAAGCACGAACCTGACGATCGCCGGTCGCGCGCCGATCGACCCGGCTGGCGCGCTCGGCCTGCGCGCGACCGGCACCCTCGATCTGGCCATGCTCGATCCGATCCTGTCGGCGCAGGGCCGCCGGGTGCGCGGCCGGGTCACGCTGGACGCGGGCGTGGCCGGCACGATCGCCGCGCCGGAGGTGAGCGGGATGTTGCAACTGGCCAAAGGCGAGGTTCAGGATTTCGCCCAGGGCGCGCATATCACCAACATCGCGGCCCTGATCCGCGCCGAGGGAAGGACGGTGCGCATCGCCAGCCTGAGCGGCCGGGCGGGACCCGGCGTCATCGCCGCAAACGGCAGCGTCGGACTTCAGGCGCCGATGCCGATCGATCTCACGCTTACGATGCGCAATGCCGAGCCGCTCGCCAGCGACCGGCTTACCGCCAATCTCGACGCCGACCTGACGTTGCGGGGCCAGGTGGAGGGGGAGCTCGCCGCAGGGGGAAAGGTCACGATCCGGCGCGCTGAAATCCACATCCCCGACTCCCTGCCATCCTCGGTTGCGGTCCTGAACGTGCATGAGGCCGGGCAGAAGCCGCCGCCACCGGCTCCGGGCCCAACCATCGCGCTGGCGCTCGAGTTGGCCGCCCCCCGCGCCATCTTCGTGCGCGGCCACGGGCTGGACGCGGAACTGGGCGGCACGCTGAAGATCGGCGGGACCAGCGCCGCCCCGCAGGTCAGCGGCGGCTTCGACCTGCAACGCGGCACGTTCAACTTGGCGGGCACCACGCTCAACTTCGTCCGCGGCAAGGTCGGGTTCGACGGCACCGGTGTCACCGGCAAGATCGACCCGACCCTGGATTTCGAAGCCGACTCGACCACCGCCAGCATCACCGCCATGCTGCTGGTCGGCGGCTACGCCAGCGCGCCGAAAATCACGTTGTCCAGCGTGCCCAGCCTGCCGCAGGACGAAGTTCTGGCGCAGCTTCTGTTCGGCCGCAGTGTGAAGGGTTTGGGTCCGTTCCAATATGCCGAGATCGCGGCGGCGCTGGCGAGCTTGTCTGGGGCGCCGGGAGGCGGGTTGAATCCTTTGGAGAAAATTCGCAAAGGCCTGGGATTGGACCGCCTGTCGGTCGGCAGCACGACCACCAACACTGCGGCCGGCGGGGCGAACAGCGCACCGAGCTTGGAGGCGGGGCGCTACATCGCCAACGGCGTGTATGTCGGCGCCAAGCAGGACACTTCCGGAGCCGGAACGCAGGCGACCGTGCAGATCGACATCTACAAGGGCTTGAAGGTGCAAACGGACGTGGGCACGGGACAAGCCGGGAGCAACCTCGGGCTGAGCTACCAGTTCGAATATTGAGACTATATCTAAAAATGAAACAAGTTGTGGCGATGCCGTAAAAAATCTGTCACAAAGCTGACAAAACGTCGGGGAACTTAGGAAATGTCATCGGTGTTGGCTGAGACAGGCGGTCGCATTGCCGCGGGCAGCATCTTATCACGCGAGCGCACTGTGGCCCGTGCAGGCTTCAATCGATGGCTTGTGCCCCCTTGTGCGCTGGCAATCCATCTTTGCATCGGTATGGCTTACGGCTTTTCGGTGTTCTGGCTGCCGCTGACCCACGCGCTCGGGGGCGCCACCGCGGCATGTAGTCCCGATGTCGGGCTGATGCAGGCGCTTACAACCACCAGTTGCGAGTGGCGCGTCTCCGACTTGATCGTAATGTACGAACTCTTCTTCGTGTTCCTTGGGTCATCGGCCGCATTGTTCGGCAGCTGGCTGGAGCGCGCCGGCCCGCGCAAGGCCGGGCTGGTGTCCGCGCTGTGCTGGTGTGGCGGCCTGGTCCTCTCGGCTTTCGGGGTGATGACGCACCAGCTCTGGATGATGTGGCTGGGTTCGGGCGTGATCGGCGGCGTCGGCCTGGGGCTGGGCTATATCTCGCCCGTCTCGACCTTGATCAAGTGGTTCCCGGACCGGCGCGGCATGGCGACCGGGATGGCGATCATGGGCTTCGGCGGCGGCGCGCTGGTCGGCGCGCCATTGGCCGACCTGTTGATGAACCATTTCCGCAGCCCCGGGCAGGTCGGCGTCTGGCAGGCGTTCCTGGTGATGGCGGCGATCTATGCCGTCTTCATGGTCGCCGGGTCATGGGGCTACCGCGTGCCGCCCCACGAGTGGCGGCCGGACGGCTGGACGCCGCCCGCGGCCACGCGGTCATTGATGTCGCAGCACGACGTAGCGCTGTCCGACTCCACCCGCACGCCGCAATTCTGGCTGATCTGGCTGGTGCTGTGCTTAAACGTGACGGCCGGGATTGGCGTGATTTCGGTCGCGTCGCCCATGCTGCAGGAGATTTTCGGCGGGTCATTGATCGGCCAGGCTGGAATCAAAATCGGCGCGTTGACCGATGAGCAGCGGCGGGCCGTCGCGGCGGTGGCGGCGGGGTTCACCGGCCTGATCTCGCTGTTCAACATCGGCGGACGGTTCTTCTGGGCGTCCTACAGCGACAGGATCGGCCGCAAGCTGACCTACGCGACGTTTTTCGTGCTCGGCTTCGCCCTGTATGCGGGCGCGCCGCTGCTGGCGCGTGCCGGGATGCAAGGGCTGTTCGTGGCCGCCATCTGCATCATCCTGTCGATGTACGGCGGCGGTTTCGCTACCGTGCCCGCCTACCTCGCGGACATCTTCGGCACGCGGTTCGTGGGCGCCATCCATGGCCGGCTGCTCACGGCGTGGTCGGTCGCGGGCGTCGCCGGGCCGTTCCTGATCAGCAGCTTGCGCGATGCCGAGATCGCGGCCGGCGTTCCGCGCGCGGCGGTATATGACGTGACCTTGTATATTCTTGCGGGCCTGCTGGTGGTCGGCTTCCTTTGCAACCTCGCCGTCCGCCCCGTCTCCCCGCGCTGGTGGATGCGCGATGACCCGGCGCCGGTGGTCGCCTCGGCCGTCGGCGGTTCCTACGGCATCGGGCGCGGCGGGCTAACGATGGCTAGCCTGCTCGCCTGGGCCTGCGTCGGCATTCCGATCGCGTGGGGCGTTTCGGTCACGCTTAGCAAGGCATTGGTGCTGTTCAGCTAGCCTATCGCCAAGCCCCGTGGGGTGGGCGCGGCCGCTTCGGTGCGGCATGGTGCGCCCATGCCGACATTGTTGATCGTACTTGCTGCGGGCCTGGTCGCCGGAACAATGAACGCCTTAGCCGGCGGAGGGTCGTTCATCACGCTCTCCGCCCTGGTCCTGGCCGGGCTCGACCCGCGCGCGGCGAACATCACGTCGACCGTCGCGCTGTTTCCCGGCCAGGTCGCGAGCGGCTGGGCCGGGCGCAGCATGGTGTCCGGTTTGCCGCAACTGTCGTTCCGGTCCGTCGGACTCATTGGGTTGGCCGGCGGGGCGGTAGGAGCTGGGCTTCTGCTGCTGACCCCGGCTAGCTTCTTCGCCCGGCTCGTCCCTTTCCTCGTGCTGTTCGCGACCGCGGTGTTCGCATGGGGCAGCTTCCTGCGCCGTCCAGCCGTCCCCGGCCAGCGTTCGACAGCACGCGGCCCGGCCATAGCCGCCCAACTCGGCATCGGCGTCTACGGCGGCTACTTCGGCGGCGGCATCGGCTTCTTGCTTATGGCAGCGCTGACCGTAGCCGGGCTGGCAGCGCGGACCGCGAGCGCCACCAAGAACGCGCTGGCCGGGATCATCAACGCCTCCGCCGTGCTGATCTTCGTGTTCTCGCCGGACGTCGCGTGGGCTGCGGCGCTCGTGCTGGGCGCCGGGGCGATCGCCGGGGGGCAGTTCGGCGCGTGGGCGCTGCGCCGGGTCGACGAGAGATTGCTCCGGGTTGGCGTCGTGCTGGTCGGGTGCACGCTGACGATTGGATTGTTCCTGCGGGCCGCCTGAATGCTGTTCAATTCGCAAGTCTTCATCCTGGCATTCCTGCCGGTCGTGCTTGCGGGCTATTACGCCGCCGCCGAGCGCGCGGCCTGGCGTCAGTCGGTGTTGGTCGCCGCATCGCTGACATTCTACGGCTGGTGGGACATCCGCTTCGTGCCGCTGTTGGTGGCGCTCACGCTCGCGAACTGGGGCCTGGTCCGGCTTTATGCCGCGTGGCGGCGCGACGCCGTGCTGGCATCGGGCGTGGTGCTGAACCTGGCCGTGCTGGGGGTGTGCAAATACGCCAACTTCGCCGCCGACACGCTGGCCGCCCTGTTCGGCACGGCCCACACGCCCTGGGGCATCGTGCTGCCGCTGGGGATCAGCTTCTTCACGTTCCAGAAAATCAGCTACCTCGTCGACCTGCGCCGCGGCGACCGGCACATCTACGGGCTGCTGGAGTTTGCCGCCTTCGTCACCTTCTTCCCGCAGCTCATCGCCGGCCCCCTGGTGCGGCACAACGAGATCATCCCGCAATTCGCCCTTGATCCGCGCCGCCCCGACATGTGGGAGAACCTGGCGCGCGGCGGCGTTTTATTCACGATCGGCCTGGCTAAAAAGGCCGCCATCGCCGACACGGTGGCGCAGGTGTGCGACCCGCTGTACGTCCGCGCCGCCGCCGGAGCCGCGCTGTCGCTGGCCGAGGCTTGGGCCGCCGCCGGCACCTACGCGTTGCAGATCTACTTCGACTTTTCCGGCTATTCCGACATGGCGATCGGCCTTGGGCTGATGTTCGGCTTTCGCTTGCCGTTCAACTTCGACGCGCCCTACCGCGCCGTCAGCATGCGCGACTTCTGGCGGCGCTGGCACATGACGCTGTCCCGCTTCCTGCGCGACTACGTGTACATCCCGTTCGGCGGCAATCGGGCCGGGCCGAGCCGCCAGGCGGTGAACGTCGTGGGCACGATGCTGCTGGGCGGCCTGTGGCATGGCGCCGCCTGGACCTTCGTCGCCTGGGGCGGCCTGCACGGCCTGGCGCTGGCGGCCAACGGCGTGTGGGACCGCAGCGGACGACGGCTGCCAGCGCTGGCGGGCTGGGCGCTCACCCTGCTGTTCGTGGTCGCGACCTGGGTGTTGTTCCGTTCGCCCGACTTTGCCACCGCCGCTCGTGTCCTGGCCGGGATGGCGGGCGCGCACGGCATCGGCCACGCCCATGTCGACAACGCCGCCCTGGTCGCCGCCGCCATCCTGGTCGCGGTCGCCGGGCCGTCCAGCCAGGCCGCGGCGCTCACTTGGCTGCGCCCGTCCCCCTGGCTTGCCGTCCCCGCCGGCGTCGCCCTGGTGTTCCTGCTGCTGCTGGTCGGTGGCCGCATTCCGAACGAGTTCATCTATTTCCAGTTCTGAGTCCCGCGTTTGGCGTCGCTTCCTGGCCTGGCTGCTCGCGACGGCGCTGGGCGGGCTGGCGGTCGTTTATGGCTTCGTCGCCGTTATCGACCCGTGGGGGGTGTTGCCGCTGTCGCCACCGTTGCCTCGCGTGCCGATCTCCACCAACGCCCGCTTCAGCTTCCCGGCCCTGGCGCGCAGTCCGGCCTTCGACTCCGCCGTGTTCGGCACGTCCACCTCGCGCCTGCTCGACCCGGCGGTGCTCGACCCGCTGTTCGGCGTCCGCTTCGCCAACCTCGCCATGAACTCCGCCACCGCCTACGAGCAATCCCGCCTGCTCGGCGTGTTCGCGCGCGCCCACCCGCACGCCCGCATGGTCATCATCGGCCTCGACTCCGATTGGTGCACCCCGGCGCCCGAACGCACCACCGGCCGGCCGTTCCCCGCCTGGATGTACGGCGGATCGCCCTGGCGCGGCTACCGTGAGATCGCAAACATGTATGCCGTGCAGGAGGCGGCGAACCAACTTGCCGTCATGGCCGGGCTGAAACGGCGGCGCTACGGCCTGGACGGCTACACCAACTTCCTGCCGGACGACGGCGCCTACGATCCGCGCCGGGTCGCCGAAATCTTCGCCAGCGTCGGCGACGTCTCCAACGCCCCACCCGTGCCCGGCGTCCCGATCGAGCTGCCAACCATGCGCCTGCTCGCCGACGATTTTGCCGCCCTGCCGACCACCACTAAGAAGCTGCTGTTCTTCGTCCCCTATCACATCAGTCAGCAGGGCCAACCCGGCAGCGCCGTCGCCGCCTGGACCGCCGCCTGCAAGCGGGCGGTCGTGAGCCTCGCCACCGCCGTGCCCGAAACGGTCGTCATGGATTTCATGATCCCGAGCGACATCACCAGCCACCGCGACAACTACTGGGACCCGCTGCACTACCGCCTGCCGATCGCCCACCGCCTCATGCGCGACCTCGCCGCCGGACATCCCACGCCGGACGCCGCCGTGCTCGTCGGCCAGCGCTAATCCTTCTTGCGGGTCGCGCCGGACATGAACGCAGTCATCATGCCCCTGAACTGTTCCGACAGCTGGCCGACCGCGGGCATCCACATCCGGAACATCGCGTCCGGCGAGGCGGCGTCCACGGCGTCCAGCGCCTGTTTCTCTATCTTGGCCAGCACGGCCGTCTGCATGGGCACCACGTCGGGGAGCCCCAGGAACTGGCGCAACTCCTCCGGCATGCAATCGACTTCCGCATTGAATTTCATCGTGGGGCTCCCTGTTCCGGGCCAGCGTAGCCGCCCCTCCAGCCGCGTTCCAGGAAATCGCGTGCGGGTTGGCAACCGCCGCCGAACTGCCCATCATCCGCCGATGAACGTGCCGGACGTCGCTCCCGAAGGGGCCGCCTTCATCGAGCGGAACACGCCCGCGTTCATCCGGACCAACCTCGCCCTGTTCTGCGCCGGGTTCGCGACCTTTGCGCTGCTGTACTGCGTGCAGCCGCTGATGCCGGAGTTCTCACGCGACTTCGGCGTCAGCCCCGTGTCCGCCAGCCTGTCGCTCTCGCTCACCACCGGGCTGATCGCCGTCTCGATCCTGCTCGCCAGCGCCGTGTCGGAAACACTGGGCCGCAAGCCGGTGATGATCGCGGCGATGCTGAGTTCCGCCGTGCTGACGGTCGGGGCCGCCGCAGCGCCAAGCTGGCCGTGGCTGCTCACTGCGCGGGCGCTGATGGGGATCACGCTGAGCGGGCTTCCCGCGGTGACGATGGCGTATGTCGGCGAGGAGATGCACCCCAAATCGATCGGGCTCGCGATGGGCCTGTATATCGGCGGCAGCGGGCTCGGCGGCATGTCCGGCCGGCTGCTGACCGGCGTGCTGACCGACTTGGCCGGCTGGCGCGTGGCCATCCTGGCCATGGGGCTGCTCGGGATTGCCGCTGGGCTGGTATTCTGGGCCAGCCTGCCGCCGTCGCGCCACTTCGTCCGGCAGACACCGAGGCTGCGCCCGCTGCTCGCCGGCTTCGGGCTGCATCTGCGCGACCCGGCGTTGCGTTGGCTGTTCGTGGAAGGCTTCTTCCTGATGGGCGGCTTCGTGACGGTGTACAACTACATCGGCTTCCGCCTGTTGGCGCCGCCGTTCAGCCTGAGCCAGTCGGCGGTGGGCTTGCTGTTCTCGGTGTATGTCGTGGGCATCTTCAGCTCTGCCTGGGTCGGCGACCTGGCGGGACGACTCGGCCGGCCCCGCGTGTTCTGGACGAGTTTCGTCGTCATGCTCGCCGGCACCTGGCTGACCTTGACGCCACGCCTTTGGGCCGTGGTGCTCGGCATCGCCGTGCTGACCTTCGGGTTTTTCGGCGGCCACTCCATCGCCAGCGCCTGGGTCGGGGGGCACGCGCAACGGGCTAAGGCGCAGGCGTCCGCGCTATATTTGTTTGCCTACTATCTTGGCTCCAGCGTGGCCGGCACGCTGGGCGGCCTCGCCTGGGGCCGCTTCGGCTGGCCCGGCGTCGTCGCGTTCACCAGTACGCTGCTGCTGGCCGCGCTATTGATTGCTCTTCGATTGGCGCAACCAACGCCGGGCCTTTCCGTCGAGGGGCGGCGGGTGTAGGTGCGGCGCACTATTCTAATCGGGAGTGAACAGATTGACCGCATCATCACGCAAGTTGGGTTCCGCCGCGAAACTGGCTGTCATGGCGGCGTGCGTCGTGAGCGCGGCGGCGCTGCCGGGCTGCGTCGAGCGACCGGCGGCCACTGCGAGACTGCCGGTCTACGCCTACGACCAGACCGGCGCCGCCCGCAATTGCACCATCCCGCCCGTGAAACCCGTGGCCGACAAGGCAACCGATGCCGCGATGTCGGTCGAGAACGATGGCGGCTGGTGCGCCTTCAGCGTCCAGCAGGGCAGGGCGCCGTACACGGCCGGGCTGGTGACCGCCCGGCCCAAGCACGGCAAGGTGTTCGTGCATTCCGTCGGCGACGAGACCCGGATCGACTACACCCCGGCCCCAGGCTTCGCCGGCGCCGACAACTTCACGGTGAAAATGCTGCCCGGCGACGCGGTGGTCGAGGTGGCGGCGACAGTCACGCCGTCCCCGCAAGCCGCAGCCCCGGCCCAGCCGCCTGAACCGGAACCCAGGGCCGCTGCCCCGGTGAAGAAGAAGCGCGCCGCCGTCCGGGGTTGATCTTCTCCCTCGCTCGCTGGCGGGCCCGCTGGCGAGAGAGGGAAAAGGTGGGCCGCGCCTACCGCCGATGCCGAACCGGAACTGCCCGTTTTGCCGGCGCCACCGCCGGGGTCGCGCACGACCCGATCGCTGGCGGGATCAGGTCCTTGCCCGCCGCGTAGTCCACCAGCGACTTGTTGTCCGGCAGCCCGCCCAACTCGTTGAACATCGCCATCGAGCGCGGGCAGAAATCGCTGCCCTGCTTGAGGCCGACCTGCGACTGCTGGTTGATCAGCTCGGTGATGTACTGGTCGTAGCGGGCCTGCGCCGACTTGCCGTAGGTCCGCTTGAACCAGGCGTTGACCACTCCGTCATTGGCCACCAGCTCCGGGCGGAAGCGCTCGACGAAGGCATTGTACGGCTTGTCCGCCTCGCACGACACCGCCAGCACGGTAAGCTCGCTTTTCAGGGCGCCCACATCGAACGCCGATTGGTCGGTGGCGGAGGCGCATTGCACCTGCGCCTGGGCGGTGGTCGAAGCGAGCAGACCGAAAGCGGCCAGTCCGTGCAGCAGTCGACGCATGGATTTCTCCGTCAAAGGTTGAGTCCGACGTTCTACGTCAGTGCGCCTATGGGCGTAAGGTGCATTCTAATTCGACAGCAAAATCAATGTTTTATATCGCGCCATGCCGGGTGCGTTTATTCGCCGTCACATTGAAAACTTTGTTGAATTAAAAGATTCGGATCGAATATAATAAAAAACGTGATAGATCATAAGAAATCGTGAAGTAGATAGACGCCGCCCACGTCATTGCACTCTAGAGCCAGCGAAATAATATAAAATTAACGCCTTTGTTACGTATTTTGCTAAATTCGTTATTGTTACGCAGTCGGTTGCAGGATGTCGCATGAGCGAACTGACCGACTTCGACAAAAAGCTGATGCTGCAGCAACAGAGCGTCCTGGCCAAGTTCGGAGAGCTCGCCCTCCGCTCCAACAACCCGGACGAGGTCTTGACCGAGGCCTGCCGGCTCGTTGGGGAGGGCCTCGGCACCGATCTTGCCAAGGTGATGGAGCTGCAGGAGGACGGCCGCACCCTGCTGATGCGCGCCGGCGTCGGCTGGAATCCCGGCGTCGTCGGCGAAGTCACCACCCAAGTGGTGAACGGCGGTTCGGAGGGCTACGCCCTTGCGACCGGCGGCCCGATGATTTCGCCCGACATCGCGACGGAAACCCGGTTCCATTACCCGCAATTCCTGATCGACAATGGCGTCAGGGCGGTCGCCAACGTCGTCATCATCGGTGGCCAGGGCAGGCCTCCGTTCGGCATCCTGCAGATCGACAGCCGCACGCCACGGTTGTTCACCGAGCGGGACACCGCGTTCCTGCGCAGCTACGCCAACCTCATTGCGGCGGCGGTGGACCGCCTGCGCGTCATAGGCGAGATGCGCGAGGGAGAGGAGCGGCTGCGTCTCGCCCTGGAAGCCGGAGACTTGGGCAGTTGGGAGCTCGACCTCGCCAGCCGTGCCTCAACCAACACGTCTCGGACCATGCAGATACTCGGCTACCCCGAAACGCCGTGCGACTGGACCTACGACATTTTCCTTACCCATGTGATACCCGAGGATCGCGAGCACGTCGACAGCACCTTCCGCACGGCGGTGGACACAGGGGCGAACTGGCGCTTCGAGTGCCGTATCCTTCGCGCCGACGATGGCGAAGTGCGCTGGATCGAGGCGCAAGGCAGGATGACCGGCAGCCGCGGCAATACTCCGCCGCCCCACCTGGTGGGCATCGTCGCCGATATCACGATGCGCAAGCAAGCCGAGGAAACGCTGCGCCAGTCGCACGATGCACTGGAGGCGAGGGTGGCCGTGTGCACCCATGAGCTGGTCGCGGCGCACGACAAAGCTGCGGGTCGCGGCCGAGGAGCGCGAGCGGGTCGAGGAGGCGCTGCGCCAATCCAACAAGATGGAAGCGGTCGGCCAGTTGACCGGCGGGCTGGTGCACGACTTCAACAACCTGGTCGCCGGCATTTCCGGCAGCCTGGAGATGATCCGCACCCGCGTGACGCAGGGACGCACCTCCGAACTCGGACGCTACATCGAGTCGGCGCTGGCCTCGTCCAACCGTGCCGCGGCGCTCACCCAGCGGCTGCTCGCCTTCTCGCGGCGGCAGACACTCGATCCCAAGCCCACCGACATGAACCTGTTGGTCGGCGGCATGGAAGATCTGTTCCGCCGTACCGTCGGCCCGTCGATCCAGATTGAAACCAGGCTTGTGGAGGGCCTGCGGCCGGCGCTGTGCGACCCGAACCAGCTTGAGAGCGCGCTGCTCAACCTCGTCATCAACGCGCGCGACGCCATGCCCGACGGCGGCCACCTGCTAATCGAGACCGCCAACATCATGTCTCCCGATCCGCGTGGGACGCCTAGGGACATGCTCCCCGACACCGTGGCGCCCGGTGACTACGTGGCTCTTTCCGTCATCGACACCGGCATAGGGATGTCCCCGGCCGTGCTGGCGCGCGCGTTCGATCCATTCTTCACGACCAAGCCGTTCGGCCAGGGCACCGGCCTCGGCCTCTCCATAACCTATGGCTTCGTCGAGCAATCGGGTGGGCACGTGCACCTGCAAAGCCACGAGGGGCAGGGCACGCGGGCGACGATCTACCTGCCCCGCTATCTCAGCGTCATGGACGGCAAAGCCGAGGCGGAAACAGTTGCCAGCCAGCAGCTGGAAGCGCCGGCGAACGCTGTCGTGCTGGTGGTGGAGGACGAGCCACCCGTGCGCATGGTCGTCGTCGATGTGCTAGCGGACCGAGGCTACACGGTGCTGGAAGCCGGAGATGGCCGCTCCGGGCTGCACATCGTGGAGTCCTCGACCCGGATCGATCTGTTGGTCACCGACGTCGGCCTTCCCGGCGGCATGAATGGGCGGCAGTTCGCGGACGCGGCACGGCAGAAGCGGCCTGAGCTCAAGGTGCTGTTCATCACCGGCTACGCCGAGGAGGCTGGCGCCGGCAAAAGCCTGCTGGACCATGGCATGCAGGTCATGAAGAAGCCGTTCGGGGTGGAGGCACTTGCCGCCCGGGTGCGTGAGATCATGAACGCTTAACCGCTCACCGCGGTCAGCAGCCACGGGGCGCCCGGCTCGCAGAACAGCGGCACCGCATTCGGGGTCCGCACGTTCGGTTCCAGGCCCATTTCCGCCCGCAGCGCCCGGAACAGCGCGCCGTGGGCCACCACCAGCACCGGCGGCGGCCGGGCCAGCGCCGCGGTGACGCCGCGGGCGGCGCGTGCCCGCAGGTCGACGAAGCGTTCTGCCCCGTCCGGCGTGGCGGCGCCGGTGACCCAGTCCTCGAACCAGCCGCCGGCCATGGCTGCCCCTTCGTGCGCCCCGAACGAGACCTCACGCAGCTCGTCCTCGACCTCCACCGTCAAGCCGAGCGCGGCGGCGACCTGCGCGGTGTCGCGGGCGCGCGACAAGGGCGAGCTGACGATGGCGGCGATTCCGCGCCCACGCAGTAGCGCCGCGGCGGCATGGGCCTGTGCGAGGCCCGTCTGGTTCAGCGGAACATCGACGTTGCCCTGCGACCAGCCCTGGAGGTTCCAGTCCGTCTCGCCATGGCGGAGGAACCAGAACGCTATGGCCGGCAGGCTCAAAGGGTGATCCCCTCGTCGGCGAGCGCCTTCTGCACCGCTGGGCGCTGCCTCATGCGCTCGAAATGCGCGGCAACTTTCGGCGGCATGGCGACCTTGACCCGGTGCGCCCAGACTTCGACGTAAAACAACGCCGCGTCGCCGATGGTGAAATGGTCGCCGCCGAGATACGGCTTGTCGGCCAAGGCCTTCTCGATATGCTGGAAGCCCTTGACGAAAATCTCGTTCCCGCGCGCCTTGACCGCATCGTGGTCCGCCTCGCTCGGCGCAAAGCCGCCGGGGCGGAACATGCGGCCGAATCCCTGCATGTGCATGGTGCCGACAATGTAGTCCATCGTCTCCAGCAAGCGCGCCTCTGCCTCGGGATCGGTCGGCAGCAGGCCCTTGCCGGGGTTCAAGCGGGCGAGATAGGTGGCGATCGCGCCGAATTCGGTCAGCACCGAGCCGTCGTCCCGTTCCAGCGCCGGCACCTTGGATTTCGGGTTGACCGCAGCGTACTCGGGCTTGAACTGCTCGCCCTCGCGGATGTTGATCTTATGCAAGTCGTATGGCTTGTCGATATCCTCCAGCAGCACGTGGATGCCGAGCGAGCAGGCGCTGGGCGCGTAGTACAGCTTCATCGTATCCCTCCCTAATCGAACAGCGAGCTGACGCTGCTCTCGTCGTTGATGCGCCGCATGGCCTCGGCCAGCAGCGGCGCGATGGTGTAGGTCCGCAGGTTGTTCGCCTGCCGCACCGCCTCGGTCGGCTCGATGCTGTCGGTGATGGTCATGACCTGGATCGGCGAGGCCGCGATGCGGGCCACGGCGCCGCCCGACAGCACCCCGTGCGTGACATAGACGCTGACCGACCGGGCGCCTTCGGCCATCAGCGCCGCGGCGGCGTTGCACAGCGTCCCGCCGGAGTCGCAGATATCGTCGACGATGATGCAGTCCGTGCCCTCCACCTCGCCGATGATGTTCATCACTTCGGAGATGCCGGCCCGCTCGCGCCGCTTGTCGATGATGGCGAGGTCGCAGTTCAGCCGCGTGGCGATGGCGCGGGCCCGCACGACGCCGCCGACGTCCGGCGAGACGATCATGATGTCCTGGCCGGTGAACCGCTCCTGGATGTCGCGCGCGAACATTCCGGCAGCGAACAGGTTGTCGACCGGGATGTCGAAGAAGCCCTGGATTTGCCCGGCGTGCAGATCCATCGTCAGCACCCGGTTCGCGCCGGCCTCGGTGATGAGGTTGGCCACCAGCTTGGCGCTGATCGGCGTCCGGCTGCCGGATTTGCGGTCCTGCCGCGCATAGCCGAAATACGGGATCACCGCCGTCACCCGCCGGGCGGAGGCGCGGCGCAGCGCGTCCAAGGTGATGAGCAGTTCCATCAGGTTGTCGTTCGCCGGGTAGGACGTGGACTGGATGACGAACACGTCCTCGCCGCGCACGTTCTCGTGGATTTCGACGAAGATCTCCATGTCGGCGAAGCGGCGGACGGAGGCGCGCGTGAGCGGCAGGCTGAGACAGTTTCCGACGGCCTCGGCGAGCGGCCGGTTGCTGTTGCAGGCGACGATCTTCATGAGGGGACGCGGTTCCAGGAGGTCGGGCGGTTCGGTCATAGCAACCCCGGTGCGCGCTGTCATGCCGATTGCCAACCGGCTATTGCACCGGCGAGAAGCTTACCGGCCGCATGATCCGGTTCTCCATGCGCGTCAGCACGCCTGACGTGGCGACCATGTCGAGGTAGGCCGCCCACGCCGGGTCGGCGGCCAGCGTGTTGCGCCGTGTCTCCCGGTCGGCTTGGCTGTCGTACACCCAGATGTGGACGATGGTGTTCAGCTCGCCCTCGATCGTCGCGAACCACCCGAGGCAGCGTCCGAGGTGCTTTTGCTGGAGCGGCCAGGCGTGGTCCCGGTACATCGCCACGAACTCCGCCGTTCGTCCCACCTGTGTCGTGTAGATCCGGTGATCGATGATCATCGTCAGCTCCTTGCTTGATGGCGGGGCCTGGCTTGGCGGCGCGGCCCGTTTGCTGCACGACCACCTCGTGCACCCCGCTCGCCGCTTCGGTTGCAGCCACCACGGCCACGTCGCCCCAGTAGGCGTCGATGGCATGCGCGGGCACCTCGTTCAGCTGCACCACTCGCCCGCGCTCCTCGCCCTTTGGGTCGGTCACGATCCATTGCAGCTCCACCCGCGTCGCGCCGTTGGCCCCCGGCGCCGTCTTCACCTGGCCGGCCACGGTGAAATCCGCGTCCCGGGCGGTATCCTGCACCAGATCGCCGAGGTTGGGCAGGCGGGTCAGCATCTGCTGGGTCAGCGCGCGGTCGCCGTCGCCCGGCGCCCCGGTCACGCCGGCGAAGTACAACTTGGCCGGGCGGTTCACCAGGCTGTTAGGGTCGCTCTGCTGCCGCGCGGCCTCGATGTGGCGCAGCAACGCTTCGACCGCAGGCGCCTGGCTTTCCGCAGCCGCCTTGAATGTCGCCGGCGCGCCCTCGGCCCAGAGCTGGGCGGGGACGGGCGGTCCCTGCGACGTGCCTTGCGGGACACCGGCGGGGTCCTGGACCGTGTAGGTCGGCACCACCTCCGGCCCACGCGTCTCGGCCGACAGCACCAGCCGCCACCCCACGGCCTTGCCGGTGCTCGCGATCGCTGGAACCTCCTGCGCTTGGAGCGCCACGGCCGTAGCGTCAACCCAACTGCGGGCGGCGCCGTCGGCCAGCAGCGACTGGGTCGGGACCGGAATCGTCAGCCGGGCCGGTGGCGGCTGGGCCAGCCGGCGACCTGCGACGCCGGGGTTGCCCAGCAGCGGCTGCGGCAGGTCGCCGCACCCGGCGAGCAGCAGCGCCGCCATCATGACATTACGAAAGCGCACAGCTGGCCAGCAATGTCAGGAACAGCAGCGCGACGAAGATCATCAGATAGGGCATGCCACGACCGATATCTGGTGTCCGATGGGCCCGCCGCCTGCCAGCGTGCGGCGGCGGTGGCTGAAGAAGCGCGCCTCGTCCAGAAGGGTGTCGGCGGCGATCACGTGCACCTCCGCCCCAGCGGCGCGCAGGCGGGCGGCGCAGTAGCCGGGGAGATCGAACCGCCAGTGTCCCGGGCGTGCATCGGTGAAAAAGCGAGTGTTGGACGCATCGTCGGCCAGCACGGCGTCGCGCAGGTCAGCCGCGACCTCGTAGCTGTCCGGGCCGATGCAGGGGCCGATAACGGCCATGACCCGGGTGGCGCCCATTGCGGCGATCGTCGCCTCCAGCACGCCAGCCACCGCGCCGCGCCAGCCGGCATGCGCGGCGCCGACCACGCCCGGCGCCGCGAACAGCACCGGGGCGCAGTCGGCGGTGATGACGCCGAGCCCCACGCCGGGCTGCCGCGTCACCATCGCGTCCGCGCGCGGGCCGGCGCCGGTGTCCCACGCGGCATCGACCACCGCGACCGCGGCGCCGTGCACCTGGGTGCAGCCGACGAGGGCGTGCGCCCCCACGGTCCGCGCGGCGCGGAAGCGGTTTTCGAGCACGTGCGCGCGGTCGTCGCCCCCCGACAGGCTGCAGTTGAGGCTGGCGTAAGGGCCGGTGGAGACGCCGCCGCGACGGGTGAAGAAGCCGTGCGGGACCGCCAGGGCCGGGCTGGCGAGGGGGTCGATCATGCCTCGAATCCGGGCGGCGTGGGCAGGCCCGGCTGGGTCAACGCCATCGCCTTGAACAGCGCGCCCATGCGGTCGGGTTCCGCCAGCCGCCGCCCGGATTCGATCATTGCCGACGCTTCCCGCCATGGCCGGGTGCGGGCGAGCCGGTCGATGCGTTGGAACTGGCCGAGGCGGGTGAGGAACACGCCCTGCGGGACGGGGCCGTGGATGGATACCTCCGAGTCGCGCCCGAATGCAGCGAAGTCGACGTGTGCGGTGAGATCGGCCTTGCCGGGGTCGGCCAGTGCGTCGGTAGGCTTGCCGTCGCGGAGGGCCTGGAGACTGTCGCCGGGACCGCTGGCGGCCGGGCCGTAGTCGAGGAACAGCGCGGCGCCGCCTTGGGATGCGAGGCGGTGTCCGAGGGCGGCGGCGAGGGCGGGGTCGCGGAGTTCGTGGATGCCGTCCACCCTCTCCCGCCAGCGGGACAGGGAGAGATCGTCTAAGTCAGCCGGCTGCTCAATGAATTGGCCGTCATCGATGAAGCGTTCCAGCCATCGGGTGTCCCGGCGCACGAGCTGGCGGATGGGCAGGGCGTCCAGGAATTCGTTGGCGAGCAGGATCGTGGGGCCGTCCGGAAGATCGTCGAGCGAGTCGTGCCACGCGGCGTCTGGGACCGCCGCTGCCTGAATGGCACGCAGCCGCGGCGAGGTTTCCACCAGATGGACCCGGACAGCGGCGCGGAATTCCGGCGCCACGCGCCCAACCGCGCGCAGGGCGTCGGCCATCAAGGTGCCGCGGCCTGGCCCGGCCTCGGCCAGGATCACCGGGTCGGGACGCCCCATCGACTGCCACACCACGGCCGCCCAGGCGCCCAGCACCTCGCCGAATGCTTGGCTGATCTCGGGCGCGGTCGTGAAGTCGGCGAACGGGTCGTGCGTCGCGTAATATGCTGCGTTGGCACGGGCCATGAAATGGTCGAGCCGCTCCATTCAGGCAATCGCCAGGGCCGGGCGGGACCGGGCGACCAATACCGCGCCCAGGACGATCATCGGCAGGCTCAGCAACTGGCCCATCGTCGCCCCCGCATACAGGAAACCCAGGAACGCGTCAGGCTGGCGGAACACCTCGCCGGTGATGCGGGCGATGCCGTAGCCGATCAGGAAAATGCCGGACAGCAGGCCGAACCGGGCACGGATCGCCTCTCGCCGGGCGCATAACCATAGCACGACGAACAGCACCAGCCCCTCCATCAGCGCCTGGTAAATTTGGCTCGGATGCCGCGGCTCGGGGCCGACATAAGGAAAGATCATCGCCCAAGGCAGCCAGTCCGGCGCCACGCGGCCCCATAACTCGCCGTTGATGAAGTTGGCGATGCGCCCGAGCCCGAGCCCGATCGGCGCAACCACTGCGACCCGGTCGGCGAAGCCGAGCAGCGGGATCGCGTTCTGGCGGCAGTACAGCACCAACGCTGTCATGACGCCCAGTGCCCCGCCGTGGAAGCTCATGCCGCCCTGCCACACGGCGAAAATCTCCAGCGGATGGGCGAGGAAATGCGATGGCTGGTAGAACAGCACGTAGCCGAGCCGGCCGCCGAGCACCACGCCGAGGGTCGCCCAGGTCAGGAAATCGTCTGTCTGCAGCAAGGTCGCCACGGCCGGGGGACGGCGGACCAGCACGCGCATCAGGCGCCAGCCCAGGAGCAGGCTGCCGATATACGCCAACGCATACCAGCGAATGGCGAGCGGCCCGACCTGGACGATCACCGGGTCGAACTGTGGAAACAGCAGGACGGGGATCATCGATAGGGGTCCGGCTGCGAAAGGTGGTCGGCGACATAGCGGCGCACGCCCTCCTCCAGGGGGGTGAACTGCCCGGCGAACCCGGCGGCGCGCAGCCGGTCCGTGCTCGCCTGGGTGAACGACTGGTACTGGCCGCGCAGGGCGTCGGGCATGTCGATGAACTCCACCTCCGGCGCCACGCCCGCCGCCCGGCAGACCGCGTGCGCAAGGTCGAGATAGCTGCGTGCGCCCCCCGTGCCGACGTTGAACAGCCCACTCACCTCCGGAGCGCCCAGCAGCCACATCAACACGCCGACCACGTCGCCGACCCAGATGAAGTCGCGCCGCTGCTGTCCGTCGGCGACCCCCGGCTCCGCCGAACGGAACAGGCGCGGTTTCTGCCCGGCGGCGACCTCGTCGTACTTGACCTTCACGACCGAGATCATGCGGCCCTTGTGATGCTCGTTGGGGCCATAAACGTTGAAGAACTTCAGCCCCGCCCATTGCGGCGGCCGCTTCTCGCCCTGGGCCAGCATCGCCGCCACCCGCAGGTCGAAGGCGTGCTTGCTCCAGCCGTACAGGTTGAGCGGGCGCAGGTGCGGCAACAGCGCCGGGTCGTCGTCGAACCCGGCCTGCCCGGCACCATAGGTCGCCGCCGACGACGCGTAGGCCAGGCGGACGCCCCGGTTCGCGCACCACCGCCACAGCATCAGCGGCAGCTCCACGTTGGTCGCCCAGACCAGGTCGCCATCGGTCGCGGTGGTCTCGCTGATCGCGCCGAGGTGGAACACCATCTCGATCGGCGGATGGCTGTCGAGGAATCGCTCCAGCACGTCCGGCGGAACGATGCGTGCCGGCGGGTGGCGGGCCAGGTTGCGCCACTTGCCCGCGACGCCGAGCCGGTCGGCGATGACGACCTCGTGCCCGGCCTCGGCCAAGGTGGCGTTCAGGTTCGAGCCGATGAAGCCGGCGCCGCCGGTGAGCAGGATCATGGGCGCGCGTTATAGGGCGATGCGCCCGGCGGCGTAAGGGCGGGACAGCGCCCACGTTTTGGAGTATTGCCCCGCCATGTCCCGCTCCGCCGAAATTTCCCGCAGCACTGCCGAGACCTCTATCCAGCTTGCCCTGTCGCTCGACGGCACTGGCACAGCGGACATCGCAACGGGAATCGGCTTTCTGGACCATATGCTGACCGCGCTCGCCCGGCACGCGTTGTTCGATTTGCGGGTCGCGGCCAAAGGCGACCTGGACGTCGATTTCCACCACACGATCGAGGATGTCGGCATCGTCCTCGGCCAGGCGTTCGCGCGCGCGATCGGCGACAAGCGCGGCATCCGCCGCTACGGCGCCGCGACCGTACCGATGGACGAGGCGCTGGTCGACGCCGCGATCGACATCTCCGGCCGCCCGTTCCTGGCGTGGACGGTCGGGTTCGCGCAGCCTAAAATAGGGGAGATGGATACGGAGTTGTTCGAGGAATTCTTCCGGGCCTTCGCCACCAACGCGCTGATCACCCTGCACGTCACCCAGCGCGCCGGCCGCAACGCGCATCATGTGGCCGAGGCATGCTTCAAGGCGCTGGCCCGGGCGCTGCGGGAAGCGTCCGAGCCGGACCCGCGCAGCGACGGTGGCGTGCCGTCCACGAAAGGCTCGCTATGAGGGTGTACACCGCGCATGTCCGCCCCGAACGCCCGCCAGTGCTCGTGCGCGAGGGCTTCAGCTGGGGCGCGCTCGCTTTCGGACCGCTATGGCTGCTGGCCCAGCAGGCGTGGATACCTGCGGTGATCTATGTCGCGATCGTCGTGGCCGCGGTCGCCGTGGCGCCGCCGGCCGTGGGGGCCGCGATAGGCTGGGCGCTGGTGCTGCTTAGCGGAGTGCTCGGCTGGGATTTGGTGCGCTGGAGCCTGGCGCGGCGCGGCTACACGTTGATGGCGGCGGTGGCGGCGCCCGACGCCGACTATGCGTTCGCCCGCCTGCTCGCCCACCGGCCCGAGTTGCAGGAGGCGTCAAGATGATGCGCGTCGCGGTGGTGGATTATGGCAGCGGCAACCTGACGTCGGCCGCGCGCGCCCTCGCCAAGGCGGCTGCCGATGCTGGCATCGATGCGGCCGTGAGCGTGACCGCCGATGCCGCCGAGGTCGCGCGTGCCGACCGCGTCGTGCTGCCGGGGCAGGGCGCCTACGCCGATTGCGCGCGCGGCCTGGCCGCCGTGCCGGGCATGCGGGAGGCGATCGAGGCTTCGGCTGCGGCCGGACGGCCTTTCCTGGGCATCTGCGTCGGCATGCAGCTCATGGCCGAACGGGGGCTGGAGCACGAGACCACGGCCGGGTTCGGCTGGATCGCTGGCGAGGTCGCCGCCATGGAGGCGCCCGGGCTGCGTTTGCCGCAGATGGGCTGGAACGGGCTGGACTTCACGCCGGGCGCGCACCCGCTCCTAGATGGCCTCGAGCCTGGCGACCACGCCTACTTCGTCCATAGCTACGCCCTTCGCGGCGGGCAGCCCGGCGAGGTGCTCGCCACCACCGAGTACGGCGCCGCCGTTCCGGCGCTGGTGGTGTCGGGCAACCGCGCTGGCACGCAGTTCCACGTCGAGAAAAGCCAGGCGACGGGACTCGCGATCCTCGCCAACTTCCTGGGCTGGCAGCCATGAGCACCGCCGTGCACGCCCTGATGGTCGAGCGCATGTCCGACCTTTCGGACGACGACATGCACGCGCTGTGCGAGGCGGCGGATGCGGCGATCATCGATGGCGGCGGCTTCGGCTGGGTCGCCCCGCCGGGTCGCCAGGCGCTGGAGCGCTACTTCCGCGGCGTGCTGCTCGTGCCGGAGCGGGAGCTGTTCATCGGCCGGTTGGACGGCGTCATCGTCGGATCCGCCCAACTGGTTCGCCCGCCCCGCAACAACGAGGCGCAGGCCTTCGCCGCGACGCTGATGCACAGCTTCATCGCCCCCTACGCCCGCGGCCATGGCCTGGCCCGCATGATCACCGAGCGGGTGGAGGAGGGCGCGCGCGCGCTCGGCTACCAAGTCTTGAACCTAGACGTCCGCGAGACGCAGGCGGCGGCAATCTCGATGTATGAGCGCGACGGCTATGAGTGCTGGGGCGTGCATCCGGCCTACGCGCGGGTCGCCGGCCAGACAGTGCGCGGGCTTTTTTACTGCAAGCGGCTGCAGAAAAACGATCGGCTCGGGTGACGGCTCGACCCGGCGCTTGCACGGCAACCAGCGCCCCGGCGGTTCGTTCCCCTGTCTCACCATAAGGGACAACGCTCATGGCGTTCATCGACACGCGCGACGGCACGCGGCTATTCGTCAATGATTGGGGCGCCGGCAAGCCGATCGTGCTGATCCATGGCTGGCCGCTGAGCTCGGGCATGTGGGACTACCAGGCGGCCTATCTCGCCTCGCAGGGCCTGCGTGTCGTCACCTATGACCGGCGTGGGTTCGGCCGCTCGGACCAGCCCTGGAACGGCTACGACTACGACACGCTGGCCGACGACTTGGCCGACGTGCTCGACGGGTTGAAGCTGCAGAACGCGACCCTGGTCGGCTTCTCCATGGGCGGCGGCGAGGTGGTGCGCTACCTCCACCGCCATGGCCCGGCCAAGGTTGCCCGCGCGGCGCTGGTGGCGGCTGTCACGCCGTATCTGTTGCAGACGCCCGAGCATCCCGACGGCGCGCCTACCAGCCTGTTCGAGGGCATGGTCACCGGGCTGGAAGCCGATCGCCCACATTTCCTGGCAGGCTTCGGCAAGAAGTTCATGGGTGCCAGCCTGCTGAATTTCTCGGTCAGCAGCGATTACCTCCAGTCGTTGCTGACCATGGCGCTGGCCGGGTCGCAAAAGGCGACGGTTGACTGCGTGCGGGCATTCGGCATGACCGATTTCCGGGCCGACATGGCCGCGCTGACGATGCCGACCCTGATCGTGCATGGGACGGCGGACGAGACGGTGCCGATCGGCATTTCCGGCCGGGCCGCCGCCAAGATGGTACCGCACGCGAAGTTCCTGGAATACGAAGGCGCGCCGCATGGCCTGCACTTCACCGAGAAGGATCGCCTGAACGCGGACCTGCTCGCCTTTGTACAGGGATAGCAACGCGGTATTATATAGCAGCCGCCACCACGGGAAAGTAGAACCCCGCCCGTTCCGACCGTAAAATCCGGCCATGGACACCAGCAACCCCGTTCTATCCGGCCTGATCCGCAAGCGCCAGGAAACCGTCTCCGACCTCGACGCGGCGCAATCCCGGCTGCGGCAACTGATCCTCGATATCGACGCCGTGGACGCGACCATACGGCTGTTCCAGTCCGACATCGACCTGGCCGTGGTCAAGGTGCGTCCGACGCCAAGGCGGCCCGGTTTCTCAAAGCGGAAATGAAGCGGGCGGGTGTGACCTACTCACAACTTGCCAAACGACTAGAGGCGCACGGCCTAAAAGAGACTGAGGCGTCTATCGCCAACAAGCTCGCTAGAGGAACGTTTGCGGCTACTTTTTTGTTGGCCGTGCTGGCAGCGCTGGACCTGGACGGGATGAATTTGACTGATCTGTAGTTGACCGGTCGCCCTCATGAAAAACGTCACGTCCGACTTTGATGTCGCCCTGCTTTATACAGAGACTGCCGATACTTCGTCCTGAAGGGGTGTTAACGAAGTCCCTACCTGCCTGCGCATGCAAGTTTTCGAATGTCGCCGAACACGGTTGGTCGGTTCCAAAGAGAGGCATTGGCTGCGATAACGCTGCAAGGGATGCAGTATTTGCAGGCGATTCTCTGATCAGAGAGGGGAGGATTGCTCGCGTACCCTCAGAAAGGCAGGTGACCGTGATTGCCCCAGCAAGCCCAGCTACGAGGAAATTAGTCGCGAGCCTGATTTTCGATCTCTGCTGACTACTAGGGCCTGTCAGTTCTTGAATTCTATGCCGTCACTTGATCCAGTCCATAGTTGCGGCCATGCAGAGCACGCCCATGAAGGAGCAGGCAGTCTTCTCGTAGCGGGTTGCCACGGCGCGCCACTCCT
>JAABUJ010001439.1_pt1 | contig 35237 bp, 31 predicted proteins | sample 5559131 | NCBI WGS metagenome assembly JAABUJ01 (sample SAMN10711875, study PRJNA513366) | rock metagenome | isolation source: Antarctica rocks | place: Antarctica: Victoria Land, Mt New Zealand nord | collected 2016-01-07 | reverse complement strand
GATTAAGCACCAAGTTCTAGGCCGTCGTCGGTCCGGCAATCTATCGGGAACAGGCGTTTGGCGCGAGCGCGCAGTCGTCGTGAACGCCTCGCGTGGAACTCGCTTCCGCGGGTCTGCTTTGGGTCGACAGCAGCCGGTTCGGGACCAAGGCTGAAGGTCTGGAGTCTGGCGATGTGCCAACGTCGGCTACTGGCGCGGGGCAGTGATCCGCACCCGAGCACGATCGGGACGAGCGTGATGGGCTCCTGAAAGGAGCTCACCATGACAACAGCTCAAGTGACCACCCACGTCCCCTGGAACCACGGCCGGATCATTGGGCCGAAGCCGCCGCTGAAACCCAAGCACATCTGGGCCATCCGCACTCGCCTTCAGCACGATGGCCGCGTTCGCGACCTTGCCATGTTCAACGTCGCGATCGACAGCAAGCTGCGCGGCTGCGACCTCGTCAAGCTCCGCGTGTCCGACATTCACCTGGGCGACAGCGTGCGATTGCGCACAACCGTAGTCCAGCAGAAGACCGGCCGGCCCGTGCCCTTCGAGCTGACCGACACGACTCGCGAAGCGCTCGCGGCATGGTTGAAGAAGCGCGAACTACGCTCGGGAGACTGGCTGTTCCCGAGCCGGAGCCATGTCGGCGACCAAATCGCGACGCGGCAGTACAGCCGGCTTGTCGACGATTGGGTGGCCCTGGCCGGCCTCGACCCGGCTGCCTACGGAAGCCATAGCCTGCGCCGGACCAAGGTGGCCCTCGTCTACAAGCGCACGGGCAACCTGCGAGCCTGCCAGCTCCTGCTCGGCCACACGAAGCTGGAGAGCACCGTTCGCTACCTCGGAATCGAAGTCGACGACGCCCTGGTCCTGTCCGAGCAAACTGACCTCTGACGAAGGCCGCGGCGTCCCAGGGCCGCCGCGACCGGCCGAGTTGGGTGGGGAGCAGACAGGCCGGTTTCGGACCAAGGGAGTTGGAAAGCGGACGCTGCGCCGCTCGGCAGCCTCGTCGTTGCGACGCCAGACCGACCTGGCACGTCGGTTCGTTATGGGTACACCCATAGGGTACAAAGGGTGTTCCGCTGGTTTAGCTTGGCCTTGACCGTGTAGGTCCGGCCGTTGTTCCTGCGCCGATGTCACCCCGAACTCACACCACACCGGCACTGCGCCTTGCTACCTTTCAGGTGAGATCACCCGACACCGAAGCGCTCGTCACTGATACGGGCGGCCGCGCTCTTGAGATCGACGCCATCCGGGGCTGGGCCGCCTTGGCGGTCGTCTGCTTCCACGTGTTCTGGGAAACCTTCGGGGTCGCCGTACCGTGGCTCCGCAACCCCTATACGGCCTTCTTGCTGGCAGGACACTTCGACGTCATCCTGTTCTTCATCCTGTCCGGCGACGCGCTGAGCTACCCATTTTTCCATGGCGGCGACGTCCGCTACCTCCAGCGAGCCGCCTTGAAGCGCTACCCGCGCCTTACGGTGCCAATCGTGGTCGTCACGGCCGCGACCGCGCTGTGCATGGCGGGCGGGCAGGTGACGGTCGCGGCCGCGGGCCGGGCCGTTGGGCGACCAGACTGGCTGGGCACGTTTGTGGACTTCCACGCCAGCGGGGCCACAGCGATCCGCTTCGCCTTCTACGCTGTCTACGCGGGCAATCCGCCAAAGGACTACCTGCCATTCCTGTGGACCATGCCGATAGAGCTGCTGGGCTCGCTGTGCCTCCTGCTCGCACTTTTCGTGGTCCCCCGGGTCCGGGGCGGCGGAGTCATTATGACCGCCGTAGCGTTCTGTTTGACTTTGGGGGGATCTGCCCTTGGCTGCTTTCTCGTCGGTGCGCTGCTCGGCCAGGCACGGGCCGTGGGCTTGTACACACGGCTACCCCGTGCCTTCGGACGGTACGGGGCGCCGCTCGGCATCGTTCTTGCCCTCGTCGCCTTGGGATACCGCCAGGGCCATGACTTGTACGACCTGAGGGGCCATGTCGCGGCCGGGACCGTGCTGCTGTTCTGCATTTACGCCTGCCAGCCCGCCGTCCGATGGCTATCGCGAAACCGCTTCTCCCAGTTTCTTGGCCGGATCTCCTACCTCCTCTACCTTTGGCACTTCGTCGTGCTCATCACGATAACGTCACGCCTTATCGTGCTGGAGGCCGGCCAAGAAGGCGCGATCTCAACCTCTGCAGCGCTTATTATCGGCAGCTTGGCGCTCGTGGTCAGCGTAGCCGTCTCACGGTGGACCTTGTTCATTGAGGGCTGGGCGCGCAGCGTCAAAGGTATGATCCTGGGCGCACTCTGGAAGGAGTAAGCCCATACCGTACCGCTCCGGCCCATGCCGGGCAGATCGGGTCTCGGTCTAGTATCGCGACACCTCAAACGAACTGGGCAAGGGGCATCATATCGCGCGGTGCTGGCCCGCTCGTCTCTCGATTTGCCCGGGTCCGCGCTCGTGCCGCTCATCGCGACTATTAGCTCCCGGAACCCCGGCCCGAAGAATGGCTCTTGATCGAGTGGCCCGAAGGAGAAGCCGAGCCGAGGAAGTTCTAGCTCTCCATGCTGCCCGACGGCATCACCATGGATCGTATGGTCGAGCTGACGAAACTGCGCTGGCGGATCGAACGTGATTATCAGGACCTCAAGCAGGAACTGGGACTCGGCCACTACGAGGGACGAGGCTGGCGTGGCTTTCACTCTCACGCCACGTTGTGCATCGCCGCCTATAGATCCCTGATCGCCGAACGGGCGGCGATTCCCCCTCAGCCCCCGGCAGCTTCAGACCGAGGTCAGATCGCCTTCCCGCATATCACCGACCCCGCGTCGCAGCCGATCCGTCCCGAACGGCATGTACCGAACTCCATCGCAACCATGCGCCGCTTCCTCACGAGCGCGTTGGCAAGGAGCCTCGATCGATGCCCCTGCTGCCAAACACCCAGATGGTCGGCCATCTTATGACGCAGTAAGATTAGACGCAGGCTCGGCCACGCGGCGCCGTCTCATACTGCTTCCAACCCAAAGACGACTTCTGCAAGGTTCGTCCTAGCTACACCCTTCCAAGGTCGAGATTGACACTACCATCCTAGTTACCGCACCATGTGATGGCTTGGATGGCAGGTACTCACAACGAAAGATCGGTGGATGGCCGCGAGGCACGGACGTGTTATCGTCAAAGGTGGGCAGGGTCCCATCACCACGACCGGATCGGCTGCGGTGATGCCCTTTGCGGGCGTGACTCTGGCCGAGCCGAAATCGGGGGCCATGGACATGTTGTCCGTTGGCGTAACCTACGGCGCAGGAACACTGACCCCCGGTCCAGATTTCATGGGTCAGAGCGGAAGAGTTGTGGCCGCGTATCCCTCCCCAGGTATAATTGGCGGCAGCAGCGTCACATATTTCGCTCTCGCCACGGCGGCGCAACTCACGGCTGAAATAGACGCTTTCACATTCACACCGGCCAACCCCGGCCCAGGTATCCCGGCGGTGGCGACACTGGCTTTTGCGGTGCAATCCGCTTCGGGTTCGATTACGCGTTATCAGACGACCGTCGTCAACGCGGTAGCGTTTAACCCGCTGGTGACATATGACGGAAATGGCACACTTACCCTGACGGGCGCTGTGGCGAGCGACGCGGGGGTGACGAACGTCGATATCACCGCTACGGTGTTGGGAAAGGTGACAGACCTTGGCCCCGCGATGCTGAACGGCGACGGCAGTTTCACCTTCACGGATCACGTCGGCGCCCATGTTCAGGGCTTCATCACGGCGACGGAAACCGACGGCACCGGCGCGCAGCAGTCAGCCGCAGCGAACTTCTCTCTCCAGGCCGACCTTACAGGTGGCCCCTTTGTAGCCCGCCAGCGGAGCTACACGGCCGATGGTAGCGCCGAAACTGCGGTGACGACCTTCCGCGAGGATGGATCGCGCCGGGTGAATGTGCAAGCGGCCGGACAGACCTATAATTCCTATCAGTCCGATATCTTCGCGAACCACGGCGAGCCGAATAACAGCTTCGTGTTCGACCCTGGCCATGGTCTCGACGTCGTGCGGCAGTTCAAGGCGGACGGCATCGATCATGACACGCTGAGCCTGCCAGATCTGGATTTCGGCAACTCGGTCGCCGAGGCGCTCAGAAACACGCAAGACGTGAGCGGCGGGACCTTGATCATCGATCCGGTAACAAGCGACGCAATCCGGCTCACGGGAGTTAGCAAAGCGCAGCTGACTGCCAATCCGGGCGACTTCGCTTTTCATGTCTGATCCAAACGCCTGTCCACCCTCCTGAGAACGCTTGCGACGTCTGCTCCGGTCGCTCTGGCTCACGCACTCAGCGACTCGCGCAGCTTCGACCACCGCCGCCGCTGGCCACCGTTCCTCACCGCCATGGCGATCGCCTTCCGCTGCCCGACCAGCACGACGAGCTTCTTTCCGCGGGTGACGCCCGTGGAGAGCAGGTTGCGCTTCAGCATGGTGTAGTGCTGCATCATGATCGGGATCACCACGGCAGAGTATTCCGACCCCTGCGCCTTATGGGTAGTCGTCGCGTAGGCCAGCACCAGTTCGCCCAACTCGCCGTAGCCATAGACCACCTCGCGGCCGTCGAACGTCGCCACGAGGTCGCCGGCCTCCATGTCTATCCGGGCCACGATGCCGAGGTCGCCGTTGTAGACCTCCTTGTCGTAGTCGTTCTCGATCTGCATCACCTTGTCGCCCGGCGCGTAGGTCCAGCCGAAGCGCTCGACCCGCACCTCGCCGGGTGGGTTCAGCACCTTCTGCAGCTCGATGTTGAGCGAGCGAGCCCCGATGCCGCCGCGGTTCATGGGGCACAAGACCTGGACGTCGCGGATGGGATTGAGCCCGAAAGCCCGCGGGATGCGGTCATGCACCACGGCGAGAATCTTGGCGGCGGCGACCTGGGATGTCGATCGGAAAGTGCAGGCCAAGGTAGACCCACGCCCACGCTACGAGCAGCCCGACCACGCAGACCATCACTCCCCACCATCGTGCCGCGCCCGTGGCGAGCAGCGCGAACCCCAGGCTCCACAGAAAGGTGGCGTGGTCGCTTGGGAACGAGTTCTCGACCGCATGGAGCGCCAGGGTGTGGCCGAGGCCGATCATGAACGGCCTCGGCTCGAACCAGAGCAGGCCGAGCATTTGGTTGATGCCGAGCGCCACGCTCACGCCCAGCACCGTGGCGAGCAGAGCGCCTCGCGCGTCGCGGCGTCCCCAGATCCGCAACGCCGGCACCAGGGCAGCGGCGGCGTAGACCAGCCAGGACGCCGCTATCTCGGCGAGGGCGACCGTGAGGGGGTCGGGATGGCCCGAAGCGTTGAAGATCAGGAACAGGCGTTGGTTCAAGGTGGCGAGCATACACGCTCCATGCGGACGAGAGGCTGCCTCTCGTCGCGAAGGGATTGGATCCGGCCACGGTCGGGTTCACTCGGCGAGGGCCTTTGCGTTCCGGCCGGCTGGCCGGGCTGTATTTTCCCCCAAGCTGACGCAATGCTGACGGTGAACCACCCAAGAGCGGACGGATGCACGCGCGAGTCGGGGGTACAGACGCGTGCGCCTGCCGTCAGCCTCATGTCAGGATCAGGCCGTTGACCGGTGGAGCGGAGGAGCGGAGGAGCGGAGGTCTTAATGAGAGTGCTGCTCGTCGAGGACCATCGCGCGATGCGCGCTCTCATCGCCGATCACCTCAGGCGCCGCGGCCTCGCCGTGGATGCTGTCCAGCGGGGGGAGGAGGCACTCGCCGCGACGGCTGTCGCCAGTTACGATGCCGTGATCCTCGATCTCGGTCTGCCGGATATGGACGGCATGGAGGTGCTGCGGCAGTTGCGCAGCGGGTGCCATCCCGATCTGCCCGCGCTGATCCTCACGGCGCGCGACAGCGTCCAGGCCCGGGTTGGCGGCCTCAACGCCGGTGCGGACGACTACATCCTCAAGCCCTTCGACCTTACCGAGCTGGAAGCCCGCCTGCGTGCCGTCCTCCGTCGCCTTGGCGCGCGCCGCGGCGCCATCCAACGCTACGGCGACCTGACCTTCGATCCGGCCGCGCGGACAGCCGCGGTGGAGAGCAAGGATTTGGATCTGACGCGGCGAGAGGTCTCCGTATTGGAAGAACTGATCGGCGCCGCCGGGCGCATCGTGGTCAAGGACGCGCTGGAGGACCGGCTCTACGGATTCGACGATGACGTGAGCGGCAACGCACTGGAGGCGTCGGTCTCCCGGCTGCGGCGCAAGCTCGCCGCCGCAGGGTCGGAGGTCGGCGTCGAAGCCACACGCGGCATCGGTTATCGCCTGACGATCGGGGCCAAGCCGTGACGTCTTGGCTCGAAAGCCTGCGCGGCCGCCTGGTCGCGTCCATGCTCCTGGTGTTCTCGCTCGGGCTCGGAGGGGCATTGGCATTGAGGCCCTTCGAAGAACACCAAGCCGCTTTCGTCCGACACGGAATGGACCTGCTCCGGGAACCCTACCAGGACCTCTCCGTGCTGCTGCCGTTTGGCCTCGGCGCCGTCGCGCTGATCTGGCTCGTCAGCGGCTGGAGCCTGCACCACCTCGCCTCGGCGTCCCGCGAGGCGACGGTCGTGGGCGCCTCGAATCCGGGTGCCCGCATTTCGATGCGGAAGCTGCCAGGCGAGATCCGCCCCTTGGTGGACGCGGTCAACGGCGCCCTCGACCGGCTGGCCGAGGCCTATGCGGCGGAGCAGCGCTTCGTCGCCGTCGCGGCGCACGAATTGCGCACGCCGCTCGCGGTGCTGAGCCTTCGCCTCCAACGGGCGAAGCTTGACGACGATCTGGATTGGGGAGCGATCGAACGGGACCTGGGACAGGTGAACCGGCCGGCAAACCAGTTACTCGACCTGGCCCGCAAGGACCACGCGCGGCAGACCGACGCGACGACGGGCAGTGCCATCATCAACCTTTCGCGCGTCGCCCGGGAAGCCGCGGCGCTGGTCGTCCCACTCGCGGAGGACGCCAGCGGAACACTCGATGTCGAGTTGCCCGCGTCCTTGCCGGTCCGTGGACGGCGGGACGACTTGCGCGACATGGTGCGCAACCTGCTCGACAATGCCCTTGCTCATGGCCGCGGCGCAATCCAGCTCGCCGTCCAGATCGGCGAGACCCGCGACGGCGGGCAGGAGGCCTGGATCACGGTCAGCGATGAGGGGCGGGGCGTGCCGGCGGAATTGAGGGAGGCCATGTTCGAGCGATTTCATAAGGGTTGCCCGGAGTCCGCGGGGCACGGCCTCGGCCTCGCGATCGTCAGGGATGTAGTGCGCGGGCACGGCGGCTCCGTGGAGTTTCTCTCCGGCTCGGGTTGCAGCGTGCGGGTGTCGCATGCGCCACGAACATGAGCGAGGCACTCACCCGGGCGCAAGCCCATACGGTAGCGCTCCGGCCCATGCCGGGCAGATCGGGTCTCGGTCTAGCATGGCTGTACCTCAAGCGAACCGGACGGGCTGGTTCTTTATGGATCCCAGGGTGGGTATCCAAAACGAACTTTCTCAAACGAACCACTCAAACCGAACCGGTCGTCAATCAAGCCATTTGCAGGTCCATCAACGACCGCTTCTGGGCGAAGCGGCCAGGAGGTTCTACGACGACACCGGGTCGAGAACTGCCGATCAGTGCCGCGCCATACTGTCGAGCGATGGCCAGAAGGAGAAAGCCCGGTTCAGGCGGGACCGTGCCATTCCGGATCGGAAGAACCTGCTTAACGATGAGTTATTCGCTCTCCGACCACGGCTGAGAGACTATTCGTCGAGGATCAGACGTGCCGTGTTCTCGTCTGTGATCAACGCGTTGGCGATCCGTCGTCCCAGGGCCGCCCTGATGGCGGGTACCCGGAGCTTGCCGGACTGCACCAGGACAGTGGGCCGTGTCGCCGGGATCGGGAGCGCGAAGGACGTCAGCCGGTTATGATAGCCCGAGCGGATCAGATTGCCGGCCCCGTCGATGCTTTGGCCCAGCACTTCGCCGACAGCGTCCGCCTCCATGATGTGGGCGAGTTCGGCATCGGTGATGAAACCGTCGACGTGCAGCGGCGCCTGCCAACCGATATGCCCGATGCCCATCATCACCACGTTGGCGTCTTCGACGAGAGCCTGGAAGGCCTGATAGGCGATCTGGGCCTGCAGCACTTCGCGTTCGGCGACCGTGTTGGTGACGACGGGCATCGGCAGGGGATAGCATTGGGAGCCAACGCGCTCGGCCAAGCGCATCACGACGTCGTGCTGGGCGGCGCGCCCCTGGCGCGTCAGATTTCCCATCAGCGACACACACTTGTGCTGCGGCTGCGCCATCGGCACGACGCGCGAGACGATCTCGCGCATCGTCGACCCGTTGCCCACTCCGACCGTCACCGGTGCCCGCTGGCTGAGGAAGCTCTCGAGGTAGAGCGCCGCCGTCGTAGCGACGCTGGCGACATCCTCGTCGAGCCCGTCCCGGCTCGGCGCGACCTCGCAGGACACAAGATCCCATCGCTCCCGCAGGCGCTCGGCCAGTTCGATGCAGCGCGCCATGGGATGGATGAGTTGGAAGCGGATCAGATTTTCGCTGGCCGCCAGCGCGATGAGCCGTTGGACGACCTGCCGCGACAAGTTCAGTTCCGCGGCGATCTGATCCTGTCGCCGACCCTTGGCGTGGTAGAGCCACGCCGCGCGGGCCGCGAGTTCCAGCTTTCGATCGTTGGGCGGATCGGAGCGGTCTGGCGCAGTCGGCGCGCTGTTTCCGTCGCGGATGATCTCACGCCGCATCGAGCTTCAGAATTTCCGCCATCGTGCCGCCCACCACCAAGTCGTAGACCGCACGATCAGACGTGCAGCGCTCCATCTTCATGAATTCCCAATCGTAGTCCACGAAGGGCGAATCCGTGCCCCAGATCACTCGCCCCGGCCCGAGTTCACGGACCGCGACCGTGGCCTCGTGGATCGGCGCCCGGGAGGTTTCAAGATAAAGGTTGGGCAGTTCCTTCGCATATGCGATCGCCTGGCCGACACCCCAGAAGAAGCCCATGTGGGCCATCAGCAGCTTCACCTTTGGGAAGCGCCGCGCCATCTCGGCGAAGGCGCTCGGCATATTCAGCAGGTCGCTGGCGCCGTGCACGATGATCGGGATGCCGAGGCTGCCCGCCTCCTCGAACAGCGGGTCGACCAGCTTGGGATCGTTGAGGTGGAAGCCGTTGATGGTCGGGTGCAGCTTTAGGCCCTTGAAGCCCCATTCCGTAACGCAGCGCCTCACTTCGGCGGCGGCCCCACGCTCCCAGGCATTGACGGCACAATAGGGGATCAGGCGGTCGGGGAACTGGTCGGCCGCGACCTTGATGGCATCATTGGTGAAGTTGCCTTCGACGAAGGGGAAGATCACGCCTTTGGCCACGCCGGCCTGGTCCATCTTGGCGACCAGTTCGGCTCCGCTCTGGCTGGCCAGGGCGCAATCGCCGATGTGGTTGTGGGCATCGATTACGAGCGACATCGCAAAGGTCTCCGAGAGGGCTCGTTAGCTTGACCGGCGCATAGCGCCGACCGCCATGGCGAGCAGGATGAAGGCGCCGTTGAGCACGAAGCGGCTCGGCGCCCCGAGCCCCAGGATGGTCAGGCCATTGCCGAGGAACGACACGAACAGCGCGCCGATCAGCGTGCCGGGAATCGTCAGCGCGCCGGTGCGCGAGGCCAGCGTGCCGAGGTAACAGGCCGCGAAGGCGTCGAGCAGGTAGGGTTCCGCCCCGCGGGGCACCGCGATTCCCGTGCGCGAGGCCATGGCGACGCCCGCCACGGCGGCCAGCAGGCCGCTCGCCACGAAGCCCATGCCGAACACCGCGCGGGTGTCGACCCCGGCCAGGAACGAGGCCCGCACATTGCTGCCCACCGCCCGCGCATAGCGACCGAACGGCGTCAGCGCCATCAGCCCCCAGGCGAGGCCGAACACCACGACCGCGAGGATGATCAGGGCCGGCACCGGCCCGACGGTCTTCTGGCCGAGGAACAGGAAATCCGCCGTTACGGCGCGCGGCAGCGTGAACAGGATCTGTGGCTCGCTGCCCTTCGTGTAGATCATCTCGCCGCTGCGGATGATGAACATCGTGCCGAGCGTGCCGATGATGGCGGGAATGCCGAGATAGGCCATCATCAGCGCGTTGAAGCCGCCGAGCAGGCCGCCGAGCACGACCGGCGCCACGAAGGCGACCCACACCGGCTGGCCGTGGATCAGGAGAGCGGCGGCGGCGAGGGCCGCCACGTCGGTGATCTGGGCGACGCTTAGGTCGACCCCGCGCAGGATCAACACGACCGTCAACCCGAAGGCGAGGATCACCAGCACGGTGCTCTGGCGCAGGACGTTGCCGATGTTCGCCGGCGAGAGAAAGCTGGGCTTGAGCGTCGCGACCAGCAGCAGCACCACTATCATGCCGATAAGCGCCCCGTAGGCGCGCAGGAGTTCGGCGAGTGGTGCCCAGCGCCGGATCGGAAGCGTGTTGGCGGTCGCATCCATGCGTTGGCCCTTCAGAAAATCGTAACCTGGCCGATACCGCGGCGGCCGATGACGCCGAGGAGGATCGACAGGATTAGCACCGCGCCCTGGATGCCGGGCAGCGCGAGGTTTGACACGCCGACCAGCACAAGGCCGTTCGACAGCGCCGCGAGGAACAGCGCCGCGATCGTGGTGCCGACGACGTCGAGTTCGCCCGTGCGCGAGAGGCTGCTGCCGAGGAAGGCCGCGGCGAGCGCGCTGATGAGGAAATCGAGCGCCGACGCCGCCGCTGACGCGCCGTAGCTGTAGGAGGCGAGCACGACCCCCGACAAGCCGAGCACGGCACCGCCGATCACAAAGGAGGTGAGCACCGCACGGCGACGGTCGACGCCGCGCAGTTCGGCGGCCGCAAGGTTCTCGCCGACCGCATACATGCGGAGGCCAGCGCGGGTGTGCTTGAAGACGAGGTGCAGCACGGTGAGCAGCATCGCAAGACAGATTGAGATGGTCGGCACTGGACCGACGAATCCCTGTCCGATGCCGAAGAAGACCGGCTGATCGTAGAGGGTCAGGGCCTGGCCGTGGTTGTAGAGCAGCGTCAGGCCCATAGCGACGAACATGCTGCCGAGCGTCGCCACGAAGGGCGGCATCCGGAACACCAGCACGAGAATGGCATTGAGCAGCCCCGTCGCGATGCCAGCGCCGACACCGACGGCAAGCGCCGCGACGATACCGAGCCCTTTAATGATGGTGCCGGCCGCGAGATTGGCGGCGAGCTGGTTGACGGCGCCTGCCGACATGTCGAAGCCGCCAGCTACCAGCACGGCGGTGAGGCCCAATGCCACGAAGGCGAGCAGGCTGCCCTGCTTCAGAACGTCGAGCAGGTTGGTCGGCGCCAGGAAGTTCGGCGCCAGGATGCCGATGGCCCCAACCGCGATCGCCATGCCGACGATCGTTCCCCAACGCGTGAGGAACGAGCCGACGCCGCGCGCGGACGGGATGCCGCCCGGCGCGGTGACCGGCAGGGGATCGTTTTCGCCCGTGCCGGCTGGCGCCTGGGCCGCCGCATTGCCCGTCGTGGCGAGGTCCATCAGCTTCGGCACGTCGAGGTCGGACGCCGGCAGGGTGGTGGTGATTGCGCCCTTGCGCATCACCGCGATCCGGTCGCACATGCCGACCAGTTCCTCGAAATCTGACGATATGAACAGGACCGCCGCGCCGGCCTTGGTCACCGCGGTCATCTGCTTATAGATCTCGACCTTCGAACCGACGTCGACGCCCGTGGTCGGCTCGTCGAAGATGAACAAGCGCGCATCGCCGCCGAGCCAGCGGCCGATCACGATCTTTTGCTGGTTGCCGCCCGACAGGTTGCGCGTGATCGCGCGCGGGTCCGGCGGGGCGATGCGCAGGCGGGCGATCAGGTCGCGGGCTGAGGCGCGCTCGGTGCCGAGGTTCAGCAGGACGCCCCGGGTGAAGCGTGCGAGCCCCGGCAGCGAGAGATTTTCGCGGACCGTGAGGTCGGTGACGAGCCCCTCGTGTCGGCGATCCTCGGGGATGAGAGCGAAGCCTTGGCGCTTGGCGTGGCGTGGGGACCCGGGGTCGGAGAGTCTTCCCGCCAGCGTCACGGTGCCTCCCGACCGGTCGAGGGCGCCGACCAGCGTCATTGCGAGTTCGGTGCGCCCGGCGCCGAGGAGCCCCGCGAGGCCGAGGATCTCGCCCGCACGCACGGTCAGCGAGACGTCCCGGACGGCATGGCCCTGCGAGAGCCGCTCTAACACCAGCAGCGGCTCGCCGAGCGGGATTTCCTCCTTGGGATAGAGCTGGCTCAGCGAGCGGCCCACCATCTCGTCGATTACGCGCTGGCGAGTGGTGTCGGCGACGGCCGCGGTCGAGACGAGCCGGCCGTCGCGCAGGACGGTGATGCGGTCGACGAGATCGAATACTTCGTCCAGGTAGTGCGAGATGTAAATGATCGTGACACCGGCATCGCGCAGCCGCCGCACGAGGCCGAAAATCATCTCGGCCTCGGTATTGCTGAGCGATGCCGTCGGTTCGTCGAGGATCAGCACCTTCGGATCGCGCAGCAGCGCCGCCGCGATCGCCACCAGTTCGCGCTGCGCGACGCTGAGATCGCGCGCCAGTGTCGTCGGAGCGAAGGTCGCGCCGATGCGGTCGAGCACCGCCCTGGCCTTCGCCCTCATGCGCGGAAAGTCGAGCAGGCCGCCCCGCACGATCTCGCGCCCGAGAAAAATGTTTCGGGTCACGTCGAACTGGCCGACGAGCTGCTGGTCCTGGTGAACGATGACGATGCCGGCCGCCTCGGCGTCCGCCGGGCTCGCGAGCCGAGCGGGCCGTCCCTCTACCAGGATCTCGCCGGCGCTCGCCTGGTAGACGCCCGTCAGCACCTTGACGAGCGTCGACTTGCCGGCGCCGTTCTGGCCCACGAAGGCATGAACCTCACCACGACGCACGCCGAGATCGATTCCGTCGAGCGCCACAACGCCGGGGAACGTCTTGCGGATGCCACGACATTCGAGCGCGTGCCCGACCGACGATGCTGGCCGGGTCGCGCGGGGTTCAGCTTGGGTTACTGCCATTCCGGGCCTCTGCTACGCCGATCGGCGCCGGATCAGGGCAGAACTGGATGGACGACGAGAACCGGCTCGGTCTGTGGCAGGCGGCCCGTGATTTCCTTGGGGTCCATGTTGATCTGCTTCCAGACGTCCGGGCCCCAGCGGCGCTCGGCAGCCGCGACGCCGTTGGCGCGGGTCGCCACGAAGGCGTCGGTGAACATGAAGGCAGGAAATTCCTTCTTGCCCTTGATGGCGTCCTCGACCGTCTGGCCGGCGAGTTCTCCGATCTTCGGAACGTCCTGGGCGACGGTAGCCACGAAGGGGCTGCCGTCCGACAGCAGCATCTGGAAACCGACCCGATCGCCGTCGATCGAGGCGACCTTGATCTCGTTCCGTCCGGCCTGCCGGATCGCCTGTACGGCGCCGGAGGTTAGGAGGTCGTAGGCGCCCCACACCGCCGTGATGCTGCCCACATCCGGATTGGCGGTGAGGAGATCCTCCATCTGGGACTGCACCTTGGCGGCGCTGTGCTCCGTCGGCACCTCGTGCAGCTTGACCTTGGGATAGTCCTTGATCATAGCCTCGAGGATGCGCTTGCGCGTCTCGAGCAGCGGCGCGCCCGGCACCCAGACGACGTAGACGTCGCCCTGGTAGCCGATGGATGACAGGAGCGCCCGCGTCATCATCGTGGCCATCAGATCCTCGTCGCCGCCGACCTCCGTCAAGGCGCCTTCGGTCTTGGCGCCCACCGAGGTCGTCACCACCGGGATTCCCGCAGCCTTGGCCTTGGCGACCTCCGGGGCAAGCTGCTGGGCATCACCTAGCTGGATGATCAGCCCGTCGACGTGGGCGTTGATCAGGTTCTCTATGTTCTCGTTGTGCTTGCGCGGGTCGCCGCCGCCGTCGACGACCGCCATGGTGTCGCCGCTGGCCTCGATGACCTTTTGCGCTCCGGCGATGATGCCACGATTGTAGTCGTTGGTGATTTCCCGCGACGCCATCCCGATGCGCTTGCCATTGGCCAGGGCCGGCACGGCGCTCGTCACGAGCAGGGTGGCGGCCGCAAGCGTGGCCAGCGAGCGCACTGATGCCCGTCTTTGCATGGTCTGTTCCTCCACGAGTGAGCCCATCTGCGTCTCCAAACGAGGCGTGAGCATTTATTTGTTGTACGGGCAATTTATCGGCCAGTCCAGCAGTCTCAGGAACCAGCGTTTCGATATCGCTCAGCGAAAAGCAGCTTGGATAAACATCTGCCCTTCTCAGCATCGTTATGGACGGTCTGCGACCTGCCGAGGACGACGGTCTCAAGGCAGCGGCGCCCGCTCGTTGACGGGCCGAGGTCACAGGGTCCCACGGAACGCACGAGGTCTCAGTTCAAGAATGAAATGGCGCTGGTCGGGCGCAGTACCGGAACGGCTGAGAAGGTTTGCTTTCCAGGACGGTTGCTACTTGGTGGAACGGCTTTGGTGGGCGTTCCATCCTCGCCTGATTGCGCCATGGAACGTCTGCTCTGGAGCATGTCGAAATTGACGCCGCACGACGCTCTTGGGTCGGCACCAGCCGGAAGAACGGACGCGCGATGAACGCAGGTGAGACCATCATCCGGTTCTCGGGCCTGTGTCGCGTCGTCAGGTGCAATCAGGCTGCGCCGGCAAGCCACTCCCCAAGCTTCGACCACCGCCGCCTGGATCCGCTGTTTTTCATTGCCATCGCGATCGCCTTTCGTTGGCCGATCAGCACGACCAGCTTCTTGCCCCGGGTCACGCCGGTGTAGAGCAGGTTGCGCGCGAGCATCGCGTAGTGCTGCGTCATGACCGGGATGACGACCGCGGGGTACTCCGAACCCTGGCTCTTGTGGATCGTCGTGGCGTAGGCCAGCACGAGTTCGTCCAGCTCGCCGAACGGATAGGTCACCTCGCGCCCGTCGAAAGTTGCGACGAGGTCGCCGGCTTCCATATCGATTCGGGCCACGATTCCGAGGTCGCCATTGTAGACCTCACGGTCGTAGTTGTTCTCGGTTTGCATGACCTTGTCGCCGGGCGCGAACGTCCAGCCGAACCTCTCGACCCGCGTTACGCCCGGCGGGTTCAAAGCCTTCTGCAGCTCGATGTTGAGCGACCGCGCGCCCACCCCGCCGCGATTCATCGGACACAGCACCTGGACGTCGCTGATCGGGTCGAGCCCGAACGCCCGGGGGATGCGGTCCCGCACGACGGCGATCACCTTGGCCACGGCCTGCCCGGGATCGGCGGCGTCGACCAGGTGGAAGTCGGATCGCGCGCCGGCCGGCGCGGCCTCGGGCATCTGGCCGTGGTTGATGCGGTGCGCGTTGAGGATCACCTGGCTGGTCGATGCCTGCCGGAACACCTCCGTGAGCCGCACGACCGGCACGGCGCCCGAGGTGATCACGTCGGCGAGGACCTGGCCGGGGCCGACCGAGGGCAGCTGGTCGACGTCGCCCACCAGCAGCAACGCCGTGCGGTCGGGAAGCGCCCGCAGGAGAGCTCGCATGAGCGGCACGTCGACCATGCTGGTCTCGTCCACGACCAGCAGCTCGCAGTCGAGCGGGTTCTCCTCCGTCCGCTTGAAGCCGCCGTTCTTCGGGTCGGTCTCAAGCAGGCGGTGGATGGTCTTGGCCTCCACCCCGGTTGTGTCGGTCAGGCGCTTGGCGGCCCGACCCGTCGGCGCGCACAGGGCCACCTTGACGGACTTGGCAACGAGCGCCTTCAGGATGGAGTTGACCAGCGTCGTCTTGCCCACGCCCGGGCCGCCGGTGATCACCAGAACCTTGCTGGCGAGGGCGAGCCGGAGCGCCTCGCGTTGACTCAGGGCCAGGGTGATGCCGGCCCGCGCCTCGAGCCAGGGGATCGCCTTTTCCAAGTCGATCTCCGGCCAGGTCGGCCGCCCGGCAGCGAGGGTCCGCAGCCGCTCGGCGATGGCCTGCTCGGCCCGGTACAAGCCGGAGAGGAAGATGCAGCGCCGGTCCGCAACGGTGTCGGCCACCACCGTGCCGTCCTGCAGCTCCAGCTTCAGCGCCGTTATGATCAGACCGGGCGGCACCTCGATCAGCGCCGCCGTGAGCTTGACGAGTTCGTCCTCAGGCAAGCCACAGTGGCCCTCGTCCATCGCCTCGGCGAGCCCGTAAGAGATGCCCGCGCGGACGCGGATCATGGCGTCCTTGTCGATGCCGACCTTCATCGCGATCTGGTCGGCTGTCCGGAAACCGATGCCGCGGATGTCGCGCGCGAGCCGGTACGGGTTCTCGCTGATGACCTGCACCGCATCGGCACCGTAGGTCTTGAAGATCCGCACCGCCCGGGAGGTGCCAACCCCGTTCGCGTGCAGGAACAGCATGATCTCGCCCACCACCTTCTGTTCGGCCCAGCCGGCGACGATGCGGGCCGCGCGCTTGGGGCCGATGCCGCGGATCATGCCGGAGCCGAGATGCTTCTCGATGCCCTCCAGCGTAGTGGGCGGGCTGGCCTTCAGGAATGGGCCCGGAACTGCAACCCGTGCTCGCGGTCGTTGGTCCAGCTGCCGACGGCCTGCACGAACTCGCCGGCCGAGATCAGGGCGGCATGGCCAACGACCGTCACGAGGTCCCGCTGGCCGCGCGCCTTGACCCGCAGCACGCAGAAACCGTTGTCGGGATTGTGGAACGTGACCCGCTCAACCAGGCCGGCGAGGTTTTCTGTGCCGGTCTGATGATCACGGGCGGTGAGAACCGTCATGGTGTCAATGTCGCACGAGCTGCCGAAGGCGCAAGGCTGCCCGTGGTCCGAAACGGGTGACTCAACGAAAGGCAGCTTTGGTGCCGGTCTTCAGCCGGCCTCTTCGAGAACGACCCGGATGCTCCTATCCTGGTGCCGAGAGGAACGGAGGACCTGGCATGGTGCGGCGCACGGCGCTCACGAGCGAAAACCTGATCGCCCTTGGGGCCGAGAGGTTGGCGAAAATCATCTTGGACGAGGCGGGTCGCAGCGCTCTGTTCAAGAAGCTCGTCGCCGCCGCGCTCGCGGGTGCAGAGGGGCCCAAGGCCGTAGCCGCTATCGTCGACCGGCGTCTTGCCGAGCTTGAGCGAGGCCGCGGCTTCGTTGATTGGGACAAGAAGAAGGCCTTCGCAGCCGACATCAGGGGAATGCTGACCACCATCACGGACGAACTCGGAGCGGCCGACCCGGACGTGGCGGCGGATCGCCTGGTCCGCTTCTTGACCTGCGCGGAGCGCGTCTTCGAACGCATCGACGACTCCTCGGGGCACATCCAGACCATCTTCCACGACGGCGCCGATGCCCTTCCGGATCTCGTCGCCAGGATGCCAGACGAGGGCAGGATCGAGTTGGTCGGGCATCTGATCCCGCTTCTCGCCGCGGACGATTACGGCCTGATCGACGCCGCGGTCCATGGCACGATTCCCCTTCTGTCGGAGGATGGTCTTGCGGAGATCGATTCCAAGATCGCGAGCGCCATCGGGGAGAGCGGCCCCTCGCAAGACGACGCGCTCCGTGACTGGGAGGGCCTCGGCCGTCGCGATCGCCTCGTCAGGGCACGGCAGGCCATCGCCGACGCGAGGAGCGACGTGGACGCATACATCGCCTTGGGCAGCGAACGGCCGGACGGGCGGCAGGATCCCATGGCCGCCGCAAGTCGCCTGCTCACCGCCGGACGGCCCGCAGAGGCGCTCGACTGGGTCCGCCGGCCGGCCCGCCGCGGCATTCGGGCCATGAGCGCGGCGGACCTCGCCGACCATTCCGCAGGAACCGATCTCTCGGATCGCGAGCGGGGGCGGCTAGAGATCCGCATCCTGATGGAACTCGGGCATAAGAGCGAGGCGCAGGATCTGCGCTGGCGCAGGTTCGAGGCCAATCTCGATGCCGAGATCCTTCGCGACTATGTGGCCCACCTCGGCGACTTCGAGGAATTCGACGCGCTGGAACGCGCTTTCGGCTACGCCGCGGCGCACCCCGATCAACACCGCGCGCTCGGCTTCTTCCTGGAATGGCCTCGCCTGGACCTTGCGGCGAAGCTCGTTCTGGTCCGCCGCGAAACGTGGGCCGGACAGCACTACGGCTTGCTGGTGCCGGCAGCCGAAGCCCTGGAGCACGATCATCCCGTTGCTGCGGCGGTCCTCTTCCGCGCTCTGCTGGACGACATCCTCGCCCGGGCCCGTTCACAGGCTTACGGCCACGCAGCCCGCTATCTCGCCAAGCTCGACGACCTCAGCACCGAGGATCTCGCCGCATCGGGTGTCATCGACCACGAGGCATACCGTGCCGGCCTACGCCGCTCGCACGGTCGAAAAGCCGGATTCTGGAGCCTTGTCGAGAGCAATGGCAGAGGCCGAAGCAGAGGCCAGCGCGAGCACTAAGCCGAACGTCCGGTTCAGGGCGAACCGCCAATGTCTTTTCATGGCGCTGAACGGCGATGATGAGTAGGCTTTTCCAGACCGGAAGACAGTGCTCAGTCATGAGTAGGAGTTCATCGCCTGATTCACCCGCGCAGACCGCTTCGATGGTCTTGTTCGAAGCTCCGGGCGAGGTCCTTATCGGAATCATCCAGGTGCGCTGCGAGCAGATCGGCGGCTTGGCGGGGGTCGCGCCTCTTGAGAGCATCTAGGATCTGACGATGCTCGTTGATGGCGGTGAGGCCGCGATCAGCCAAGGCCGCGAAGCGCAGCCGATCGATCTGAGCCTTTGCGCCATCAATAACAGCCCAAAGCCGCGGGAAGCCGCTAAGCCGGCTTATGGTTGCATGAAAGTGATCATCGAGGTCGAGCGCAGCTGCCGGAGCGGCGCGGCGCACGGCCTGCTCCTCGCGGTCCAGCAGGGCTGCCAACGCGTCGAGGTCAAGTTCCACCACCCGGGTAGCGGCCAGCCTTATTCCCTCGACCTCCAGGGCGCGGCGGATAAGCCGTCCTTCCTCCCAGGCCCGTTGATCGGGCACGGACACGAAGGTGCCCGCCTGCGGCCGGATCACCACGAGCCCGTCCTGAGCCAGGCGCCTGTAGGCTTCACGCAGCGGAGTTCGGGAGACCTGGAAACGCTGGATCAGCACCGATTCCGGGACGGGATCGCCGGGGCGCAGCCGCCAGGTGACGATGGCACGCCGAAGCAGCTTATAGAGCTGCTCGGCGGCCGGATACGACCGGTCGACGGTCGCATCGTCCGGGAACAATGACACTTCGGCGGATCCGACGGGCCCGCTCACCTTGTGGAACATGGACATGGCCACGGCCTTATCCGCTCAGGCCGCGCCCGACAATGGCACCTCGGGCCGACTCACGGATGAGCCGCCGGATTGATCTTGGCGGCAATGAACTTGAAGTTCGACCACCACCACCACGGACCTTCGTAGTAGTTCTCGGCAGAGGGATAGTTGGTCCAGTAGGTCTCGTTGACGGGCACGAACTTGGACGTGCCGAACATGTTGATGTCCGGCATCCCCTTCACGAGTTCCTTCAGCATGTCGGTGCCGAGCGGGACCACCTGCGGATCCTCGGTCGGGATGGTCCTGAGCTTGTCGATCAGGCCGCTCAGCGCATCGTTGCTGTAGCGCTCCTGGTTGAAGGAAGCCGCCGTGCCGGTCGGCCGGACGTAATCCTTGTGCCAGCCCTCAAGCCGGACGAAGGGGTCCGGGATGATGGCGCACGACATCGTCCAGTAGGATCCGACGTCGTAGGCGCCCGTGTTCTCGGCCGTGAAGAACGGCCCATCCTGCATCTGCTGCACGGTGGTCGGGATGCCGAAGCCGCTCCACTCGTTGGCGACCGCAAAGGCGAGACGCTGCGACTCGATCTCGAAATCCGCGGGCGCATTGATGGAGATCGTCCAGGGCGTGCCGTCGGGCTTGAGCCAGTGGTCGCCTTCCTTCTTGAACCCGACCGACTGCAGCAGCTGGGTGGCCTCCGCGGGATCGTGCTTCCACCATCCGACGCCGAGCAGGTCCCGCACCTTGTCGGGCTCGGTCGGCAGGTCGGCGGTGCCCTCTTGGCGCAGGCGGTCGCCGAAGCGCACCGCGTAGTCGGGATCAAATGGCTTGTAGCCATCCGCCAGCGAGAAATCCTTAAGCCAGCCTGCCATGGGCTTGTGGTAGGTGTTCATCAGGACCGTGGTGGGCGGCACCGCGAGCGGCGAGGCCCGGGTCATGCCCGAGAAGGTCGCCATGCTGGCCTGTTCGAGGTTGATGGCCAGCGCCAGCGCCCAGCGCGTCTCGGCCTTATCGTAGGGCGCCTTCGAATTGTTGAAATGCATGCCGCGCTCGCACGGATCGTCAAGGTTTGCGTAGGGGAAGCCCTTGAACCAGGCATGCACCTTGGGGTTCTGCTGGCGGAGGATGTCGAGGCTCTCGGGCGACACGTCGACCAGGATGTCCATGTCGTTCTCTGCCATCGCGAGCACACGCTTCTCTTCCGTACCGTAGGAACGGAACAGGACGTATTTGGCAGCCGGCTCCCCGACGATCTGGCCGATGTCGGTGTTCTTCCAGTCGTCGCGCCTCTCCCACAAGAACCAGGTCCCGTTCGGGTCGTTGCTCTTGAACTTGTAGGCGCTGATCGTGACGGGCGGCATGTTGGTGAAGGTGGCGGCGTCCTGCTTCTCCCAGATGTGCTTGGGCACGACCTGGAACAGGTTGCCGTAGATCAGGGAACCCAGCACGACGGACAGGCGCGGGGTCGGCTTGGTGGTCTCGATCTGGACCGTGTGGTCGTCGACCTTGGTGATGGCCTTGATGGCGCCCTTGAAGGCGGCGCTGTAGGCGAGCGCGGGCGTTTTGGCGATCATCTCGGCCGTGAACACGACATCGTCGGCCGAGAAGTGCTCGCCGTCGCTCCAGGTGAGATTCTGGCGCAACGGCACGCGGAACTTGGTGAAGGTGGCATCCAGCGCTTCCGGCATGCTGGCCGCGAGATCGGGGATCTGCTTGCCCGACGCCGTGTCGATGTCCCACAGCAGCGCGCCGGCCATCTGGTGAAAGCCCTGGTTAATGGTCACGCCCTGTTGGTAGGGGTTGAGCGTGTTCGGATTGGCCACGCGGGCATTCAGCATGTCGACGATCAGGGTCTGGTCGCGCGGCGTGCCGACGTCGGTCATGCTCTGGGCCAGTGCCGGGCCGGCCGTCAGGATAGTGCTCGCCAGCAGGGCGCCCGCGAGTGCCATGCCCCAGCGGGCTTTCGGCTTGATGGACAACGGTTGCGTCATTTTGGTTTCCTCCGAGTGTCGTTGTTCGCTGCTTCGGTCGTCAGGTGCCGGTCGGCAGCATCACCGGTCTTCGCGATCGGCCGGCGGCCCGGTCGATCGCGTCGAGTTCCGGCCAGCGCTCGCCCAACCGGGGGATCGCCGCCATGAGGTCGCGCGTATAGGTCTCGCGCGGGTTGGCCAGGATGTCCTGCGGCGCGCCCTCCTCGATCACCCGGCCCGCGTTCATGATCGTGACCTGGTCAGACAGGTAGTAGGCGGTCGAAAGGTCGTGCGTGATGTAGACGAAGGACACGCCTCGCTCGTCCCTGATCTTGCGGAACAGGTTGACGATGTTGGTGCGCAGCGAGGCGTCGACCATGCTCACCGGCTCATCCGCCACGATCAGCTTCGGATTCGGGACGAGCGCGCGGGCGATGCTGATCCGCTGCAACTCGCCGCCCGAGAACTGCCGGATATACTTGCCCCGGATGCGGTCGAAGCCGAGCCCGACGGTACGCAGGGCGACGTCGGCGGCGTCCCGGGCGGCCGACATGGTGGTGGCGATCCGGAGGTTCAGCGCCGTGCGGGTGAGGTAGATGTCGACCGGCAGGTAGGCGCTGAAGGCCTCGAACGGGTTCTGGAAGATGGGCTGCACGAGACGCCGGAACTCCACGTCGCCGATGCGCTCCCGCGCCTTGCCGGTCAGCGGCCTGCCGTCGAGCCGGATCTCGCCTTCGCTCGGCTCGACGAGGCGCAGCACCATGCGGGCCAGCGTCGTCTTGCCGCTGCCAGACTCCCCCACGACCGAGAAGACCTGCGGCTTGGCGCCGAGCGTCAGCGTGACCCCATCGACGGCCGGAAACATCGAGCCGGTGAACAGGCCGCCACGCCGATAGAGCCGGCGGACGGCCCGGATTTCCAGCACGGGGTGTGCGCGTGCGTCGAGCACGGGGCGGTTCATCGGAAATGACACGCGACGGGCCGGCCGGCCTTGCGCGGCACGAGCGCCGGCTCCTCGTCCTGGCAGAGTGCCGTGGCCTCGGGGCAGCGCGGGGCGAAGCGGCAACCGGGCGGAGGCGCGGCGAGGCTGGGCGGCCGGCCGTCGAGCCCGACGCGCTCGTCGCGCTGGCCCACACGTGGCAGGGCGCCGATGAGCGCCTGCGTGTAGGGATGCTGCGGCGCAGCGAAAACCTCGGCGGTCGGACCGATCTCGACGAGCTTGCCCGCGTACGCGATGGCGATACGGTCGGCGATCTGGAAGTGCACCCCGAGGTCGTGGCTGACCAGCACCAGGGCGTTCTTCAGGCGACGCTGGATCTCGTAGAGCATGATCAGGATGCGCTTCTGCACCACTACGTCGAGCGCCGTGGTCGGCTCGTCGGCCAGGATCAGGCGCGGGTCGATGAAGGCCGCCAGCGCCACCAGCACGCGCTGCCGCATGCCGCCGGAGAGCTGATGCGGATAGGCGTCGAGCACGGTCTCGGGTAACCCCAGTCCGGCGAGAAAGGTCGCCAGCCGCGTGCGGAGCGCCTTCGCGGTGCCGGCGCGCTCGCGCTTGGGCAGCGCGTCCAGGATCTGCTTGCCGACCTGCATTACGGGGTTCAGCACGCTCATCGAGCCCTGCGGCACGTAGGCGATGGTGTCCCACCAGAGGTCCTTGAGCCGGGGGCCGTCCCGCGCGACGCTGCGCCCGGAGGCCGGGTCGGTGAAATGAGCCTTGATCGACCCGCTCTGCAGGCGCAGGCCGGAGGTGAAGTCGCCGTAGAGCGAACGCATGAGGGTGGACTTGCCGCAGCCGGACTCCCCCGCGATGCCGAGGATCTCGTCGTCGGCCACGACGAGGCTGACATCGTCGACGGCGGCGACGAAGCGGTCGTCCTGGCCATAGCCGGCCCGGAGGTTCTCGACCTCGATCATGCGCCGAGCCTCCGGGCCGCGCTGCGTTGCGACAGGCCCGACGAGAGCAGGAACAGCCCGACGAACAGCAGCACCACCGCCAGCACCGGCGTGCCGACCCAGACGTAACGTCGCGCCAGCAGAGCCTGATACTTCAAGGCCCAATAGAGCATCGTGCCGAGCGTCGCCTGCTGGGCGCTCGAGAGCCCTATCACGGCGAGGCTCGTTTCAGTGGCGATCGCCACCAGCACCGTGTTGATGAAGTTCGCGGCCGACCACCCGGCAATATAGGGGAAGATGTGCCGGCCCAGGATGCGCAGCCGCGACTCGCCGCTGAACCAGGCCACGTTGATGAATTCGCGCTCGCGCATGGTGAGCGCGACGGCCCGCACCTGCCGGGCCGGATAGGGCCAGTTGAACAGGATCAGCGTGGCCCCGATCACCGGCAGCGACAATTGCCCGCCGAACAGGGCAGCCAGCAGAATCAGGATCGGCAGGCTCGGGATGCAGAGCAGCGCGTCCATGAAGAACGACAGCACCCGGTCGAGCCAGCCGCCGCTATAGCCGGCCGCGAGACCCGCCGCGACCCCGATCAGGGTCGAGAAGAACGCAGCCACCACGCCGAGCAGCAGGGAATTCCTGAGCGACCACGTTAGCAGCCAGAAGATGTCCTGGCCGAGATTGGTCGTGCCTAACAGATGCGCCCAGCCGGCCGCCTGGTTGCGCGGCGCCTTGTACCAGTCGAGCGGATTGCCCGGCGCCAGCCAGGGCAGCACGGCCCCGAGCACGAGGACCAGCAGCACGATAGCCGCGCCGAGCCACAACCGGAATGGATTGCGCGGAAGGGACAAGCGCATGGCGGGTCACCCGTGCCTGATGCGAGGGTCGATCAGGGGATACAGCAGGTCGATGATCAGTGTCGCGGTCGCGACCGCGATGATCGACAGGCTGATCGTCCCCATCAGCAGGTTGTAGTCGCCCTGCACCACCGCCGTGTAGATGAGCCGGCCGAGCCCCGGATAGCCGAACAGGATCTCGGTCACGATCGAGCCGTTGAACATGAGCCCGATCTGCAGGGCCAGGAAGGTGATCTGCGGCAGCAGCGCGTTCGGCAAGATGTAGCGGGTGAGGATGCGCGCCTCGGTGAGGCCCTTCAGCCGCGCGTAGCGGATGAACTCTTCCTCCGCGAGGGCCGCGGTCTGCGCCTTCACGCTGATGACCCACCAGCCGAACACCACGATCACGATCGAGGTGGCGGGCAGGATGGAGTTCCAGATCGCGCTGCCGACGAAGGCCCAGGTCCAGGCCTGGCCCTGGATCGAGACGGTCAGCGGAAAGACATGCCAGATGTAACTGAACAGGATGCTGAGCACGAGGGCGAGGATGTAGTAGGGGATCGGGTAGATCACGATCGCAATGCCCTCGAGCACGCGTGAGGAGGCGCGATCCGGCCGCCAGCCCGACAGCAGCCCCACGACGTTGCCCAGCACCCAGGCGATCAGGGTCGAGCTCAGCAGCAGGCCGAACGTCCACGGGATCGCCTGGGCAATCAGGCTGCTGACGGTGGTCGGATACATCGCGAGTGAAGGGCCGAAGTCGCCCGTCAGCACCACGCGCCGGATGAAGCGCCCGTATTGCTCGAACAGTGATCCATGCAAACCGAACGCGTCGGTGAGCGACTGGCGCAGCGCATCGACCTGCGCCGCCTCCATGGCGGAGCCGCTGGATGTGACCTTGGCCAGCATCGCCTCCACAGGATCGTTGGGGGCGAAGCGCGGCACGAAGAAGATCGTGGTGAGCCCGAACAGGATAACCAGCACATAGACCACCAGCCGAGACGCAACATAGCCCAGCAGTTTCATGGCGTAGGCTCCCCACGCACTCGGGTGGCGGGTCAGATCACTTCGAGGTAGTCTCTGTCGGGCAGCTCCGGGAACGGTGCGGTCGGCAGCGTCTGGTACCAAAAGGCCACCGAGGCGATGTCGTCTTGCAGCGGCAGGTAGCGCCGGTCCTTCTTCTCGGTACGCCAGCCGAGCGCCTGGATAGTCACACGCAGGTCGGTCTCGAACCGGATCGGGTCGGTGATGTGCCACCGGTACATGCCGAACCGGGTCTGCGACGTGTAGGTGCCGTCTGGGCGGAGCACCTGCGGCAGGCCGGCGTAAGGGGTTGTGAACTCCTTGTAGGAGCTGACCATGTTGGGGTCGATGTTGCCGCCGTCGAAGTTGTACGACCCGCAGAAATAATCCTCGGTGCCGGTGCCGCAGATGGTGGGGAACTCCTTGTCCCCGTCCATGAAGAACTTTATCTCGCCCTCGCCCCACCAGCCGGCGTTGTTAGCGCCCCAGGCCATGTAGGTGCCGACATAGTGGCCTTGTCCCTTGATGCCCTCCAGGATCGTATAGTCCTGCTTGAATGGCAGCGGATTTGTGCGGCGGAACTGGGCGTGGAAATAGGCCAGATCTTCCGGGACTTCGGTCAGGGTATAGTTGATCTGGTAATAGAGGATCACCGGCTCGTTGGGATCGCGGTTTTCCAGCGTCACGCGGGCCCGCGTGCGGAACGGCATTTCCCAGTAGCAGTTGAAGGCGCGGCCCGGGTTGACGCACACGGCCAGTGATGAGACCTGGGCGAAGCGGTTCCAGCCGGAGGCAAAGAAGTCGCCAAGCGGGCATTCCACCGACGGCTGGTCCTGATCGTCCCAGTAGATGCGAAGGATGAGATTGCGCCAGCGCACGTTGGAGACCACGCACCAGATCTGCTGGATGGCGCCCATGCCCTCGATATTGGCGAGCGTGAACAGTTCCTGCGGCGCGATCGAGACGGACGGCGACACTTTCCAGCCGCGCCCGTTGTCGCCGAGCCCGCGGGCGTGAATGGCGCCCGTTCCCTCGATGGCCATGCCGCCCCTGCCCGGTTCACCGGTGAAGTTCTCGGGCGAGATCGAGCGCGTCTTCGCTCGTGACAGCCGAGACAACGAGGCGAGATCAGACCCCAGACCTGAGAACATCCGCTTTCCTTCCTGCTGAGACCCAAATCGGCGCGGTTGCGGCGTCGATTTCGTCCAGTTCTTTGTTAGGTCATGACGAGTGGAATAAACGTGCTGCCCGCGAGGATGACAGGATCAACTGAGCTTTAGATGATTGGCGGGTGGCGCTTTCAGCAGGCGTGTTTCAACTCCCAAGCGCTGGCAATGCAGCGTATTTGCGTGCCGATCAGCGCCGGCCTGATTAGTACGCTAGGATTTCAGTTCGGTGCTGTCAAACGCTTCGCGCCGCACCTTACGATGCCGTTCGGCGATAGACTGCTGATCAGAAAAGTGTCTGCGCGATATCGCCAGCGCTCGACCGTCCGCTCCTAGGCAGCAGGCCGATGTCCGCTCCTGGCGCGAGTTAGCCATTCGGATCGGCAGCGCCGACACCTCCTCTCATCCGCGGCCTACTGGGTCGGCTTGAAACTTAGGCTGGTGAACAGAGTTATGTGCGTGTATGCTCATCGAGTTCACCTGGAGGCGTCCCATGCCCGGCGAGATGGCGCTCGAAGCTCTTACGACCGAACAGCTGCGAGCCGATGTAACTCGATTGATTGCAGAGCGCCTTGCTGCGCCCCTCGAAGCGGGGGCAAAGTCGCATCGGTCGAAAGCAGTCGGTCCGCAAAGTTCCGAGATCGGGCCCGGCGCCCGTTCCAGTACCCTGAAGTTGAAAGCGCGGACGGTGACGGGCCCGCAGTTACTCGAGGCGGTACACGCCGCGATCGGCCAGCTCCTGGGAGACCGGTCGCAGCTGCTCGTCCTCCGTAATGCCAATCCTGAGCTAGCACCCATTGTGACGGCCGTGCTCGAGCAAGTGCCCCGGGCCGTACGCGCGCGACGTCAGATCCTGACCGAGCAACACATTGACGCGCTCGTCGGCGTCTACATGGCCAATGATCCCCTCTCGACGGCGTTGCCCGATCTGGAGCGGGACAATGCCGAGGCTCAGGCGAGCTTCCTGAAACGCTGGCCGGTGCTGACCGCGGAGCAGTTGGCGGAGCGTGCGCGACATGGCTCCACCAACCGAAGCGCCACTGCCACCCGGTGGAAAAGTGTTAGGAAAATCTTTGGCGTCCGTACCGGTCGCCGAGAGGTCTACCCGGCGTTCCAGTTCAGGGAAGGACAGCCCCGAGCGGTGATCGGGCACGTCCTTGAGGCATTGCCGAGTGAAATCAGTCCCTGGCAGACGGCCTTCTGGTTCGTCGCCCCTAACGGCTGGCTCGATGGTGCGGCGCCTGTCGAGCGCCTGGACGATGAAGCCAGCGTGAGGGAGGCCGCGGCTCACGAAGGTGAAGCCTGGATGGGCTGACGTGGCGATCCCGCCGCCAGACCCGTTTCCGGCGTTCAACACGACGTCTGTTCCTGCAGGAACGCGTTTGGTGCGCGTCCATGCGCCCGCTTTCGACGGGGCGGCGTGCAACCCCTGCCTCGGCGGTCCTACGCGGTTCGCTCCTTTGGCGCTCCTCTCCGGAGCTTGCCTGCCCACGCTATACGCCGCAGCGACTTTCGAATGCGCGGTGTACGAGTCGATCTTTCACGATCTGCCCTACGACGCGTCCAATAAGTACATCCGTCTCGATAAGGTGGCGTCGCGCGCGATCAGCTGGATCGAGCTTACGACCGATCTCGTCGTCGCAAGCCTGCACGAGCCGGACCTCAACAGGATCGGACGCACGCGGACCGAGCTGATCGACACGCTTCCGAGCGCCTACCGGATCACTGCGCGCTGGGCCGAAGCTTTTCATCGCGCCGATCCGGCCATCTCCGGCCTTGTCTGGACCTCGCGGCGTTGCGATCCGGAGCAGGCCTATGTGTTTTTTGGGGACCGACTCCCGTCGGGAGCGCTTTTCGTTCATGACCGGATCGAGGTTGCCGCCTCGGCGCACCATCTGGGCCAGATCAGAGACTTTGGTCGGCGTGCAGGTATAACGATCACGATTTGAGCGCCGAGGCTCAGCATCATGGGCTCACGCGAGGCGTCCTCGGTGAGCCCGGGCTAGCTTTTTCACTGGATCCGGTTCTGGCATCTTTGCAGGAGCCGCCTTCTTCGATGTCGCTGCCTTCCGCGGCGCGCGCGGTTTCTTCAGCGGGACTGTTGCTGTCTGGGCGACCACGTTCTCCCTCGTCTCTGGAGTGATCGCATTTCCACCAATGACCGGAGCCGGGCGGAGCTCGAATAACTCCTCGAGTCCTTCGCGGGCGGTCGCTCGGCTCGATTGCGCCAACTCGCGGAGTTCGACAGCGACGGAGGCCGCTTCATCACCTTGTGCGGAACCGGCTTGCTGTTCCACCATCTCGGCGATCGTTTCCAAGCCTCCGACATTCAGCAGCATGTCCCGCTGCGCGTCGGCCATGATATCGAACAAGGTCTCTTGCTGGCGTCCTCTTGGTCGGAAGGTCCGAGTCTGCTCGCTCTTTGCGAAATTATCTCCCTGAGTGGCAGGGCCGGCCTCGTCCGATCCGGCTCCAGCCAGCGTTTCGCGAGGATCCAGTGTTGGAGTGCCGAGCGATACGGCTTCCGATTGGTCCGCCAACGGGCGTCGTCCGGCCGAAAACGACGTTGGCGAGCGGTCCAACTCGTCGCTGAAAGCCGGGCGCGAACGGGAAGATGCCGTTCTGGTCGGAACCGCCATTGCCGCTGTCGGCGGCTCGGGAGGAGCCACCGCAGGTTCGCCGGCGCCCGGGGAAGCCGTAGCGGTCGGCGATGGAACGCCGGGAGCTGGGATCTTCGGCCTTTCAGCTGTCGGCTCATCCTCGGCCGCCCCGGAGTCCTTGCCGGGCTTGCCGTATTCCGGCGAGAGCACCTGAAGCGCGGGCTCCCTGAGCAATGTAAGCTCTGGTACCGATCGGAAGGTCGACGTGCCCGATCGTATGAGCGCCCGGAACCATCGATCCTTGTCGTAGCGGATCTTGGTAGTCAGGATCGGGAACTCGTTGGCGATCATCAGGATCGAGCTCTTTCTGGGTAGCCGGATCACCTCGTCCGGCCGCAGCAGCGGCACTCCGGTCAGGGATTTCGAGGTCGAGGAGTCACGGAACCAGCCGCCGCCGCGCAGGTTCGTAGTCGTGGCCGTGACGGTCTTCTGCCCAAGCTGATCGGACACGTAATTGGCGGTCGCCAGGTCGTCGACACCGACGAAGAGCTTGAGGGCGCAGTTAGCGACGATGCTTTCCCGCGCGGCCCGGCCATAGATCTCGTCGAGCTGACTGATGTTCTGCAGGATCGCGGCCATGCGAAACCCATAGCCGGCGCTGAGCGGGATCTGCTCGACGATCGCATCCATGCGCTGGAGCTGGCGGAATTCGTCGAGCATCACGAGGACGTGGTGATCGCCCTTGGCGGGCATCTCGCGCGTCATCGAGTCATAGATTTGCTGGACGAGGAGGCGGATGAGGCTGCGATAGGAGGTCAGGTCGGAGGGGGCGGGGCCGATGTAGATCGACATGCGCTTGCGGCGCAGTTCGCGGATATCGAAGTCGCTGCGCGCCGTGACGGCCGCGATCAGGGGATTGTCCCAAGGGGCGAGGGCGGTGGTCAGGTTGGCGAGGACCGAACCGCGCGTGTCGCCCGGCTCGGCGATGATCTGGTTGAAGCGGCCGACCACGAAGGAGCTCAGCTCCGAGCCTTCGGCCTTGACGATGGCGGTGAGGAGGGCGCCGACGTCGCGTCCGGTCGAGAGGACCCGCAGGGCGGTCCGGATGGTGCGGTCGGCGTCGGGTATCTGGTTCGACTCGAGCACGTAGCCGAGCACGCCGACAAAGAGGTCCCGCGCCTTTTGCGACCAGATCGATTCGCCATGCTTGGGATCGGGGATGAGGAAATGGGCGACGTTGGTGAGGTCGGTGATCCGCGAGGGCCCGTCCCGTACGAATTCGAGCGGGTTGTAGCAGTGCGAGCGCGGTGACCCTGGTGCGAACATGAACACCTCGTCGCCGGCGGCCCGCCGCGCCGCAGCCGTTTCCCGAAAATTCTCCTGCTTGATGTCGACCGTGATGGTCGAGCCTTCCCAGGCGAGGAGGTTCGGGATGACGAAGCCGCGCCCCTTGCCGGAGCGGGTCGGACCGATCACCAGCGGATGACGGGCGTCGTCGTTGCGCAGCAGGGTGGTGCCGTGCCAGCCGAGGATCAGCCCGTTTTTGGCATGCATGTTGGCACGAAAGACATCGCCGCCGCGGGCGAAGCGTGCCCCGCCGTAAAGGGCAAGGGGCTTGATGACGAAGAGCGCGATCCAGCCGCCGAGGAAGATCACGAGCGTCATGCCGGCCGCGATCGCAGCGTTCTTCTTCACGGTGTAGGTGGCCCAATAATAGGCGACGTGCTTGAAGGAGAGGAAGGGATCGCTCTTGGTCAGCCCCGAAAGCAGCGCCCAGGTCCTGAAACTGACGCCGGTGGTCGCGGCATAGGCCAGCGACCAGACGGTCCCCATGGCGAGGAGCACGACGATCGTTCCGGCGGCCCAGAGTGCGATGCGCTTCATCAAGCGGCTCCCCCGCGGCACCGGCGTCGCCACTCGGCATATTTGGCGAAGTAGATCTCGTCCCAGCGCCGGACGCCGCCGTCACGCCGGAGCTGGATGACGATTGGCAGGACTTCGCGGATGTAGGAGACGATCTGATCTTTCGAGAGCCCGGTTCCCGACATCAGCACCTTGAGGGCCAGCGCCTCGTAGGCGCCCCGGGGCGAGTCGGCGTGAACGGTCGAGAGCGAACCCGGGTGGCCGGAATTGATCGCCTGGAGGAAGGTGAAGGCCTCGGCGCCGCGGACTTCGCCCAGGATGATGCGGTCGGGGCGCATGCGCAGCGAGGCTTCGAGGAGGGATTGCACGGTGACCCGTGCCTGACCCTGGTCGCCCTTGGAAGCGACCAGGGGGACGAAGTTCGCCTGCGGCGGATGGAGCTCGCGGGTGTCCTCAATAGTGAGAATGCGATCGTCCGGGGGCAGCGCCTTGAGGAGCGCGTTAAGCGCGGTGGTCTTGCCCGTGGAGGTGCCGCCGGACAGGAGGATCGAGACCCGCTCGCGAAGCGCGAGCTCGATGAAGCCGCGCTTGTCGCCGCGCTCCAGCAGCTGGCAAAGGTCGCTGTCGAGAGCTGAGAGCTCGTCATCGCCGCCGACCGTGGTGGCGTCGAAGGCGCCCATCCGTTCGTAATCGTCGAGGGACAGGTTTTTGACGACCTGCTTGCGGATGGCAAAAGCGCCACCGCCTGGGGCGGCCGGCGGCAACACGGCCTGAAAGCGCTCGCCGGTCGGCAGCGCGGCCGAAAGGAGGGGTGTTTCCTCGCTGACGCTTTGGTCGGAAAAGCCGGCGACCCGCTCGGCCAGGAAGCGGATGGCCTCGGCCGTCATGGCGCGCAACTCATAGCGTTGCATCGCGGGCTGGCCCAAGCGCTCGACCCAGACCTCGCCCGGCCGGTTGGCGACGATCTCGACCACGTCACGGCTTGCGAACCATTCGCTGAGAGGCAGCAAGGCCCGGGTCAAATGCACCGTTGGACGATGCGTCAGCGGCATCGCCAGGACGGACTCGGCCATGGCGGAGCTCCTTGATCATTTCGCGCAAGGGGTCCGGATAGAAACTCGAGAAATCGAGGTCGCGCCGGACGAAGATCATGATGCGGGTTCCCTGGTCGACATTGATGGTGGGCGGGATGTTGATGGAATTCTTGAGCGCCTCGTTGGCGATCTGCGTCATGGTCTGGGAGACCTGCTGGGCCGCGAGCTGACGCGCGTAGGCGTCCTGCTGGTTGGCCGGCTGGCTGGTCGAGGTGGTGTAGGTGCCGGTGGCCGGATTGAAGGTGCTGGTCGAGGTCGAGTTGTAGCTTTGCGAGTTCTGGCCGAGCTGGGCCAGATAGGCGGAGCCGCCGCCCACGACCGAGAGCATGATGGCGGAGCCGAACCGCTCGAAATAATGATTGTCGACGTCGCCCTCGAGCCCGGTGCGGCCGAGATTGTCGGTGCTAGGCGAGCCGAGCTGTACCGACACGCCATCGGAACGCAGGATGCGGGTCCAAACGATGAAGATGCGGGTCTGGCCAATGGCGAGGCCTGACTTGTATTCGCCGATCAGGCGCGAGCCGGACGGGACGATGACGCGCCGGCCATCAAAGGACCAGACGTCCTCGGTCGTGACCGCGCGCACCATGCCGGGCAGGTCGGACTGGATTGCGGTCTCGAGGACGCCCCGGATCATCGTTCCCTGGGCGATCAGCGCATCGGTGCGGCGGTTTTTTGTGGCGCGGGCGATGTCGACGCCGGCTTGCGATCGGCTGTTCAGGTACCGGGAGTTGGCATCGGTCTCATCATAGGTTTTCTGCGAGCCGCCCGCGGCCTCGTCGACGGGTCCGGCCGCGACGTTGAGGCCGGCATCGGTCACCACCATGGGGGATTTGAGTCGTTCCCATTTCTGGCGTTCCTCGTCGGCAAGGCGCCGACGCTCCTCTTCGGCCCGCCGTCTTGCCTCCTCGTCATCGTTGGGCTGAGCCAGCGTCGGAGGGGGTGCGACGACACCCGGCGGGTTCAGCGGCGGGAAGGTTGGCGCGGGATCGGCCGGCGGTGCGGCTGGTGGAGCCGGGGCAGGCGGCGGCGGCGCGGGTGGCGGCGTCAGCACGATCCTGCCCTGGTCGCGCGCCGGGGCAGGGGTGTCGATGACGGGCGCACGGTACTGGGTCGTGCGGAAATCGTCACCATCGGCGGCCGTCATGGCGCGGGCCGGGACCTTGTTGCCCGTCCACATCATCCAGCCCACGAATGCCATTGTGACGGCACCCACCAGGACCGACACGCCTTTCGAGGTGCGGTTGCGCGGGCGGGAGAGCTGCGAGGCGGCGTTGTCCTCGAATTCCAGCTGCCTGAGATCGTCGCGTGTGGGCATGGATCACCTCGACCGCGAAAAGAAAGGGGCTGTTGCAGAGGCGCTCAGCTTCTGCGGGCCGTAGGGCTCCATGCCGGTGGGGTCGGGCGCCGAGGGGCGCAGATTGAAGACGCAGGTCGCAACATTGCCGCTGCGCAGCGTCCACTGCCGGCTGATCTTGTCGACCACGAGGAACTTGCCCTCGCGCCGGAAATTTTGGAGGCTCTCGTTGCGGTCCTGGTCGACGATGAAAATCGCCGGGACCTCGCCTCCGATCGCCACCCCGGGATGCTTCCCATCCGGGGACCCCTGGTTCCCTTCGCGCTGAAATTGGAACCAGGTCTTCTTGCCATCATCGAAGACGGCGACCGGCTTTAGGGCATCCGAACCCTTGTAGCCGTAATCGGTATTGGCGTGCTTGACGTTGAACGCCTTGCGGTTCGGGTCGTTGATGAGTTTTGCGGCTTCCTCTTCAAGCTTGGCGTCCCGGTCCTCGCCGGAATAGCGGAACTTGATGGTGTAAACCTGCCCGCGCACCGACGCCTCGTTGGAGCGGAGCGCGAAGACGTAAGTCCGCCTGTCGCTCACGATGTTCATGTTGGTCGCAGCATGCGGGGCGACGGGCTTCAGGAAGACGATGTTGCCGCGCTTGTTCGGCTCGACCTTCCAGGCGACGCTGTCACCGAGCGTGATGGTCTCGATATGCTCGCCCTCGCCGAGAATGAGCATCACTGAGGTGCCGTAGGTGGCGTCGACACCGACGACGTCGTTTTCGTTGTAGACGATCGTCCGGATGCGAGGGTCGGCACGGCCGGGCAGGGGCTCGGCTTCCGCCCAGGCCGGTGAGGCCGAAAGCGCCAGCAGCACGATAAAGGCGAGGGATCGCCCGATCATTGCGTTGCTCCCGTCGGGGTCAGCTCCGGGGCTGGCATCGGCGTGGACCGTGGCGGAAGGTCACTGATCGTGGGTGCGGCTTCCTGATCGCGCCGATATTCCGTGACCTGGAAGCCGAGCGGGTTTTCGAACCGCCATTCGTTCTTCATCGGTGTGTGCGTGTAACGGAACCGCATGAGCGAGGTCCAATAGAACTCGGTCGTGTTGGTCGGGGTGCGGGTCAGGGTCGAGAAGCGGACGATGGCGGTCCGGTTGTTGGCGAACTGCACGGAGCGAACGGTGATGGCCACGGTGCCGGTTCGGGCCAGCACGCGGGCCGGGTTCTCGGTGTTGGCCGGGGAATAGAGTTCGACGAGGGCGCGCGCGGCGTCCCCCGTCGAGAGCAGCTGCGCCAGGTCGAAATTGTCCTTGACGGCGCGAGGATCGTAGGTTTCCCGGGCGCGCAGGTAGCGGACCACGTTCATCTGCGTCACCGCTTCGGACTGCTCGAGGTCGCCGGGCGCGAGCGCCCGCTTGACCTCCAAAAATCCCGTCGTCTTGTCGACCTCGACTACGTAGGGCTCGAAGCTTTTGAGCGGGATCAGCAGCCAGAGGCAGCCGAGCGCCATCAGGGCCACCAGCGTCATCATGGCGGCGGCGGTCCAGGCCAGCGCGCGCGAGCGTTTCACGCTGCGCACGACGTCGTGCTCCCAGGTGGCGGCTTCCGAAAAGTACCGCCGGTCCACCGCGCTGGCCGGGGCCGCCCCGCCCTGATTCGCCACCGTCACCTCGATCCGTTGCGTCGAGCCGCCCATCAGAAGCTATCCCTGGTCTTCTTCATGCGGGCCTCGGCGGCGCGGCGATCCTGCAGAGCCAAGTATTGGCGCTCGGTCCGATCGTGGCCGACGGCGCGGAGGCGCCCCATCCGGGTCAGCCCGTAGCGCGTCATCAGGGCGCGCCCGACGGCGCTCCGCTCGGGATTGAGGTTGTGGGCACTGGCGAGCGCCGCGCCAAGGGCGGTGAAGCGCAGCATGGCGCCGCCGGCGATGGCCTGTGACACCGGGATGAGCTGGGAGACCAGGAACACACCGATCAGGCCGACGAGGACCACCGGTGCGATGTCCTGGATGCCGGTGGTGACGCCCGAGTTGGAATTGGCGAGCGCCTGGACGACGTCCTTGATCAGCGACAAGTAGAAGCCGGCGACCGCATAGACCAGGATCTGCACGACCACGAACTGCACAAGGACCGAGAGCCAGCCAGAAAAATATCGCGTCGTGAAGCCGTAGAGCATCATGACGATGAAGATCGGCGCCAGCGCCAGCATCACCCAGATGATGATCTTGGCGAAGATGACCAGGAAGGCCGTAAACCCGACGAAGAGCGCCA
>JAABUJ010001437.1_pt1 | contig 35325 bp, 39 predicted proteins | sample 5559131 | NCBI WGS metagenome assembly JAABUJ01 (sample SAMN10711875, study PRJNA513366) | rock metagenome | isolation source: Antarctica rocks | place: Antarctica: Victoria Land, Mt New Zealand nord | collected 2016-01-07 | reverse complement strand
GATGGCTGTTGATGGGGAGGGGGAGGGTGCTGTGGATGAGCGGAGGGCGGAGAGGAGACAGAGGCGGAAGGAGCGGGAGGTTGCGGAGTCTGTGGTTATGGTGGCAGAGGGAGTTTCGGATAGGGAACTGACTAAGAGGCTACGGAAGGAGAAGAAGCGGAAGAGGAGACGGGATAGGAGTGGTGCAGAGGACGGCACGGAGACTTCGGTGTCCAGAGGCTGCGAGGTTAAGGCTACGGATGAAGAGAAAGAAAAGTCGTTGATCGAAAAACTAGAGCGAAGGCGGAGGAAGGCGGTCAGGAGGTCTGCGCTCAGGAGGGCCTTGAAAGCCGAACGAAACAGCTCAGGTGACGGTCAAGCTGGTGAAGATGCCGATAAAACAAACAAAACTCATGGGAAGTAGAAAGAAAGCACACGGAGAACTAGACTCAGGCACTTGAGTAGACTAGACTTTCGAGTTTGTCACAGAGCATTGAAGAATTATAGATCAGCTAGTATTAGAGAGCCTTACTACCTGCCTTCGTAGGCCTATCAGACAACAGCCAGGGTCTCCTCTCCCAGAACTCATCCTTGATGGTATCCAGATGCTCAACAACTATCGGTGCCTTTGCCCTCCGCTTTCTCTCCTTCTCCCGCTGTGTTTTCGACCGTTCTCCTTCGTCCACGATGTCTTGCGTCTCTGCTTCTCCTACATCCTCACCCAAACTCAAAGTCCCAGTACTCGGGGTCGCCAGTACTCCGTACTACAGACGCCTTGTTAGCTTCTACAGGAACCCTTACTGTATCATAAACGCCCATTGTCGTCTGCGGGACCTCACATCTCTATAACACAAACTGCCCTTCCGATAAATTTCCGCTTCATCGTTATAGTTTATCCCGAACCTCGAGAACAGAATCTCGTTCTTGTCAGCCGCGTAGGAGCCCTATTCGCCCGTCTTACATTAGCGTCGCCGAGCACCTGGAGACATCGAGAGGCGTCACAAAGAGAACCAAGCTAGTCAGGAAATGAGAAATGGACCTTCAACGCCTCCTCCGCTTCCGTGGCACTCATGCTGCCTCTCAGGACCAGGGCCCAGAATGTCGTGTTGTAGAGGTTGTTGATGTGGCCTTCTCTTTCCTCGGTCTTGATGAGTAGCTTTTCTAGTTTCGTACGCCACTGGGGGCTCTATGATGCGGGAGGGAGAGCAGGATGGGCAAACGTACAATCGACCTGCCTCCAAGACAAGTAATCCCTCAGGTTCCCGAGGGTAGGATACAGCACCGCTCTGCCATCGAAGCTAGGCAGAGGCGGCGTAAGAGGCTGGTCCGGGAAGAAGAGGGGCCACTGGTGGATGTAGGAAGCCGTGAAGGTCGAGACGACAACAGTTGTTATTTTGCTAAGGGCGTGTTTGAGTAACAGGTAGTCCCCCTTTCTCCCTTGGCGTATAGGACATCAAACCCGTGAGGCCGAGAAAACGAGGGAGGCCTGAATGAGGAAAGTAGGACAACACGTACCTCTCCCTCCTCTCAAACAACGAACATGATCTCTGGAAGACGAAACTATACACCCTAACGTGAGCCCACGCTCCCATCACGGATAGAATTGCAGCCCTGTGTGCCCGCCACACACCGGTCAAATGCGTACCTGAACTCATCACTGACCCCGTACGCAACAACCACATCCGGCAACTCGCTCATCACCGCCACGGCCGCCGCGTTCATGAGGTCCAGAGCTCGGCGATCATTGGGCTTTTTGAAATCATATTTTGCGGACAGCCTTTTGTTTTATCACAGGCGTCATTAGCATGGACGGTACTTCATAGACAGATATATTTGCCGTTTGGTCTTTGCTTTTGCTTTTGCTTCGGGGCTTCCCTTCAGAAGACGGAGTGAAACAGAACTAGCTGACTTGTGGAATCCGCGGCCGTCGATACGCACGACTATCCAGGTGTTGGGAAGTAGGGTGTCGGCACGTTCGAAGGTTCTGACGTATTCGTATCTTTTCAACTTAGTAAACGCTCTTTCCGCGCAACTGGAAGGGAGCGGCGTACTTGGAATTTGCCATTCCTGACCTTTGCACGGCTTGATCATATCATGGCAGGCCTGCCACTAAGATTGTTGAGTGAAGCGCTGTACATATGCTACACATTTAGGGTAATTTGTTCAAGAGATCAAAGGGGTGAAATCTTAGAGTTGCGATAAGGGATACATATCAGCATTTGCATGGTCGTGGTATCTGAATAAATCCTGTTTTCATTGTTTTTGGAATTTTATATATAGTGAGTTATCGTTACATTGACGACTGAGCTATAGCTCGAAAGCCGCAATTACTAGAGACACAACAATCGCTTCAACGCCCTGCACTGCGCGCAAGTGTCCGGAGGGTCCATTCTTGTTTAAGAGAAGCACGAGCGAGGGTCCCAAGATTGACATTCTAGGAGTCATCCTGATCGAATCAATCTGGTTTGCCCGGTATGCGGTAATGTAACGCCAAGATAAGGAAGTAAGACACTGTAACCAATACTCACACCTTGCTCCTGACCATGCATGACCCTTTTGTACGCGAATAAAAAGATCGATCTTAGAAATACAGTATGGTCATGGTGAAGTCCCGAGAGGATGACAAGGCCAGATGAGGCGATGATCCTCTGTGCGGGATTAGCTGACGTTAAGACAGTACATATGCGCGGACCATTGCGGAGCACTCACTCTTGCTGCTTAATGGTAGCTGCAAGTTAATTGCCTCTAGGCGACGTTGGAGAGTAGGTAGGAGACGTAGGAGACCACTTCGGCGACGAAGCGGAGTACGGTGCTGACCCAGGAGAGGTTGGTGATCCACCAAAGTTCGGGGAGGTAGGGGAGTAGTTGCCAACAGGACTTGTGGGGCTGTACACGGGCGATGTTGGACTATAATTCGCTGGAGATGTCGGCGATGTGGGAGAGCGGTGCTTCGCCGCTGCGATCCCTCCAAACTGTGGACTTGTAGGGCTGTAGACTGGAGAGGTTGGACTGAAGCTAGGCGACGTCGGACTGTAACTGGGCGACGTAGGGCTGTAATTCGGCGACGTTGGCGAAGTAGGAGAATAACTTGGCGACGTTGGAGAATAAGATGGAGAGGTAGGCGAGATTCCCACTGCACCATATGCAGGAGAAGTTGGGGAATATGTCGGTGACGTCGGAGTGAAGGCAGGACTCGCAGGCGAAAATCGCGGCGAGGACGCAAAACCCGGACTAGTGATACTCATACCAGGAGACGTCGGAGAGTAACCTGGTGACGCAGGTGAGAACCCGGGAGACGTGGGACTCGTGTTAAAAGGACTGCTTGGGCTGTATCCGCCTCCGAGACTGCGAGCCGAGTAGGGACTGAGCCCGCCGCCGAAGCCTTGCGGTTGGTACTCGGTAAATCCGCCAGGAGTCTCCGCACCAGAGTTAACAATGGGCGAGAACGAGGCACCATAATCCGGTGATCCAAGGTACCCAGTCTCCTGCATGGGAGAGCCACTATCATATGGTGTCGCTGCGCCATCAGCCATGATGCTGCCCTTGATACCAATGTTCGGCATGATACCCAACCTTGCATTGTCCGAAATTACTGTATCCAGCATCTTCTGGTCAAGGAAGACTTCAAGCTCTCCAGTGCCAAGAGGAGCCAATTGCCCAAGCATGACGTTCTCAGACACGCCACGGCAGTCATCAAGCTCGCCGCACGCAGCAGCATCAAGAAGAATCTCAACAGTTTCTTCGAAGGAGCATCTCATCAACGCACCAGTGTCTGCCCTATTGATTCCATGACGTGTAATCGCCATCAGATGTCCACGGGAAGTCATCACATCCACCAACAACGCTAGGTGACGATGATTGACGTAAGAACCGTCAAAGGCCAAAACCTGCGTCAGCTCGCGCATGAGAGCAGACCGAGTAGCTTCGATACCGAAGACCTCGAATACCTCGATGAACGAGTTGGAGTAGGTCCTCGTAGGATCCACGCCTGGGATAGTCAGAACATGACCAAGAGCCGTACCGCTAGTATCGAGGAACCACTCTCTGCACAGCGGATCGTTCTTCTTCATCGTAAGAGCACCATCTTCGGTCATACGAAGCTTTGGCTTCTCGTTGATGAACGCTCTCTCAATACCAGGGACACCACGCAGTGTTAATGTGTCAAGGATGTGGTTTTCCAACCGTTTAAGCATAAGATCTTCTTCAAGATCATCGTCTTCATCGCCTTTGCCACGTTCCGAAATCATGCGGATACGAATAACCTGCTCGTCAGCGTTATTGTCACTGAAGATAACCGCGAGGTCCTTCGCATAGTTCTCCTTGATTTTAGCCGCAACATCTTGTACGGTTAAGCCCTTGTCAAGCATCTTCCGACGTCCGAGGATGATGCGAAGAAGCCATTTTGATTGCTGATGGATATTGTCTGTGTTATCCTCGGGGATGATAAAGTATGACTCAATCATGTCCACATCAGCTTCAATGACCGTTGTCTGCACATCCGGATCGTAGTAGATTTCCGTCGTCTCAGTCACCGAGCGTAGCGTGGTGTGCTCGACAGCGCTTCGAAGTAGTTTGGCGGTCTCCTTGTTGCCAGTCATGCCTTCCTCCTGGTACACGGTCATCGACGGGGTCTTGATGTTCTTAGCAACATTAAGAATCTCTTTGAGACGCGGCACACCCAGTGTAACATTCTTCGACGACACACCAGCGAAATGGAAGGTGTTCAGTGTCATCTGTGTAGCTGGCTCACCAATGGATTGCGCCGCTAGTACACCGACCATCTCACCAGGATTGACAGCGGCACGGCCGTACCTACTTTCTACCTCGCCCACGACATGCTGGAAAGCCAGCTTGTTCAATGAATACTCAGTTACCAAACGCTTGAAGGCGAGGCGAGAGCGAAGATGGGCCTTGAAGAGCAGTGTGGCATTTTCCTGCGCTTCTCTTGAAAGCTTATCGTCTCCACGGACCACAATGAGTCGATCCAACAGATCCCTAACAATAGGAATGGCAAATGACGGGTGAAGATCACTGCGCGCCCCATCTCGGATTTTGAAAGTCGTCTTGGCGGCTTCAAGGATTCGGACGATGTTAAGGGGTAGTTGCAGTTGCTCGTTGTCGTCGTGTTTGTTCGTTCGCAAGAAAGCTCGGTCAATCTTAAGTTGCTCCCATTCATCGTCGAATAGATGTTGAACTTCGACATCGCCAGCAATCTCGGGCGCCACCTCCAGAACTTGAGGAGAGATGCTTTCCTTGGGGTCCATTAGGTCAACGCGGAATCTCTTCTCGAACTGCTTGTCTGAGCATGTTATGACATCAACGCGTTGTGGTTCGATATGTGTGCCATCTAACCCGTCTTCACCATACACGAACTGCACAATGTCTCCGAGGGAATTTCGAACGGTACCATCATATTTGGCCATGACATCCTCAAGAGCTTTGACCAAACGTCGCTGAATGTATCCGGTTTCAGCCGTCTTGACTGCCGTATCAATTAAACCCTCCCTCCCAGCCATAGCATGGAAGAAGAATTCTGTCGGCGTCAGTCCTCTAAGGTAGGAGTTTTCCACGAAGCCTCTTGATTCTGGTGAGTAATCGTCCTTGGTGAAGTGCGGCAACGTTCGATACTTGAACCCAAAAGGGATGCGCTTGCCTTCGACAGACTGCTGACCCACCACAGCGGTCATCTGAGAGATGTTGATCGTGGACCCTTTCGATCCAGACCTGGCCATCTGAATGGCATTATTGAGATCTTTCAAGCTCTGCTCCGTCACAGTACCAGCCTCATCACGGGCAGCGTTCAATGCTTTGGAAACCTTGCTCTCGAATGTTTCACGTACATTCATCCCTGGTAAGGGCTCAAGTTCGTTTTCCGTCGCACTCCGAGTAATCTCAGCGACATCGGCCTTCTGTTTGTTGACTGCGTTCTCAATCTGTTGGATGGTGCCCCGGTCTGGAATAGTGTCACCAATACCTATGCTGAAACCATTGTGCAGCAGCCAATAGTTCACGATAGCCTGACATCCATTGAAGAATTGCATGGTAACCTCAGGGCCCTTCTCATTGAAGATGATGTGGATGATACCACCACCGCTAGCTCCGATGGATTTCTTGCTGAAAAGTCCGTACATCAGCTGGCCGTTATGCACGAACATGCCTTCGTCATTCGCTGGGCAAAGACCTTCTTCACTGCCGCGTATGAAGTTCAAGCCTTTCGGAATGATCAAGCTTATGATCTGTTTACCAGTCCATTTAGGACACGGCTTGATGATAGCCGGTTGCGGAATGACCCCGTCCCACTCCGGTACCCAGAGCAAGATATTCATCACTTGCTCTTTAGTAAGAAACACGTCTCTTCGGCACATCTTGTAGACACCGACCAATGTATCCTGGACGATACCCATAAGGGGCCCGTTGCGTTGCGGCGACACGATGTTGAGTGGGACCATGCAGAGTTGACTGACCTCTGCTCTGGTCTCCTCACTCTGCGGCACATGCAAGTTCATCTCGTCCCCATCAAAATCGGCATTGTAAGGCGACGTTACAGACAAATTAAGCCTGAAGGTCGAGTATGGCATGACTCGCACGCGGTGACCCATCATAGATTCTTTGTGGAGTGACGGCTGCCGATTGAAGACAATATAGTCGCCGTCAACGATATGACGTTCAACCTTCCAGCCATACTGCAGGGAAATTTCGCCCGCACGTTTGTGATGGCGAAGATCAATCCTCTCACCGGAATCGCGTATGACATATTTCGCACCTGGATGCTCGTTGGGACCATTCTTCACCAGCTGGTGAAGCTTGTGGATGTTGTAGGGTGTCACGGTTTCTGGATAAGTCAATGTTTTCGCTATACTTCGCGGAACACCGACTTCGTCCAGAGACAGGTTCGGGTCGCCCGTGATGACTGTACGCGCCGAGAAGTCCACCCGCTTGCCCATCAAGTTGCCTCGTAGTCGGCCCTCTTTGCCTTTGAGACGAGCACGAATTGACTTCACAGGCCGGCCAGACTTCTGGAGCGCTTGCGGTTGGCCAGCAATGTCGTTGTCCATATAGGTCGCAACGTGGAACTGAAGCAGAGCTTCGAACTCGCTTACGACGTGCGCAGGCGAGCCCTCTTGCTCACATCGTCTAACATTTTGATTCGCTCGTATGATATCTCCAAGCTTGTAGGTCAGATCGTCCTCGCCGCGCATACCCTGTCCCGTACCGTCCACAGATATGCTGGGCCGAACTGGAGGTGGTGGTACTGGAAGGACAGTGAGAATCATCCACTCGGGTCGTGCGTAATCGTTGCTGAGACCCATCTTCTTGGCGTCTTCGATCGAAATGTGACGAAAGATGTTGAGAACCATTTGCGGTGTTATCGGCTTCTTTTCGGGCTGTTGACTCTCGTTCTCGTCGTCCCCTTTCTGTGCTTTCCATGTGCCGGTAAGTTTAAGCCCTTCACGGCGCACCTCAGGCTGGAGGTTGCCACAACCACCATGTTTCGAGATCTTCCTGCCCTTTTCTGCTACCGAGTCAAAATCATTATCCACGACGGTGCTCGTCTCGCATATCAGCTTCGGCTTGCACAGTCGCCAGACGCCGTCAAATTTTCTCTTGGGATCTCGAAAGCGTTGTGTGTCCGCAAAGGCCGGATTGTCATGCTTTCAGGTCACAAGTGTCAGCAATAATTGCAAAAGAAGATCGGCCATCCCGTGAGGGATGACTAACTTCGTCTACTAAGATCTTGCCACAGTTGTGGCAAACAGTCTCCAGTATCTTCTTGATCTTGGTCATAAAACCTGGAATATGGTTATCAAGCAGATCATCGAAGAGGAGGGTGGAGTGTATCGCATACCAACATGAAATACTGGCGTAGCAAGCTCTATGTGGCCGAAATGACCAGGACACTCGGCCATACCCTCCTCGCAAGTTTGGCACTTGAACTGTCGATCAATCGTACCGAGACGGGGATCATTCAGGCCCTTCTCTCTGGGTCGTTGTTTCTGCTCATCCTGTGTGGAGGTTAGGATCTTATTTGGAGGCGTCGGGTCTAATGCGCTCAAAAGTGAGACTTACCATAGTCTCAGGATATTCGATGTGAGCTACGCTCAAGTTCTTGATCTCCTCCGGAGAGAATAATCCAAACTGGATCTCCTGGATGGAGCGAAGCGGCGCGCTCGAGTATTCGAAGTTGAGGTTCGCCATTTTGGAGAGTGTTGTCGCGACTAAGAGATGCCAGCTGAGTTTTCACTTGACGCTGAAAGTCTAGTGCACTTCAATTATCAACTAAACGAGGTCTCCAAATGGTCTTGAGTATTTCCTCCTTCTGGTCACGGTTCTGCTGACGCCTCACTCTGACCCCAACGCAGCAATATCTCCGTGTTGGCCGCCCGCCAAGGCCTTGGGCAAACCCTGCGACCAGGGCGCCTCGGACTGTCCACCCTCCTAGAATGCCGTGATCGATTCCGAAAATGCACGTGGTCGCGTTCTATGTTCGACTCTTGGACCTGGAAGAGATATCGCGATGCCAGACGCGATATTCTTTGGGCTTTTGGATGAGGTGAGGTTTGATGTCGTGGTGATAAAGAAAGTCGCCTCACTAAGGTAGGCTCAGATCGCCAAAGAGGCTAAAAAAAGCGCTAACAGAGCCGCATTCGCTTACCAGGTATGTAATAAGCTCAACGTCACTTCACTCCGAGAACGAATTTCATGTGTTGAATGCTCTATCTTCTCAATGTGAAGGTGAAGCTGAAGAAGTATCTGGTGCTCGTCGCTTCAAGCGGATGGCTTGTTCAATAATGGTGACATACTCAATGGGTGAATCATGAATCTGTCACTTATTGACCCCTTTGTTCTTGCGCAAGACTACCCAGATTCTCTCACTGGAAAACTCCGTATGTATCAGACCTCCGGGATTGTCAATAATTGTACTAATGACTGACCTTGGGTCAAGGAAGTGGACATGCCACCTGCATTCGCTTCAATCGCAAAGGAGACTTTCTGGCTTCTGGAAGGGTTCGAAAGCGAAAGAGCTTGGGTTGCGCTGAACGTATCAGCTGATTATGTTTGAAGGTGGACGGCACAATCGTAATATTCGATGTTGAGACAAATGGAGTGGCTCGTAAGCTACGAGGTCATACACGTCAAATACAGTCGTTAAGGTATTATGATTCGCTTTTCAAGAGTGAAGAGAACGAGTTCATAGATTATAGTTGGTCTCGCGATGGTCGGTATCTACTGAGCTCCTCGCAAGATTGGAAATGCGTTCTTTGGGACCTGAGGGATGGTTCCAGAGTAAGGACTGTCCGGTTTGAAGCGCCGGTCTACATCGCCGAGCTGCACCCATACAATCCGTGAGTAGATACCAGATAACAAGATACAATTCAGAAATTAACGTCTCTCACAGCTTCCTATTTGTTGCTTCCCTTTTCGAGGACCATCCCATGCTGGTTGACATCTCCTCTTCGATTCCTATCAAACGCACTCTTCCTTCCGCACCAAAGCGACCACACATCGACGGTGAAGATCTGAATGAGAAGCAGCTTGCCCAAGATGCGAAACAATCGACCTGTGTTACCATCTTCACTGCCCTAGGCAACCACATCGTAAGCGGCACCAGCAAAGGCTGGCTGAACATAATTGAGACGGAGTCGTGCGAGACCATACACTCCACCCGCCTGTGCAACGGTGTAGTGATTCTCCTCCGACTCACCGCTTCCGGTCGGGACATGGTCGTAAACTCCAGCGATCGTGTAATTCGGACCATTCCAATGCCGGACCTCTCGCAAGTGGATCTGGATGTCGACAACATCAAGTTCGAAGTGGAGCACAAGTTTCAGGACGTAGTCAATCGACTGTCTTGGAACCACGTCGCGTTTAGTGCAACCGGAGAGTACGTCACGGCGTCTACTTATATGAACCACGACATTTACGTTTGGGAGCGGAGTCATGGCAGCTTGGTCAAGATCCTAGAAGGTCCGAAAGAAGAGCTCGGAGTGGTCGAGGTACGCTCCTCGAGATGGCATATATCTTCAGATTCGATAGATGAGCAGCTAAAGATCAATAGTGGCACCCACACCGACCTCTAGTCGCGGCCTGTGGACTGGAGACTGGACGCGTGTACCTATGGTCTATCATCTCACCGCAGCGCTGGTCAGCGCTGGCCCCTGACTTTGCCGAAGTGGAAGAAAACGTCGAGTATATAGAGCGCGAAGACGAATTCGACATCCACCCGATCGAAGAGATCCACAAACGCCGATTAGATCTGGAAGATGAAGACGTCGACGTTCTCACCATCGAGCCGGTGAAGGGGGAATTCGAGGAAGAAGCCTTCCGCATGCCGGTGTTGCTGGATATCGATGATAGCGAAAGCGAGGAGGAAATCGTGGCCGTCGGGCCGGGCACCATGCGGCGGAAGAGCCCTGGAGAGGGGCGAGAGTGGATGAATGGCGCCGAGAGCGCGGGGAGTGGTGAAGAGCATGTCTCGTCGAAGAAGCCGGCAACGAATGGGTCTTCCAGGTCACAGAACAAGACGAGGAGACGGTGATGTTGGACCACTGGGCGAGCATTTGGCGTTCTCTGCGGGCACTCCATAGGTGCTTGACGCACTCCAGATAATAGTTCCAATATCCTCAAGGGGCCACCTAGGGCTTCATTCATAGTACTACAGAAGTACCTCGACGCGCTCATTATCGTACACAGTCATCATCACGTAACACCCACCGGAGCACCCCACCATCCCACCACAACCCCTCCCCTCCCAACCTCAATACCCCCGATCCCTCATCTTGATCTCCCGCCACACCCTCCCAAACTCCCCCTCAATCAACTCGTCATCCTCCTCCCCCTCCTCATCCTCCTCGTCCAACAAGCCCCCCTCCTCCTCCTCCACCCCGGAACCCATCAACCGTGCATCATTCCGCCTCCCCCCATCCCCATAAACCTCCAACAACCGATCCAAGCACCCCCCACACTGCCCACCATCCAGCACGACCCGACAATCAACGCACACGCGCAACGGACACCCGCCACAGACAGCGACGGCGAGGCCCGAGCAGACGGCGCAGCTGGTCTGGCGCATGTAGGACTTCGGGCCGTGCGCGAGGTAAGCATCCGCGGGGTTGGCGCGGCGCGGGAGGTCCGTGAAGGGCCCGTGCTGTGCGTGCGTGCCGATGGCGAGGCGGTGCGCGAAGCAGGTGCGGCACATGGTGCTGACGGGGTCGGCGTCGGCGTCGTCGTCGTGGGAGGGCTTGAAGTGGATGCCGCCGGGGATGCCCCAGGGCTGCTCGTCGCGGCACCAGTGGCATTCGGCGCGGTTGTCGGTGACGTTGATTTGGCTGAGGGCCAGCTGCTCGATGGTGAGCGGGGTTGGGCGCGCGACTTGTGGTGCGGGGGGTTGGTGGCCGTCGTCGTGGGACGGAGCCGAGGAGGACGGCATCTCGGGCTCTGGGCCGAGGAGGTTGAGGACTTTGGAAAGGCCTTCCGAGCGCGTTTTGTGGAAGGTGTAGTCGATGTTCCTCTCTTGGCCCCATTCGATCCAGCATTCGGCTTTGGTGATTTCGCGCTGGAGGCGGCCGCGGATCGTGTCTGAGTGTTCGTTGTGGTCGATGCGGCTGCCCAGTCGAATTTCGACGGCCTGGAGAGCTAGGGTACGGTGTTCTTTGGGGGGAAGCTGGGTGTCGAGGTCCGTCTCCGCGTTTTTGTGGAATTCTTTCTGAGCTTTCAATTTGTTGCGTAAGGATAGTAGGCCTTCCTTTGCGAGGCCCTTGTCGTTGTATGCTTCCAGTTGTATCGCAAGTGACGCCCGATCGAAGTCACGATGATAAGGAACGGGTCCCCTGGGTTCAGGGGCTTGAGAATGACTCAGTGGTTGAGTGGTTACCTCTGTGCCCTTTGTGTAACCAGGATTAAAGGCTGGCAGGTAGAGGTGGGTTTGATGCACGCGTGGTGTGGGATCTGGAAGTTGAATATCGGTAGAAGTCAAAGGTCGGCCTGTAAGGTTGGTAGATACAACACTCTGATGATTATGCCCTTGATGGTGTGCTCCTGGAAGACCATGATTCACTTGAGCTCCCACCATGGCTTGGACATGATTCTGTCAATACTCAGCTTGGGGTCGACCAAATCGCTTGATTATCAAATTCACAGCTCTTAGTTTGAATGGTGACAGGGATAACTTACAGGACGCGCACCAAGATTGAGGACATGATTTTGAGTGACTGAAGTTAATTGGCCACCCTCCAACTGAAACATGAGATCAGCTCTTGCAACATCTTGATATGAGAAAGAGATCACCTACTGATTGAGGCATCTGCATGTATGAAGCTCCCACATTTCTAAAGGCTCCTTGTTGCTGTGGCAAGTTCAACCAAGTAGGATCGGCGACAGAGGTTTGAGTGAATGAAGGTTGCTGAGCACCCTTCAATGTGACACAAGATCAGCTCTTGCAAAGACTCAATTAAAAAAGAAGGTCACCTACTGATTGAGGCATCTGCATGTACGAAGCTCGCGCACCTTCAAAGGCTGTCCGTTGCTGCGACAAGTTCAACCAAGTAGGATTGGCGACAGGCTTTTGAGTGAATGAAGCTAGCTGAGCACCCTTCAACGCGACACGCGATCAGCTTTTCCACTTACCTTGAGTAGAGAGAATCTCAATAACCTACTGATTGAGACATCTGTGTGTAAGTGTCTTCTGCACCTTCAGTGGCTGTTTGTTGTAGGGGCAAGTTTGTTGATGCCGTGGTAGGTGGATGAGATGTTATGTTTTCATGTGAAGACTCGTGTTCGCCATTTTCAGGTAGTTGTGCCTATGCTAGTGTCAGATATTCACTGACAATATTCACTGAGACTTGGAGAGAGGTAGAGGCGTTGATGAGGGTGTTAGCATGACAGTGATGGTCATAACTCACATCTTGATGGGAACGATCTGCATTTATTTCATCATCCGGAGTGTTGGACTTTGCATTAGAGAGGGTAACAGCAAAGACAGTCTGATGGGGCACGCTCGGTGCAAAGGGATTCCGAAGTCCAAGGGGCACGCTCGGCTGTGCTTGGCTGGCTGTAGAAGGTGTCGCTGCCTCTGGTTCAGCTTGAGGGTGTTGTGGCCCAGGTATGGCTGCTTCAGCAGCCGTAAAGGGCTCGTCCATGCTCCGATCTAGCTCTTCGGATTATACTCCTATGTCGTTCGTAGGTCAGCGAAAGCCCCAAGCCAACACGTCTCAAGCTGAATTGCTTACCTCAATATCTTGTTCACAACACGTAGTCCTCGTGTCTGTTGCCGCGTCAGTGTCCAGAGCTGTGAAAGAATTTTGTGGATTCTATCAGCTGCGCAGACCGTAAAAGAGCGTGTTATCCATCGCTGACTCGGCGATGAAGTCTCGGCATACCATCAAAAACTCCTAGAGTGGGTAAGAACACACACTATGGACGCATATCTGTGTGCTTGTGGCTCTTTCAGATGAGTAATACTGAAAGAAGTATGCAGTAGGAGTGGTATGGCAGCCACGATCATGCAGCGGAGAGAATTCGCAGTCACATCACGGCAACATTTTTTCACGGAAAAAACCATGCACCGGGCTTCAACAAGTGCAGAGTTGTGCTATGACTTGATGCTGGGGTATCTCTGAATCCTAAATGCACGCTGGGAAGACAGATAATTAATGTGCAAAGAAAATCGCTCGGACCAACAGCGTTCGAGTTTCTTTCGCAGAGAATTCATAGGCAAATTGGAGATGTGAATATGATCGCGCTCAAGCTGGTCTGGTGGAGCTTTCTCCAATTTTCCCCTCAAGCTTCAAGCTCTCTTCCAAAGCCCGCTTCATGTCATCATCATGATCGTCATCCTCGTCGTTCCCACTGTCATTACTTTCTCTGGATTTTCCCTTCGTTTCATGCTTTCTTTTGTGTTCTTGCTCCACCAAGCTCTGCCTCTTGACATACTCGAGTACGATTTCTTCCTCGGTCTTCGTCCGAGCATCATCTTCCTCCCGGAGACTCTGAGCCTGCTTTGATTCTTCCATTACTTTTCGCAGCTCTGCGTCTTCCTCTAATGTGTTGCCTCCTGAATGTCTACCTGATGATGTTCCCTCCTTCGACAGCTCTATTGCTTCTCGAAATTCCTCATCATCGTCAGTGTCAATACCCGAGTCTGCTCCTTCGCTGTGACGATGGTGATCTTGCACACTCCGGTGTAAGACAGCTTCAAGGACTTCGTCGTGATCATTGGCCACCTCCGTATCCCTGTCGGAACCAGCCAAAGATGCCGACCCACGAGCTTGAGCTACCTCAGCGACACTAGCTTGTATGGCACGGTTCACAGCCTCGTCGTCGTCGCCTTCTTGCGATGCTCGTTGGAGCTCAGCCACGCTTGCTCTGATGGCTCGTTCAATCAGTCTGTCCTCTTCTGGGTTTCCACGAGATGTTGCAGTCACGGATCTTTGGATGGCTTCCTCGAATTCGGGCTGCTCCTGAGTGCTCTCGTTTTGCCCTCGATCGATGTGAGCCTGATGGAGCCCTGATTGCGACCGCGAAAACCAAGAGCCTTGCGAGGGATTCTTCCCCTTCTTCTGCTTTTTGTCTTCCGCATGCTTCTTCCGGTCTTCAGTCGACAGATGTCTCTTTATGAAGTCTCTAGGAGATGCTCCGCACTCTTTGCCTGGTCTAGATTTATCGCTTTTGAGCTTGAGCTGGACTGCATGCCAGCGGCGGATGACATCAAGTCGTTCCTCTTCACTGGAAGATTTCCATGCCTCGAAACCTTGCGCAGTACGCGATGCAATGATGTAGTTTTGCACACTCGAACCCATATGTTTTTGAATTTCTTTATAAATGCCTTTGAAGGTGTATCCAGGAAGAGCCCAAAAAGCTTGAGAAACAAGTCAACGCTGTTCTTGAGCTCGACCAGAAAACTTCACGACCTACCTGCTTGAGGCTTGAGCATCACTCCTCCGATACCCTTCCCAAAGCCTTTAAGCAGCCCAGCAACGCCTTCCTTCTTGGCTCCCTCGATAGGTTGAGTTACGAGCCCGGCAATGCCGTCATATAAACCGAAGCCAAACTCCTATAAAAGGTTAATGTGTTTCAAAGAGCGAATAAGATCCACCTTCACCTTTCCAGCAGCCTTCAGCCCGGATTGAAAATCAGTAATCTTGTCCGCTTGCCGTACGGTTTCATCACCATACAGTTTCGGAGCATTATGAAAACCTCGTGCAATACTCAAAGTGAAATCCATGGGCGACTTGAGGCCGGCCCCTACAATTCGACTCACGCCCTTTCCCGCACCTAAAGCTGCTTCAACAGACTGCTGTCCGCGAGCAGCAAGCGCGGCTGCGGCATTGGAAGGGGAACCGGCACGTTTGGCTGTTTCTTGTCGGACACGATCCTCACTTAAAGGACGTCTGGTCGAATGCTGCGAATTTGTAGTCGTGATACTTGGAGTGGAAGCTTGCTCGTCTGATGAGCTGAGGTCGTTCATAGCCTCCGTGGACGATGTATTCGGCGATATGAGCCCTCCTACTCAGATTATTACGAGACTGCAAATCGAGATTTCTTCATTAAACAGAGACTAACCTCCATTTCTCATCGAACCTGAACGATCATCTGTGAGCGGAAATCCTTCGGAGCTGCTGTTTGTGGACTCAGGCATGAGATCGGCGGTAGTGGCCTCGTCAGTGTGAACTGGGTTTTCCGCAGATTCTCCGCCTGCCGATCGCTCTGATGGTTTGATCTTCAATGCTCTCAGTACCTCGACGGGCATATCTGCAAAGCCCATCATCATGCTTCCAAAAGTACCCAAGAGGGCAGCAGTAGCGCCAGATATGGGATCCCAAGGGCCATCCTCAGAGTCATATTCGCGCGGCCGGTACCTGCATAGATTAGACGCAAGCGTAACCAACCCGACTCTATGTCCAGACTCACAGTTTGAGGTTATTTAGATCCAGAAGCCCCTCGTTGATCAACACTGTTGCCGCGAAAGCACTCAATCTGAGACTAGTACGCTTCACCCGCCAAACCGCAACGCGGCTCGGAGTTAGTGCGCATCTCAAATCATCCATACCCAGACACCGATGAAAGCTAACCGCCCCGTTGTCAGCTCCTTTCTCGGAACTGATCTTCGCACCTAAATCTTGAGCTTTTTGTAATGCTTCAGGCTTGAGAGCTTCTAAGATTGCCTTGGCAAGTCCATCGGCGGTGAGATGCTTGTACGGTATGGGCTGCGGGCCGGCCCCTGCTTTTGCCACCATGGAACCCCAAAATGGTTGATCTCCAAAGAAGGGTACTACCACGGTTGGTTTTCCACAGGCGATTCCGGCAGCCGTCGTACCCGCACCGCCGTGGTGCACCACACACGAGACATGCTTAAACAGCCAGTCATGCGGAACGTTACCGAGCATAAAGACACCTGTTGGTACGCCAAGCTCATCTGCGCCAAACCCACCCCATCCTTTGGAGACTAGCGCCCGTTGACCCGTCTTCTTGACGGCATCGAAGATCAGCCTCGTCATAGCATTAGGATCGTCAACGACTATGGATCCAAACCCGACGTAGATTGGAGGTGATCCAGCTTCTAAGAACGCTGCTAATTCTGGTGTTGGGGTATAGCTTAATCCTGCAGAAAGGAAGTAAAACCCGGCAATGTCGATGTGACGTCCCCAGTCTTTGGGTTTTGGAATCAACGCTGGTGACCTGGCAGTGCAGAAGATTAGCACAAGATCAACGTTGTCGCCTGTTCACGTGAGATACGCACCAGCAATAAGTGAAGGGTATCTTGAGTCGACTGGCCATCCCCGGCGCCCACATCAAGCTGATAGCTTCCAGACCTAAGCTCTTCTCTCTGAATCTGTTTATAATGTCACCGAGACCTTGCCAGGTCATCATCTCAACAAGCGCATAACTGACAAAGTTAGTCAGGCTAGTATCCGCGTTGGACGATTGTATATTCGCAAGAGGGTGCGGGAAGGCTTGAGTGGGCGACCACGGCATGCTATTGAAACGAGTCAACTCAGTCCATGGTTGTATTTGAGTGGTGACTTACGTAAACATCAAGTGTAACGGAATGCCCAGCTTTTCTGCGATATGGATGTGTGCGAAACTGGGTGGGTTTGCGATAATGGCGTCGGCCACGAAAGGCTTGTCCGCAGAGTTACTATTGACGGAAATGCCACTATCGAAGCTTATACTATCGGCCTGATCGTCCGAAGCCTCGACCCCGGTTCCATCACCTGCTTCTATACAGGACCTCCAACACCCTTGCACGATTTCGTACATTCCTTTCCGCCTCTTACCGACGTCGCCACTCCGCAAAGAATCCATCCCTGGCATCAGTCCAGGATTCTTGACCATGAACGCCATCAGCTCGGCCGGATCACCGCCTATACTGAAGAACTCCAGTCCATTCTCCTCCACAAGCTGCTTGAAAGTCGGGTGAGTTGCTAGTCGTACTCGGTGACCGTAGGTTTCTTTTAAGACCTTGCCTAGAGAAACGAATGGCTGGACGTCTCCACGCGAACCGACGACGTGGATGACAACATTGAGCGGAGGAGGCGGCTCCTGACCTGGCTGCCCGCCCAGGGCACGAGGTATGTAGGCCGGCGGAAGTTGCTCTTCCTCAAGTTGTACGTTTAACTGGCTGCGCAGTGCAGGTACTAACAGATTCGACAATCTGCGGGACTTCTGATTGATGTTGATGTCCACACGCCCATCACCTACAGAGTCTGTCAATATGCGTACCTTCACTTGTGATGAATCGGTACACACTTGCAACCCTAGCTTGGGTATCAAAGCCATCCTGACTGGTGGCTACTTCCCCATAATGCTCGCTGTATGCTGGAGGAGGTGCTTCTTCAATGGGCCTGTCGTGTTCGCCTGCATTCATGCTACCAGAGTCGCCCAAGCCAGTGGTCTCGATCTCATGAGCCTGTGGAGTGGTATCCGGGTGGTTTGGTTCTAGATTTAGCCTGCAATTGTCAGCTGGATTGTGACAGTGGTCCGTCTGCAGTACGCACGACTGGCCAGCAGATCCACCTAAACCAGGACCCATAGTACCGTCTTCAGTCTGGATAGGTTGGCTCTCGGGTCTTGGCCGATTCGGTGATCTTCGGGGTATTTCTGGCCTTGGCTCTATGTCGGTTGTTGTTTCTGCTGCTACCATATTCTGATGACCTTGGAGACGCGGAGGTTCACCAGTATTTGGCTCATCTCTCTGATGATTTGAAGATGTAGAAGACATAATGGAGCTTCACTTCAAGGTGTGCCGGCTGAGGACTCCCTTGTCGCTAGGACGCACTTGTCGTTGTTATAGAGGGTGCTTGATCACAAATTACAGCCAAATATGTTCGAGTAGGTTGACATGATAGGATATTGCACATCGAGCATCATTGCTATTCTGAAAGGATAAGACCCTGTGTATGCACATTCGTTGCTGCGCCAGTATCGTCTAGGTCAAAGCAAGAGTGAGGGGCAGGCTTGGGAGCCGTATGTGAGAAGATGTCGATTTAGACCTCATTGACGGTGATTCTGTAGCCAGCACATGAGAATGTCCTTCCTTCCAGAGTTGCTTCTGTTAAGGTATGACCTTGAGGTTGCAGCGAAGCCTAGGTACAGTACCCTACTAGTAGAAGTTACACGTAACTGATATGGGGTAGCTTCCATGTTGATAGTCGGCAGACCAAGGCACCTAAGGTACAAATACCTTACCTAACCATACCTTACCTAATCATGCCCCCTTGTACGGTACCTAAGGTAGCCAGAGATAGATGTCTGGAGATGGCATCCCACGTTGCCGACACCGCCGACCAGGCTGTGAGCTGTCAATTGCAACATTGGTGCGATCAGATAGCAGCCCAAAAGTCAACACCCACATTTTGCAATCAAATGCCAATCTCATACGTCAATAGCTCACAAGAGATGGTTCCAATCCTTTGAAAAGGCCTTGAGACCCAATGGCAGGAAGGCACTGATGGCACACCAATTATGGAGATAGCTTCTATCCTAAGACGATGGGACCCGTACTACTACGTGTCTGACCCGGGCCTGCTGCGCATGCGGGTTTGCACATGCGGAGTTGCACTTTCGAGTACAGCCTTACATGTACCCAGCTGCGCCCCGCTTCCCGTCCCGCCATGCTTCAGCCTCGTGGAGCCCTGCAAAACTCAGGCAATCCTGCTGCAATTAGTACTACTAGAGGACCGGCTTGTTGTTGGCCTCTCGGAGCTCGGTCTTTGGACCAACATGCCGAGATGTATTTTGGTATTGCTTCCGGATTACGGATGGAGATTATCGGACAACCGTTGACCACTGGGCCTTGTGCCTTCTCGAATATATAATCGAGCCTTTGCAAGAAATATCTTGCTTCAGGCCTATCCCTATTCGCTCACTAACGACATCTACGCCCGGTCCTTCACTTCAGAGACCATGGCTTTCAAAGCGGGGGATCCACATCTAGCGGAGATTGATCCTGAGTTCGCAGAGGTATAGATCATCAATGCTCTTCTCATCCTTAAAGCTGACTTAACAATACGCAGCTCCTCAAGAACATGCCACCACCACCTGCACTCAAAGCCGACATCCACGCCCTCAGAGCACGTCATCAAAAGGCGACGCATACCCTGATCCAGACCATCCCCAATATCACCGCGGCACTTTCGGTGGAAGATCGCCAGATCGCCACCCGCGATGGAAGCAAGATCACCGTTCGGATATACACTCCGCACAAGGAAGTCCAAGGGGGTCACCCTCTGTTGGTCATATTCCACGGCGGAGGATTCTGTATCGGAGGCCTTGAAACTGAAGAGATGAACTCGAGGCTATACTGCAAGGAGCTGGGGTTTGTTGTCGTCAACGTGGACTATCGCCTGGCACCCGAGCACCCGTTCCCTACGCCGGTCAATGATGCCTGGGATGCGGTTAAATGGGTAAGTCGATCTTTAAGGGCCTGAAAGATGCTGTCGATGACCGGAAAACATCAGTACTAATTCTTGACAGGCTGCCTCGAACGCGTCAGTTTTGAAAGCCGACCCCAAGAAAGGCTTCATCGTAGGCGGGATCTCGGCCGGAGCCAACTTCGCCGCCGTTATCAGCCACCTGGCCCGTGACGAGCACCTCTCCCCACCCCTGACGGGCTTGTACCTCAGCATACCTCTGCTCGTTGATCACAGCTCAGTGCCGGCGAAGTACAAGCATGAGTTCCTGAGCCCCGAACAAACCAAGAATTCTCCAATCCTCGGACGAGATATCCTTGATTTGTTAATGAGTTCGTACCGCGGACGTTGCTGCCCTCTCCACAGTAAGCATGAGACATGGTTCGCTGACACTCGTCCCCGTCCTTCTAGCGTCGTATAACCCCGACCGAACTTCTCCTCTCTACTCTCCCTTGACCAACCCAAACGGTCACAAGCATCTCCCGCCAACATACTTCCAGATTTGCGGCATGGATCCGTTGCGGGATGAAGGGATGATCTATGAACGTGAGTTGCGTGAGGAATGCGGCGTGAAGACTCGGTTGGATATGTATCCTGGACTGCCACATTGGTTTTGGAGTCTCTTCCCGGCCTTGAAGAGTAGCCAAAAAGTGATCGTTGACACTCTGAAGGGGGTCGAGTGGCTCTTGGAGCAGGGACGACATTGAAAGGAACGATTCGAACAGGAAAGCCTAACACGAGAACAAGCATCTCATAGAATATAGAACAGATTGGAGTATGATAGTCAAGGCCAAAGTTCGAGTAATCGATTTTCTCTGTCGAACGCCTTGCCTTGAATATTTACTGAGATCTGAAAATGGCAAGTCGCAATGTGTGCAACGTCACGCCGCAGCGTTAGACAAATGGCCCTTTCGCCGCATGATATAATTCCAAGACCCCATACCCTAGCGCCGATGTATGCACGCTTGAGGCCCCCGAGTACTCCGAACAATGGATAAACTATAGGAACACTTTCTTCGCGTCCCTCGGATGACTTTCCCCTGGACAGTAAGGACATTTGAACCTGCCACACCCACTTTTACCCAGTCGCATCAACGATTCGTGCGCTACGACGTGACCGCAGGGCATCATCATAGGAGGGTTGTCGTCCGTCGTCTGTTCCTTGGACACGGGACAGACGAAGATCGAGTGGAAATGGTAGAGCGGCGGTAAAGGGATTTCGACCTGATTGATGTCAGCATATGACTTGATGAAAGTAACTTAAGAAAGCTCAACGACGCACAGGCAGCTCGTTCTGCGTCGTCCACTCCGTTCGTTTCTCCTTCATAATCGTTTGCAATTTCAACAGGGTCGGCAAAGCGATTGCCCCTGCCGTAGCTGCAATGTATAGAGGAGAATCTGCAGACAAGCCGAGTAGTGAGCAGAACTCTCGGGTGAATGAGGTGGCAACTTCGTCCCAAGCACTGTCGTTGTGGAAGATCCGGCGGTAAGGCGACTGTTGTAGGTTTGGGCAAAAGGCCATGGCTCCACCAAGCTGTTGTATTTCACGTAGATATCTCCGTTGAAAAACTGCAAATTCTCGGCGCGCATAATCCAGAGCTCTGTATTTGCCCTCGGGGGTGGTCATCTGATGGGCTTTGTTGTCACCGCCCATAAACAGCCAGACGAACTGGAGTTTGCCAAGCTCAAATTCCAGGTTGCTTCCTCGTGCCTCGAGTACATCACTGTTGGCTCGAGCCCATTCGATGGCTGGTGTAAGGTTCCGTTCGGCCTTCAGCTCGTGCAAGATGTGGTACATATTTGCAAACTGCTTCCGCAAAGTCTCCGATCGAAGCGAGTCGATACCTAGGTCTTGCTCCAGCGTATCATATGGGTTTGGCGAGCCTTGCGTTGGCCCGGCGTTCGGAGGATGAGCTGTTGCTTCCGTGAGGAAAGTCGACGCGACGGAGAACTGTCCTTCACGGAGGAAATGCATAGCGATCGCCCGATTGATCAGCGCTGGATGGGACGATAGCGCGTCATATTCCGTTGTTGGTAGAAGCTTGTCCTTGAATTTCTACGTGAGTGTAGAACGTCAGCCGGGAGCTCGAGAGCTGCAAGCTGTCAATCTGACCTTATCCAAAGCTTTTTCATACTTCGCCAGGGCCGAGTGGACCTTTTGTATGCCGCCCCCCGTAGCCTCAAATGACTGCTTGACCGGATTTTGAAGTTTTGCGAGAATAATCGATGCAGAGCCCGGATCTAGAAGAGTGAGATATGAGTACCATGAAGTTTTCAAGCTCCACTTGTGAAGGAGCAGGAGTGCCAACACAGCATGCGATTCAGTATGGGGGTCGAGGTATGGACTACTTACTTGTTGTTATTGATTCGCTGGCTTTGCTCAAAAGGTCAATAGTCTTCTGAACATCCTCAACACTCCGTCCAAGGTTTGCTTTTGTTACTAGACGCTCATGCTCCTCCAGGAGCAGATCCATGGTGGACCCAGAGTCTGCGGGAAGGATGCGATCGTGGGTTGCCTTGATGCGTAGATGCGTCGTTCGACGATAGAAGACCGAGGACTCCTGGTCCAGAAACGGACACGAATGATGGCTATATCATGTGAGAGTGGCATCCTCTACACCTTGTCATGAGCTTCCAATGATGTAGCCGTGGGGTAGGAGGACAACGGAACAAGCCGAAGTGAGATGTACTAGGGTACACATTCACTACAACTACCTACTGTACTCCGTACCTACAGTCTTGTGTGTGTATCGAGAAGAGGCTTTCAAAGTAACTAGGTCTACGTCATGTTTGACATGGTCTTGTCTCTGGTCGTGGAACTCGTGCCGCTGCTGCTCGGGCAATTGTTTGGAGCCAGCGGGGACTCAAATCTGGATTCAGCAGCGGCTACACCGACCGGTGCTCCTGGCCATCGTCCGTCGATAGAAAGGAACTTCCACGATTTGCGCACAGGGGTTGGGTTGACAAAGGAGGAGGAAAATGAATGTCAATGATCCTCACGGCGAAGATAGAACCGCGATACCGGCCACCCAGACTGAGGATATGCAGAGCGTAGATCGATCTCCGGCTGGGTTCGAGGCTAAGACTTCGTCAACCCCTTCTTCAAATGAAGGATTCCCGTCACCCGCGTTAAAGCATGCCTCTATGCAACCAGCACACCAGCGCTTTGTGTTCACGGATCCTGTGGCTTTCAGGTACGTCACAGCGCAACTTCCCGCCCCATTCTTGCCTTAATAATGTCAACAAAGGTACCTTGAAGAAGATCCCTTGAGTACTGTTCTCGAGCGTCGAGGTCGACTGGAGGGTTATGAGCTCTATATCGTTGAGCAATGGGCTTGTTCCCGTGTACATCCCACTTTCGTCATCACCACCTATACAGGGGACCCTTCACATTCGGTCTTAGTTGGCGTTTTGAGCGTACCCACGGACGAAAGCGCGTGGTCGCCCAGGCTGAGAGTTTACTTCAAAGCGGTTACGCAGTTTCACGCGCGGAGGAAAGACACGAAGTTGGGCACGTTGATGGTCACCAACCTAAGCGGTTTTCCTTCCGCCTTGACCGTGATTGCAGTCCCTGATGGCGATGTGCGGAATCACCGAGAAGCTTTTATTGTGAACGAGAATTTGAAGCGGCTTGGATGCTCTGGTCGGGCAGGTCTCAACCTGTCACCGCCCACAGGAGCTACGCAGGCTAAGTTCCAGCTACTATACCGCACCAGTGACCGGATACCACTTCCTGTTGCGGTCGTTGAGCTTGTGAAGCTCTGTCAAGTTGCGCTTATGCTGTTCGCGAAACTTGCTCCTGAATATGCCGACGGTCTCCTCTGCGATGTCACTGAAGGAGCCATCAATGACTGGTGGACTGAGCTAGGTACCGACTTCTATAACATTGAGCCCAGTGATGGTATCTTAGGCCCAACAACCGTCGCGGCGTTGCTTGGCATGTTGGTGGGCGCGAGAAACCGTCTCAATGCCTACGGTGCTCCAGTTGCTAAGGATGCGTTTGACATCATAAGTTTGAAACGTGGAATAGCATACTTCCAGAAATCGCAAAAGATTGAGCGGACTCGGAGACTGGACCGCCAGACCTTGGACAAATTGCATAAGGTAACGGCAAAGGCGGCTAGCAGTGAAGGCTGGAACGTCCCCAGAGCTGTCAAGTCGACTGTCGCCGAGCTGAGTGGGAAGGGTGGGGAGATGGTAATGGGCATGGTTGGCTCCCGGGAGAAGGCTGCCATAGGAGAGGTAGAGACCATGGACCTCGAGAGATTCATAGAACTAGTACATGGCGAGAGATCTAAATGGCTATGGTTTGGCAAGCCATTGAAGACTCTTGGGAACGACGTGTACAGCAATCTCGGTGGCGATGATGGCAAGATTTTCGGCAACGATGAACAAGGTGGATACATGTGGTCATCAAAGAAGAGAGATTCGGTGGCCGACGAGGGTAACAGCAGACGACGCCATATAAATAACACCTACCTCCGATCAGCTAACCTGTCACAAGCGAATCCTGATACCGCAGACAACGATCAGCAATCCAGAAAGAACGTCTTTAAGAGCGTTACGGGCAAGATGAACGATGCTCGCGGTAAGATCAAGGATGCCGTCGCTATTTCGGGGCTTCGTGGTCATCATTACAGACAGTCCAAGGAAGCCAATAATATACATGAGCACACCAGCCACCCGAACAAGGACGGGTTTAATAACAGTGATCCAAAATCGGCTTCAATCAAATCAGCGGCACCTTCTGCTCCGGTGCCTATTGACGAATCCGCTGGCGCTCCTGGGGAACAGCCTCCTTCAAGTTCACAGGCTACTACACCTGAGGAGGCGAAAGATACAGAAGATGTAGTGAGCTTGAAGTCCACAGGCACCGATCAAGTGAGCTTGTTCGCAAAGTCCAAAACATATGCTGTGCCCAGTGAGGAATCTCCGCATCAATATGAAGCGGACAGCGATCAAGCGGGAGCCTGGGACAGAAGAGGAAGCATACAGCAAGTTGACACGGCAGAACATTCGATAGCTGGTTCAATTTACCGTGATAGCGATTATGAGGATATACTACCAGAAAGAGACTGGACCGGTAACGGAGTAGGCTCGTTGTTGCAGCGAACTCAAAGTTTCTCGGCTCCATCCTCCGAGGCCCGGAGCGATTCATGGTGGCCTCGGCATCTCTCTTTCAGCACCGTCGAAGATGCAGTGCTTTGCTGGGAGGATATCGGCTGGAATGGAACTGATACCAAAATGGCGGAGCTCAATCTTTCCAACCTACATTTGTTGGGAGAAGCCTTGGCGGAGGATGCGAAGATAATGCGAACCAGAATCCTCCAGCTACAGGACCAAATCGGCACTTGGTCTGTGAACAAAATCGATGAAGTGGAAGCGTTAGATCGGCAAGGGTCCAGGGACCAGGGAGAACTAACTTCAATCTACACTCAAAGGAGGAGCGAGTTCGAGGCTCTCGGTCACAGGACAGATGAACTGCTGGCAAGGGAAAAAATGTCTCTGCGTGAGGCCGTAACGGACGTCGAGCTATCGGCCGCGAAGCTTGAGTATGAACTTAACGCTCTGCAGTCGAAGGTGGAGGAGGTTGAGGATGGTGTAGACACATTTGAACAGCTTGTGTCGGATGTGGAGGCAAGGACGCAAGAGCTACAAGCCGACCATGTATCTCGGGAGTCTTCGTTCTCGTGGTTGCTTCGCTTTTTCACCGGAGCTCGTATTCGCGCTTAGATTCTGCCTGCTCAGTGGCGTTTGAGTTGCATTGAACGATTACTCGCTCTCGTCGGAAGGTGTCATGGAGTCCTACAAGAGCAAGCATAGAAGGGGTGTCAGGTTCATTGCTGGCGCTGGGTATATCCGCACAGCCCTTTTATACAAGGTAACTGCGTCGCGAGTGATGCCCCTCAATGACAGCCTTTTTAGCATCTTTGACAATATGTTCCCTAAAATGAAAACGCCGTTTATATGAGTTTTGCTGGAATTGAGTAGCGTGACTGCCGACCTTCCCACAAGCTCTCGAGCTACCTGGATCAGACCCAAGCGGTGTATCGAAAGAACAGCCCCACCCATCGACAAGCCTCACTGAACCAATCCCTCACATTCCAAAACCCATCCCCCCACCGGCACCTTGTCTACCCGCAGCTTCGCCCTGCATCTTCTCGCTGACTTTCATATTCACCTCAAAGAACTTCCCCACGCACCGATCAAGGCAGACGGACTCGCCCTTGTTCAAGTCGCCTTCGCGGTATTCGGGTGGGATACATTTCTTTGTGCAAGATTGAGTGAGCCTATCGTATGAGCCTGTTAGCCACCTACTTCCTCTTCTTGCGGTGATGCAGCAGTTCTAGGTATGTACCGGTTGAACATATCGGACACCATGTCTATCTCTGTTTCTGCCGCCGCTATCTTTTCCGCCGATGAGAGTTGAGGTTTACCGCCGAATAGGAAAGACATTTTCGAGACTGGTTGAATGCGCCGTGTTGGTATAATAATTCGTTACAGCTCCAGGTCGAAGGAGCTCCGGTGGTTACTAGCGTAGTATAGATTTGAAGCTCGGACCACCTCAAGTCGTCACGACGCCAAAGATTGTTCGGCACTGTAGGACAACACAGAACAGGCAAATCATCCTCCGTTCGCCAGCGATGGAACGTCCCTCATAGGTAAGACTTATCCTCTTTTCTGAACCGAGTTTCTGCAGGATGAAAAAGACCATACAAGAACCGTTGCGACTGATATTTGCTTGTCGAATGCGTGATCATACTGTCCATTATCTGACCAGCAATATCCTTCTTACTGGACATTACATTTATATAGCGACTGCAAGCTGACAAGGACTCCAGTATGACTAGTAAAGGATTCGGGTTCCTACGCCCGTATCTTTTCCGAGATGCTCGGCCCCTGCCTGAAGCAGCATGCCGTTCTCACCTTCGATTTCACGCCGTGACAAGACACTGCAAGCGCTCGAATGCTACAGCCTCGGACTCTGCATCAGCTAGAGAGGTGCCGGAGCGTGCTGTGAAACTCAAGGCTTCTGGACAACTTCACTACCCGCGCATGGATCGTGATTTCAACGCTTTGGCCATCAGTAGCTTTCGCAACCGCTTTGAACGGTTGCAGCTTTTAGAGCAACCCGAGAAAACGCGGGTAACTGTACGGGGTAGGTCAAGCTGGGCTATCGTGTACCTCGATGCGTTCGTTGACGGTTTCAGGAAGGGTGCGGTCTATCCGCACGGGAGGGGCGAATCTTCTTTTCGTCGATATAGTGCAAGATAACCGCTCCGTGCAGGGTATCATCAACGTTGAAGGTCTTGAGGAGCACGACCCGCTCGACCACCGGAATTTTCGCCAGTACTTGCAGCGCGGTGACATCATATGTAAGTGTCCGTTGTCATATGTGTCTATGGGAAATGTTGAGTTGCGTTCATAGCTTTTACTGGATGGCCCGTTCGAACCATTCGAGGCGAGCTGAGCATTGAAGCGAAGGAGTTGCCCAAGGTGCTGTCACGCTGTCTGCATCCTCTCCCGGAATCACTGCTAGACAGCGAAGTCCGAATCAAGAACAAGCACGTAGACCTGCTCCTAAACACGCAGTCCGCAGAAACTCTTCGACTTCGATCACGGATCATCCAGCGTATACGAGAATTCCTCATAGATAGAAACTTCATGGATGTGGAGACACCCGTCCTGGCGGATGGGGCAGGTGGTGCTATTGCCAGGTCTTTCAAGACCTCTGCGTCGGAGTTCCCCGAGCGAGAACTATCGATGAGAATAGCCCCCGAGCTATGGCTCAAGCGGCTGGTACTGGGTGGATTTGATCGCATATTTGAAATCGGGCGATGTTTTCGGAACGAAGGTAGGTTCAAGTCATCGAAGAGTCTATACCGCAAAGCTGACCCCGCAAGGGCTCGATCTAACCCACAACCCCGAATTCACCACGTGCGAATTCTACATGGCCTACGCCGAACTGCACGACCTCATCGACATGACAGAAAGCCTCATCGTGAAACTAGCCAACACCTCCGCCGAGAGCCGAGCCGACGACCTCCGCTCCCTCCCACCCCTCGACCTAGCCCAATTCACCCGCCCCTTCGCCCGCATCGACTTCATCCCCGCCCTCGAAAAAGCCATCAACCAGCGCCTTCCCGACCTCGCCGCCCCGGACGCACCCACCACCCTCCTCGCCCTCTACACCACCCTCTCCCTCCCGCCCCCCACCTCCCCCACCCTCCCCCGCCTCCTCGACAGACTCGCCACCCACTACCTCGAGCCGCAATGCCAGGCCCCAACCTTCATCGTCCACGCTCCGGAATGCCTCTCCCCGCTCGCCAAATCCTTCCCCGACCGCCGCACCAAGCAGCGCGTCTCGGCGCGCGCCGAGCTCTTCGTCCACGGTCGTGAGTTGGTTAACACGTACGAGGAGGAAAACTCGCCGTTTGAGCAGCGGCGCAAGTTCGTGGAGCAGGCAAGGTGGCGCGATGCGGAGAATGAGGCTAAGGTCGACGAAAGCTATCTCGAGGCGCTCGAGTGGGGCCTGCCGCCGACGGGCGGGTGGGGGTGTGGTGTTGATCGGCTGTGCATGCTCTTTGCGGGGACGGAGAGGATTGCGGATGTTTTGAGTTTTGGGTCGTTGAGGAACGTGGTGGCGCTGAAGTAGGTAGGTTGGTAGGAGATGAGCGGATTGGGGGGGAAGGTGAGGGAGGGTATGGCAGCGTTTGAGGCTTGTTTGGGCGATTATAGAACTATATATAAATCCTTGGCGAGAGATATATCCCTAGGTCATACCAATTATCGTCTGCTTTTATGTCAACCCTGTACCTAAGGTATCTACAGTACCTTACCGACTTTATGCCTGATATCTCAGGACCCCTTACATACCTACCTACCCCACTCACCACGTCTGATAAATGCAACAGACCAGTCCGCGACCTCGCCCCCGACGCTTTTATATGTATACATTTAGAACCCTACCTACCTACCCAGTCCTCACGGCTGCGCCCTCCGCCAGGCTAGCGTTGCGTTGCGATCCCTTACCTACGTAGCATTTGCCAAGCGGTGACTCATACCACCTACCTACCTTACCTACCTTATCTACCTACCTATGTATAAATACTTTAAGCTGGTAAGGTGGGTTATGGTGAGTCAGGTAAGGTAGATAAGGTAAGGTAGGTACGTAGGTCGGTCGGCAGGCAGGGAGGGAAGGCACTATACCCTAAAGGTACCCTACCCTAGCGAGCCAACAGCCGTACCCACCACCTCAAGCCGCCGTCACAGCCTCCGAAACAGATCGGGAAAGAATAGAACCGGAAGACATATATGCTCTGCGACGCGGCCTCGCAGCCTTGATTTGGTTTGACTGATTTAGAATTTGGGGGGTTGATTTTCTCATCTACCATACTCCGTGCGGAGCTGTACTTTCCCGTTGACAGGCGGACGGCTAGAAGGGAAGGGAGGAGCGACTGCCTTCAGCAGACACGGACAGTAGGGCATGGACAGGGAATATGCTGGGGATGGGAGAGGGGAGCTGCAGGAGGATGGAGGGAGAGTGGTGGGTGGATCAGGTGAGAGAGAGGTTGGCGGTTTTTGGGCATGGAGGTGTGTGTGGGGTTTGGGCCGTCTCGATGAACTGGTGTCGGGTATCGGAGGTAGGAAACCTTAGACTAGGATGCGTCGATCACAGAATGCGCGAGAGCGAGTCGAGGAGTATGTGGTAGGGATGGATGGAGCGGCGAGCAGAACGTGCGGGAAGAGCAGATTCAACGTTGCAGGAGGGAAGGGAAGGGATGTATGGATGGACTGCGTTGGTAACAGGTGAGCGAGGTGACGCATAGCTTTTGTATGAATGAGTGATTGAGCGAGTGAGTGAGTGAGTGAGTGAGTCACAAAACAACCCGAAACAGACTTGATTGGTATAAGGAACAAGACAAGCCAGCAAGCCAAGAGAGCAAGGCGAACGAGCAGCAGACAGTAGTGCGGCAGAACCCTCCCTCATTAGCCGCTCGAAAACGTAGTCGAGCCTTGCTCCACTGCTTTTGGCGACATCCTGGAGAGAAGCGAGAAATGAGAATTGAAAATACGCTCGACCCTGTCGGGAGCAACTGTAGCTAAAACAAGATCGAACCCGTTCAGGGAAGCAACGGGAGCGAAACGAAGATTGATGATTTACAAGCCCGAGCCTAGCCTCCGGTTAACGCCTGGTATTTCCCTATGGATGCTGTACACGAACGAAGAAGAGAATTGCTGAATGGTTGGAGAGTCGAGTTTGGCGAGTAACGAAGGATGGACCGGAGTTGATGGAGATGAATGAAAGTCGGAGACGAAGATGATTAGATGGACCGGCGATGGTTGGTGGGAGAGGAGATGGAATGGACGACGGTAGGCAACGGAGAATGAGTCGATGAGTCGAGACGGTAGTGGTATTAAAGCTCAGCGTGGCGATCTGGTCATGGCTGAGATGTCATCCTGTAGTGGCCTCGTAGTTAGTACGCGTCTTGACCAGGTTTGACTGACCCGGAATTGAATCGAAAGACTCATCGTGTCTTACCATATGGTTGCACATGGCCACAAACTAGTATCCGTTAGTCACACAGTCTGGCTGACGCGGCATTTGGATGGACGGGTTGGGTTAGGCTGGAGGGCTTACAAGGTCGAAGAACAGCTTCCCACCACTCTCCATTTCCATCTGCATCGTGCCGCTCCGCTTGAACGTCGATCGGCTGCGGATGATCAAGGCCAGGTAGTGCGACCGCAGCTTTGAGTCGTTATCGGGCGTATGATTGTATGCGTATCGCGCGCTGGCAAGGATGGTGCTGCACTGGATGCCGGACTGCAGGCCCTGCTTCCGTAACGCCAGCCGCTTGAGTTCGTCGAGGCCGTAGCGCTCGGCTGCACAGCTGATGTCTTGTAAGTGGAGTGCGTAGAATCAAACGCAAGAGTCGAGACTTACTAGAGCATGGTGTCCTTAAGCAAGGGCTCGCCAGTAGCCAGATGATGAACCGTCGACTCGATGACCCCTCTCGCGCCGCTGTTTTCCGCCGCATCCTCCAGCTCCCAGGTGTTGCGGCGTTTGTTATGCAGCAGGCGAGGATAGTAGTCGCCTTTGTAGAGGTATTCGAGGATGGAGGAGAAGATCTCAGGGATTTCTTCCGGCAGGTTGACACGTTTGGCGTGTGATTCCATGAATTGGCCTCGCAGGGCAGCGGAGAAGAATGGCGAGACCGACAGGACGTCTTCGTGGGCTGCGAAGAGCCGTTGCTCGGGACCGATGCAGAGCGTGATGATAGCTGACGTCAAAGTACTGATGCTGTTAGCTTCACGCTCGAGCTTAGAATGTGGTAGTTTTACCTTCCCACCGGAGGAGACTCGGGCTTCTTCGGCTTGACAGCCTCCGTTCGCTTTGCAGCAACGGCATGGTCTCTGAACGACCTCTTGGACTTACTGGTAGCTTTCCCTGCACGGTTGGAAAAGCTCTCAGTTTTGTAGTTCTTCCTAGCAAACATGTCGAGAGATCGTGTCTACCGTTCTTCGATTGATGCCGTGCAAAGCCGAAGGAGTTGGCTGTTGACAATGCCAATGGTCATTTAAATCGCACGAATTGATCGTCGAGTGCCTCAGTAGATATCAGGCATCTTTCAAACAATAATTTCAACCAACAGAACATCATGGTCGGGCGGAGGCAGTAGCTAATATATGTTGATCGGAGTGCATCCGCAGCAGGCATCTCAGGGAGACGTGATTGGACGCGTATAGTGGAACGCCAATTCATGTGACTCAGAACGCGGAATCAGGTGCTTCGAGGCGACCTTTTCCTCTCCTTCCTTTCGTCTCTGCCGTCAACCAGGTTCAGGGTAATTGGAATGTGACATCGACCCAACGGATGCCAGCTTCAAGCCTTTAGCGTTTCACTTGTGCAGCCACCGGATGCGGAGACGCAAAGCCGATGCGGCCGCCTACCTAGGTAAGTTGCTGGTAGGCAGTTGTAGTTGAAATTGAGGGAAACCTGACAACGGCCGGTTGTTAAGACCTCGTCGGAAGGCGTTCAAGAGGCATCCGAAGGCCATTGATAAGGCAATTGAGAGTTCAATCTCAAATCAAAGTGTCTTCTCATGATGATTGATCTGTGTTGCCTACCAAGAAATCTTGCTGTGTAGATAACATGCATCAGGACCGGATGAGATGGAAACTAAGACAGAAGAAAATACCTAGGAGCTACGGTCGAGCTACAGTAACTGTACCAGAGCTCCCCCCCTTGCTCTGGCTCGGCAATGCAATCCATCCGGGCCATCCCTGCACCGTGGCTCTGAGGAAGTCTACTCCATACTCAAGAAAGTCTAGTCAGGAACCCACTCCCCCGGCATCACACATCTTGATGAAGCTGACAAGGTGCTTTGACATCGAGTGCTCCTGGTTGGATTACCGTTGACCCGGATGCAAGCCGTGTCGTCCGTTGTAAGAAACCCCCGCAGTAAGTGACCGGTGGCTTGGAAAATAGGGGCAAGGCAATCGTGTATACTTATCAATGCTGCAATTTATACTTGGTTTTGGACCCGTGTCAAAAGATTTTACCTTTACCAGCTCCACCCACTCTTCCTACTGTACGTAACTACTGAACTCGATACTACTCTTCATGACAAACAAACCTGTCTATGGCCCCACGCTTGTGTCACTTGCCACTCACACCATCACAAGTGGTAACTATCCCGAGTATACGAATCTATGAGATATGTGAGTACGAAGTAAAGAGGATTTTTAATACTAGACCAGCGTTCCAGCCCCACGCGATATTCAATCTACTCATGTAAACAAATGATATCAACTCCGTCCAATCTCCTCTAGAAAGCTGACAACAGCACTCCGCCCCTGAGCCTTGGTCATGACATCTGTATGGAGCGCCCCAGCAACTTCCTTTCGCTGCACCTCCACGCCGTTGCCCCTGCAAATATCTTCTAATTCCAAGCCATGCTCCATAGGCACAAGCTCGTCTTTCCCAGCTTGTAGGATCAGTATCTTGATCCTCTTGCCATCTTTCGATCTCCCCACATCGCGCAGTGCTTCCCGGCTATCCCACCAATTCCACAGGAAGGGCCACAGATAGCGGTATGGCAGCCACTTTTGTGGATATAGCGCAACCAGCATGTCTCTGACGCTGGTGAAAGGGGTTTCCAGGATTAGCCCGCTCAGCACGGCTCTTCTCATGTAAGATTCCCTCGAACGTAAGTGGCGTGATGCTGCTGTCGTCGCGACACCGGCACCGATGCTTTGGCCCCACAGAACGACCTTGACGTGCTCTCCCGTCGAACCGTGCCTATCCACCGTCCAATCTAGGAAGGCCTCGGCATCCCTTTCGATGCCTCGTTGAGACGGTCGACCTCGAGAGGTCCAAAAGCCTCGGTAGGACAATGCCGCTATCGTGTATCTCACAGAGGACGGCGTTTCCGACGGCGGAGGATTAGAGAGCTGCTTGAGGACATCCGACAAATAAGGAAGCCTAGGTGGCAACGAAGACCCGTTTCTGCCCTCGTAAGCAGCGATACTCAGTGGGGTTAGTCGATATGTTACCCTTGGAAATATAAAACTATCACATGTGTCCCGGACTCTGCAGGAACATTATGGCTAGCACTGTCGGCAATGCAAAGACTCAGCTCCACGCCATCCGCAGCTCTCAGCTTCTCTTCCCGCCACATGATGGGCAGGCACCGTCGAGCATAGTCTGCAGTCTTCTCGGAACGGGAGAAGGGCGGTATGGAGGGCATGTAGATGATCTTGTTTTGGAAGAGGATCATCATGCAGCATTTGTAGAGCCATAGTGACAAGACGAGCCCAGCAAAGACAGCTGGCGGTGTCAGGACTGTGTAGACTGCCGTGGTGCTGATCGTTCGCCGTGCGTGTCCATGAGGGGAGATAATCCTTGCGCTCTTGCCTTTGCTAGGTAGTGCTCTCACCCCGTATCGAGTTCTGATAGGCACAAAGGCGACCCGACAATGACAGCCTAAAGGACGGAAGGGTGCCCATGACATGAGCAAGTGGTGTACTTTAAATGATAAGTTACCAAGCAGACCTCGGGCGTTCGTTTTTCAGCAAATTCGAATCGTGGATTTTTGGACGCGCAACATCATAAGTTAGCTGGAATCAAAGACCCTCTGAACTCATCGAGGGCGAAATGTAGAGCGGAGTCTTCAAAGCTCTTCCATCAACACTCAAGATGTTTATCAAAGGCGGGAGTGTAAATCGAAGTCCATAGCCACTGACTTAACGTTATGTGCCCTACCTTGATTGGGCTAGTCACATGTCCGTGAATATGTGTCATATAATAACGAGTCAATTATCTGCTGTGCACTCCAGGTATCAAGCTGAACTTTGCTACTTAATTCACCAACACATACATAGCTTGGCTAGGGATCCAACTTCTTTTATCATTATTCAGACACATCAGTACACTGCTTGACTTTAACAGCATCTTTTCTCAAGATATTTCTGCCCTGGAGTTTTACCTCTGATTGTCTACAGCAACAGTGAAGGCTCTTTGTGCTGAAGCCTGAAGCAGCCCCAACTTCAATATTGCCTCATAAACTGAAAACTGATGATCAATTCGATCACACACTTGCATACTGAATCTCTGTTTGATTTTATCCAATTTTCAAAGCCTCATACTGTCGTTGGGTGTTATTCCTCAAGTTTGCATTGAAATATTCCACTCTGTAAAGACTAGCCTAAAATGGAGCAACGGCAGAGGTCCATCACGTAAACACTGAGGAGCAAGAGCTGACCTTAGGCAGCTTCCAATTTGCATTGGAGGAGCGAAAAGACGAGCAAGAATGGCAAACTTGAAATAGGAGTTGCCTCGTAAGGTAGACCCCAAGACGGCCATGTCAGCCAAGGTAGTCAATGTCAACACCACAAAAGAAAACCCACGGAATCACAATAAGTATGCGGAACTCAAGCCCGCAAAGAGAAAAGAAGTTACGGGGAGAGCGTCACGGCAAAGGGAGTGTTACCAGTCCAGTGTCCAGACGAATCCAGCCTCTCCTCACCTCCTCTGACCACTACAGAAAAGGGTAACAAACGCCCCTTGCGCCCGCCAAGAAGGTCAAGAAAGCACCCACGAACGCGAAGTACGATGCAATGTAAGTGCTACACGTCCCGCCCGACGCCACATGACCAACCACTGATCCAATCCCAGAGAGCCCATCAACACCCGCCGAACCCACGAGGCCTCTGATTTCCACACCAACATAAACATGAAAGAGAAGCACAGCCGATGCGACGTAGAAACCGTCAAATACCTCACGACCCTAATCAAACGCCACCAAGCCCTCCCCCCCACCAGCAACCCCGACCGACTCCACTCCTCAATCCGCCAACGCCTCCACCAAATGGCCTTCTACGACTTCATCCCCGGCCCCATCCTCCAAAAATCCAAACTCCTCACCCCCACCCACGG
>JAABUJ010001435.1_pt1 | contig 35333 bp, 35 predicted proteins | sample 5559131 | NCBI WGS metagenome assembly JAABUJ01 (sample SAMN10711875, study PRJNA513366) | rock metagenome | isolation source: Antarctica rocks | place: Antarctica: Victoria Land, Mt New Zealand nord | collected 2016-01-07 | reverse complement strand
CTATATATATATAGTTATACTGTCTATTCAGTTTTATGCAAACTATTTATTTATTGTGATTTTAACATCAAAACACTGAATTTGAGTGTGATTTTCAAAAAAAAGTTGCAAAAAGTTCTGAGCAAACTGAGAAGCCAACATTCTAGGAATTGCTGTACCTTATTTGTATGCAACTCGGCCAGAGCAAGGGCAGAGATGTCTGAGGTCCTTCACATCAGGCTTTGTCAGATTCCGTGAGCGGAGTAACGTTACTCCGTATCTGATTAGATATCTGGAGCCATGCCAGCCCTACGTACTTGATCTGCTTACGTACTCCATCCTGGTGCCTTATCTACCTTAGGTACCTAACGGAGTTACGCTGGAAAAGCTCCGATTGAGAGCGGCACCGAGGGTCCCGTACCTGCCTTAAGTTAGGTTGTACCTTACTGTACCTTACGCAAGCCGCCACTGCGCATTCATGAGGTAAGCAGACTACAAAGTACCTTAGCCTTGTCATCAAAACGGCACACGATCAGGCTGACCACTTTAACTTATACTCCACTTTAGAGTCAGAGTCAGCTCCAGCTCCAGCTCCAGCCTCACGTCTTCATCTCACCTGTCCGGTCTCCAAAGCAATCATGGAGCCATTAAGAGACTAATTAATCTTCTCGGTCTAATACCCCTCTACCCACCTGCACTCTTGCTCGCAATTCCTTTGAATATATGTTGCTCCCACAAGCTCAATAAATCATACACCGGTTCGTTCAGGGTCCACACCCCTCTCGGGCACTTCCATACCCACCGCACATCCATCATGCGTCGCGCTCTTGTCGTCTTCCTGCTGGTCAACATCCTCATCATCGCATTCCTGATCCACTCCTGCTTCACTCTGCTTACGCTCCTGATCGAAGACGGCGCAAAAGATGCCATTCCGCGCGCCGAGATCCCCGCGCCCAACTCTCCCTCGAATGACTCTCGGCCGCAACTAATCCCCAAGATAATACATCAGACATACATTAATGAGAGCATACCGGCCAGGTGGAGGGACGCGCATCAGTCATGTCTCGACCTGCACGAGGAATACGAGTACAAGGTGGGTCGCACATGCTCCGGACTCCGAGGACGTAGTCGCAATGCTGACGAGCCCACGTAACAGCTATGGACCGACGCCGGCTCGCGAGAGTTCATTGCTACGGAATACCCTTGGTTCCTCGACAGTTTCGACAACTACGCCTACCCCATCCAGCGTGCCGACGCGATCCGCTATTTCGTCCTCGCCCACTTCGGCGGCATCTACATCGACCTCGACGACGTAAGTCTCCCCCGCCAGCTCCCCTCCCCTCACAACTCAGTAATGACCCCCCAAACCTCTCCAGGGCTGCAACCGCCGCCTAGACCCACTCCTGTCCTACCCAGCCTGGGTGCACCGCACCATCCCGACCGGCATCTCCAACGACGCCATGGGCTCCGTCCCGCACCACCCCTTCTTCCTGCGCGTCATCGAAGCCCTCTCGGCCTACGACAAGAACTGGCAGCTGCCCTACATCACCGTCATGTACAGCACCGGCCCGCTCTTCCTCTCCGTCATCTGGAAGGAATACATGAACTCGGCCCTCAACGTCGGCGACGGCCGCGTCCGCGTCCTCAGCCAGGCCGACTACAACCATCGCCCCGCCAGCTTCTTCAAGGAGTACGTCGGCAGCAGCTGGCACGGCCGCGACGCCCGCTTGATCTTCTGGATGGGCGCCCACTGGATGCTGCTCACCGCCACGGGCTTCCTGGTCGCTGGCGTCGTCGGCCTGGCGCTGTGGTGGGCCTACGGTCGACTCCTGCTTTTCGGCTCTGCCAAGACCAGGAGGGGTGGTGGTCAGTCCAAGTGGGCGGGCGCGAGGAGGATCCCGATGTTTTGGAGACGGACGAGCGCCAATAAGCAGTACGAGCTTATCGATCGGCATGAGGTCTAGCTGATGGTGATGCTCTGGGCTGTGGACGCTTCCTCCACGGTGGCGTGCGGTAATGGAGTTGGCGAGCATGGGTTGGCGGTTGGGCTGGGGCGTTACCTTTGCTTGTACTGTAGGATACTGGGTTGTAGTAGTACGGCGCGCCTACTTACCCTTCACGGAGAGGCCCCTTTGGATCAGGGATCTGGAGTTTTGGCCTAGAATAGGCTTAATTAATCAAAATCAAACACCCTGAAACATCTTTTGGGGGGCGCCATTGAAAGAAACGACGCCGCCGAACCATCGGAAACAATCACACAGCGCAGCTTGGTCTTCACACATCGGCAAAACGTATACAACTCGCCCTCATTCCGTCCGACAATCGACCAACTTGCGCGTTAGTCAACGCAGTTCAGACCCATCTTCCTGCGACCGACCCGTCCGATTCCTCGCTGCTCCAAACAACCACGGCATCAGCGACAGCTACAGCCGTGACGTCGAGTAGCAGCCAGGCATTATCGCACACTGCGTTCGCAAGGCTGGTCGCGACCCCCTCCCTCCGGTGACGCTGCAGCAGCCGGACCTTCGCGAGGATCCTTCGGGTTGGACATCAGGGACTCGATCAGGCAAGATGCGCCAGGCTAGAAATACTCTGGTCTGCCACGATGTGTTGGGTTGGCCAAGTCAATGACTCCTACCAAAGGAAGTGGTAGGTCTGTAACACCGCACATGCCACGAGTGGAAGACTCCAAAGCATTGCCCGAGAACGGCTCTGCCCTGCCGCCATACCGGTGGGAGCGGAGGCTCAGTAACCGCCTGCTGTGGGGTGACCAAGGGTGGCTGGGGAGAAGCTGCTAGGCGCTGCCTGTGTTTGGCGTGGAAGCTGCTTTTGCTGGCGTGTTGTAGTGGGATAATTGCGATGTCGCCAACGAGTCTTGTGGAGTTGCAGATTGTCTGCGGGCCTAGGAAGCCTGTGTTGGATTTGTGCGATCTCTTGCCGTAGGGGTTTGAACGGGGGGGTTGCTAGGCGCTCCTCAGAGGAACCTAGACAAGATGTGATGCTATCGAGTACGAGTAATAGAGGTCGCCGTTCTCGTTACCCGTTATTATCATTGTTGTCGAGACTGTAGGAGAGGGAAGGAGCGGAGAGGGGAGGAGAGGCGGATTTACTCGAGCGCCGAACCTTAGGGTTTCGGGTGCACGTGCAAGTATTAACGACGCATTGTGGCTCTTCGCGAATCATATGAGGTTAGCGTAGTATATTAGACCCGTCAATTTCTTCGCCATCCCTTTCGAGTCTTAGGGCATGACTATGCGCAACGAGCGGCCTTGAAGTCGATCATGTTGGCTTAGTCCACTGACACGAACATTGTCATCGTCCCTCGATCGCAACCGTCCTTCTCGGCTTCGTAGATGCAGTTGTAGCTAGTAATATCGGAGTGTAGATGGTAAGAATGCATGGTGGGTCACGATGCCGCTGCAATTTCTGTAATACCCGTATCAACTGCAAGGTCAAAGATGAGAATGTAGTATATCTTTAACTTGAGATCGTAACTTCATAAATCCCTATGCTCGGTATACCATTCCTGTTCCAGTACACAGCTGTAATCAATAGACACTACCGTGTCGTCCCGATTGGCATCCTGCTCAAAGTTCGATAGTCCCCACCCACATACCCTTATCGTGCCCCATTAGTCCATCCCCTTCGCCCTTCCCTGATGTGCGCACGCTTAGCCGCGGATGCTTTGCATCAATATTCGATGGGAGGCCGAGCCTATCCCCGTACTTTGTGACCGGCACCGCACTCGTCGTACCGCTCCACGTCCCAATGCCTGCCTCTTCGTAGGCCATCCGCTGCAGTTGCAGCTTGTCGTCCGAGATCCACTGCAGGCGGCGATAGTCCCCAATCTTCCATCGACTTTGAATCCATCCGACCACAAGATCAAGGATGAGATTGGTAAGAATCAGCATCGTGCCGACAATGAGAATAATAGCGACACCGAGGATGGAGAACGAGATGGTGTTGAACGAATTGCGAACTTTCTGGCTCCCGCACATAGCCACATTGATCGGATCCGTCGGTCGGAAGAGATGGGACCCAGTCACAAGGTGCGGAGGTCCGGTGGCGTATTGCACGACCGACTGCTGCAGCTTGGCCATGCTGACGGCGAACCAGGAAGATACTCTCGATCATCCACTGGTTGTCAGGCAGTGGAGCTTGCTCCAGGTCGTACAGCGTTTCCTGGGCTCGAAGAGACGAAGACCCGCGGCCATTGACGCTAAGGTAGGTGCTGGTGAAGCCCAGATCAAGCAGCAGACGGCGGCCAGTCATTTGTTGCACGGCATTCAAGCCAATCTGCAGGAACTGCTTCTCTAATATCGTGGTGGAGGTAAGTTCAGTACACTGATTATCTGTGGGGTTGCAGAATTAGTGTTGGTCTGCGCAGGCGAGAGCGTTGACGAAGTAGTCTGATATATACCAGGTGAAATTGGTACCAGAGGAAATGGTGGAGCCGCCGAGAAGATGGGCGGAGAAGAAAGGGTCATCGACAGGAGTGTCGTATCGCACACTGTTGGGAGCAAGAAGAAAGAGCGAGATGTCTGCATTGGTGCGGTTGAGCTCGGGGACCGGAAGCCAAGTGTTGCCTTTGTAGCCACCGAGTGCCTCGAGTGAGCTGGAAATTGCTATTAGTAAGACCAGGGTGCATTGCCGAAAAGTATAGAAGACATACGTAAGGGAATAGCCAAACGTGTCCATGACAGCATGTTCATTGTATTATTAATTGGAACGTAAAGTTCGAGACTTCCACAATGGGTCCATACCAGAGTCGCTCGATAACGTCTCCCTGGCGGCCTGGTGTGCCTGGGTCGCCGGTTGCATTAAACTGCGTGGCGAAGCCTCGGGTGTGGATGGGTGCACATGTGGTCACCTTCCGGTAAGTGATTCTATCCCGAACCGGAGCATTGATTCCGAGTACGTCGTGCGAATCAATAGGACCTGTATCCATTTCGTAGGCAGCTGTGTTCTAAGTAACAAACGCCGGTTGCGAAAGGACACGAGGCATTGTGATTCGTGGTCCATTTGATCTGCGGATGGTATCGTTCAGAGTCTTCGAGCTTTGTGCAAAGAGAGTTTGTTGGCTCGTTCCGTTGTCCGCGGCCCAATATCCACAATTCGGACTGACCACAAGGGTCTCATCCCCCGCCGCTTTCGTAACCTGCGAAGAGAAGACACCGGCAACGGCGAAGACTACGAGATTAAGCAAGGCAAAGAACGCCAGAGGCAGCGAGCGGCGAAAAGGCCTCTTCGCGAACTTCCACCAATACCATATCAGCTGCGTAAACTGCACCGAGGCTCCTCCAGGAGAGCTCGTATTTCGAAAAATGTTCTGTTGCTGATGATGTAGACCGTCCTGAAGCTCTCGGCTCGCTCGAACCTGGTGGAGAATGTAGCTGAGGATCCTCCAGAGCGCAGCGCCCGCGGCACTGATGAAGATGGCCAAGAATGCCGTAGGAAGCCCGCCGTCACGGCTGGATAGGGTCAAAGTCGAGCCCAGGACAACACCGTTGGACCAATTGATCCACACGCCGGTTTACATATGGGCGTCATTCACGGAAGACATGACGGTGACGGTGACGAATGCACAGGCCCGACCTGGCAACTATTGATACCCTGCGAGACTGGCAATCGTGGAGTCTCCAGCACTGCAGGAGAACGGAGGTCGAAGGGATCCGGCGCAGTGGGGAACCAACTCATATACATATCTAAGGTAATAAAGCGCTCCGGAAGGCTGGAAGCTGAAAGCCAACTGCAGGGCACTTGGCGAAGCTATCAGGTAAGGTAGCTACAGTACCTTACCTTAGCTCTTCCATGGCACCCGAGTCCTCTCACCGAATGGCATTAATGGGCTCGACCTAAAGGCTAGAGGCCGAATGCTGCATGCTGCACGCTGGGTAACTCGTAGCGGGACAGAGCCTTATCTGAAATCGAAATGCGAGGCTTCACAGCATCTGCAAGAGCCGTTCTGAGAAAGTTGTGCACCAACGACGGTAAGTAGTACTACCTAGTCTCGAAGTCTCGAAGTCTGCCTTGCAGGACGGCTTGAGTGAAGCAACCTGAAGTTCGGGCGGTTTTTAAGCGAATAGGTAGGGATTTCATTGATGGATGATACCTCGTATGTTTTCAAGCATTATTACTTCGTACAGTCACACGTTCCTCCCGTTGTTACTGACAATAATGCAGTAATAATAATCAACAAGATTTTCAGAGATGCAATGATCCTTCCTCCATATCTTCACCATGTCAGGTACCTGTGAAGCTTGACAAATTGGATTGTTTTGATCTGGTTATATAATTACATAGTGAAGGCCCATTATTGACATATTGTGAGAGAATTTGACCGCTGCCGGCTCGGACTGACGCTGGCCCAGACTACAGGCCGGCGTTCTCACTACATATATGGCAAAGACGACTAACAAAAGTTGGATTGATTAGCCGGTTGAGGATGTCCTACACCAGATCTAGTTGTTTTCTCAGTCTAGCAATGAACGGTTGGCAGCAACGAGCAGTAAGCAGTTTCACCACCGGCGATGACGAGGCGTAGCACCTTTCGCAACAAAGGCGGCATATTCAGCTGGGCCTCAAGTCAGTTAGTGGAGACCTTGATGCACCTGTCAAACATATATTCAGTCAAGAACAATAGCGAAGTTGTTTCGCTTGCCCCCTGGCTCAATCTCCTCTTTCTTGAACGACTTCCCCCTGCCAACATCCGTTCCACCTCTTGCTACGCCTCTCCATCTCCACAGGTAGTATACCAGCTTCGCAGACAACTTTCTCCTGATCATCACGAACCCAAGAGTGCCCATAATGTCTGTCAATCTCGTCTCAGTCAAATATCGAGAGTTGTTGACGCAAGGCGCCGGGAGGACGAGAAAGAGGGACGGCAAAAACTCTTCGATGACTGGATCTACTAGGCACTGTGGAAGGCGAAGGAAAGGACAGATTCGCTTCAGCATCTCCCCTCTGCCCGAAGCATCAGGGACGTAGTTGAGCACAAGGGAGAGGGAGATGATATCAAATGTTTCTTTCTCAGACACCGGTAAAGGTCGGAGGTTGAAATCTTGTTGCAGTATACCCGCCGTTTGAGCGTGTAAGTCAATGCGTGTGACATCCAGGAAGCTGCAACGCGAGCAAGCGTTATCTGTCCTCAGAGCCCCGACTTCTAACAGTCTCAGCTTGTTCGCTTCCCCCAGTCGTCCATTGTTGAGGGGAGCCAGCCAATCCACCAAAACTTTACTCGAATCCCCACCCCTCTCGCTCTTCTGGCCGGTTATGCTGGCGGCTTGGTACGCTTGGAGCCCTCCCTGCCTCTCAATCTGTGCCTGAATATCTGAGGCTGTCACAGGATCGCCATCTGCAGTCGCCCTTGATAGCGCTTTGTTCAATTGATGGTATGAACGTATTAAGGTCCTTGTAGCTTTCGAGGACAAGGATGCTGAGGGCTTGTTGTAGATTGTTGGTGGACGACCGTGCGACAGCAACGCCGGTCTTTGAGATTTCTGCTTTTTCTTCTTCACCATAGCAGTGTAAGCTCGCTCCTGGCCAGCAAGCCGCTGACCAGCTACCTATACAACACCCAGGTTCGTTGTCGCAGTTGTAAGGCTGAAAATATAGGCTAAGGCGGCAAGTTCCGCTTTTGGTGAAAGCGAACCCTAGCCCACAAAAGTAAGCGAGACTCACTGATATTGAAATTCCAGTAGTCAACGACAACGACGATCTTTACAGCAGCAATGGCGCCAAAGTCGGAGAACAAGAAGGGTAAGCATGATTCTTTTATTCTGGCAGAGACGTGTATGCGGAGTTGGATCGAGCTAGGATGTCAGGGTGTCAAGATGTCCAAGGCAGAGATAGACGACGACGTGAAACAAGACGCTGTCAGGCGTGCTCCTCATCGATGGAATAGAGGACTGCATCTAGATTCGAATGGCGCGATATCGTTCGCCTCGGCCGGGACAAGCTGACAGACCTGATGTACAGCTACCAAGCCTGGCAAATCTGGCAAATCGAACGCTAAAGCCAACGCAGCGGCCAAAGCGACTCTCAAGGGCGTAAGCTCCTCCGTACTGCACTGTTCCCTGAAACATCTCTAACATTTTGCATAGGTCAACTCACATAAAGTCCGCAAAGTCCGCCTGTCAACAACTTTCCACCGACCGAAGACCCTCCAATTATCCCGTGCACCGAAATACCCCCGCAAGTCTATTCCTCATGAGCCTCGCCTCGACCACCACAAGGTTATCGTCCACCCTTTGAACACGGAGAGCGCAATGAAGAAGATTGAGGAGAACAACACACTGGTATTCATCGTGGACATCAAGGCCAACAAGAGGCAGATCAAGGAGGCGTTGAAGAAGCTCTACGATGTAGATACAGTGAAGATCAATACGTTGATTAGGTACGTCTATGGCATATAAGGAAAGAGGTTGGCATACAGAGAGCGCAGACTGACCAGGCTGCAGACCAGACGGTTCAAAGAAGGCTTTCGCGCGATTGACGCCAGATGTGGATGCCCTGGATATTGCAGCGACAAAACTTTCAATTGTTTAGACGCCGTGGCAATGTAACAAGGAATCGGAACATTTGCATATCGGCCTCTGCCATTTACGTGCTTGGTGTGGGCTACTGAAGAACTACCTTCTGTGCCAATGATGCAGTGATGTTGTGGCGATCCCAAGATACCGCACACCTATTGCCCGCCCATCGTGCCCTATCTTCCTGGGATTACTCTAACACACGGTATAGCTCCAAAACTCAGGAGTCCTTGTTTGCAGGGGTATAAACATCATCTATGCGCAATCGGATACAGATCGTTGCCCAGATATTTCCCATCACCTAGTTCCGCGTAACAGTTGCGCCGTCTTCAGCAGGCTCAAGTACCTTCCACTCGCAGGCCATGCCTTTCTCCTTGAACTTTGCCACGATGACGTGGGCTATCGTGTCGAAGTGATCAGTAGCGAGCGCCAGTATCGTAGGCCCGGCTCCTGATAAGCATATGCCCAATAAACCTGGATGTGTCTGGGGTGTTACGGATTGAAGTATCTCGGGCAGACCGGGGATAAGGGTCTTGCGGTATGGCTGATGGACTTTGTCTTGCATAGCTTGATAGATTAGATTCGGGTCGGGTGGTGATTGGCCCAAGGCGGTAGTAAGCAAGGCGAGTCGTTGGAGGTTAAAAACCTTACGCCGTCAGCAAAGCAGAGGTCTTCCTGTGTTTCCCATAATCAGAAGTGACGCTATGGTACTGAGAACTTACCACATCTTTGATAGGGTACGTTGTCGGTAGAACTTCCCTCGCTTTGGCAGTGGCCACCTCGAAGTCCGGTATTATCGCAACCGCCTTGATCTCCGGCGCCCATTTGAACTTGATGTAGTGCCCTATGCCCAACGGCGGCTCAGGCGGCTTCAGTCCGGTGTTCAATCCTCCGGCAGGCGCGGGTAGAACTTCGCTCAACGGAATCTCCTTCCTCGCCATGTCGGCTGGATCCAACTCGTTCAGGTACGTGCCGACGAACCCGCCGTACAGCGCCGCAGCGACGTTGTCCGGATGCCGCTCGATCATCAGACAATAATCCAACAGCCGAGGTTTCGGAAGACCGAGATTGCTGACTTCGTTGCCCAGGATTACGCCCGCAACGACCGCTGCGCCGGAGGAGCCCAGACCACGGCCCAACGGTATGGGGTTGATGATATGGACATGCGTGCCGCGGGGGAAGGAGACATGCCCATGGCAGCGCAGGACGTAGAGGGCGGTACGGGTGAGTAGGTTGCGATCCGCATCGAGGTCGACTTCGGAAGCGCCTTGGCCTTCGTACGTGACGGTGCAGTTGAGGGGTACATGGCGGGCCTCGGCGGAGGCGTCAAGGGTGACGTGAAGTTCCAGGTAGACGGAAAGAGCAAGCCCGATCACGTCGAATCCAGGACCTGGGCACTTTACTCGTTATTTGCGTGCGCTTTTCAATGACTGGAGGCTGTAGGTGCTAACCGATGTTCGCAGAGGAACATGGCACGCCTGCTCGAGCGTAAGTGTTAGAGAGTATTTCAATTGTGGCATCGCCTGCACATACGAATCTTGATCATCCCCACATAAGAGCACTACTCATTGGAAGCTACCGAGGATACCTCTTCTGTAGATCTCGACAGACGCACTTGCTCAGCCCTACCGGCTCGGTTCGATCTGACTGTAGGAAGGCTTCGAGCTAACCGTTTTGAGAGATGACTAAGCATGTCATATCTCCGATTGTCTGTTCAATAGTATCATTCAAGATGCATAGACTTATCTTTACTGGAACATGAGGAATTCTGTTGTTGCGATTTGTTCATCGTCACATAAGCATTTTCAGACGGTCGCCATTGATCGCTCGTGGAAACCTGCCGCGGTGTGCCCCACTTGTGCGAATCCGTAAAGTTAAGGTACGTACTGTAGTAACCCCACCATGATTTTCACCACAGCGCAAAGCGGTTTGCAGCGCTGGACAGACGACGTACTACGGTATGGAAGAATCAGAACGATTACGAGTTCTACTGATCGGCAATGGCGGGAGGGAGCATGCCTTGGCCTGGAAATTGAGCCAGTCACATCAAGTTGAAGCGATATACATTGCGCCTGGCAATGGCGGTACAGCATCTGGAAGTCTCCGAAATGTGTCCAATATCAGTAGCCCAAAGGCCGACGACTTCGACGGCTTGATGAAATTCGCAAAGGAGCAGAAGATCAACCTAGTAGTCCCTGGTCCCGAAGCCCCCATTGTCAATGGCGTCGAGAGACATGCCCGTGCAGCAGGCATAAGGTGTTTTGGGCCTACAAAAGCTGCAGCACGAATGGAAGGATCCAAGGCGTTTTCGAAAGACTTCATGGCCAGACATCAGATACCTACAGCACAATATCAAAACTTCGATGACTACGGGACAGCCAAGAAGTACCTGGATTCAGTAGAGCACAACGTTGTTCTCAAGGCAAGCGGCCTGGCGGCTGGGAAAGGCGTCATAATACCCTCCTCAAAGACAGAAGCTCATGGTGCTCTGGAAGATATCATGTTGAAGAAGGAATTCGGCGCGGCAGGCGATGAGGTTGTGATTGAAGAATACCTCGAAGGCGAGGAATTGAGTTTCCTCACCTTCAGTGACGGCTACACTATCAGATCCTTACCGCCCACACAGGATCACAAAAGAATATATGACGGAGACGAGGGCCCAAATACTGGTGGAATGGGCTGCTATGCACCCACAAAGATAGCTTCGAAGGAGTTGATCGATGAAGTGCATCGGACTATACTCCAGCCAACCATAGACGGGATGAGGAAGGAAGGTCGGCAGATCCGTTACTTGTTCGAGAGTGAATGCTGATAAGCTCATAGGCTTTCCGTTTGTTGGTATACTGTTCACAGGTCTCATGATTACAAAGTCTGGACCTAGAGTGTTAGAATATAATGTACGGTTTGGAGACCCGGAAACCCAGACACTGCTGCCTCTGTTGAGCGCAGATACCGATCTGGCCCAGATCATGATCGCTTGTACAGAGCACTGGCTCGATGGAGTGGACGTGAAAATGGAAGCCAAATTTTCTGCAACGGTGGTTGCTGCTGCTGGAGGGTATCCAGGACCCTATATAAGGGGGGATGTAATTACGCTGGATACTGTCCAAGATGGAACTCTCGTCTTCCATGCGGGAACCACAAATGTTTATGGTCAACTGAGGACGTCCGGAGGGCGAGTTATTGCGGCAACTGCAACCGGAGACAGTCTTGAGGAAGCTGTGAAGAGGGCTTACGAAGGTATGACTACGATCCGTTTCGACAAGATGTACTATCGTAGAGACATCGCACACCGGTATGCTGTGAATTACTCTGTACGTTCAGATCGCAAAGAGCTGAAACGCGGTTAGCGCCTTCGAACACGGTGCTCCAAAAGAGAGTCGATCAATGACGTACGCTTCAGTGGGCGTCTCTATCGATGCCGGTAACTCTCTGGTCTCTCGGATCAAGGCTTGCGTCCGCTCTACTCGTCGTTCAGGGGCTGATGCAGAGATCGGTGGTTTCGGGGGTACATTCGATGTCGCAGCTGCAGGTTACAGCAAGCCTCCCATCCTCATCGGTGCGATTGATGGCGTCGGTACGAAACTTAAAGTGGCACAAGCAGTGGGAAAACACGACACGGTCGGAATCGACCTTGTTGCTATGAACGTAAACGACCTAGTAGTCCAGGGTGCAGAGGCTCTTTTCTTTCTGGATTGTTATTCTTGCGGCAAGCTTGATGTTGACTGTGCGGCCGCTTTCGTCAAAGGTGTTGCGGAAGGATGTCGGCAGTCCGGATGCGCTTTGATTGGCGGTGAGACAGCGGAGATGCCAGGCTTGTATGCCGGAAAGGACTACGACGCCGTGGGTGCCGCCGTTGGGGCGGTCGAAAAAGGTAAGATATTACCGGACACTGAAAGCATGGTGGAGGGCGACATCTTGCTGGGACTAGCTTCCAATGGGATACACTCGAACGGATTCTCCCTGGTTAGGAAAGTGGTTGAGATGAACGGGCTATCGTTCGATGATCCGGCGCCGTGGGATGAGACAATGAGTGTTGGCCTATCCCTACTGACGCCGACACGGATATATGTCAAACCTTTACTAAAGGTAATCAGACAAGGGCTTGTCAAAGGTATGGCGCACATCACGGGCGGTGGATTGATCGAGAACGTCCCTCGGATGCTGCCCAGTAATTTAGCTGCCACAATCGATGTCTCGACATGGTCTTTACCGCCGGTCTTTACGTGGTTGAAGAAAGCCGGGAACATTACTTCCGCCGAGTTCGGGCGAGCGTTCAACACCGGGCTGGGTATGATCCTGGTTGTGTCGAAAGATAAGGCGAAGACAGTCGTCGCTGAGCTCGAGGATGCAGGAGAAAGGGTATTTGAGGTTGGGACGTTAAGGAGAAGGGAAGGGGAGGGTTGTGTGCTGAAAAAGCTTGAAGCTTGGGAGCGGTGACGTTACTCCATGGGACCGATTGTTGCTTTCGCACATCATCTAGGTCAAAAAGACGTCGAGTGCGAAACAAAGCAAGCTCCGCATGACAGTCACGTAAATAATCCCGCCTCCTCAGCCCGCTGCCTGCCCCTATAGAAACCCCAATCTCTCAGACCTGCCGTGGGTAATCAGAAGGTCTTCTTATAGGCAGTAATGTTCCGTTCCCACATGCCTTACGCGACTTAAGCTGTCCTTTGTTGAAATCCTTCCTTTCGGACACATGAAATCACCCGGTACTTAGCAGTCGCGACAGCTCGAAGCTAACCAGATACAGTACTCGGCAAATCCTGCTCTTTTCCAACTCACGTCAACCTAGCCCACGTTCAAAAGCTCCCACAGAAATTCCACGCAACTAACCCCAGCCCTTCTCGACACCCGCCAAGCTCTCATCCCTCACACCCGCACACAACTCTTCCAACCGCATCCCCACCCTACGTCCCCGGCAGCCCGGCCTCTCAACCCGCCGCCATGGACCTCTCCTCGAGCACAAGCCTCGAATCACCCCAACTCGACCTCTCCAAGCTCTCAGACAAGGACAAAGCCGAACTGCAGCAATTCGTCATCAACGAATCGCAAAAGGCGCGCATCCAACAATGTAAGCCCCTCCTTCCTCCCCTCCTCCCCTTCTCCCTTCCCTCCCCCTCTGCTTCCGTCTCCGTTTGTGCGACAACCTACGCACGCATGTACGCCCCGCTGACGAAACGGGGTAATAAAAGCGGTCCACGCTCTGACGGACATCTGCTGGCGCAAGTGCGTGACGGGTCGAATCGCGTCCGGGAACCTGGATCGTGGGGAGGAGAGCTGTACGGCGAACTGCGTGGATCGGTTCATGGATGCGAACATGACGGTTTTGAAGCATTTGGAGGAGTTGAGGGGGCAGGGGGGCGTGTGAGTGGGACTTTGCGATGGGTGGATGAATGGGGCGGGGAGAGGGGTTGGGGAGGGAGGGGTGCTTTGTATGATATTGGGACTTGGGAGGGTAGAGGGGCGGGTTCGATTTGGCATGGCATATAGAGGGCTGTACTGTAGGTGTGCTTGGGGCTGACTGGCATGGGAGATCAGTGTTTGATGGACTTGGACTATGGGTGAGACAGGAGACTAGAGTCTGCATATACAGATTTCGGGCATCATGATGTGCAAAACTACTATATTTCCATCCTAGCTGCAAAATTTCTAGATTATGACAAGCCTCGAATCAACTGCAAGCACTTTTTGGCAAAAGAGCAGGGCTAGCCTATGCTCGTGAGCATCCTTCCACCACCTTTCAATCATCTTCCCACCTCGGTCCGGCATTAGACTGATCAAACCATTCCTGCCTATCTATGTGGCGAGTCAGCGGGACGTCACTGTAAATGAGACATCGGGGTCTCACCGAATTCGCCCTCTGCACACTTGTCGCCTTTGTTTGCACCTTAGGCCTGCGTGGCGCGATCTGGGCCGATGCCAGCTTCGGATGCCCACTCATCTCCGCTGGGCGCTGGGCGGGAGAAGCCGTCAGAACCCTCTTCAGTAGGATATCTGGACGTTCATCCTCGCTCATTGCGAGGTTGCCAAACCGTCAATCTAACCAAGCATTAACAGTGTACCCCTTGCTACTTGAAAAGGGCATTACCGTCGTAGAACTCATCTTCGTCGTCGAAATCAGCAAGCTGCTCAAAGTTGACCTTGTATCGAAGCATAGCACCGATGCCGCCAAAGCCCTTGACAAACTGGTTCCCTTCACTGGAACGGTCGGAAACAAACTCTAGTGTAGCTCCGAAATCTTTGTATTTTTCGGCGAGCCATTCCAGGAAAGGACCACTATCGAATACCTCCATCTCCTGGCCAGTCTCTTTGTCCATGAACATCTCTCGATCCGCCTCCTGTGCCTTGGTAGTATGGAGCACCACTTCGGAGCCGGCAGCGGACTTGAGTACCCAGCGGGTGATATCAAGGTTCTCATACACGATAAGAGTTTCGGCCGCACCGAGTTCCAATGCCTTCAACGTATCATCCACACCATAACACACCCTGCCGCTGTCCTGGCTAATCTCTTCAAAGTACTTGCCAATCAGCTTCTTTTCCTGGATGAACTTGACGTTGCTGAGGGTCTCAGCGGCGAGTTCAATCGCTTGGTTGAAACCGTTCTCTCCACCGTAAGAGACGTCCACCACTTTGATGACCTTGCTTGAAAGACGGTTGTCGAACATGTCTGACTGATTTAGATCGTTCTTGAAGTCGGCCGAACCAGCCAAGATGAGACCCGCAACATTGACTTTGTCGTTGGTGATGTAATTTTGAACGGCCAACTCAGCCACCTTACGGACGTAGTTGTGGCGCTTTTCCTCTCGGAGACGGGCGAACCGCAGGGCTGACTGTCCACCACGACCATGCTTCTTCGGAAGATCAACAGAAAACTTGTGCACAACGTCTCTAGTGTTGCCACTCAATGTCCCGAAGAGTGCGCCGTTTCCGTCCATGATGATGAAACCAAATTTCTGGTCGGATTCCAACAGTTCGCTCAACGCTTCGGTGTGGAACTTGTTGTCACAAAGGTATAAGGAGGTGTTGATGGGTTTGAATGGCTCGAAGTCAATGTTAATCTTCCTTTCCTTTCCTTCGGATGTTATGATTTCACCGCAGTAGACAACCAATCCATTAGGAGGAACCTTGGTGTAAAGCTTCAACCGCTGTTGAGTGGATGTGATGGCGGACAGAACCGACAAGCGGTTCACTCGAGACTTGATGTTCGAAGCAGTACCCTGGTACCATTAGTGGCCGTGGAGACCATATACAGAAGGCCTTCGACTCACAAATTCTTCAGCTAACATTTTCGCTGCTCGTGACACTTGATCTTTGGGGGCTGCAGCACAAATCCGTCAATAATGCGGCAAAGCGATTCAAAGACCGGGGAAAACGCACGAATGATGAGCGAAATCATGGATGTTCCATTGCCTCTTGCCGCTTCAAGACGTTTGATTAATTTCTTGACCTTCCATATCTCGATGTTCTTTTCGGCGTCATTCGCCTGAGGTGCGCTCATCGTGGGCGATGAAGGTTCTGTTCACAAGCCCGATGGCGATAGCCTCCTTAGATTGGAAGATGAGACAGTGGTCTCTGAGTGGATTGAGACGTCCAAGCAGGCGGTTTACTTGATGATATTTGCAACCAGTCTCATAAAGTTTTGACGTCGCAACTTCGTGGGGAAAGATCTGACTAACGTCAAGGGCAGAAAACGTCTTCGCTAAAGATGCAAGTCATGATACGGACCGGACGCTAGCCCGTTTAGGTATCTGCTTCATCAATCTCCTGCTAAGTTATGTTCCATTAGCCCCTGTAAATTGGGACGATAAATTCCGAGTACGGATAGGTTGATCATCCTCATTGAGATGGTGATGTAGCCATAGCTTCTAAATACTTCTAGGTTGGTAAAGACATCTTTCACAGTTTTCCAACCCTACCATGACCTGGAACCCTACTGGTCGCGTTCGCTCTCCACAACCGATGCCCAAGTCGAATTGCATCAAGGTTGTCTTCCAGTGAATATTTCCTCTGGCGTTTTATATCGCCCCTCTAGTCCAAAGTAGTCGTCACCTTCCCCCTGACAGCATATCCCCCTTCCTTCCCTTCGACCCAAACCTCAAATTCACCAACTCCATTGCTTTCTCCAAGACTCATGTCCCTGCCACACACCTTCAGCTCCTCTTCCGCATACAGTGGTGCCAAGTTTCGATACTCTATTTCAGCGATCCTCGGCGTCCTCTGCGGAAACTTCTCTTTCAAATGCCTGTCCAATACCTCCACCATCAGCGTCAACGACAATGGTCCGTGCACCAATAAGTTCCGATGCCCCTCAATCTCCCTGCAGTATCCTTTATCCAAATGGATAGAGTGGGCGTTGAAAGTCAGCGCCGAGTACCGGAACAATAACTGTGATGTGGGCAGAAGCGTGTGCGAGAACGTAGGCTTGTGCGTAGGTTTGAGTATTTTCGTGCTTGTGGACGGGACCGCGGCGTCGCCCGCTGCTGTGGATGGAGTCTTGGAGCGCATGAAGACAATGTTGCGGTGCTCGATGGTTCGATCTGAGGAGCCCGCGCGCAAGAGTGAGGAGCGGAGTCTTGATTCGCCCTCGGCTGACTCAGAGTCGGACGCGGGCCCGATGCGGCGTTCAATGCCAACAAATACCTTTTCAGAACCCGTGGAACCTTTGATTTGTACGTCACGGATGCTTTCCATGCAGACGAAGCGCTTCCCCGCGAGCTGTGGAGGGTCTCGCGGAAAGAGCATGCGACCGCCGGCCCACATGCGGCGGACGAAAGGTTCCCCGGGGGATTGTAATGGGTCGGTGCCATCGGGTAGCAGGGAGGACGGCGGCGTTGCCGGGGGAAAGTATATTAGGTGATGGGCTGGCGGGAGGAGTCGTGGAGGATAGGTGCCTGGGAGTATAGTTTGGATTCGGGTGGTATCCGGGTTGGGAGGAAGAAAGTCGGCGAGGGTGACATCGAGGAGGTGGGAGGGTGTCGGTGTCAGATAGTCGAAGATGAGGGGGAGGCGGCGGGAGGTTAATTCCGTGTGAAGCTCGGCGAGGGAGGATGAGCGGCGGGAGCTATGTTGTGTTAGAGGTTGCACAAATGCTGTTTTACGGCCAATGATGGTCCGAATTATTGATGGTGACATCCTTCGGAGTCAATGAAGCTCTGGGAGTCAGGATCATTTTGCAGACAAGCTTGGGTTTTCGGCGTAAAATAGACAACTTGCCCCGGACTGTGCTCGGTCCAAGTTGCCGGAAATCGCCGAGAGCTAGGCAAAATGTAAAGCCGGTCCCTAGGCGGGCTAAAGTTCAGAGTTACCCTGACACATTCAGGCATCATGGCGGGGCAGAAGACGGTCGTGGCATACCTTGGTCCTCCCTCCTCGTATACACATCAAGTAGGTGGAATCACAGGTTACAAATACAGCAAAATCATGGTAAGCTAACTAACGTCACAGTAGGCAGCGGTCAAGACATTCGACCATCAGAGAAATGCATTCTTACCACAGACCTCAATCCAAGGTAACACCTACCGGCTCCATGACCAACATTCAGCTCTTTTGACGGCCCTCAATCAAAGATGTCTTCGAAGCCGTACATTCCTCCACTGCAATATTCGGCATCGTTCCCTTCGAGAATTCCAGCAATGGCTCGGTTATATACACTCTTGACCTCTTCGCGGATCACCAGACTCTCTTCCCATTGATCACTGTATGTGATGAAGCCTATCTCGACGTCCACCATTATCTCCTTGGCCACGCTGCACCGTCCAATCCCCTAAGCGCTTCATCGCCCCCGGAAGCCGCCGCGAATCAAGCCAGCGATGTAGCTGCAATATTACCATCCAACACTGCAACTCGGACCCAGAAATCTTCTACTCAACAAGCCCAACCTCGCGCAAGACCCCTTACCCCACTATCGCACATCACCCGCATCTTCTCCCACCCTCAAGCCTTCGGCCAATGCGAGCTCTTTCTGAGAACCTATCTCCCCCTAGCCTCACGCCTAGAGGTTACCTCCACTTCCGCCGCCGCATTGCGAGTCGCGCAGGACAACACTGGTACCAGTGCTGCCATATCGTCGCTCGCTGCGGCTAAAGAACATGGCTTAGAAGTTCTGGGTAAAGGCATTGAAGACATGGAAGACAATTGCACGCGATTCTTCATCCTCCGCCGTCACGGTAATGACGGGCCCGAAGTTCAGGACCATGATGAAGCAGAAGACAGCAATGCAGACGACGGACCAGGACGATACAAGACCCTAGTGTCCTTCACGATCGACCACCTGCTTCCGGGCGCCCTGGCCGATGCGTTGATGGTCTTTAAGGCCCACGGGTTGAACCTCACGAGCATAAACAGCAGACCGAGTCGCGTGCGGCCGTGGCATTATATTTTCTTTGTGGAGTTTCAGGGGAGGAAAGGTGGGTTGGTAGTTGATGGAGCGTTGAAGGAACTGGCGGGTAAGGTGGAGGGATGGCGGTGGTTGGGGAGCTGGAGGAATAGGGCGAGCGCGTGACAGGGACGTACGGGCAATGATGATGAGGGTGATTGGCGATGGTGTGGGCAGGGGACAGTGGAGTTCAGCCTCGGAAGGTTGCTAGAATTGTAAGATGCTGCGATAGAAGGTTGTGACATCATACATAGTGTAGTGAACCACTATAGTTCATTAGTTGTGACCGAATGCAGATCCTCCTCTCTTGGGGCACTCCGTCACATTCAGACCAAATATCTCTCGACATGTAGATACTGGGTTGAAAAGTCCATTGATATTCGCTTTGGTAACAATCCGCAACATATTCATTCTTCGACCCGACGTCGTATCCACTCCTCTTCGTCTTCAAGTACCGAGGATGAGCTGGAGTGAACGTCGAGCATGTTCGGGCGAGAATGATAGTGTGCGCTAACTCTGAACTTCGAGTCTCATGTGGTACAGGATGAGGAGATAGCAGCGCCTTTATACCAACAACCACCAAGGCGCCTCGACACCACACCAATGCACGCTCCAAGAGACACAACGCCAAAGACACCCTTTCAGACACCAGCATACAGATCTTTCCTAGCCAACATCTCCTCCACCGCAGCCGCCCTTCTGACCTTCTCTTTACCCCTCCTCACAAACGCAAGCAACCTCAACGCCCCACTCGGCGTCATGCCCTCGATCCTCCTCGCCTGCCCCACAGACTCCGGTCTTGTGATCTGCAACATCTGTCTCTCCTCGACCGACAGGCCGTGAATTCGGCTATAATCCAGGTCCGGCGGTAACCTGAGACTCTCGTCTTTCTGGAAGACGCGCATGGCGGCCTGCTGCTGCGCGACGTAGGGGGCGTAGACGCCCTCGATGCCGACGCGCGTGTGGGCTCTCGGCGAGTACCCGAGGATTTCGGGGATTTGTTGGGCGAGGGAGGAGACGGTGATGGAAGAGATACGGAGGAGGTCGAAGGCGGTGCGGCGCTCGGTGTCCTGATGTACGCGGAAGCCTTTGTCGATCCAGGCGGAGGATGTCATACTCCTGTTCGTGAGGAGGGTCTTTAAAGATTCCATCTCGTCGAGTTCGGATTTGAAGTGCTTCCATCGCTTATCGCCAACTATGCCTACTGCGCGACCTTTTTCGGTCAAACGCAGGTCGGCATTGTCGGCTCGAGCGCTCATGCGGTATTCGCTTCGGCTGGTGAACATCCGGTAGGGCTCACTGACGCCTTTGGTTATAAGGTCGTCGATCATGATTCCAATGTATCCGTCGTCTCTTCCGAGTGTCAGGGGTTCTTTGCCTTGACTCGCTAAGCCGGCGTTAATGCCCGCTACTACGCCTTGCCCGGCCGCTTCTTCGTAACCTGTTGTGCCATTGATTTGCCCAGCTAGGTAAAGACCGTTGATCAGTTTCGTCTCCAGCGTGGAGCGGAGATTGCGCGGGTCAACATAGTCGTATTCTACGCCGTAGCCAGGCTGGAGCATTGTAACATTCTCGAGGCCCTCGATGGTTTTGAGCATTTGTTCCTGCGCTTCCGCAGGTACCGTCATGGAGATCCCGTTTGGATAGATGACCTCCGTGTCGAAACCCTCCGGTTCAAGCCAAATCAAGTGCCGCTCCTTGTCCTGGAACTTGATAATCTTTGACTCCAGTGATGGACAGTATCGCGGTCCCTTCACGGTCTCCCGGATATGGATGCTTTTGTCCAGATTTGCGCGGATGATAGCATGCGCCGCAAAGTTTGTGTATGTACTGTAACAATCCAACTGATGCTCCACCGCGACTTTGTCATTGAGGTAGCTGAAAGGCGTCGGAGGCACGTCTCCCGATTGCGGCTCGAGTTTTGTGAAGTCGATGCTCTTACAATCTAATCGTGGAGGCGTACCGGTCTTCAATCTTCCCAATTGGAAACCCGCCTCTCGCAACGATTTGCTCAATCCGAATGTAGCAGCCTCGCCCATTCTCCCGGAAGGAAAGACATCTAGTCCGATATGGATCTCGCCGCCTAAGAACGTGCCAGTAGTGATGACCACCTTGGCAGTGGGTATCACCTCTCCGCTCTCCATCCTAACCCCTACAACCTTAGCTTTTGCTCCCTGGAGATCGCCCAAGTCAGTCTGAGATCCCGAGAGTACAATATCCGCCACCTTGCCCTCTGAGACACCCAGGCCCGGAGTCCCCAGTATCTCTTCCCTCATTCTAGCCCTATACAAACTCCGATCAATCTGCGCCCTTGGTCCCCACACAGCCGGTCCCTTCTTCCGGTTAAGCACCTTAAACTGGACTCCTGCTTGATCCACAATTCTGCCACAAACTCCGTCTAAGGCGTCAATCTCGCGGATCATCGTGCCTTTGCCGATACCGCCAAAAGATGGGTTGCACGAGCAGACGCCAAGATTAGAGAGGGATGGTGTGATAAGGAGGGTAGAGGCGCCTGAGCGCGCAGCGGCGGTTGAGGCTTCGGTGCCGGCATGACCGCCACCGATGACGACGACATCGTAGGGTCTAACAGAGAGGTTAGTAAGGTATATGGCTTGAGGAGAAGGGCAACCCTAGAAGAAGCTGGATAGTTCACCTTGTGCTTTCAGCGACGGTGGCAAGTCCACGCCTGCGTTGAATCACTGATCGAGCGCGTGGTATGTGATCCCAGCGTATCAATGATCTTGCTCTCAGGGGAACGCTCATACTGGCTGTGAGAGAAGTTGGTGTTCGTACGTGAAAACCCCACTGAAGTTTTATAGATCGCGCGCTTATAGCGCTTAGGTAAGCGCAGCGAGCGTCTAACTAGTACAGTAGTACCAGTCATTCGGGGTATCGCCAGCAACGTTCATGGAGAAAATTGAGGATACGCTGCTTGAGATACATTTGCTAAGCCTACCAATATGAACAATGACTTTGATGTTCTCTATCTTTACAGAGTCGCCATCTTCCTTCTATTGCAACGTTTCTGTGCCTTATGCTACAAGTTCTAGAGATGCCAAAGGATCACTCTGTACACTGGTAAGGCGAACACGGACGCCCCTCTTCTCAAAGGATATCTGGGGTCAAAGCAATTTGTACCGCCTCGCCGCCAGAAGGCTGAAAGCGACGATAGCCCCGATGACACCCATGATGCCACCGAACCACTGATACCCCTCGCTTCCCCTCCCACTGCCCGGCACAGGCACATTCATGCCGAAAATACCGCAAATGAGGTTCAGCGGGACAAGAACCGTAGCAATGAATGTGATCTTGCTCAAGACTTTGTTAGCACGATTGCCCTGTGATATTTGATCGACAGAGATTTGAGCGAGGTAATTTGAGTGGGAGCGACTGAGCATTTTCTCGAAATGGCCGAGATTGCTCATCATCGTGACAACGTGGTCCTGGATGTCGCCGAGGTAAAGGCCAATCTCTCCGCGCGGCGTGACCGAGTATTGCTCGTTGCAACGCTTGGCGAAGCCCTTGATCACGTCTGCCTTGCCACCGAGCAGGCGCATGAGGCCCATCACACGCTTGCGGCATTCACCGATCTGCCGCAGGAGAGAGGCGTAATCGTCAGGGCGGGCGACGAAGACTTGATCTTCAATCATCTCAGCTTCGCGTTCGGTGTCGTCGATGGCAGGCCCAAATGTGTCGACGATGTCGTCGCTGGTGATGTTTAATAAGGTGGGTTACCAAGAAAAGTCGGTAAAAGTCAACTCACATCATAGCGTAACAGATCCAGTCGCTACTTAGCGCCACGTAGTCTCTGAGCTTCCCAATCCTCTTCCTTACATTTACGGCGTGCGGACTCGGGCGGAAGGTAAAGCTAATCACGCCCTCGCGGAAGACGACCATGTAAACGTTGACGATTTCCATATAATCCACACTTGTCTTGTCCATCTGTTCGAAGGACCGGAAGCAGACAAAGTAATACCGGGGAAACAGTTCAACCTTCTCCCGAGTCTCTTGAGTCTTGATATCCTCCGAAGTGAGAGGGTGGATTGCAAATGCCCTCGAGATGGCATTGATCTCCTCTTCGGAAGGATCAAGAACATCCAACCACCAGACGCCGCCACCAGGGCCGAGGTCAAACAGGTCCCGGAAAGACTCCCCTGGCATTCTCAAATCACCAAGCTCTGCTGCATGAACTGTGGATTCCATTTCGGAGGAAAAAAAGCTATACCGGCTCGGCTCAACAATACTATGCCGACGATCACACGGGCCCATCGAATCGAGCGCAACACCATCGTTCTCATCCAGTACGAGTTTCACTTCATTAGCATCGTAGTCAGTTCCACTCCGTGCCGGACTCGTGAAATGAGTGACTATCTGCGGTACTTGTCCTTTACCACCTTTGGGACGAAGCTCGTTAAAGACTTTGGGCTTCTTGCTCTGAGAGCTCAGACTATAGCGGCGGAGATTGTGGGCAGCGACAGGAGTACGTCCACGAGCGTTCTCGGCAACAAACTCTTCAAGCTCTTCGAAGTTGATGATATGAGTCTTAGACGTTTCTTCTGGCGGCGGAAAGCATACATCTTCTTCCGCAGAATCATGCTCCGGTCCAGATCGAGTCTCTCGCCACCCCTCACCAAGCACCACACTCCCATTGCTTATGGTGGGACGACGACGATGAGTCTCGACGGAGATGGTGCGGTGGAGGGCAAGATCAAGGTCTGAGGGAGCCTTGCTACCGATGGTGTTCGCACGTTCTCGCCGTCGTGGGTCGGCGAAGGCATCAACGGAATTCGGCGGAGATGTGGAACGAGAAGTCGAAGATTCCCGCGATCTGCTTGGCTTCTCTGGCACTCTTTCGTTCATCCTGAGAGCTCCACGGCGAGGGATTGCTGCAGGACTGTTCTTCTCAGCACCATGCCCCTGCCCGTGCATATGTCCTCGAGGACTTCTTTCATCGTCTTCGTCGGCTTGTTCGAAGTCCCGAGACTGCGACCCAGCTTCCCGAAGCGCATCTCGAACTTGTAGTAGTTCGGCGCGATCCTCGTCCACACTACCAACCGTTCCGCGCCGAGCTACAGGACCATCATAAGCGCCACCCACCGTATCCGCTCGAGGCAGCGAAGTAGGCTGGTTGCGATGGTCGTCTAAATCCGTCACCGGCGTACTAAAGCTGGTCTGGGACCTCTCAGACCTTGGTGAGTCCATCACAATGAAGTGCTTTGCTTGATTGTCGTCGACGTTGTTGCTCTGCCGATAGATGCAATGGAATGCGGGCTGCGTAGCTTCAAGCCGGTATTGATATGTTGAAGCTTTTCCCAACCCGGTAATAATCGGTAGTGGTACACGCTCGTCCCCTCAGAATGCCTAGACCACCGCCCTGGCTTTGCGTAGGGACTCCACCCCACACGCTGCCTCTCGTATCTCAATCCAGGTCGCCTCCCTCAAGACCTTCCACAGGTTTTATATATTAGCCGCTCCACTAGCCACTGGTAAGAAGTAGTCCGTGAACTCTAATTATGGAGGTCTCGTGTCTCCCTCACGATATACCCAGAACTTTGGGCCGAGGAGGGGTCGGATGAAGGAGAACTTGTGGTAGTGTGGTCCCGCCAACTTGGTGGTGGTCAGGGACTGTAGACGTTTGGGCGCCAGAATTGTTGCTTCGAGATGACTCCCCAACCAATACCACCCGACAGACTGTCGCAGCCTTCGGGATAAGTCGACTTATTGAATGAAGCTGCGTCGAATGGAAACGATGACTGGGTCGCAAATCGAAGAGACCGCGCTGGCAGTGGGTAATGCGATGTGACTGCTGTGTATCGCAGACCTAGCACTGGCAATAAGAGTACGTATGTCTGTTGAGCAAAGCAGAGATGAGTAGTTCAGGTAAGGTAGAGGGGAAGTGGTTGTTACATATATGTGAGGCAATTTCTCTCTTGACACCACTAAATAATAAATCTGCAGATCCGCGGTTCTGCCGAAGAAAGGTTTTCTTTGGAGACGGCAATAATGATGCTTCCCACCAATCAGGAACCAGGCACGCAGCAGTACTCGGGATGCCCCATATTGGCTTAGTCTACCCTGTACCGGAAGTGTCTGTGCGAATTGCCAAGCTTTACCACCTCAGGTACCTAGGTCACGTTACATGTACTTGTAGGTACACGTATTCCACCTAAGGCAGCTCCAGTATATCTTAAGGAGACCCTGATTGACGGTTGTAATAACCCCAACTATAACATGGATGGATTACTCGTAACGATACAGGACACATTGGAGGGCCAAATTGTAAGCGGTCACTCCAGCCTACTGTACATCTGCTGAAACGCCCTTGCAGGACTTCGAAGGGCAGAAGTCGGCGGAGTACCTCACGACCGGATTACTCACGGGCACAGGAGTATGTTGACGCTGCCTACCTCCATATGATCTGATTTTTGCTCATGGTTCTTAGCTCATCGCCTTCATACTCGGTTACGTTCAGCAAGATATCCGGCTCACTCTGTGGCTTGGGCTCGGAGGCACCGCGCTCGCTTTTTTCATGGTTGTTCCTCCGTGGCCTGCTTACAACGAGCTTCCGGAGAAATGGCTGCCGGTGGGGAGTGAAATTTCGGGGCCTGGAATTGAAGTAGACGGGAAGAAGGTCAATTGATGGACCTTTTACTACGATAAGAGAATGATGTGGGGTCTCTGTAAGGAGTAGGGCTACGCCCTGAACAGCTTACTCGGCGTTACGGTGTTGCGCTGTTGTACTTTGCCAAAACACGGGGTTCTGTGGTGCCGCTAAGGATCATGCCGTTCGTTTTATCATAAACATGCTCCTACGCCGTGACACATGCTCAACGCCTTACAGCGGTCATCCGCGAAGATTCCCGAGAGCAATAGTGTACGCCCATCAGCGCAGCAAACCACCTTCGCGATGGCTAACGCCCGACTACCGTAGTGAACAGCTTTCCATATCGTAGAAGGAGAGTTGCCAGATCAACGACCGTACTTTTGGAACTCCCAGTCTCGGTTGTCAAGTGGGCACACTTGCCGCGTCTTCAACCAGCGATAGATGCAGTGGAAGTGGAAGGCATGCTATAGATATCATGGAGGTCAGACATGTGCAGTCATAGTCGGAAACAGGAGCCCTACGTTGCAGATTCCCCATGCTACTGTACACTCCTCACTCGTCGCCGACGCTTGATTTGCTTGACACTCGATACCTAAATGCATGTGTCAGTTCCAGCACGATGAGAAGGTAGGGTGTATATACAGAGATCCATAATGTGATTCCTGCAGATAGCACAGTTATCGACAACGATATCCCACGCCCAGAGAGCCACCGCGTTCCACTAGGTCTGTTAATCTTACTCCAACTCGTAAAGGGGTGTCTCATACCTTCTTCACTTCGAACCTCTTCTTGCCATCCGCGCCCGCACCCGCAGAGCCGCCAGCTTTCGAGGTTCTTGCGACAGCCTTGCCTTTGTTTGAAGGTTGTATTTCAACATCGGGCATCTCAACGTCTGCCATTCTACCGTGCTGCGAGATCAGGTCGGTACAATCGGGAGTTTGTGATATAGTATAGTACCTTCGAGTAGCTGAAGATCTGCAGAGCTTGAAAGTGAGCGAATCGTAGATATGGTGTTGCAAGCGTAAAGTGGTCTGTGAGAGAGTCTGGTCCGAGGTCGCTCAGATATGTTCAGCTTGGTAAACGTTAGATGTACAGGAGTACCTGCAAGAAAGCAGTGACTTGATCTCGCATGTGCTCGAAGGCAAAACCCGAGTCGCACACTTTACTTTATCTTGATTGGTCAGCACTTTTAGTAACGCGCCAAAACCTCAGTCGCCGTAAGCGGCTTAGTCCATTGCGGCTCCAATGATCCCGCTGGTAAGGTACCTTTACCTTACCTTATGCTTCCCCGCCTCCTCCTCAACACTTCCTTCCCACAACACCCTCACATCAACCAAACTCCACAGACATGAACAGCACACTGAACATCAAATCGCACCCCTCATTCCCAGCCACAATCACCATCGGAGCAAGAGAACGTCTGAAGAGACCCAAAGATCCAGAGCCTCCATCAAGCAGGCCAACCCCCTTCAAGCATACGAGGCCGGAACGGTAGCACTTCGAGATCCTTCGTCTGCTGTGCGTCTGGCGTCGTCAGAAAGGAGCTTTTGTTTCTTTCCATCAATATCACACATTGCGACCAACTTTCACTGTTCGTGCTTTACTTGCGACCATACCAGGCTGCCTATTTTTTAAGCCAACCACATCTGCATACAATGTCAAACGCGACATCTATTCCGTGTCCAAGGGGATCCCGACGGGGCTCACGTCAACCCAGGGATTCCGTCAGTCACCAGCCAAAGAGAACATCAGTCCCTCGGTTTCCTCACCTTTCAGGGCCAGTCGAGCCAACTAGCCATGACCTCACCCAACAAAATCAAGAGCCTGCTTCCTACGAATCGCAAATTGTCCCTCGCACTCCAGGCCTTAATTCAGCTGCAACTGATATATTACCTACACTCCCTAACGAACCGATTGTCGATAGCCTAGGGTCTGCCTCCACTTTGGTTGTGCGCTCTGACCCTGTGAACGCAAAGGCTGGCAAAGCTCAGAAGGCTCGGGTGAAGAGTCAAAGAACATCGTCATCACCCGTTGTGAGAGCCGATAGCGTCGCAACACGGTCTGGCTCTCAGTCGGGCTCTTCAACACCAGTCCGGTCTACTGCCTCCCCCATGAAAGCTGCCTACGCCGGCCCTACTTTTCACGCCTCCCCTGCGCCGTCCGCCCTGCCTATGCCGAGCTTCTTCTCAAAATCAGTTCCCGAAACCAACAGTGACGAAGCCCGAACAGCCTCAGTTGATGAAGATGCATCTGGGACGGACGGTGACTGTCTACGTAAAGAGAATGCCCAGATAGCAGAGCAACGACAGGCTCAAGACGAGTCGCCTCTAGATATCTTCTTCAAAGCCGATAGACATGAAAAAGCCGAACGTCGGAAGAGCAGCGCGCCTGTACTACCAAGTGGCATGGCAAGTCCGTCTCCGCTTCGGGCGTCGCCCTTGGCCCCTATCTTTAGCTCAACGTCACTTTCCGATACCAAGGCTCGTCACCACTCACGCCACCCAACGGATGAATCGATTGGCGGGATGTTCGCCCTTGAGATGGATGGAGCGTCTGCTGGTCCAAAGGCCATGGGCCCGGCGTTTGCGACTCCCTACAAGCAACGTATGGAGGCGGTACGATCAAACACCGCACCCTCCAACATGATCGCGCAAACCGATCGCGATGAAGAGCAGCGCAAGGCAAAGACGAAGGCATTGAAGATGTTACTCTTAACACCTGAACAGCAACGTCCTGCTTTGGCTTCGGCTGACTCCGTCGGTTCGTCACGCTTTCACGATACCTCGCCTAAGTCACACTCAGCTTCACCTTCCGTCCGCCCGGGTAACTGTTCTCGTTACGTGTCAGGACCGCCGGGCCCAGTTCCAGCGTGGCACCCATCCGCAACGGTGGCACAAAGTGAACACCGTGGCAGTCTTCCCACGCTTCGCCGATCCTCCCCAGTGGACACTGCGAGTGCTTTACCAAGACAGCGCCCTCCATCATCGGGGCTCCGTCAGGAAGTGATGCCTTCGAGATTTCCCAACGAACCCGAGCACTTTGCTTTCTCGTCCTTTGCTGGCAAATCTCGCTCCGATAGCTCTACAGTGTCCCAAAACAACACCAATGCCCATCTTAATGGCAATGTTTTTATACCAATTCTCGCACAAACCTCGTCTGCGCCTCAATCCCGTGCTGGTTCTGACGTATCTCCGGGTCGAAATTTCACTGATGTCAAGACAATGGAGGACGACTTGAGACGAATTCTGAAGTTGGATGTGCTGGGTAATGCAGGCGCAACGGACACTAGGAACGGCGTTGTGGAATCTTGAATATCTCGCTTATGCCAAGTATTGGTCTCGGTAGTGCTGGCCCGGTCTTTGGCTCTGGGATGATTCGAAGCTGGCGTTATATCTTCCTTTTTTCATCGGCTTGTTAGACTTCCCTCATCATTCCGTTCTCATTAGAGAGCTTTTCTGTTGCTTTTCTTCATTTTCGTCTATCTTCAAGCTCCTCATAACCTTAATACCCTTGAGACACCTGCAATTTGCGGATACAGTCCTTGCCATTGGAATTACTACCTTCTACGATGTAGACAAGTTATGTATCCACCTTGGCAAGGAGTAATGGTCTGCCAGTAACACCCACATTGCACGTCTGCACAGTTCCCTTGAGTCTTCTTATCTCAGAATAGAATGCGAAGGCTTCCTTGAGAGCTGTTACAAAGCCCGAGATGTGACAGGAATGGCACAACGAGAAGTGATGACAGAGCATGGCGACGAATCGCGAGGAGTTCCTGATCATCAAGTGGAACAAAGGGTCAGGGCTTGAACGGAAGAGACGATTGAGCTGGAGCATGATCGAGCTTTGATTAGCTTCTTGGGGCAGTCTGATGGACAGGCTTGGAGTGACATACATCATCAATGCACTCTATGTTCTGAGAGCTTGGACGATTAGGGCACCTTACTTCGGATCTGGGAAATGATTAGCCTTGGCGGAATTCCACTACACAGAGTCACGTATGCTTTGCAGTCCTCAGTGATCGTTCAACATATACTGATCGTGGCACGAAGACATGGGAGACATCTGAGTGGTCAAGCAGTGTAGGGCCCGTGATTATTCATGCTATGGAGGTGATCTTGCTGATCTTCAAACTTGGTAACAACCTAGAAATTCTTTATGTCGATAACGGTACGTCCGGTTCATGTATATGTTCTCAAGATACAGGCGAACAACGGCCCCAGGCTCAACGCAGACAGCTACCGCTGGTTTGCGCAGGTATGCTGACTTTACTGTCTTCGATCTCGCATGTTTGTGGAGGTGCGATATGGTGGGTAAGGTGACAAAATCACTGGAAGTATGGTTCATGGACCAATGCAGACAAACCAGCCACAGACAACGCACAGGGACCCTATGGGAACTCGAGTGTATGTGTTATCCAGTATACTCGTCAGTGGTGATTCGAGTCAAGTACCTTCTTGCAGCGGCAACGGTCTCCATTGAGATGCTTTTCTTCTTTCTGTTGCAAAGGGAGCAGAACAAGTTTGCTGGCGTTCATTGCGTGCTTCATTCTTGCGCGTTAAGGTAGCTAGTGCTTCCAGCTTGGTATTTCTGCATTCGTTGTTATGAAAAGGAGTGATCACCTTAGATTTGAAGCCAACTACAACTACTCCGTCCTCCACCTCATATCACCCACCAAACATGAGGCGCAGCATTAGGCTACCATATAAGTCCCTCATCTTCACCGTTCCCCGGCCATGATTGACTACAACCCGCGCAAACGCAACGACACCCCATTCCCCACAGAGACGTCATCATGAACCTGGATCAGAAACAGCGTGATGAGCTCCTCGACGGGAACTGGGGAGACCTAGTAGATGGCAGCTCGAGGAGCCCGGTCGGTACGTGAACACTGCCATCACATGCTTGCCCCGTCCGCTCGGAGACCCTTCTCGATCCTAATTTCGACTGACGCATCGGCAACAGGTCCAAGCAGCTGCACGGGTTTTGTCCACCGCCCCGCACGCGCGAACAGTCCCTCCACCTTTGACAGGGTGTGGCTGGGCGCCGCGATGCTGTTTCTGTCTGGCTGTATTCAGGGCTTCGCGCCGGATGGGTGGAGAGAGTTGACGGAGAATTATCCGGCGTGGGTCGAGGGCCCTACGACTTGGACGAGGCGGTCTGTGTTTGTGGGAGGTTTGGCGATGGGGTTTGTTTTGGTTTGGCAGAGGGTGCAGGGACGGCGCGGTGGAAAGCAGGCTTGAGCAGGTAGGGCACGAGGCTGTTGAGGGCGTTGAACTGATGGCTGGGCGAACGGGATGGTCGTGGGGGCTTTATGGGCTTGGTAGCTCTCGGCGCTGGAATGGTTGCTACGTACCTATAGGTAGATGGAGAATGATGGGTGGCAGTCATATAAGATCATAGCAGACGAGGAAAGCCAGGATTTCCGATGCTGGATGGAATCGTGAGGCGAGAATATGAGTTCCAGATAGCTTATGATGCGGACGGTCTCTTCTGTAGAGAGCTAGTTTGGTTATGATGGGTCCAAAGCGTGAGGAGCGGGTATAATGTATGAGGTCGAAGATGCAGGCTACAGAACATGGACTGAGCGAAGGACTCAGAAGATGACGAGGCCCGCTTTCAGTTTTCCCCAGAATGCAATCACACCATAAGTCCACGAGGAAGTGGATGTGGTGTCAACGGAGATTATTGTAAGGGAGGTTGCACAGCCATGAATGCACTCAACATGCTTTGCCAGATGGCTTCTAAATCAGTCTCCTTTGCCACGAGATCTGCAACTGACCATGTGGTCGTCCAGCTTCAGATATATGACAACCATCTACGGAAGACTCCGTACATACTGCTTGGGGTTGAGTTACTTCCAGACCAGAGTTATTAGAAGCTTGGAGTCCGGCGGCGGTGTCTTCGTGTGTCGATCGTCCAACACTCGACCAATAAGAGGCTTCAGTGGCTTCAGGGGCACGACGTCGGTGCGACCAACAACCAACGGGACCTCAAGCTCAAGAATTTGCCCGTCTAATTAAAGCCCCAGAGCGCCGCCATCAATCATATCGTTACCGTACCGTACCGTTACCGTTACCGCTAACGTTATGTACTCCGTCCTTCTTGATGACGGGGATGGTGAGGTGGTGAATGGAACGGCATCCAACGGGCCAACTTTACAGTACTGTACCATACATTGATACAGCTAACTTACCTTAGGCAACGGCATTATAATCGCACTGTCATAAGGTAAAGCAATTCTCACCGACTCGATATTTCGAGTTGATATCGAGCTTCCTTTTCTCCTCCTCTGAGACTTCTGCAAGTTGTGCGATAAGGTAAGTCAAGGTACTGTAGTATTATCAATTGCTTTTGTCGGCAGTGCGTATCTTGGCCCTGTTTTATCGGACGCACGCTGGAACCGAGTTTTGTTGCTCTATTGTGCTGTGTTGTGTTTCAGTCAAGATTAATACAATTATTTATTACATTAATACCTGAACTGCATTCACTCCACAAGTGCTTCCACCTCGTGCTACTTCCACCTCATGCGCGGACACATACAGTACGTAAGTACCTACAATACCTAAGGTACAGTAAGCGCGACTGAACCGGACTTATCCCCTTTCTAAACCTCTGCAACGTCCGCTCTCCAATCCACACACCCACATAGTACAATACTCACTTCTTCGATAAGGCATCATCACCAGTCGCAAACCATACGCGTAGGGACAGACGCCTCTGTGGCCGGAACACTTTACGATCCTCACCGTGTCGGCGACAGTGGTTGATCAATCGCCCGTCATGGCACCCTCGTGAGCTCCCAATTTCCTAGTGTTCGCGTGTCATTGACTCTTGAGCTATCGCGGAGTTGCATTGCATGTGCTGATATGCCGTGTGCTCGACAGCGTCGGGGCCACATGGCGTTCATTTTGGCATACCATGACCTCACAGGACCGACACGCTTCACACGACTCGCCATATCGCACCGGACAACACATGCCTCTCAATCAAAGCCGCCACGCACCTCTCACTTCCATCGCTACAAGTGCACTAGACTCGCGACCTGATCTCAACTCTCCTTATGTTGACGAAAGCTCAAGACGGTTTATGGGTTCGTCGCAGGAAGCCTCCAACGGCTGGCCGGTCTCCCCGGGTCTCGTGCAGACTCCGACCTCTCCCTACTCCCCAGGCATGAGGTCGGCAATGCAGAAGAAACAGTTCAATGAGAACCCTTCTTTTGACAGGGTCACGCCTGGAGAGATTCAGATGCAGAATTTTCAGGACGGCCTACCACCTCCACCGCCGGTGGCACATTCCTGGAAAAAGATCCAACGCTGGGTAGAGGACAATTACGAAGAACTCTACGACCAATTGTCGGAAGGTTGCACCCAGAACGACGTGAACGAGCTGGAGCATGAGCTCGACTGCTCTCTGCCGTTAGAAGTACGAGAATCGTTGCAGGTCCACGATGGCCAAGAACGAGGCGGACTGCCGACCGGTATCATATTTGGTTGCATGCTGTTGGACTGCGAGGAAATTGTGCAGGAGTGGAAGAACTGGAGAGTGGTCAATGAAGAGTATCTCAGTGCACCGGTTCAGTATCAACCGCGATTTCCTTCACGAGCGTTGGGCGGAGCATCGTCATCATCTTTTGCACCACCGCAACCACCTCAGAATCCGCTCTGGAGGCAAGAACTTACCGACAGACAAGACTCGCAACCACCTCGCGCTGTCCAGAAAGCCTACGCCCACTCTGGCTGGATTCCGCTCGCTCGCGACTGGGGCGGGAACAACATCGCCGTGGATCTAGCACCAGGACCTGCCGGTAAATGGGGACAGATCATCATCTTCGGCCGGGACTATGATTGCAAATATGTCGTCGCCCGGTCTTGGTCCGCCTTCTTGGCCATGGTGGCCGACGACATGTGTAGCGAAAAGGTGTTCGTGGACGAGGAGACGCAAGAGCTCAAGCTGAGGGAGTTCAAAACGTCGTCGGTCGAGCCTGGCTATCTCGATATTCTGAGATGGAGGATGGACCAGAAGTATGGCCGCAAAGGACCGCGAAGAAGGCCCATGACCGGACCGGACGGTAATGGATCCTTAAGCCCCAAGGGCCCCTCGCCGTACGGTAGCCCGAGAAACAGTAACGAGGAACGAGGCAGGTCTCCGCAACGATTTGCACCAAAGGTCCCAACCCCGTCAAGCCCTCGCGGAACGGTGGGGAAGTCAAGTCCGTTGGCGAGAGTCTCGGAGGTGACGCGGTCGCCAGTCACAGTCCACACTAGCGAGGACGCAAGCACAGACTCGGCAGCCACAGAGACGCCGGCGAGTGAGACGGACAAAGAACTGGTCGAGGTGGCCACCCCAAGGGTTAGCGACGAAGACAAGAGACTGAAGGAATCAGGCGATGCACTGGAGGCCGTCGGCCTGATCGATGACGACGAAAAAGCAGACCGAAGGGAGCCGACGGTGACTAGTCTTGGTGTCGACGGACTTGGTCACTTGAAAGGAGTTGAGGCCTAAATTTACACCATGGTCGTATCACTCTAATAGCTCACCTGGAAACGGAGCATTCGCAGGAGTTGACTTCTGCCTTTTCTGGGTCACAAGCACAGCACCCGAATCGCGCAAGATACCAGCTACCGTACTGGGCTGCGCACTTTCCTCGCGTCACCCGTCTGTCTTTCACTGCCCAGTCAAACCCAACTTCAAGCCGGCGTTGAGAAACAGTACTCGGATCCTCCTCTATCTGCAACCAGAAAGACAGCTGATACCAGAGAGCACGTCTTTTATTTCTGTACCTCTAACAATACACAGTTCTAAACTCCTTACATGGAGCTCGGCGCGTTTTTCCCGTTCTTGGTTTTGGCCGAGGCTGAAGCTGGCCTGGCGTCTTGCCGTCTACCCCTTTTTCTGTTTTGGTCTTGTACGTACACACGCTTAGGTACCTGTTAGAACTACGATACGTTACAAACGTCGGATCGTGTCGTTCCGCTGCCATTGTGTCGTGCTTTGTCAGGTAGGCAGATAGGTCCGCAAAGGTTCACTCAGAATATAAATTTGGGATTTGTATACCAGCGGTACATATGGTACGCTTGAGGCTGCATTTAATATCCAATGCTATCGGCACGCCCGTCTTTCCAGATAGGAGCACAGTCTTGAACGATGTTACAGATGTTCGAGGCGGAAGCAGCACCCAGGGCGCGCTGGAGGCGGCCGGTTGCTTCGATTGACATCCCCATCCCTGAAGATCCTTCCCGGCTCCTCGTTTCGTGCATCTCGGACTCGAATGTCATCTGATACGTATAGCCTCTTATACAGTGTCTATTCGTATCTATCAAGATCCTTCTTCGTGTCCACATGACTCGCTCTTAGGACTGCCTTGCCACTCTCATCTCCCGCAAGTCTAGCTCTAATAAAGCACTCTGCCATACTTCTCCGTGGTCGTTCCTGTTGTTGGATCGTTCTGAACATGCACGACCTGGACCTGTTCGCTAAAGATTGGCGAGTCCATAGCCAATGAGGTGATGCCCATATAGCGAGTCGATAGGAAGGTTCTGCAGTCTCGGCTTCATTGGTGATTCCTTGCCGAATCCGTCGTTGTTTTCCCAACGGTGTTGAGGCAAATCTCGACAAATCACTCCGCGCCGAAGCAAGCTAATCCCAATCATCACCCTCATCCTCCTCCTCCTCCTCCTTCCCCTGCCCAAACTTCCCTCTCCCGCTAACCATCCCTCCCGCCTCCCCACCCTCCCCAACCTTCCGCCGAACCAACACCCCCTTCCCCACCAACCTCCCCTCCAGCTCCCCCGTCTTGAACCCATCCCCCCCACCCCCCAACCCCTCAAACCCCACCACC
>JAABUJ010001432.1_pt1 | contig 35408 bp, 33 predicted proteins | sample 5559131 | NCBI WGS metagenome assembly JAABUJ01 (sample SAMN10711875, study PRJNA513366) | rock metagenome | isolation source: Antarctica rocks | place: Antarctica: Victoria Land, Mt New Zealand nord | collected 2016-01-07 | reverse complement strand
GTGACGGGTGCGCCCGCGCCGCGCCAGACAGATGAGGTTGGGCGGGCGCGGGCGGCGCGGCGTGGGCGCGTCAAGGCACCCCCTGCGGAGGCTGTCGCCTGACCACGGTTTAGTGGGGCACTACCGAATGAATAACTGTTGCTCGTAATCCTCCAGGGTCAGCCAGGTGACGGTGGCGCCGGCGTGTGGCACAATGGTGACTAATCCCTCCCGTTCCAGAAGCATCAACGCCTCACGGACAGGAGTCTTCGAGACACCAAATCGCTTCGCAAGCGCTGCCTCGGTGAGTCGAGTACCAGGTGTCAGTTCCAGATTCTGGATCAACTCATAGAGAACATCTATAAGGGTACTTGTATAGGTACGTTTTAGCGCCGTATCAAGCGGCGTGACGTGGATGAAGTCGTGCGTAACTACGTCACTCACAAAAGCTCTCGTTCCAATCAATGATTCCAGCTACATGGTGTGGCCGTGATAAGGTTGTGTAGCTGTCAGCGGCACCCAATAGCAGGCAGAGGATGTCATTCGTGCTGGTCGCTCACAGCACAAGTAATATATCATATTCATTCGATGAAGCGATACCGCCCGCATTGCCTCCCCAGGGCCATTTAGTTTTCGAAGAGGGGACAAATAAAGGATCTCAGGCACTCTCGATGAGGCCATTTTCTCCGTGCCAACCAGAGATGGGCAAGGCGACAATCGCAGCGCTACAAAAAGCCGTCGAGAGCCAAGCGCCTCATCCCGTGTGATTCTTCGGCTGTCGCCACGTGATCGACTCTCGTTACGCCTCATCGAGAGTGCCGGAGATCCAAATAAAGAGCGGATGACGTAGGCTATCCTCGTGTGCGTGTGTGTGCAACAACAAGTACAGGAGGTGTCCGATGGACCAGCTATGTCGTCCGCTCATAGAGGTTTTAGCAGAGATCCCCGATCCGCGGCAAGCGCGCGGGAAGCGGTATTCGTTGACGGCAGTGTTGGCGCTGGCGTGCGTGGCGATGCTGTGCGGCTATCGCAGCTACGGGGCCATCGCCGAGTGGGGGCGCAACTATGGGGCCGCGTTGGTAGAAGCGCTCGGCTTCGCGGGGACGCGTACGCCGTGCGCGGCGACGCTGCACCTGCTCTTCCGCGCCCTGGACCCCGTGGCCCTGGAGGACGCCCTGGGGCGCTGGGCGGAGGGCATCCTGGCTGCGACACCAGCACCGGAGGGGGCGCTGGAGGGGTTGGCGTGTGATGGGAAGGCGCTGCGGGGCAGCCGCAAGCAGGGCGCGCCGGGCGCGCACCTGCTCTCCGTGGTGAGCCAGCGTCTAGGCATGACCGTGGCCCAGGAGTCCGTAGACGACAAAACCAACGAGATCCCGGTGCTCCCGGAAGTGCTGCGCGGGGTCGTGCGGGAGGGACGCGTCGTCACGGTGGACGCGCTCTTGACGCAGCGCGCCGTGGCCGCGACCGTCCTGGAGGGCGGGGGAGACTATGTGATGGTGGCCAAAGAGAACCAACCGGGCCTGCGTGGCACCATCGCGGCGGTCCTGTCGACCCCGCCGCACCTGGCCGCGCCGCCTGAGACCACGCAGACCCTCGACCTCGGCCATGGGCGCATCGAGCGGCGGCGTCTGACGCTGCGAGCACTGCTCCCCGGCGACTGCGCCTGGCCGGGGGCGCGCCAGGTCTTCGTCGTCGAGCGCCACGTCGTCCTCAAGAAGACGGGCAAGGAGCGCCACGAGCGGGTCTACGGCGTAACCAGCCTCGCCCCCGAGCGGGCGCGGGCACGCGAGGTCCTCCATCTCCTGCGTGACCACTGGCACATCGAGAACCGCACCCACTGGGTCCGCGACGTAACCTTCGATGAAGATCGGTCCCAGGTTCGCTGCGGGGCCATCCCCCAGGTCATGGCCGCACTGCGCAACACGACCCTTGGCCTCCTGCGCGCGGCGGGCGCCACCAACATCGCCGCCGCCGGCCGCCACTATGCCGCCCAGCCCAGGGCTGCTCTTGCCCTCATCACCACTCCCCCGAGAACTAAATGACCCTGGGTGGGCATATCGTGTGGCCGACTGTCACCGACGACCGGGGCAACCAATAGGCGGTGGCTTTGGCCGCGGGCGACAGCCGGCGCCACGGGCGGGGACGTGACAACAGCGCGAAGATCGCGAAGACGGAGATGGAGATATAGATGCGACTCGTGAGCTTTAGGGACGGACAGCACACACGCCTGGGGGCGGTGACGACGGCGGACGGCCACGACGTGATCGTCGACCTGCACCGGGCGGACCCCGCGTTGCCCGTCGACGCGATCGCCTTCCTTACGGAGGGCGCATCCGCCCGCGCGCGCGCCGCCGTGGTCCTGTCCGCTCCGCCCGCGCATGCGATGAGGGAGTATGACGTGGGGCGCCTCATGGCGCCCATACCACGCCCCGGCAAGATCATCTGCATCGGGTTGAACTACCGCGATCATGTCGCGGAATCAGCACAGGTGGTCCCCGACTATCCCACCGTCTTCGCGAAATACGCGACCTGCGTCATCGGTCCGCGCGAGGCGATCATGCTCCCTAGGAACTCCGAGCGCGTGGACTACGAGGGCGAGTTGGCCGTCGTCATCGGCCGCTACGCGAAGGATGTGCCCGCCGCTGAGGCGCTCGGCTACGTCGCCGGGTACACGCCGTTTAACGATGTCAGCGCGCGGGATTACCAGCAGCGAACCAGCCAATGGACGATCGGCAAGACGTTCGACACCTTCGGCCCCATGGGGCCCGCGCTGGTCACCGCCGACGACGTCCCCGACCCTCACAACCTGACCTTACGCGTGACGATCGGGAACGACGTCCTGCAAGAGTCCAACACGCGCCATCTCATCTTCTCTATCCCACAGCTCATCGCTTATCTCAGCGCTGTCATGACACTTGAACCGGGAGACGTGATCGCCACGGGCACACCAGGCGGCGTCGGCGATGCGCGCACGCCGCCGCGCTACCTGCGCCCCGGTGAGGTCGTCACGGTGGACATCGAGGGCATCGGACGGCTTGAGAATCCAGTGGTCGCCGCGGACAATCGGTAGCCGCAGCCTATGGCGGGTATACTGTTTACAGTCGCCACTCTTGTGGTCGTATCCAGCTATTGTTAGGTGATGCGGCGGTTGCAGAACCGGTAGGGGTAGAACAGATGAATGCGCCAACTATAGAGGTCGTCAAGCCGGAAGCGCTCTGGCAGAGGGTGGTGGAGGCGATGCGTCGTGCCATTGTCGTCGGAGAGCTAGCGCCCGGCGTCCACCTGAAGGAACCCTCTCTTGCTGAGATGTTCGGCGTGAGCCGGTTGCCCGTGCGCGAGGCTATCGCGCAGCTCGAGCGCGAGGGCCTGGTGCGCATCGAGCCGCGCCGCGGGGCCTACGTGGTCGGTGTCACCGCGCAGGACATACACGACATCTACGAGTGCCGCCTCGTGCTCGAGGTATGCGCCATCAAGCGGACGGCACAGCGTATCGACGCGGAGGGCATCGACAACCTTAACGCGCTCATCACGCGCATGGAGGCGGCAATGGCGACCGGGCAGGTGCAGCTGGTGGCGACATCCGATATGGCCTTCCATCGTCTCATCATTAGCCTATCGGGCAATCGCGCCCTCTCGAATGCCTGGGAGCCCCTCGCCCCGTTGATCGAAACGGCCTTGAGCATCGCCGAGGCCACCGTCGAGGACCTGCCGGAGGCGGTGCATGGCCACAACAACATCGTGGCCGCCTTGGCCCGGCACGACGTCAGCGCGGCGGTGGAGCTGTTGCGCGACCATCTGCCCGGCGGCGAGAAGCTCGTCCACGAAGCCATCAGGAGTGGGCGAGATAGGTACGACAATGCCTTGCAGGCGGACAATGCCTTGCAGGCGGACAATGCCTTGCAGGCGGACAATGCCTTGCAAGCGTAGGAGAAGAGTAGCGCGCACGCGCCACCTAGGCGGCAAGCCCGGATTGGTGGCCGGCGGCGCGGGTAATCGCGATGCCGGGCGCGGGCCCGTAATGCGGAAGGAGAATGATCAGACATGGTAAGCGTAAGCGCACCGATCGGCCCCCAAACCCAAACGGAGTTGCTCTCCCTGTATCGGCAAATGCTGCGGATCAGGCGCACCGAGGAACAATTGGTTAGGGCGCACCAGAAAGGGTTGATCCCTGGGTCCTGTCACACCTATATTGGTCAGGAGGCGGTGGCGACGGGTGTCTGCGCCCACTTGCACGCGGACGACGTCATCTTCAGCACACACCGCGGGCATGGTCACGCGCTCGCCAAAGGGGTCACGCCGCGCGCGCTCATCGCCGAGTTGCTAGGGCGATCCACGGGCGTGTCGCGTGGGCGCGGGGGGAGCATGCACCTGTTCGCGCCGGAGCTCGGCCTGATGGGCACCAGCGGCATCGTGGGTCCGAGCATGCTCATGGCGACGGGGGCGGGGTACACCTTCGCGATGATGGGGACGGACCGCGTCAGCGTGGCCTTCTTCGGGGACGGGGCGGTCAACAACGGCGCGTTCCATGAGGGTATCAACATGGCCGCCATCTGGGACCTGCCCGTGCTCTTCGTCTGCGAGAACAACCTCTACGCGACGGAAGTCCCCTTTGCCACGGTGGCGCGCAACCCAAACGTGGCCGAACGGCACGGCGCCTATGGCCTGCCCGGTGTGTCCGTCGACGGGAACGATGTCATCGCCGTCTACCAGGCGGCGGACGAGGCGGTACGCCGCGCGCGCGCCGGTGAGGGCCCAACGCTGCTGGAATGCAGGACGTATCGCACGCGAAGCCACTCCGAAGGCATGCGCGACGCCGGCTATCGCACCCCCGAGGAGGTCGTCGAGTGGAAGGCGCGCTGCCCGATCACGCGCCTGAAGGAGCACCTGCTCTCCGATGGGTTGGCGGCCGCCGCCGACCTCGCGCACATCGAGGCGGAGATGACGGCCGAGGCCGAGGAGGCCATGCGCTTCGCCGCCGACAGTCCCTGGCCGGACGCAGCCACCGTGCTCGACCATGTCTATAGCGACGGGAGGGGGGCATGATGCGCGAACTCACGTTTACCGCCGCGGCGCGCGAAGGGCTGTCCGAAGAGATGGCCCGCGACCCAGCGGTGTTTGTCATGGGAGAAGGGATCGGCGAGCGGGGCGGCAACTGGGCCACCACCACCGGCCTCTATGAGACGTATGGCCCCTGGCGTCTGCGCGACACGCCCATCTCCGAGCGCGGGTTCACGGGGCTGTGTACCGGCGCGGCCTTGGTCGGCGGCCGCCCCGTCGTCGACTTCATGTTCCTGGATTTCCTCCTCGACGCCATGGGCGAGATCATCAACCAGACCTCCAAGATGCAGTACATGAGTGCGGGGCGGCTAACGATGCCCCTCGTGTTCCGGGGCAGCATCGGCGTCGGCTTCGCGTCGGCGACGCACCACTCGGGCAACTACTACCCCATGCTGGCGCGCGTGCCGGGGCTGCGCGTCGTCGTCCCGTCGACCCCACGCGACGCCAAGGGCTTGCTCAAAACCGCGATCCGTGCGGACGATCCCGTCTTCTTCCTGGAGCACAAGGCCGTCCTTAACCTCAAAGGCCCCGTGCCAGAGCCGGAGGATGAGTATCTGATCCCGTTCGGCGAGGCCGCCGTCGCCCACGAGGGGACCGACGTGTCCGTGGTCGCGGTCGCCTTGATGGTCCATCGGACGCTTGAGGTGGCCGCGGCGTTGGAGCGGGAGGGCATCTCCGTCGAGGTGATCGACCTCCGATCAGTGGCGCCTTTGGACATCGAGACGATCCTCGCCTCGGTCCACAAGACAGGGCGTCTCTTGATCGTCGACGAGGATTACGGCCCTTTCGGTGTCGGCGCCGAGATCGCGGCCCAGGTGATGGCGCGCGCCTTCGACGATCTGGATGCGCCCGTGGCCCGCTTGAATGGCGCCTTCGCGCCGGTACCCTACAGCCCACCGTTAGAGGCGGCGATGCAGCCCGACGCGGCGCGGATCGAGCGGGCGATCCGTGATGTGCTGGCCGAGTAGCGCCAGTCGGCGGGGAACGATAGGAACGCTAGGGGAGGGGACACCGTGGCGATAGAGGTTGTGATGCCGCGCTTGGGCTGGACCATGGAAACGGGGACCGTAGCGGAGTGGCTCAAGAAAGACGGCGACGCGGTGCAGGCGGGCGAGGCCATCTTCACTGTGGATAGCGACAAGGCGGTGCAAGAGATTGAGGCGCTGGACAGCGGCATCTTGCGCATCCCCCCGGACGCGCCGCCGGTTGGCGCCAGCGTGCCCGTCGGCAGTGTGTTGGCGTATCTCATAGCGCCGGGCGAAACCGCTATACCTACGCTGGGCAAGGCCGACGGACCCGCGCCGGGCGAGGCTGCTGGTCGCGCGCCGGCGGATGAGGAGCGTACCCCCGGCCCTGACCCAGAACTGGGCCTGGACACGCCGGCCAAGCCGACCGTTGGTGTCGACGACGGCCCGACAAGCCTGGACGCGCCGGCCAAGCCGATGGCCGCCGCTAGCAATGGGCGAGGCCCAGACGTGGCCGGAATGGTCGGGGCGGTCGCCAGCCCGCGGGCGCGGCGCGTGGCCGGCGAGCTCGGCGTTGATTGGGCGGCCGCGACCGGCACCGGTCGCACGGGGCGTATCGTCGAACGCGACGTGCGCGCCCTGGCGGAACAGCCGCATCGCGCGGCGCGCGCTCGTGTCACGCCGCTCGCGCGGCGCCTAGCCGAGGAGGTGGGGGTGGACCTCGCGGCGTTGGAAACTGGCAAGCCGGGCCAACGCATCGCGCGCGTCGATGTCGAAGTGGCCGCGCGGGACGAAGGCAATGGGCGCGATGGGCGCGAGAAGCAGGCCGGGGCCGCGGAACTCGCTCTATCGCATGGCTGTGCGCCGCTGAGCCACATCCGGCGTATCACGGCCCAGCACATGGCACAGAGCGCCCACACGACAGCCCCGGTGACGCTCATGACCGACGCCGACGCGACCGAGTTGGTGATGGTGCGTGAGCGCATCAAGGCCGCCTTCGCCGGGTCCGGCCTGCGCGTCCCCACGTACAACGACCTCTTGACCCGGCTGGTGGCGCTCGTGCTCCTCCAACAGCCCTGGATGAATTGCTCCCTGGAGGACGACGCTATCGTGCAGCACGAAGGGGTGCACATGGGCATCGCCGTCGACACCGATCGCGGCCTGTTCGTGCCCGTCATCCGCGACGCGCACCTCAAGTCGATCCAGCAGATCGCGACGGACGCGGCGCGCCTGGTCGATGCGACGCGCGCCGGCCGCGCGGGCGCGAACGACCTGCGCGGGGGCACGTTCACCATCAGCAACCTGGGCATGTACGAGATCGACGCCTTCACCCCGCTCATCAACCTGCCCGAGTGCGCCATCCTGGGCGTCGGCCGCATCGTCGCGCGCCCCGTCGTCGTCGACGAAGAGGCCGAGGAGGAGGTGGCGGTGCGCAAGATGATGGCGCTGAGCCTGACGTTCGACCACCGCGTCGTTGACGGAGCGCCGGCTGCCCGGTTCCTGCAGCACGTCAAGCGTTGGGTCGAGCAGCCCTACGCCTGGCTGACATCCTAACCAAAGCCTGCTCATTCGCTCCGTGCATCTGTAACTCCAGGCGTCAGTGTCGTAGCCGACCGGCAGCCAATCGGGATAGTTCAGTAGTTCGCTTGTGCGGGCGAGCGCCGCTCATGAAAGGGGGTATGCTCCATGCTCATCACCGCGATCGATACCCTGCGCCTGCCCGAACATCCCCACACTGTGTGGGTGCAGGTCCATACATCCGAGGGACTTGTGGGGCTGGGCGAGACCTATTACATCCCCGGCGCGGTCGAGGCGGTGATCCACGACTTCGCGGCGCCGTTGTTGCTGGGCCAATCGGCGTTCGATCGGGAGCGGCACTGGCAAAACCTCTTTGCGTACGCCAACTTCTTCGGTTACGCCGGCGCCGAGATGCGCGCCATTTCGGCCCTCGATATCGCCCTGTGGGATGTGCTCGGCCAGTACACGGGCCAGCCGATCTATACCCTGCTGGGTGGCCGCTGCCGCGAGTCGATCCCCATCTACAATACCTGCGTCAACACGCCGTTATACGCCGACCTGGACGGCTTCCTGCAGCGCCCCGGCGAGCTGGCGGAGGCGCTGCTGGCCGAGGGGATCACCCAGATGAAGGTGTGGCCGTGGGACCGCTTCGCGCCGCCCATCGAGGTCGAGGGCTTCACTGGGCCGGCCGGCTGGTCGGCCGTCGGACCACCTGGGCACCATCTCGCGCCCGCCGACTTGAAGCAGGGGCTGTGGACAATTCAGGAGATTCGCAAGGCCGTGGGCGACCGCATGGACATCGCGGTCGAGGGCCACTCGCGCTGGGACCTCAACGTGGCCTTGCGTATCGCGCGGGCCCTGGAGCCCTACGACGTGATCTGGCTAGAGGATATCATCCAGCCAGACAGCGTGGACGACCTGGCTAGGCTCGTCGCCGAGACGCGCGTGCCGCAGTGCGTGAGTGAGCGCCTCTTCACCAGGTACGCCTTCCGCGAGGTGCTGGAGCGGCGCGCGGCGCACATCGTGATGCCCGACCTGATCTGGACCGGCGGCATCACCGAGACGGTCAAGATCGCCGCGCTGGCCGACACCTACCACCTCGCCATCACTCCGCACGACTGCACGGGCCCGGTCAACGTCTTCGCCTGCCTGCACATCTGCGCAGCGGCGCCGAATGCCATGATCATGGAAACGGTGCGGGGGTTCTACCGCGGGTACTACCTCGACCTCATGACCCGGCCGGTCCCGATCCGTGAGGGCCGCGCGTTCTTCGACTTTGGCCCCGGACTCGGCGTGGCGCTGCGCCCCGAGGCGCTGGCCCGCCCCGATCTCATGAAACGAACGTCGCCCGGATAGCCAGATACCAGATTAGGAGGAGCGCACCGTGACCAATTCAGCCACGACTGATAATCTCGCCGCGCGCGTCGCGCGCGCGGAGACGCCGCCCGGCCACGTCATGGCGTGGTGGCTCGGCGGATCGGGCTTCATCTTCAAGACACCGGCCGGCACGCAGGTGTACATCGACCCGTACCTGTCCAACGTCGCGGAAGATATCTTCGGAGCCGGTAACAAGCGCGGCTTCCCCACGCCCATCTGTGCGGAAGACGTGCGCGCGGATGCGGTCATCGCGACACACTGGCACGAAGACCACCTCGATCCAGGCGCCATCCCGGTCATCGCCCGGCACAGCCCCGCGACGCGCTTCATCATGCCGCCGAGCGCGACCGGACACGCGGTGAGTTGGGGCGTGCCGCGCGACCGCGTCGTGGCCCTCACGGCGGGGCAGACACTGACGGTTGGGGACGTGACGATCACGGCCGTTCCAGCGCGCCACGAGGCGGGTATCCCCGGGTGGGAAGTACCCGACGCGATCGGCGTCGTGCTGGAAGCTGAGGGGCTCAAAATCTACCAGACGGGCGATACCGAGTACGACGCGCGCCTACGCCTGCTCAAGCACGAGGGTATCGACGCGGTCATCGCCTGCATCAATGGCGTCACCGGCAATATGGACGCGCACGAGGCCGCGCTGCTGGCCTGGCAACTGGGCGCGGGCACGGTCATCCCGATGCACCACCTGTTGTGGGCCGGTACCCCCGGCGAGTCCGACGCGACGCTGGACCCGACCCTGTTCGCGGACACGTATCGCAAGCTCGGCGGACCCGGACGCGTGGTGTTGCCCGAGGTGGGCGGCGTCATCGACATCGCTCGCCAAACACATCGCAGGTAGCAGGTAGCAAGCAACAGATACCGCCCGAAAAGGGTGGACGCTGATAAGGGGGACGGGGCGATGTCGCAGGGACCAGACGTGTGGCGCATGCTTCTCACTGACGCCAACGAGTTCCATGTCCCGGAGCCATATCTGGCGATGCTCCGAGAGGCGGGCGTCCGTGTCGAGCCGGTGCAGGGCCACGATCCCGCCGCCATCGTGGCTCACGGCGCACGCTGCCACGGGCTGTTCCTTTACCGCGCCCGCGTCGACGATGCGCTACTGGCGGCGCTACCCCACTGCCGCCTACTGGCGCGCGTCGGTACCGGCTACGAGTTGCTCGACGTGGAGGCGGCGCGGCGCCGGGGCGTGATGGTGACCTATGTCCCGGACTTCTGCACGGAAGAACTCTCCGACCATGTAATGGCGTTCATGCTGGGATTCACCCGCCAGTTCCCCTTCATCCTATCCAGGGCGGGCGAACATCGCTGGTTGAGCGTCGACGAGGTCCCCGCGCCGCGCCGGTTGCGCGGGCGCACGCTCGGCATCCTCGGCTTCGGGCGTTCGGGTCAGCGTACGGCCGAAAAGGCACGCGCCTTCGGCATGGAGGTATGCGCCTGGACACGCACGCCCCGCCCTGAGGCCCTGATGCGGGCCGGGGCGCGCGGCGCGACGTTCGAGGAAGCGCTGGGGTGCGACTACGTGTCGCTGCACCTGCCGCTCACGGAGGCGACGCGGGGCCTGATCGGGCGTGAGGCCCTGGCGCGGATGCGGCCGGATGCCGTGCTGATCAACATTGCGCGCGGAGCGATCGTGGACACCGACGCGCTGACGGAGGCCCTGCGCGTGGGGCAGCTGGCGGGGGCCGCGCTGGACGTGGTCCAGCCGGCGCCGCTGCCGCACGATCACCCGCTGTGGTCGCTCCCCAACGTGTGGATCACGTCGCACACGGGCGCGATTTCCGTCGAAGCCGCGGACGACGCATGGGCCAGCATGGTCGAGGATGTCATACGGGTGCGCGATGGCCGCCCACCCGCGCACCCGGTCCCCGAACTGCGGGGCGCGGCCGTGTCGCCTCCCTGAGCGGTCTCTCATTCTCCTCAGTGACCTCGCCCGCGTAAAAGAGAAGGATAAGGGATAGTGACCACAACTCCACATGCACGGTCGCGACAGACAGCGACAATGCCCATCAATCGAGGGCTCACCGCATTCTTGCACCGTAACCGTGAGAAGACGCTCGTGCTCATCGCCCAGGACCTCGCCCACTGGCACGCCGGCGAGATCGCGGCCGGCGCCAATTGGGCGGCCACAGCCAACGGATATCGCCTGGTCAGCCTGGACTTCCACCGCTCGGCGGACCGGGAGCGCGAGTTGCTGGACGCGGTCCATGCCGCGCATGTCGGTGGCATCATTTTTCTGTGGGATCATGCCGCGGACAACCTCGACCTTTACGACCGCCTGGCCCACAGCCGGCCCTGCGTACAGGTGATCGACCCCAAGCCCATTGACGGGCTGGACTTCGTGGGCGTCGACGAGTACAGTGGTAGCCTGTTGGCTATGCGCCACTTGATCAATCTGGGCTATCGGCAAATCGGGCATGTGACCGTGGGTGGTCCGATACAGGCGGTGCGCGACCGCCGGCAGGCCTACGTCGACGCGCTCCGGCAAGCGGAGTTGCCCCTGCGCGCTGATTGGTTGCTAGAGTTGCCCTATGGACTGGCCGAGGCTGACCACGCCCACCGTATCCCGCTCATCCGTCGTTTCCTCACTCAGCCTGGGCCGCCACGGGCGCTCTTCGTCTGCGCCGATTGGGTAGCGAGCGAGGTGGTCGAATGCGCGCACGAGTTGGGTTTGGGGATCCCAGAGGACTTCGCGGTCGTTGGCTACGATGATGCCCTGCCGTATTGCATGACCTGTGTACCGCTGACGACGGTGCGCATCGACCCGCAACAAATTGGCCGCTTGGCGGTCGAGTGACTCCTGCTACGGGTGCGTGACGGCGTGCAAGCCGAGCCAACGCGCATCTTGATACCCCCAATGCTCGTCGTGCGAGAGTCATCGGCCCGGACGACGGCGACGACAGAGCGATGGGTCTTCGTCATTCGCCACATGCAGGATAATTTCCGCCGCAACCTGTCGGCGCGCGAGGTGGCGCGTATGGTCGGTCTAGATGCACACTACTTCTCTCACCAATTCCGCCGCGTGTTCGGCCGTCACTTTACCGACTACGTTCACGAGTTGCGGCTGCGGTACGCCGCCCAATTGCTCGTCACCACCGACCATACCATCGAAAACGTGGCCTACGATGCTGGTTTCGGAAGCGTCAACCACTTCTACACCCTGTTCAAGCGCGCTCACGGGGTTTCGCCCCACGTTTTCCGTAAACAGCATCCCTCACAGTAGAAACAACAAACTTCCGTGCATTGAAGCCGCCCCATTGGCTGTGTTAGTCTGAGCACAGTCGGAGCGATCATGAGCTCCCATGGCCACAGTCTGCAGTGTCAGATGGTTATGGCGATGCTACTGTACGTCTATCCTCCCCCCACAGGCGCTCATCCATGCGGAAACGGAAGAGGCGGGAGACAAGCACAGGAAGGACGGCACATGTGCGACGAGTTGACGGGTAGGACGATCCTTGTGACGGGAGGAACTGGCGACCTTGGCGGTGCGGCAGCCCGCCTGCTGGCTGCACATGGCGCCACAGTCGCCTTAGCCGACAGACGTTCGCCACGCGCGAGTGGGCCGGAGGCGCCTCTGCCACACTTTGCGGTCGACGTGCGCCACCGTGCCTCGGTCGAGTCGCTTTTCCAGTGTCTCACTGAGGAGGGGCTGGAGCCGGATACGGTCATCTGCAACGCGGGATTTGTCCACAATGCCCCATTCCTCGACGTGAGCGAAGAGGATTGGACCGAGACCCTGGCAGTGAACCTGACCGGGTGCTTCCATGTGGGACAGACTGCGGCGCGCCGCATGGTGACAGCGGGTGTGCGCGGCCGTATCTTAATGATGGGCAGCTGGGTACAGGACATTCCTTGGACGGACGGCACGTCATACTGCACCTCGAAATCCGGTCTCAAGATGCTGGCCCGCTGTATGGCGCGCGACCTCGCGCCCTACGGTATCCGCGTGAACACGATTGCCCCGGGCATCGTCAACGCAGGGTTGTCGCGCCAGGTGATGGACGAGGACCCATTGTTCCGCCAGCGTGCGCTGCGGGCTATCCCGCTTAAAGAATTGCAGACCGTCGATCAGGTCGCCCAAGCCATGTTGTGGGCGTGCCTGCCGGCGTCGGACTACATGACGGGGGCGACGCTACTCATCGATGGCGGCTGTAGCCTCTACGCATTCGAGTAGGATTGATAGAAACCGTGGGAGGGATTGAAGAGGCTGAACGGACAAGAGTAGCCCGACCCATTATTTCTAACAAAGGGCAGACGCAGTATGAGTTATGAGTAAGGTCGTCAGGAGAGGTGAGTGGCCCATGGCAAGCGGTGATGGGCAGGGTAGGCGACGGAGGAGGGCGAGTGGGCGAAGTGTCCTCTCCGGTCTCCTCCTGGTCCTCGCGGGCGGGGAGGTCGGTGTCCTCAGCGCCCTTGCTATATTAGTGATCGTCTTCTTTGTGCTGAACCATGCCTTCCTGTCGGCGATCAACATCCGCGCGATACTGGACGCCGTCGCATTTGTAGGGATCATCGGCGTCGGGCAAACGGTGCTCCTGGTCGCCGGCGAGTTCGACCTCTCGGTCGGGTCCGTCGCCGGCCTGTGCGCCGCCGTCAGTGGGTGGCTGATGACGACGGGGCGCCTCCCTGTGGACATCGCCGTGCTCGGCGGTTTGGCGGCAGGAGCGGGGCTCGGTCTCGTCAACGGCGTGATTGTGGTGCGGTTCGGCATACCCGCCTTCATCGCGACGCTCGGTATGTTATTCGTCGCTCAGGGGATGACTCAAGTCATCACGAACGGTTACCCCATCTATCCGTTACCGGACTCAGTTGGCAATGTCGGCGCCGCGCAGCCGCTGTTCGGGATTGGTTGGGCTTTCGTGATCCTCCTCGTCTTCCTCGTCGTCGGCGACCTGACCCTACGCCGTACGACGATCGGACGCAACGTCTATGCGACTGGCGGCAATAAGGAGGTGGCGCGCCTCGTCGGCATCGACACCGACCGCTATAAAATGGTCTGTTTTACGCTTGTCGGCACATTGTCGGCGCTAGCCGGGATGCTGGTGATGGCCAGTTTAGCCAGCGCGACGACATCAATCGGTCAAGGCTGGGAGCTAACGGTCATTGCGGGGGTCGTCGTCGGCGGTGTGAGCCTCTTCGGCGGCGTCGGCACCGTATTGGCGGGTTTCATAGGTATGCTCCTGCTTCAGGTCGTGCAGAGCGGACTGGTCGTGGTTGGCGTCAGCGCGAACTGGCAGCAGATTTCTGTCGGGGTGATTATGGTACTGGCCGTCGGCCTCGATGTCGTTCGGCGCAAAGTATCAGTGAGACGAGTGCACAGCGTCGAGGACGTCGCGGCGCTGATGACCGACCTGGATGTAGACGCAGAGAGGAGGGCATTGGATGGACAGATAAGCGGTGAAGAAGCGGGGCTGTTAACGAAGATAGAACAAGAGAACAACGTCGTTATAGGGAGAGACTACTATGACTCATAAGGGACATTTCGTGCTGAGACCGCTCATAGCTGGAGCATCCGTCGCGTGTCTTGCCTTGGTGGGAGCGGCTCATGCCGGCGGTGCGGCGGCGGCAACACAGAGTGGCGCGTTCGCGCATGCTGGTACTTTGAATATCCTGTGGGTACAGCCACTACGCAACCACCCAGTTCACCGGCTCATGCAGGCCGGTTTCCTCAACGAATGCGCAAAGTTGCACGCAACATGCGACATCGTCGGCAATCCCAGTGCGACCATCTACGACGTCCCAGCGACCGTCGCACTGGCCAACGCGGCCCTTGCATCCAAGCATTACGGATGCGTTGCCGCATACGATCCCGATCCGTCCATCAATCCTTTCATTAAAAAGGTGAGCCAGCAGGGACTTCCCGTCGTCACATGGCATGTGTTGCCCAAACAGGGGACGGTGACCGGGTTGAGCGCGGCGACCGGCGAGAACATTCCGCAGGTCGGGCAGGCGGCGGCCATGGCCATTGGGCAGAAACTCGGTGGCCACGGCACGGTTGCTCTGACCCAGGGAAGTTTCAACCTGACCGAGAACGCCATGGCCACGAGCTTCAGAGCCACGATGAAAGCGCACTATCCAGGGGTGACGATCCTCTCGTCCCAGCTAGAAGGATTCGAGCCGTCCGCCGCGATCGCTAAAGCCGTCGGCATCCTGCAAGGGAACCCGAACGTGAACGCGGCCTTCTCAACGACAGGCAATGGCCCGCAGACGTGGTCCGGGGCCGAGCAGCAGAGCGGGCGCAAGCTTGCCATCATCGGGATGGACTATATCCGTCAAAATCTCGACCTCGTCCAGTCCGGCAAGGTGTTCGGGCTCGCGGCGCAGCCGTTGTACCCGGAGGGGGCGAAAACCACGGATCTATGCGTAGCCCTTGCCAGCGGACGTAAGGTACCGTACTACAATTACTTGCCGGCCAGCGTCGTCGTCAAAAGCCAGCTGGCTCCCTACTACCGCTACCTCAAGGCCGCCGGCGAGTAGGAGCAGCAACACTCGTCGTACTTATTGGGAGCGCCTTGAGCCCCAGTTGCTCGCCGGCGTGTCTCCGCCTCCGATGCGTTGGCGGGTGACAGACCCGTCTGAAAGCAATCAGTCGCTCCCTGCCAGCCAGCGTTCCCAGTAAGTACGGCCCACACTTCGGTGCTGGCGCTCCCTTTTCTAGTCGAATGGACAGACATGTGACCTATATCCTCGAAACCGACGGACTTAGTAAGTATTTCGCCGGGGTGGCGGCGCTGCGGCGGGTGGACTTCCGCGTGCGTTGCGGCCAGATCCACGCCCTCGTCGGACAGAATGGCGCGGGCAAGTCAACGCTGGTCAAGGTCCTCAACGGTGTCCATGCAATGGGATCGTACGAGGGCGTGGTGCGACTCAACGGCGTGGCCGTGCATTTTACCTCGCCGGCCGATGCGCGTGCGCGCGGCATCGCCTATGTGCCCCAGGAACTCCAAGTGCTCGAGGATCTCAGCGTCGCGGAGAACATCTACGTCGGGCAAACTGCTCTGAAGCATAGGGCCATCGTACGCTTCAGCGATCTTTACCAGCATGCCGCGCGGATCCTTAACCGGCTGGGTGTCGCGCTCGATGTGCGCGCCCCGCTCTCCTCGTTGAGCGCGGCGCAGAAGCAACTTGTCATGATCGCACGCGCCCTGGCGACCGATCCCTCGGTGCTGATGCTCGATGAGCCGACGGCGTCGTTGTCGATCCACGAGACTGACCGCCTGTTCCTGATCCTCAAGCGTCTGCGCGCTGAGGGTGTGACGATGATCCTCATTACGCATCGCATCCCTGAGGTGATGGCGATGAGCGACTGGGCGACCGTGCTGCGCGACGGGCAGATCGTGGCCGAGATCGCGCGCGCCGACTTTCGGGAGGACACTATTGTCTCCGCGATGGTCGGGCGGCGTATCGACCTGCTCTTTCCACGCCGCGACTCTGCCGTCGGGGCCGACGAGGCGCTGCGCGTCGATCACCTGCGCATCCCCCGTGTCGGCGCTGCCGCTGACATCATACGCGATGTGAGTCTCTCTGTGCGACGCGGCGAGATTCTTGGCCTCGCCGGTCTCGTAGGATCAGGTCGCACCGAAGTGTTGAGCGCTATCTACGGGCGCATCCCGCATGAGGGACGCGTGTCCATCCAGGGACGCAATATTGTCCTTCGACGTCCCGCCGATGCACGACGCGCTGGCATTGCCTTGCTGACGGAAGATCGCAAGAATAGTGGTTTGCTCTTCAACATGTCGCTCGGCCGCAATATCACATTGGGCAATCTCAGGCTGTTCGCGCACTATGGCATCGTTGATCGGCGTGACGAAGAACGGTGCGCGAACACTTTCCTGGAGTCTCTACGGATTAAGGCGCCATCGACGCGGGCCGATGTCGCCCACCTGAGCGGCGGCAACCAGCAGAAGGCGCTACTGGCCCGGGTGCTCGTCCACACGCCAACGGTCCTGCTGCTCGACGAGCCAACCAAAGGGGTCGATGTCGGGACCAAGCAGGAGATCTATCGACTCGTGCTCGCGCTGGCCGCGCAGGGGCTGGCGTTAGTGGTCGTGTCATCGGAACTCCCCGAGTTGCTGGGCTTGTGTGATCGTTGCGTCGTTCTGGCCGATGGCCGGATCGTGGACGAGTTCGGCAAGACACAGGGCAGCGAGGAGCGCGTGCTGCAGGCAACGGCGCGAGCGACGGCTCACACCGCGTGATTCGGGTCCATTGAGTGACAAACTTTTTCGTGCCAACCTCTCGATTGACAGAGTTGTACAAGCCGATGTACTGTAGCTGTAGTAGCCATGAGGAACCTGACTATGGACATCCAGGCATTCGCGGACACGGCGGGCCTTGTCCTGGTCATTTCACTCATCCGCTCCAGGCAATACGCGATGGGGATTAGGCAGCGTGGCGATAGGAGTGATGCAGGCCACCCAGGATAGCGGTCGCCGCCACGTTGCCGGGACCGTAGGGCGCCTCCTGACCATGTGCGACTCGCTCCGGTACCGCCTGCCCAATTCCTTGGTGCGGCCGGTCCGTATTGAAGTAGGCGGCATATTCTCGTAGGACCCGTCCCAGGTGCCGTTCGTGGAGGATGAGCAGGTGATCGAGGCACTCGCGGCGCACGCTCCCGATGAACCGTTCGCACAGGGCATTCGCGCGCGGTGCCCGCACAGGCGTCTGCAGCACCTCGATGCGACTCCCTGCCGCGACGCGGGCGAACTGCGCCCCGTACTTGTGGTCATTGTCGCGGATCAAGAAGCGCGGCCCCGTGCCAAAGGATGTCGCCTCGCGTAACTGCTGGGCGACCCAGGCATCGGTCGGGTGCCGCGTGACACCGACGTGGACGACGCGACGCGAGGCGTGCTCGACGATGACGAACGCGTAGAGCGCGCGGAAGCACACGTCGGTGACCTGCAGGAAGTCGCACGCCCATACTTCGGCGGCGTGGTTGCGCAAGAAGGTGGCCCAGGTCTGGCCGCTTCGCCGAGGTGGTCGCCCCCGGCGCATGTGTTTCTGGATGGTGCCCTTGCTCACGCGGATGCCAAGCTTCAGCAGCTCACCCCGGATGCGCTCGGCACCCCACAGGCGGTTGTCCCTGGCCATCTCCACGATCAGGGCAACCGTCTCCGCCGGCACGCGTGGCTTCCGCGACGCGGTGCGCGACCGCGCTGCCCAGAAGAGGCGGAACCCCTGACGATGCCAGCGCAACACGGTGTCGGGCTGGACGATCAGCAGGGCCGAGCGCCAGAAGCGCGCCCTGCTGGCGAGGACGACGAGGAGGAAGCGGTCGAGCGGTGTCAGCCGTGGGCGGGCAACGTGGCGGTTGAGGACGATGAGTTGCTGCCGCAGGAATGCATTCTCAGCGACGAGGGCTGGCTTACTCCGCGTCAGATCGGCCGAGGCCGCGACGGCGAGTCGGCCCGTCGAGAGCGTGGTCCAACGAATGAAACGCTGGTTGAGCGCGTCAAGATGGATGCCGATGCCTCGTGTGACGCGCGTGAACAAACGACCGATCATCGCCTCTTGCCCCCCCGTTACCCCTACTATGCCTCCGCCGTCGCCGTTGACGGGCGACCGACGCGTGACAACGGTAGCATACCCCATCCTTAATGGCCCGATGACGCTCAGACGCTGTACTTTTACAGGCCGGATGTCCTAAATGACCAGCACAGGATCCATCGTGCGACGCTATGGGACTTTGGTCAGCCGATGCGCCATTGGTCTTACCAGTTCAGGGTCGCTCTATTCAGATATCGGCCATATTGGGAGGGCATCATCGTAGCCACGGATATCTTTGGCGATACGCTCCATGGCAGCGAGATCTTCCGACGTGAGAGTAACGCCAAGCGCCCCGATGTTTTCCTCCAGCATGGCTACACGGCGTGATCCCGTGATCACCGTGGTGACGCTGGGATGGTGCAGAACCCACGCGATGGCTAGCTGCGCAACGGAGCAGCCGTGCTGCGCCGCTAGAGGTTGCAAACGTGCGGTGATAGCGACGTTGTGCGTGAGATTAGCCGGGTCGAACAGATGCTGAGACACCAGGGTATCGCCCAGCGAGCGCCAGTCACTGGCGGAAGAGGGCGGATGTTCCACCCACTGTCCCGAGAGCAGTCCATGTGCGAGAGGACTGTACGCCATGATCCCCACGCCCAGGGAACGGGCCGTGGCGAACATGTCCCGCTCCCACCGGCGGTCGTAGAGATGAAACCCGATCTGGTTGGCGACCATGGGGGCGTGTTGAATGCTCTCCCGCAGATGTGCCGCACTGAAGTTGGAAACGCCAACGTAGCGTGCCTTGCCGGCTTGGCGGAGCGCATCCAGTGCATCCATTGTCTCGGTGTAGGGGACACGCGAATCGGGATAATGTACGAGTAGTAGGTCCAGATAGTCGGTGCGCAAGCGGCCGAGACTGCCCTCCACATGCCCCCGGATGGCCGCGGGCCGTCCGTCGAGGATCAGTCTACCTGTCACGATACTGTTGGTAAATCATTTCGCAGGGCCTATTTCAGGGGATAGCCGACACGGAATTAGGCGTAGGCTCAGCAGACAACGCGGGCCAAAAGCGTATTTACCAACAGTATCCTGTCACGGGGTCAGGTACCAGTCCGCACTTGGACACGAGGAAGACCTCGTGCCGGCGCGTGCTAAGGACTTTACCGAGAAATGCCTCTGCTGCACCGTAGGCGGGTGCGGTATCGAATATGGTGGCGTCGAGCGCGATGGCGCGGTCAACGAGCCGGCGCGCCTCGTCATCGTCGGTGGCGCCGTAACCGCCGCCGACGGACCAGAACCCGATCCCGAGAGCAGGCACCATGGGCCCCCCACGTCCGAGTTGGCGCATCAGCATATTCCCCTCCTCAGAGATCGAGCGTCTGGCGCGGTATCGTCGAGCCCTGTGTGCCGTGCATATGCGCATGAGCAGGGTTCGCTCGGACTATCACATCCATGGATCGACGACGATCTTTGCCGCCTGCTGACCATCGAGTTTGTAACGGCCATCACGGATCGACGCTACAGCCTCGCCGACGCGTGCCAGCGGCACCCGATGGGCGACAATCCGATCGAATGGCAGGGCCTGGCGCTCCAGGATACGGGTCGCCGCGACCCAGGCCTCGGCCGGTGTGTGCAGGTGGCCAAACAGGGTTACAGTGACGGACGAGCCGACCGGCCCGCGGGGCGTGGACGCGGCGGACCGGGCGTAGCGCGCATCCTCATCTCGATGGAGGGCACGCTCCGGCGGCCACTCCACGTCAGCGCACACGCCGCGCGTCCGCACGCTCGTCCATGGGTCGCCTCTCCACCACGGTATCACTCGACCTTGACCGGCGCCCCGACCCCTACCTTCTCGAAATAGGACGGGTCGTACGCCACCACCTTCAGATCGAGCTTCTTCCAGTAGTACTGCAACTCCGTGGATTCCCACGTAGCGTACGCCTCCTCGACACCCGGCAGCGGCGTCAGCAACGGCGCACTGAAGGGCTGCGAGAGCGCCTGGTAGCGACAATCCAGCGACATACGCAGGCACGCCGTGCGGTTCGCCGGCGCGCGATGAGGGGTCAAGCTGTGGAAGAAGATGGCGTCGCCGACGTGGTAGGCGGGACGCACCCACTCATCGGCCAGGTCCACCTTCTCGCCGAGGCTGAGGGTGCCGGACCCCGGCGTGGGCGCCTGCACCTCGTAGACGCCATTCTTGTGCCCCCCGCGCAGCACCTCGAGGCCGCCGCGGCCAGCGGGGAGGTCGCTCAGCGGCACCCAACACGTGTAGACCGCCGATGTGCCCTGGTTGTACACGAAGTCCTGGTGCGTCGCGCTGATGCGGGGCACGACACCTGGCCACGCAGGGGCTTGGACGCGCACTTGTTTATGGACGTGCGGTATGATCGGTTCCCCGATCAACGATTCCGCGATTGTGGTCACCGGAGGCGCGTGGTAAAACCGATGCACGGCTTCCAGGCCATAGAGTTTGGCTTGCGCACTGGCCGGATCGGGGACATCGGGGCTACACCAGAGGTCGACGATCCGCGCGCGAATCCGCGCCAACACGTCCGTATCGAGGATGCCGCGCAAGAAAAGATATCCGTCATGGTCCATGCGCTCACGCAGCGCGCTCGCATCGCTCAACAACTCGTTGGCAATAAAGGGATCGTTCATATGCCAGTTGCTCCTTTCTGTGCGGGGGTGTTCCAACGTTCCAACGCCTGTCCTTGTCGTCTCTGGAGATACGTGATAGCTTTAACTTGATTATCGTACAGCGACTGGCGCTTGACAAGCGCCTATCTTGACCAATGCTAGGACAATTTTGACATGGGAGAGTTCTTTGCCGGACAGGACGATACGCCGTCGAGCACCCTGATCGCCACCGGCCTATGGGTGAACCACTGCAGCCATTTCAAGGCAGGCACGAGCGTCCAAATGATGTCGCGGACGATCGCCGACTACGTCTTGGTCTACACCGTTAGCGGCGAGGGCTGGGTGCGATTGGATCGCTCCTCCTACACCGTCGGGCCCGGCGATGTCTTTCTCCTCCCTCCCCGCGTGGATCACGGCTTCGGGACGGGATCGGGCGGCGCCTGGGAGGTCTTGGGGGCGCATCTCGGCGGCCCGACGATCGCGCACCTCCTGGCCTTCTGGCCCGACTATCCGCATGCATCATCTGTCCATCTGACGCACCCCGACGAGATGATGCATCTGCTCACGAGCATGCTGCGCACGATGGCGGAGCGCCGTGACCTCTACAGCCTGCTCGTCGCCGGCCAGGCCGACCGGGCGCTGCGCCTCATCATTCGGGAGGCGCGGCGCAGCCCGGACGACGGCGCACCCAGCCGAGCGCGCACGTTGGTCGAAACGGTGGACGGTTACATCCACGACCACCTCGCCGAACCGTTGACCCTTGCCCAGATGGCCGACTACGTCCATGTCAACCCGGCCTACCTGTGCCGGGTATTTAAAAGGGTTACGGGTTTCTCGCCACTGGAGTACAGCATCAAGCAGCGCATCAACCGCGCGAAGGCGCTGCTCCGCTCCACCGCTCTCCCGGTCGTGGCCGTCGCCCGCCATGTCGGCTACCATGACGCCGCGTACTTCGCGCGTGTCTTCCGCGCGACGACCGGTGTGAGCCCCACCGCCTTTCGTCGCTTAGCTTTTTTCACCATAGGCGAGCCGCGCACCGGGGGCGGGGACCAGTGAGGAAGGACGCCACAACTCCAAACGATCCAGTCGGAATACTCCGCGAACTCCTGCTCCTTGCGGGCTTGATAGCGGGCCAGCTCGTCGAGGTACGCCTGGTCGTCGACCAACGCGTTCGTCCAGCGCGACAGGGCGATGTTGTGTTCGTCCTCGTCGGCCAGGATGTAGTCGAACATGTGGACGAGCGGGGTAGATCAGATCGACGCGCGGATCGACCGCCGGCTGCGTGCCGGTGAAATCGGCGCGCGGCGCGGCGCGCGCGACGCCTCGACGGGTCCCGGCGTGCTGTTCGCCTACCGGATCAGCTACGCGCTAGCGCGAGGTTGAGCGCGAGCCGGTCGGCCGCTGGATCGTTCCCGACGTGTTCCGCGATGAGCAACGCCGAGAGGATGCACGCCCGTGTCCCCATGGCACGAGTGCGAGATCTGCCCGGCCCAGTAGTTGTCCTCTTCGCCGCAGGTGCCGATCCCCAGGCCGGCGATGGCGACATCAGCCCCGTCCAATCCCACGTATATCCACCATGGATGCACCGCGCGATAGTACTGCGGATCCATGAGTATGCGGCTGGGCAGGCCGGCGACGAGAGGGTGCGCCTTCACGACGTGGTCGACGGCCCACCAACAACCGCGCGCCTGCTTGAGCCCGACGGAGCGACCGAACGGGCACCAGGCGAGCCAGCCGGTGGAGAAGACACCGTGCACGTCCTCCTCGCTGTGCCCGAAGACGCGCGGCGAGAGGAACGCCGCCGTGCCGCCAGCCGCGATCCACTCCAGCAACGGCGCGAAGGCGTCGTGCTCGGCGCGGATATCCGGCGCGTTGACGAGGACAGTCCGTTCGAAAGGCCCTATCCTTGTAGGATCGAACGCGGTGACGGTCAAGCCACGGCTCCTAAGCCAGTCGCTCAGCTTATCGCCTGCATCCCAGACGACAACCTCGCCCGCGACGGGCCCCGGGACGTCGCTCACATAGACGTGCGCCCGGCCGATTGCCGCGCCCCCACGCTCGAAGAAGGCGCGCACGTCGTAACGGCCGGGAGGTCCATCGAGGACGATGCGCTCGTCGAAAACGGGATACACCACGTCGGGCTCCGTATCGGAGTCGGCCGAGGGGATGACGAGCTCGCGCGTCGTCTCGAAGACGATGCCGGTTGGCCCGGCCAGGCGCAGGCGGACGGGGTAGCGGCCGGGTTGGAGTTGATCCTCATTGACCAGCACCGCCTCGACCCGGAGGTGCGCCCCCCGGTACAGGCTCGTCCGATCGACGAAAATCGACCACTGGAGGGGCTGCCACGCGTCGCGCAGGGCATCGATCGTCGCCTGTTTCGGTTCCCTGTAGATGGTCATGAGCCCCTCGCCCACCATAGTGTGGTCGAGCATACCGGTCATGCTGTAGCCGCACAAGTTCGGGTTCGCGCGCAGGGCCGCGATACCCAGCGCCCAGTTCTCCGCATGCAGCGTTTCGCTCGCGCGGACGAGATCGCTCGGCGTCGCGAACACCTCGTCGATACCGAGGCGCCGGAAGTCCTCCTCGAGCCGGCCGGCCATCCGCCGATAGAGCGTGCCGTCGTCGAGGTCATCGCGCGCGCCGCTCTGCTCGAACAGGCGCGTGATCCGCACCGGATCGATCGCGCTGCCGTTGCCGTACTCCGACTGGAATAGCCTGTAGTCGGACGTGCCCACTTCCCCGAAGGTAGTTATGGCCTCGTCTTGTAGGGGACGCCGCACGTACCGATGATAGTCGGCGAAGCCTGCCGACCACTCCGCCTGGTGTGGCAACGCCGCCGCGCCGAGGGATGTCTTCGTCCCCTGGAGCATCGCCTGCACCTCGGTGGGGCGCGCGGTGTTGAGCAGCCCTATGCGCGACGCGTCGAACGCGTCCCACCGCCCGCTGTTGAGGAACACCAGGCGGGTCGGGTCGACGTCGCGGATGGAGGGCAACATGCCGGCGGCGTGGCGGCAGATGTCTCCGTCGAAGGTCTCGTTGAGCAGGCCCCATGTCGCCGGCCACGATATTTTTCCAGGTAGAGGGCCTTTTTTGACACCCCAGGCGACGACGCTGGGGTGGTTGCGGTCCCGCAGGATCATGTCGCGCACATGGGCATCGAAACGTTGTGCCATCCGCGGCGAACTCTGCCAGTTCCAGGCCGCGAGAGTTTCTTCGTAGACGAGCAACCCGAGCTCGTCGCAGAAGTCGAGTTGTGCGGGATACATGAGCCGGCCGAGCGACCTGCAGCAGTTGAGGCCCATCAGCTTGAGGTTGAGTAGCTCCTGGCGCAGCATCTCCGGCCCGGGCGGCACCATCAAGCCGATCGGGTAGTGTCCCACCGTGTGGGTCCCCTTCAGGATGAGTCGCTCGTCGTTCAAGCGGAAATACCCGTCGCGGAAGCTGACGTCGCGGAACCCGAACCGCGCGTCAAGCTGATCGGGAGCGGCGTTCGCGGTCTCGAGCCGGGCCGTCAGCCGATAGAGAGCAGGCCGATCAAGCGTCCACGGCTGGACATCGGGCACGGGTAAGGTTGTGCGATAGGTCGTTGCGCCAGTGGGTAGCGCGACCGGACGCCGCGCGCTCGCTAGCGGACTGCCGCCGGATGAGCCCGCGACCGTCAGTTCGAGGTGGCCCGCGACGGGACTGGCGGTAGCATTCCTGACCGTCACCTCCACGCGGGCGTCACCTTCCTGTCGGCGAGGCTGGACGAAGACTCGGCGATGTGCACGGTTGGCACTGCCAGGAGCTCGACCGTCTGCCAGATGCCGCCGTAGTTGTGGCCGGTGCCGGGCCGGAATGGTACCCTTTTGATGCCGTGCGGCACGTGGGCGAGGTCGAAGCCGTCGATCTCCTCCACCCCGACGTTGATGAGGCGCACCGTGAGCAGATTAGCGCCTCCCGGTGCGAGCGCGGCGCCCACGTCCAGGGCAAACGGCGTTTCGCCGCCCTCGTGGCTACCGAGATAGCGGCCGTTCAGCCACACGTCGACATAGTAATCCGCCGCCCAGAAGCGCAACGCCGACCACGCAACACCCTCGGGCGGGGCCAGCGGCTCGAACGCGCACCAATACCAGACGATACCATCGTAGCCGGGGAACACCTCTTCCAGGGTGCCCGGTACGAGTCCGGGCCGGGCGCTCACTGGATGGTGCTCCCATCCAGCGGACTTTCCGGAGCTGTCCGAGTCGGCCGCAAGGAGCCACTCGCTGTCAAGTGGATGAAGCTCCAGATTCCAGAAAACTCAGTGGAGCCAGGCGGAGGTCCAGGCACGCTGATGGCGTTGATAATCCAAGCTGGCTAGTTTGCCGACCGTCAGGTCGTCGCCGACGACGCTCAACTGCTTGAGCAGCGTGACGGCTTGGTCGCGGAAGCGGCGCAGTGTGCGGTCGTACAAGGCGAGCACCACAAGCGCATAGGCCAGCGCGAGCACCCACAAGAGGCGGTCAATGGCGGTCCAACCGCGCACCATGAAGCGATCCTGGCCCCAGGCGTGCATGGTCTCGAAGCCTGTTGCGATGGACCAGCGCTGGGCGTAGAGGCGGACGACCGCGCGGGCTTGGCCCCGCGTATTGACCTTCAGGGTCGTGGCCAGGACCAATGACTCGTTCTGCCCGTCCAGGGGGACCGCCTCCACGAAGGTGACGGTGGCCTCTTGCACATCATCCTTGCGCCCGCTGCGGCTGAACCGGATGGCGGCGCGCAGCGTACGCAGGCGGCAGTGCAGCCGGCCCTGCTGCCCGCGATCCCACGCCACCTCGCCCTGCCAGGGCTCTTGGGCCAGCGCGTCGGCCAAGAGCAGGCCGTCGGGTGCGTCGGGGGGATAGACCGTGATGTCGGGGTCCACGCGCAGCACGGCGTCCTGCTCCTGTGTCGCCAGACGAATGATCAACTCTTTGCGGCCCACCCCGCGGTCCCCGATGACAATCGCGTCCAGCCCCACCCGCCGCAGCACCCCCAGGGCCTGCGCCAGCACTGCTTCCTCGACCACATTCTGGCTTGTACGCTCGGGGTGCTGGCTTGAGAAGAGTTGGCGTGCCAAGGGGAAGAACTGCTTGCCCGTGAGCGCCAAGCCGGCCCAGATGTCGACGTAACCATATGTCGTGGCCGTGCGTGCCCCCGTGCCCGTCGGTGGACCCCCGCTATGTTGGGGTGCGCGGGATGCCGCCCGCGCCTTGTTCTTGCCGCTCTTGGGGGGGCGTGTGGCTTTGGACCGCCGCACCCGCCCGATATATTGCATCTGCCGCCCGCACTTGCCCCGCCCCCGGCTGCGTTTCTCGTACTCGGTCGGGTCAAGCACCAGGAGCGCCTTACCCGTGTACCGCACCACACGGTCCGGGTCGATCTGGCGGATGGCTTCTTCCAACAGATGGGTACTCAAGGAGCTGACAGGGACCCGCGCGTCCTGTAAGAAGTAGGCCAGCCCTTGCGCCGCCGCCTTGACGCTCCCAGCCCGGCGCTGCGGGGCCACCATCCGTCCCAGCGCCAGCAACCGGGTCGACCGCATCACCACTACCCCCAAGATCATCTGTCGCCAGGTGCGCCGATTGCGCCGATCAAGGCGCGGGCTGCCCCCCTGCTGGTCTACCTTTTGCTCCAAGCGTTGCACGCGCGCCGCCACGCGCGCGCGCCCCTGCAGAGTCACCGATACATGCATTGCTTTCACCTCCCACCGAAAGCTCTGCAAGATCGGTGACTCTCCGTTTCATCCCGTTCTCACCTGCTCCACGTTTTCTGGAATCTGGAGCTCGGGGCACTGGCTACCAAGCGAAGGAATGCACCTCCGGGGTCGGGAGCCTCGTCTTCCCAAAAACGTCAACGGTCATGGCTCTTGCGCATATAACGTGAAAACAGCTTGACCCGCCAGGAGGGGTGCGGCCGATACGGAGGCAATATCAGGGACGTTGACTCACTCCTGATGCGTCGCGAGCGCGCGGCCTGGACCCAATTCACGTTATGTGCGCAAGAGCCACGGTCATGAGGCGCGGTCCAGACAGTTGCTCGTGGCAGCGAAGATAGTCTCATCCTCCGCGAACGAGGGTGAGATCGCGAGGGCCAGGACGTTCAGATCAAGCAGACCCAAATTACAGACTTCCCAGCGTGCGCCGCGGTCGTGGCTGCGGAAGACGCCGTCGGACATCGTGGCCACGAAGGCGACGCCGTCGCGCGGGAAGTCGGGCGATATGACGACGGCGATACCCTGGACACGCCGGTCTTCAAACGCGCCCTGCAACCACATATCGCCGCCGCGCAGAGTACGGAAGAGGCCGCCGTCCAGGCTCGCCGCCAGGAGCAGGCCATCGCCGGCGAAGTCCGGCGACAGCGCGACCGCCGTCAGGGCGCGCCTCTCGAACCTCGTACCGACGCGCCGCCAACTCCTCGCACCATCCCACGACTGATAGAGGCCGGCCATGGTCGCGGCGAACAGGGTCACGTCGTGCGCGAAGTCGGGGGACGCCGCGACGTCGACGATCGCGCCCGGCGGCAAGGTGCCGACGCGTTCCCACGCGCACGTCATGTGCTGCACGGTATCCCTCTCCCGATCGATCACCCTCCCGGGCCGCCGGCGCCGACACCCGGACGCGATTGCTGCGATATGGTCACGGCTTGGCGGCCATTAGCGGCGCGCGTTGGTGGACCAGCACGTCGGGTCATGGCTTCATGCACAACCTGCGCGACGGCTTCTACCGCCTGGGCGAGCCGATCGGCGACCCGCACATCCCCCAGGCACCGCGCCTCGTGCGTGCCTGGGATGACCTGACGCATATTCTTGCAGCGACATAGCTGTCCCCGCCTAGCGCCCACGACGACGCCCTCGGATCGACGCGTGGCTCCCGACCTCAGCACAACCCAACGACATCCCCTCGAATCATCGTGGCTCTCCCCTCCCTCCGATGGTGGGCGGTGTAGTCGTCCATCCCCAGGGCCATCGGGCGCGGCGCACGGTGTACCGCGCCCCCGCAGCGAGCGCCCCGAGCGCCAGGCCGGCGAGCGCGTCCCGCCCACCAAACGCCCCGTGGTCGAGGCCCAGCGCGAGCGTACAGGTCGCCGCCGGCGCCGCGATCCAGAGGGCGGCTGTCCATGCGGTGATAGGGCGGTTCGGCTGGACACGCATGGGCTCCCCTCCCCTCGTCCGCGCGGTGCGCGGCCTAGCCGCGCGCCTCCACCTCGTGCTGCGCCGCGGCCCGCTCCGGGTGGTACGCGGGCGTCTCGCCCCGGCGGCGCGGCCGGCGCACGCGCAGGTCCTCCGCCACCACGTAGGAACCGATCACCACGATGGCGGCAAGCGCCTGCGCCGCCAACCCCTCCACAGTTGGGAAGGCGGCGAACCACATCCCCATCCAGGCGGGGATGGGCAGGCCGACCGGCGTCGTCGACAACCAACCGGCCTGCTGCACCTCCTGGGCGCTCTCCCCGACCATCACCACCAGGACGAACCCGATCATCACGCCGGTGAGCACCAACATCCTCTTGTACGGTAGCCGGTGGTGGGCCACGAACGTGAGCGCGCCCACGACGGCGGTGAAGGCCACCCCCAGCGCGACGCCCTGGAGCACGATGGCCGATCCGGCTTGCAGCCGCAGGGTTTGCAAAAAGAGCACGATCTCGAAGCCCTCGCGGTAGATCGCGGTGAAGCCGAGCAGTCCCAAGCCGAGCAGCAGGCGCGACTGTGCGTCGCCGCCCAGGTCCAGCAGGCGGCGGCGGCGTTTATTGTGGTGGGAGATCCAGCCCGTCCAGTAGACCTTGTGGAAGAACCAGTTCATCACCACGAGGAGCACGACGACGGCGAGCAGACCAGTTGCCGCCTGGATGTCGAGCGCTGGGGCGGAGACCGCGTCCAGGAGGGCGACAGCGCCAAACCAGGTGGCGACGCTAGCCAGCAGCGAGAGGCCGGCGCCGAGCGCGACCGGCTTGCGGTAGGACGCCTGCGCACCCACGAAGCTCGCGGTGATGGCCGCGAGCACCAGGATCGCCTCCAGCCCCTCGCGCAGGACCAGGATGGCGGTGTCGAGGACGACGGCCGTCCGGTCGAGGTGTCTGACGGTCGGGTCCGGCGTCCCATGCGCCATGACGCCTTGCCACACCAAGACTGCCAGCACGGCCACGCCGGCTAGCCCTAGAGCGCCGAGGCCCAGCCTCCGTGCGGGGTCGTGCCCATCCTTGTCCCGCTCGTCCGTGTGTAGGCTCGCTCCCAGCATCCGGTCCGCTCCTCGTGTGTCCCCTGTATGCATCACGCATCGAGCGGTGCCCGGGGTTAGGTGGCGGGGTCCCGCCCGCTACAAATATAATGGATATATTAGCGCAGACCAATAATAGCACTATCTTTGCGCTTTTCGATTATTGTCAAGTAAAAGCGCTTTTGTGACGACCACAACCTGTAGTAGCCAAACAAAAAGTGCGAAGATAGAGTAATAGGCCTATGGGCGCTTTTGATGATGCCGATGCCATGTCGATGTGCGCCGGCAACGACGACAAATCATGCGAATGGTGGTTGCCGTATGTCGTATTCGACCTGTCACCTGAAGGACAGGATGTGATGAGGATTGGTTCGATTCTCACGGCGCGCGACCCGCAGTTTCGCCGCCGCGTTTTGTCGCTCGGTTCCCCCGTTGGGATGGTGCAAGGCCAGTCGCCCGTTTCGGCTGTCTAACCACTGGCAACCGCCATTTGTAGAGACAGGCGTTCGGATTCTTGCCACGACAGTCCGAACTCCCCCTTCGAACAGCATCATCAAAAGCACTCATGAGCCTTCGATGTGTTAGAAAAAGCCAGCTTACGGTGTTCTTTGCAGTGGACATTTGCGGCCACCGCAAGGCTAACCTTCAAAGCCGTCACCGCAAAGACAGGTTGCAACTCCCCGCCACGGGTGAAAACAGAGCGACAACGGACCTGCGTGGTTCCGTCGAACGTCGCTCACGCTCATAAACGCCCGCTTCTGGCCGTCCGTTACCGCAAACTCAAACGGCAAGAACCGCTGGGGCGAATGAGACAGGCGACGAGCGATAGGCGTGAGAGGCAACTCTCATCGCAAAGTCAAACTGCACAAACCCTGCAAAGGATGTCTTCAAAGCACATACGGTGTTACTCCACCACGGTATCACTCGACCTTGACCGGCACCCCGACCCCTACCTTCTCGAAATAGGACGGGTCGTACGCCACCACCTTCAGATCGAGCTTCTTCCAGTAGTACTGCAACTCCGTGGATTCCCACGTAGCGTACGCCTCCTCGACACCCGGCAGCGGCGTCAGCAACGGCGCACTGAAGGGCTGCGAGAGCGCCTGGTAGCGACAATCCAGCGACATACGCAGGCACGCCGTGCGGTTCGCCGGCGCGCGATGAGGGGTCAAGCTGTGGAAGAAGATGGCGTCGCCGACGTGGTAGGCGGGACGCACCCACTCATCGGCCAGGTCCACCTTCTCGCCGAGGCTGAGGGTGCCGGACCCCGGCGTGGGCGCCTGCACCTCGTAGACGCCATTCTTGTGCCCCCCGCGCAGCACCTCGAGGCCGCCGCGGCCAGCGGGGAGGTCGCTCAGCGGCACCCAACACGTGTAGACCGCCGATGTGCCCTGGTTGTACACGAAGTCCTGGTGCGTCGCGCTGATGCGGGGCACGACACCTGGCCACGCAGGGGCTTGGACGCGCACTTGTTTATGGACGTGCGGTATGATCGGTTCCCCGATCAACGATTCCGCGATTGTGGTCACCGGAGGCGCGTGGTAAAACCGATGCACGGCTTCCAGGCCATAGAGTTTGGCTTGCGCACTGGCCGGATCGGGGACATCGGGGCTACACCAGAGGTCGACGATCCGCGCGCGAATCCGCGCCAACACGTCCGTATCGAGGATGCCGCGCAAGAAAAGATATCCGTCATGGTCCATGCGCTCACGCAGCGCGCTCGCATCGCTCAACAACTCGTTGGCAATAAAGGGATCGTTCATATGCCAGTTGCTCCTTTCTGTGCGGGGGTGTTCCAACGTTCCAACGCCTGTCCTTGTCGTCTCTGGAGATACGTGATAGCTTTAACTTGATTATCGTACAGCGACTGGCGCTTGACAAGCGCCTATCTTGACCAATGCTAGGACAATTTTGACATGGGAGAGTTCTTTGCCGGACAGGACGATACGCCGTCGAGCACCCTGATCGCCACTGCATTCGCGTCTGGAACTCGAAACGGGGTGCGAATTATCTCGACACTCTCGCTTGCGAACACGGTGTCGAAGCTCGCGGGGAACGTGGTATCCCGATCGTGGATGAGGAAACGGCTGGGTACCGCCCCGTCCTGGATCTGCCAACTCAGGTGGCGTGCCTGCTGGGTGACCCCTGCGGCGGTCGGATTCACCGTGCAGCCGGCCAGATGGACCCGGCGCGTCCCCAGTTCGATGAAGAAGAGCACGTCGATGGTCCGCAAGGAGAGCGTCTAGACGGTGAAGAAGTCGCAGGTGAGGAGTTGCGACGCATGATGCCGGAGGAAGCCGCGCCAGGTGTTGACGCGTCACGCGGGGTGCGAGGCCCGCGGCACGCCACACCGCTTGAGGACATCACGCACCGTCGAGCGCACGCCTCGCCATTGAGTTCGGTTACACATCCGTCTTGCTGGTGTGGCAAGAAAATCGACTGCGAGAGGCTGCTTTCACGCCTACAAATCGCCCTCTCATCCTCGAAATCTTGCCAAGGCAAATCGAACACCTACGTCACCGATCATGGATCTCCCGCGGACTTGGTGAATGCGGTTGACGCCATACACTGAGGAAAGTACATCTCTGTCCTACTCCTTCATCATCGAGCCTATGTCCGCACTCACCAAAGTTCTCCCCTGCCTCAGATATTTTCGCTTGGACGACATCGATAGCGATGGCGAAACCATCGCCATCGCCGGGACGGCGAAGAAAACGTCTGCCTGCTGTCCCGTGTGTAGTCGGCGCTCCCGTCGCGTCCATAGTTGGTATGCCCGCGCCGTTTCCGACCTCCCCGTGGCCGGGATTGTCGTGGTCCTCCGCCTGCGCGTGCGGCGGTTCTTCTGCCGGGCGCCATCCTGCCCCCGGCGCATCTTCACCGAGCGCCTGCCCGAGTTCGTCGCCCCCGCAGCCAAGGGCTGCGCTTGGCCTTGCGCCGGATGGCTCTGGCGACCGGTGGGGAGGCGGGCGCCCACTTGGCGACGGCCTTGGCGATGCCCGTCAGCCCCGACACGCTGTTCCGCCTGATCCGCTCCGTCCCGCTCGCGCCACCCCCGGAGCCGCGCATCGTCGGCATAAACGAGTGGGCGTGGCGCAAAGGTGTCCGCTATGGGACGATGATCGTTGACCTGGAGCGTCACCGCGTCGCCGCGCTGCTGCCCGAGCGCGACGCCGACCAGGTTGCCGCGTGGCTGCGCGCCTATCCCTGCATTAGCGTGGTGAGCCGCGACCGCTCGGCGACCTACGCCGACTGCGGATTTACCGTGAACTTTGCCGCCATCGGAGCGACTTCTTGCCGCTGCCTACGCTGGTCGGTGAGGTCACAGTCCACAACAACGGAAGGGGAAAGCTGCCACGATTTTCAATACGGAAGGTGAAGCTTGCCGTGATTCGCGCGGCCCTACCATGCTGTTGGCAGCGTAATGCGCCGCCAGGGCCGGTTAACCTTCCCTTTGGCGGCGGCATAACGGAAGGTGAACCTTGCCGCAGCGGCAACTCTCAACTCCCATTCGCACTGACGCTGCGGATTGTAGATGAACCTTGCCGCCTTCGGAAGGACTCTTTGCCGCCGCGTGAGGGTGGAGAATGGGTTGAGAGGGAACACAAACGGAAGGTGAAGGTTGCCGCGCTTCCCGAATGGAAGCAGAAAGCTGCCGCGCTTCATCGCTGCGGGGTGGGATCCTGCTCCTGCAGAAGGGCCGTCGATGAGAGTTGCCGTGCTGAATCGGACGGTGAACCTTGCCGCAGCGGCAACTCTCATCTTCAATCTGCAGACGCCGCGACGCGCGGGGCGCCGCAGGCCATCCAAGTCGCCGACCGTTTCCACGTGCTCCGCAATGTGGGCGACGCCCTAGAGACGTTTCTCCTGCACAAACGGGCGCACCTCAAGGATGCGGCGGTCGCGGCAGCCGACGCCCTGACCCCGCCGCCCGTCGCCCCTGTCGCTGTCGAGGAGGCCTATCCGGGCACGCACACGAGCACGGCGCAGTTGTGGCGGCAACGCGCCGAGGAGGAGAGCCTGCGGAAGCATGAACGCCACGGCGTCGCCTACGAGGCAGTGCGGGACTTGCGCGGGAAATGGACTCGGCCACATGACACGATACTGTTGGTAAAAGCAGCGGACGGATTCACGCGGCCAGCGCGGCGAAGGCAGACTGACGCGTATGTTCGCGCGGGGTCTCCGTCCACCAATCGTCCAGACGATAGAGATTGATGGCCGTGGCGGTGACCACATGTTGGAGATGCGTCTTGGACAGGCTGCGGTACCGGGCCTGACGCAGGTCACAGACACGCACGCCCTGGGATAAGGTCCCTTCCACCCCGGCACGGGCAGCATACTCCTCCTTAAACGCCGCCGTCTGCTGATGGCGGCGCGTGGCCTGGAGCATGGCGTGCTGCTCCCGCGGGCGCAACCCTAACTTGCGCGGCCCACGCGCCGCGCGCGTGCACTGCGCCCGGCAGGGACACGCGGCGCAGTCCCGCGGGTTGAACGTCACCCGGATCACCGCTTGTCCGTGGCGTTCCCGTCCCGGCACCCAGAGGTGGCTGACCTTCCCCTGGGGGCACGTCACCCGGCAGGCCTCCCAATCGACGGCGAAACAGGCGGCCTCGAAGCCCTCCTGCGCGCGGGCCTGCCAGCTCGGGTCCGGTCCCACGGGGCCACACAACGCCACCCCATAGGCGTCGCGGCTGCGCAGGAGTAGGTCGGCATCGAGGTAGGCGGCGTCGAGCAGGTGCTCACGGGGCAAGAGGCCGTCCGCCGCTAGGTCCGCGTGGATGTGCGCCGTCACCTGATGATCGGGCGTGGTGGCCGGCGTGGTGGCGATATGTGCGATCAGATGCGGGGTATCGTCGTCGCAGGTCTCGGTGACATGCACCTTATAGCCGACCCAGGTGGTGGTCCGCTTGGTGGCGATCCGCGCCTCGGCATCATAGGGCGACACGATGAGCAGCGCCGCGGGCGGCAGGTCGGCCGCGTCGCGCCAGCGGATGTCGCCGTCCGCGGGTACCGCATATTGCTGCACCCAGACACGCCGCAGGGTGTCCATCGCGGGCAACGCCCGGAGCCCAGCAGGGGCGTCGGACGCCCACACCGCCGTGAGCAGGGTGCGGCCGTCGCGCCCGATGACGCCGGCCAGTGCCGTCCGTTCGGTGGCATTGGTCGGCACGCGCGCCTCCTCAAAGCGCCGGCTGTAGCGGTCGAACCAGTCGGGCTGCACCCGCGCCCGGAGCCAGTCCGGTGCCGCCTCGGCCACGACGTTGAGGGCCTGCCGTAGCGTTTCACCCACGCAGACGAGGCGATTGACGACGCGCACCGCAGCCAGCACATGCGTCGCGTCCGTGCGCTGCCGGCCCCGCCCTTTGAGGAGGCCCTGCCGCTGGGCCTGCTCCAGGAGCGCGCTCAACAGGCGGTATTCCGCGTGGGCGTCGATCAGGCGGGAGCGGAAGTCGCTCAAGAGCGTGTGGTCGAAGCCTGCGTCGGTCACATCCAAGCCCAGGGCATACTTCCAGTCAAGATGCCCACGCACCGCATCCGCCGCCTGACGATCAGAGAGCCCTTCGACAAACTGCAGCACGGTCACCAGCGCCAGCCGCCAGGGTGTCTCCGCAGGTCGCCCACGATCAGAGAACAGATCGGCGAAGGTGGGGTCGTCGTAGAGGGTTCCCATCATGTCGCGCAGGCGCATGGCCAGTGTTCCCTTCGGGAACGCGGCGCGCGCGATGCGGATGGTTTCCGCAGGGATCGGACCCATAGGGGCGGACGGTAGGGACATCGCAGCCTCCCTGTGCTTGCATAGCACGAACACTTCTCTCATCGAAGGACCATAGTATGCCACAGCACAGGGGTCGCGTGGCCGTGCCACGCGACGAACGTCGACGAGAGGCCAAGGCGTGCTGCTCAATAGACACGGGTCTCCCCACGACAGCCAATTCCGGTCCTTCAGTGCCCTCCCACTTTTGTCACGCAAGTTTTGCTAAAAACTTGCGTGACAAAATGCCCCACATGGCATCTCCGCTTTTACCAACAGTATCATGACACGATACTGTTGGTAAAAGCGGAGATGCTATGCGGACCGCTTTTGTTACGCTAGTTTTCCCGAAAACTAGCGTAACAAAATGAGAGAGGGCGTCGAGGGGCTGGGCTTGGCCGTCGTGGGGAGCCCTGT